>Ga0129312_1000182_pt1 | contig 64728 bp, 57 predicted proteins | sample O827metagenome_FD_94434 | JGI IMG/M metagenome (GOLD analysis project Ga0129312, IMG submission 94434) | Orangutan group fecal microbial communities from Wisconsin, USA - O827 metagenome | ecosystem: Host-associated > Mammals > Digestive system > Large intestine > Fecal | place: USA: Wisconsin... | reverse complement strand
ATGTGGCTCAATTGGCAGAGCAGCTGATTTGTAATCAGCAGGTTATCGGTTCGAGTCCGATCATCGGCTTTTTGGACCTTTAGCTCAGTTGGTTAGAGCAACCGGCTCATAACCGGTCGGTCCCGGGTTCGAGTCCCTGAAGGTCCATTTTACCCGGGTATAAATTCTGGTCCAAACAAAAACGACTACATGGCCTAGTGGCTCAGTTGGTTAGAGCGCCGCCCTGTCACGGCGGAGGTCACGGGTTCGAGTCCCGTCTGGGTCGTTTATATGGAATCTTAGCTCAGCTGGGAGAGCATCTGCCTTACAAGCAGAGGGTCATAGGTTCGAGCCCTATAGGTTCCATTCAATGCAGAGCAATTTGCATTTATGCCTTTGCAGGCATTGAGAAATGCCGGCGTGGCGGAACTGGCAGACGCACAGGACTTAAAATCCTGCGGACCTAATCGTCCGTACCGGTTCGATTCCGGTCGCCGGCATTTAAAATCAAATATGTGTGTGTAGCTCAGCTGGATAGAGCACTTGGCTACGGACCAAGGTGTCGGGGGTTCGAATCCTCTCACGCACGTTCATAAAAACAGATAGGATGAATATCCTATCTGTTTTTTTAAGTTCGAGTCCGACTGGACTAGAACGGTTCGGTCTCCGCTTCGCTCCGGTCGTTGCTGAACAGGCGCCGCTGGCGCCTATATAGAAATTTTTTATGGAGGTACTGCAGATATGAGGAAGCTATTGGTGGCTTGGCATCATTTTAAGACAATTACGACGCATAGAATTTTGGTGATGCAGGGATGTTTCAAGATGGGGCTGTATTGGCAGGGACTGACCCATGATCTTTCGAAGTATTCTTTGACGGAGTTTAAGACAGGCGTTGAATATTACCAGGGAAATAAAAGTCCAAATGCGGCCGAAAGAGAGGATAAGGGCTATTCGGAGGCATGGCTGCATCATAAAGGAAGAAATCGTCACCACTATGAATATTGGACAGATGTAACGAAGGACCGCAGCCTTGGTATTGTCGGAATTAAGATGCCAATCAGATATGTGGCCGAGATGTTTGCAGATCGGGTAGCTGCATGTAAAACTTATGAAAAAGACAGGTATACAACCATGAGTCCCTGGGGATACTATAAGAAGACGAAAGATTATATTACGATCCATCCTGAGACACGCAGACTTTTGGAGCGATTACTGAAGATGCTTGCAGTCAAAGGAGAGGATGAGGTATACCGTTATTTGAGATATCTGATCAGAATTAAAAAAACATATTAATAAACAGATAAAAGCACATAAAAAAATAAATGAAGGCCATACTATTTTCGTACCATAACAAAGGAGGTTGATAGTATGGCAAAGAACAGAACAAATTACAACAATAAGACATCTGACTGCGGCAGTAATGCAAATCGTATGAATAGTACAAACTGCAGTCACGATGAGCGGGATAAGGCGGAGAATCGCACAAGAAACAATTATCAAAATACCAGAGATGCTGGAAGAAACAGTGAAGCTTCAGAAGTCGAATAAGATTGAGAAGGTAAGGCAAGATTCAGAAGAAAAGTCATTCAGAAGATAAGCAAAATAGTTTATACGGCTGCCGCAGTCAAATGGACTGCGGCAGTATTTTTTTAAAATTTCCGGATCTTGGCATTTGGTGGAAATTGCTTATGATATTCAAAACGGACATTGCGTCAAGCACATACTTTATAACATATTATAGAAATAAAAGGGGCGTTGTAAATATGGCATTTCAATTGATTTCTGCAAGGGAAGCGCAGGGGCTAATGGAATTTTCAGATTACGTTGTGATAGATCTGCGAGATCATGAAGACTATGATCGGGGGCATATTGCAGGTGCGATCAATCTGCCCTATCAATTTCTGGATAAATATATAGAAAAATTGCCGGAAAACAGGCACTATATTCTTTATTGCAGTCATGGTTCCGCCAGCATGATCGCCGGCAGAAAGATGTCAGATGCAGGATTGAATGTTTTAAGTATAAGTGGTGGAATTTTATCATACAGAGGACGCTTATTTGTATAAAAGGGAAAAATTCAGAAATTACGTAAGGCGTGTCTTGCCTGTAAATTATAAAAAGTATATACTAAAGATTGAAGCCGAGCAGACAGAGGAGAATAAGAATGAAAAATAATACATTTGAATATGTTGTACCATGTCATTTTGGCATGGAAGCCGTACTTAAAAGAGAAATAATGGCACTGGGATATGAGATTGTCAATGTGGCGGATGGCAGAGTGACCTTCAGAGGAGATGAGACAGCCATTGCCCGGGCAAATATTTTTTTAAGAACAGCAGAAAGAGTTCTGCTCTGCGTAGGCAGATTTAAAGCTAGAACCTTTGATGAACTTTTTGAAGCAACAAAGGCAATTCCGTGGGGAGATTATATCCCGGTTAACGGCAAATTCTGGGTAAAGAAGGCTTCAACAGCAAAGAGTCAGTTATTTAGCAGTTCAGATATTCAGTCTATTGTGAAAAAAGCAATTGTTGAACGTCTGAAGATGACATACAGAGTGGATTGGTTCAAAGAAGATGGTGACGAGTATCCGCTGAGGGTATTTATTTTTAAAGATGAAGTGACGATTGCACTGGATACAACAGGAGAGTCTCTTCATAAGAGAGGATACAGAAAGCTGACCGGCAAAGCACCGGTATCAGAGACCTTGGCGGCGGCCCTGATCATGCTGACACCATGGAATAAAGATCGTATTCTTGTGGATCCTTTCTGCGGCAGCGGTACTTTCCCGATTGAGGCAGCTATGATCGGTGCTAATATTGCACCGGGAATGAACCGTGAGTTTACAGCTGAGGCGTGGAAGCATCTTCTGCCGAGAAAGGGCTGGTACGATGCGGTGACAGAGGCGAATGATCTGATACGCAATGATGTGGAGATGCGTATTCAGGGTTATGATATTGACGGAGAGGTGATCAAAGTAGCCATGGCGAATGCCAGAGAGGCCGGGGTAGATCATCTGATCCACTTTCAGCAGCGTCCGGTGAGTGAGCTGCGCCATCCGAAGAAATATGGCTTTATTATTACGAATCCGCCATATGGTGAACGACTTGAAGAAAAGGAAGCTTTACCGGCACTTTATACAGATATCGGCAATGCGTTTAGACATTTAGACAGCTGGTCTTATTATGTATTAACTTCCTATGAGGATGCGGAACGCTACATTGGCAGAAAGGCCGATAAAAACCGTAAGATTTATAATGGTATGATCAAGACATATTTCTATCAATTTATGGGACCAAAGCCACCGAAGAAAGTGGATAGCAGGAGGTTCAATTGAAACACTTAAAGCGTTTCATTATTATGGCAGTTGTGTTGGGGATAGGGAGTATTCTGCTTATTCACCCCACTGCCACACAATTTCGCGGGCAGGATTCCCGGGAGCTGACACGGCATTACAACTCAATAAAGGCAGAAGACATTAACAGCAGGGCAATTGAGCTATATATTGATGATCAGAAATTCCAAAGAGATGACAGCGACAGAATCTGGATGTCGGACAATATGACATTAATGGTTCCGGGAAATCTGGTGAATGATATCTTCAGATGTACGGTGGCATGGCTGGATAATGGTGAGATTGAATTAACCAAGGGTAAAAAGCAATGCCTCATTGATACCGGACAGAACAGGATTCAAATCGATGGCCAATGGCAGGCGTCAGAGGCAGCAGAAATGGATGACAGCGGAACAGTCTGTCTTTCAGTCAATGATCTTGCGGCGTATTTTGGCTATGGTTATCAGTGGGATGACGAGATGAATACGGCAAAACTGGAAACGCCAAAGGAGGACTCAGAGCCGCTTCCGGAAAAATATGATCTGAGAGATTATGGAAGGGTTTCTGAAGTGCGTGATCAGGGAAGCTGGGGAACCTGTTGGGCTTTTGCAGCATTATCCGCACTTGAATCGTCGTTGCTTCCGGATCAGAAGTGGGAATTTTCTGTGGACCATCTGGCGATGGACAATGGATTCAATGCCAGACTGGATGACGGCGGAGATTATAATATGGCATTGGCCTATATGACCAGCTGGACCGGACCGGTGACGGAGGAACAGGATCCTTATGGTGACGGCAAATATGAAGAAGGACTTAGTGCAGCCGTTCATCTTCAGGATGCGGTTATTGTGAATGAACGTGATTTTGATCAGATCAAGAAGTTGATTATGACCTACGGTGCTGTTCAGTCAGCAATTTATTCACAGCCGGATATTCGATCACTCAGTGATTATTACAGTGAGGCACATGCAGCTTACTATTACCCCGAAAGCCAGGAATGCAACCATGATATTGATATTGTCGGATGGGATGATCATTACCCTAAGGAGAATTTTGTGACGCAGCCTGAGGGGGACGGCGCTTTTATCTGCAAGAACAGTTGGGGAGAAGATTTTGGTCAGAATGGATTTTTTTATATTTCTTATTATGATCAGAATATAGGCGTTTATGGTGTCTCTTATACAGGCGTGGAGCCCGCAGACAATTATGATCAGATTTATCAGTCAGACCTTCTGGGATGGACAGGATCAATTGGTTATAATGAGCCGCTGGCATGGTTTTCAAGTGTGTATCAGGCGGAGAAGACCAGTACGGTGCAGGCGGCCGGCTTTTATGCAACAGATGCGGACACGTATTACGATATTTATCTCGTAGAGAATTTTGAGGGCATAGAGGATATGGATCGAAGGGTTCTTCTTCAGAGCGGTTATATCAAAGACAAGGGCTATTACACAATCCCCCTTAAGAATCAGCAGATTGTGGAGGGCGGAGAGCGATTTGCGGTCATTGTACAGATTTATACCGAGGGTTCATCTCATCCGGTTGCCATCGAGTATGCCTCAAATGATTTGACATCAGGAGCAGATATATCTGATGGTGAGAGCTATATGAGTTACAATGGCGATCTTTGGAGTCATATGGAGGAAGCGTCTGCATGCAATGCCTGTCTCAAAGTTTATACGGATGATGAAGAATAGAGGAGAAATTATGCAGCGAATAATATTTGCAACAACCAATGAGAATAAAATGAAAGAAATCAGAGAAATCCTTTCTGATTTTCCTGTGGAGATTTTGTCATTGAAAGAAGCGGGGATTAAAGCCGATATTGAAGAGAATGGAAGCAGCTTTGAAGAGAATGCAGTCATCAAAGCAGAGGCCATTGAAAAGATGACAGGGGCAATTGTTCTGGCAGATGATTCCGGCCTTGAAATAGACTATCTGAATGGTGAACCGGGCATTTATTCCGCACGTTATATGGGAGAGGATACATCTTACCATGTTAAAAATGCCAATCTTATTGAACGCTTGAATGGTGTGCCTGATGAACAAAGAACAGCAAGGTTTGTCTGTTGTGTGGCGGCGGCTTTCCCGGATCAGGAGACAGCTGTTGTCAGAGGGACGATAGAGGGGCGTATCGGCTACAGAGAAGAGGGAGAGAATGGTTTTGGCTATGATCCTATCTTTTATGTGCCGGAATATGGCTGTACAACCGCTGCCATGACGTCTGAGGTTAAAAATGCCATCAGTCACAGAGGAAAGGCACTGCAGCTTATTAAACCGATTATAGGCACGTACCTGAACGCAAAAGAGCAGTCAAAATAACAGCAATTTTTTAGAAGGCAGAGGGGATATATGAAGGTACTTCTGGTCAGTGATTCACATGGAAGAAATCAGAATATGGAAAAAGTCATCCGAAAAGTAAGTCCCATTGACCTGCTGATCCATCTGGGCGATCTGGAGGGCAGTGAGGGCTATTTGGAGGCGATTGCGCCCTGCCCGGTTGAAATGGTGGCCGGGAATAATGACTTTTTTTCAAGACTCCCAAGGGAGAAGGTGGTTACAATTGGCCGGCACCAGGTCTTTATTACCCATGGGCATAATTACTATGTGAATTATGGCTATGAGGAACTGAGAGCGGCAGCAAAGGCAAAGGGATGTGAGTATGCTTTCTTCGGACATATTCACAGACCGGTGCTGGATGACACAGAAGAAGTGACGGTTGTCAATCCGGGAAGTATCTCTCTGCCAAGACAGGATAATCGCAGACCTTCTTATGCCATTCTTGATGTGAACAGGAAGGGCGACTTTGATATCGAAATTTATTATCTCTAGGATGAAGATCTGTTTTTTGGCACAGAAGAAAGGCCTTTTTTGCTGAATTATGCATGCAAAATAAAAAATTTAAAAAATTTAAAAAAAGGGGTTGACATTTTGACGTTTGTAATATAGAATATATCTTGCGTCACGGATGAATACGCTGCTGATGAAACGGGGTGTGGCTCAGCTTGGCTAGAGCGCTTGATTTGGGATCAAGAGGTCGCAGGTTCGAATCCTGTCACCCCGACGATGTATGATTTACATCAAAACATAACATTGTTTTTTGAATATGAGTCTGTAGCTCAGCTGGATAGAGCAACGGCCTTCTAAGCCGTGGGTCGGGGGTTCGAATCCCTTCAGGCTCGTTTCTCTTTGCTTAATTGCAAAGAGGTATGGTGGGTATAGCGCAGTTGGTTAGCGCGCCAGATTGTGGCTCTGGAGGCCCAGGGTTCGAATCCCTGTATCCACCTTCATAGAACTGATGTAAGTTTTATGCAGGACTTTGGGCTATCGCCAAGCGGTAAGGCACAGGACTTTGACTCCTGCATTACGTTGGTTCGAATCCAACTAGCCCAGCTAATTGGGTGAATTGAATAGTATGGGATATTAGCTCAGCTGGTAGAGCACTAGACTTTTAATCTAGGTGTCCCGGGTTCGAGCCCCGGATGTCTCATTTGAACAAGCCTGAGAGGGCTTGTTTTTTTCCCTGAAAGATGCATCAGATGCAGCTCGGGAGCAATTTCATAATTCTATGCGGATATGGCGGAACTGGCAGACGCGCCAGACTTAGGATCTGGTGGGGTACCCCGTGCAGGTTCGATTCCTGTTATCCGCATTATTCAATGTTTGTAAGGTTTTTTGGTACCTGATAACAGGTGGAAAAATGGTCAGCATCAACCAATCATCCACCGGATTTCCACCAAAAGTTACAGACAGACAAGAGAGTGAGAAGCAGAAGGATTTTTCTGCTTCTCACTCTCTTGTTTTTAACAGCTGATTCTGGGAGCGGATGGGTGAGAAAACGGATTCGATAATAAAATGACAGACAATCAGATAGTTTTGTATAAGAAAAGCGACAATAAATTGATGTACAATGTTTGTGTCAGAAAGTAATTGGTATGCGAACAATTAAAACAAGGAGACGGGTTATAGGGATTAATTGTGGATAAAAGTGTGGGAAATAGCAGGGTTATGACAATAAAGAGGCGAAAAGAAAATAATCCTTCCAGGAAGGACAAAGCAGCCGGTCAGGTTAATTTCCGGACAGGATGTTTTGTCGGAAAAATGTTGAGATATCGGCTATTTCAGGTGCTTTTGTCTTTGAAATTGACAAATACTTAACTTTTGGATTGGTTGAGCCTCTGCGTTTTGAAATTTGTAAATAGGTAAAATGGCTGTAAAACAAAGGGAAAGAATCTGATTTTTTACATGAAGTATCTAAAAAATTTCGTAAAATTGAAGATTAGCTATTTACTTATTAGTAAATGTGTTGTAGAATAAGGATGAAGGTAAAAATTCAACACAGAAAGGGAGTTAAAAAAATGTCAACCGTATTATATGAAGTAAAAGGTAATATTGCTATTCTTACTATCAGCCGTGAAAAAGCTCTTAACGCTTTAAATTCAGAAGTTCTGAATGATCTGAATGCAGCTCTTGATGCTGTAGATGTTAACGCTATCAGAGCACTGATCATCACAGGTGCCGGCAAGAAATCATTCGTAGCTGGTGCAGATATCGGTGAAATGAGCACATTAACAAAAGAAGAAGGCGAAGCTTTCGGTAAGAAAGGTAATGACGTATTCAGAAAGATCGAAACATTCCCTATTCCAGTAATTGCTGCAGTTAATGGTTTTGCATTAGGCGGCGGTAATGAAATCTGCATGAGCTGTGATATCCGTATCTGCTCTGACAATGCTATCTTCGGTCAGCCAGAAGCTGGACTTGGTATTACACCTGGTTTCGGTGGTACACAGAGACTTGCTCGTATCATCGCTCCTGGTTTAGCTAAAGAAATCATTTACTCAACAAAGAATATCGATGCTGCAAAGGCTAAAGAAGTTGGCCTTGTAAATGAAGTTTATACACAGGATGAATTACTTCCAGCAGCTGAAAAGCTTGCTGCTAAGATTGCTAAGAATGCACCTATCGCTGTTCGTGCTTGTAAGAAAGCAATCAACGAAGGTCTTGATCTTCCTATGGACGAAGCTATCGTACTTGAAGAGAAACTGTTCGGCAGCTGCTTCAAGACACATGACCAGATCGAAGGTATGGATGCATTCCTTACAAAACGTAAAGAGAAAAACTTCATCAACGCTTAATTTTTAAGTACATAATTAGAGCGGCTGTGCTGCTGCACAGCCGCAATGTGTTATATATTTGTTACAGGAGGTATTAGTCCAATGAAAGTAGGAGTTATTGGCGCAGGTACAATGGGTTCAGGTATCGCGCAGACATTTGCACAGACAGATGGTTATGAAGTTGTATTATGTGATATTTCTGAGAGACTTGCAGAAGGCGGTAAGGATAAGATCGCGAAAGGTCTTAACAAGAAAGTAGCTAAAGGTAAGATGACTCAGGAAGCAGCAGATGCTGTTTTAGGTAAGATCACAACAGGTCTTATGGATAAATGTGCAGACTGTGATCTGATCGTTGAAGCTGCATACGAAGATCTTGGCGTTAAACATGAAATGTTCAAAGAATTAGACGTTATCTGCAAACCAGAAACAATCTTCGCATCTAATACCTCTTCCCTTTCTATCACAGAAATCGGAGCAGGCGTTAACAGACCAGTTGTAGGTATGCATTTCTTCAATCCGGCACCAGTTATGAAACTGATCGAGGTTATTGCAGGTCTTAATACACCTGATGAAACAGTTGAGAAGATTAAAGAGATTTCAGTTTCTATCGGTAAAACACCTGTACAGGTTAAAGAAGCTGCTGGTTTCGTTGTAAACAGAATTCTTATTCCTATGATCAATGAAGCAGTTGGTATCTATGCTGATGGTGTTGCTGATGTTGAAGGTATTGATACAGCTATGAAACTTGGTGCAAACCATCCAATGGGACCTCTTGCATTAGGTGATTTAGTTGGTCTTGATATCTGCCTTGCAATCATGAACGTTCTTTACACAGAGACAGGCGATTCCAAATATCGTCCTCATCCACTGTTAAGAAAGATGGTTCGTGGCGGTAAACTTGGTCAGAAGACTGGCGAAGGTTTCTACAAATATAACTAATCGTCATTGACAGCTGTGATATGTTAACAGGTTTTTATGATCGATTCAGGTTATAAATGAAATAATAGCTGCTGTATATTCGGATTTGGCGCTGAATATACAGCAGCTTTTTGTTGCATAGGAAATTGCATCTAATACAATAAAAATGCTTATTAAATAGCGCGATGCAGTGCGTATAGATTGTGTCACGGAAATCGGCAGAAATTCCTCAATGTGTGACAAGTATATATTTTTTCGCTATGATAGGAGGAAAAAAATGCCTGGTAAAAAAGTTACTTTTTGTAAGTAGACTATTGAAATGAGACTTGGTTTTTGGTAATATTGAATGGGAAAATGATTCAATCATTGACAAAAGTCAATTTTGTCAATTATGCCAAATTGATGGAATATACACATGGAGGACATTTCACATGAATGAACGAAGACTTGAACTAGAAGGTGAAATAGAAAGGATGAAACAGCGTCTGAGCTACAACATTAAGCGATACCGCAAGCTCAGCCGTGTTTCTCAGCAGGCACTGGCGGATATGTGCGGTTTGCATAGAACATATATATCAGATCTTGAGAATGCAAAATGTAACCCAACACTTAGTGTACTGATGGTTTTGGCAGATTGTCTCAATGTTCAGTTGGAAGATTTACTGAAAGAGTAATAAAATGTAAATCCGCTATTTACTTTTGGTGGAATATAGCATAAAATAATAGAGTATTATCGACAGGATTTACAGAGAAATACATGCATTGAGTATGTAAAAACATATAAGGAGCTGAGTTAGTTTATGGTTAGAGCAATCGTTGGAGCGAACTGGGGAGATGAAGGTAAAGGCAAGATTACAGATATGTTGGCCGAGGATTCAGATATTATTATCCGTTTCCAGGGCGGCAGCAATGCCGGTCATACAATTATTAATGATTACGGCAAATTTGCACTGCATCTTCTGCCATCTGGTGTCTTTTACAATCATACCACAAGTATCATCGGTAATGGCGTGGCACTGAACATCCCATACCTGGTTAAGGAATTGGAGAGTCTGACATCCAGAAATGTACCAATGCCGAAGATTCTTGTATCAGATCGTGCACAGATTCTGATGCCATATCATATTTTATTAGACGCTTATGAAGAAGAAAGACTTGGAGGCAAATCCTTCGGTTCAACGAAGTCAGGTATTGCGCCATTTTATTCTGATAAATATGCAAAGATTGGTTTTCAGGTAAGCGAGCTTTTCGATGAGGAAGGTCTCAAGGATAAAGTTTACAGTGTTGTAGAGACAAAGAATGTACTGATTGAGCATCTGTACCACAAAGAGAAGCTTGATCCGGAAGAAATCTATCAGACACTGCTTGAGTACAGAGATATGATCAAGCCTTTTGTATGCGACACATTTGCGTACTTACATCAGGCATTAAAAGAGAATAAGAGAATCCTTCTTGAAGGTCAGCTTGGTTCCCTGAAGGATCCGGATTTTGGTATTTATCCGATGGTTACATCTTCACCGACACTGGCATCTTACGGTGCAATCGGTGCAGGTATTCCGGGATATGAGATCAAGGATGTTATCACAGTTGTTAAAGCTTATTCAAGTGCGGTTGGTGCCGGTGAATTTGTATCTGAGATTTTCGGCGAGGAAGCGGATGAACTCAGAAAGCGCGGCGGTGACGGCGGTGAATTCGGCGCAACAACAGGCCGTCCGAGACGTATGGGTTGGTTTGATGCGGTTGCTTCCAGATATGGCTGCCGTGTACAGGGCGCAACAGAAGTTGCTCTGACAGTACTGGATGTACTTGGTTATCTTGATGAGCTGCCGGTATGTATTGGTTATGAGATTGACGGCGAAGTGACAAGAGATTTCCCTACAACACATCTGCTTAAGAAAGCAAAACCTGTTTATACAACATTACCAGGCTGGAAGTGCGATATCCGTGGTATCACGAAGTATGAAGATCTTCCTGAGAACTGCCGTAAGTACATTGAATTCATTGAGAAAGAGCTGGAAGTTCCGATTACAATGGTATCCAATGGACCGGGCCGTCATGAAATCATCAAACGTAAATAAACTAATAAAATATTTCTAAAATATAAGATAAAGACTGTTCCGACAGTCTTTATTTTTTTAGAAACATTTTAGCCTTTCCTCATGAGAAATACACAATTGTATCGTACAATAAGAATGTCAAATAAAGAACAGACAGTGCTGCGGATGGAAGGAGAAGGACATCCGTTTGGAAAGGGAAAGGTGAGAATATAAGTGTTTGACGAAATGTATTATGAAGAGAACAATATTATTCCAAAGAAGGAGTATAACAATATAATTGATACTTTACACAAAGAGAAGAAATTCAGACCAGCCAGAATTTCTGTTGTACGAAAGATATTTTTCAATAGAGAGATTAATTATCTGTCGGATGCGGTCAGTGTGAATCATGAGAATTCAGACAGCTATTGCATTATGATGACGGACTGGCAGACAGACCGGTTGATTCTCGAGAAGAAGTGCAGAAGAGAAGGACTGATCTCCAAGAGCTATTTTAAGTTGTCGGAGAAGCAGTTTGAACAGATTCTGGACGGCGATTATGAATGGATGGCTGCTTCCAGAGAAAGTATATTGCGAGATTTTTATCTTCAGCTGACAATCAATCAGATGAGGCCGGGGGTTATTGTGGATTATGAACGTCAGGCTTTTCGGATGAACAGCAAGAAGGAATATATGGTTTTTGATCTGGCTATCCGGTCTACGTATCTGTTTACGAAGGATACGGTACTCAGTCCGCTGCTGGAACAGACAGAACGTTTAGAGAAGAATCAGGTGGCTATGACATACAAACAGATGGCAGAATTGCCGGGATTTATTTACCGAATGACGGGAATTGAACAGAAGCGTCAGCGATTGATTCCTGAATTTACATAAATCCAAGCCAAAGAACAAAAGAGAAAGATGTCCCATGACAGATGACAGGAACTGACAGTGATGGGACGTCTTTTTTTGGCGTCTATAGATTGAAGAGAACCCTATTTAGTGATAAAATACATTATGCGAAACAGAATTCAAGTTGAACAGATAGTAAATAGAGTAGGAAGAAAAGAAGGTGAGAGAACGTGAAAGAAAAAATACAGTTATTATCAAGAGGTGTATTTGAGTATGAGAATCCGGATATAGAGATATCGGAGAAAGAGATAGAACTTGAAGTGGAATTTGGCAGTCGGTATACAGGGGTTATTCAGTTGAATAGCCGTAATCATATTGAAATACGCGCCATGATTTTCTCATCAAACAAGTGGATGCAGTGTTTGGAGTCAACGGTTATAGGAACATCGGGAAGCATACATTATATTTTTGATACACAGGCTCTGGAGATTGGAGAGGTGTGTGAAGGCTGTTTCTATATTGTAAGTAATGGCGGTGAGATAACCATTCCATACAGAGTGAAGGTGTGCGCACCATTTTGTACCACCAGTATGGGGGCCATCAATGATTTGGATCAGTTTGCGGCTTTGGCCAGAGATAATTGGGCGGAGGCTTTGAAGATTTTTAAGACAGCAGAGTTTGAACGGGTCTTTCTAAACAACAAGAAGAACAGACAGATTTATGCAACGCTGATCAAGGGCCAGGATATGTCTTTGGCTATGGAAGAATTCTTGTGCACGGTGAAGAGAAAACAGCCGGTACAGATTAGAGTATCACAAGAGATCATTGAATTTGAGAATCTGAATCACACTGTTAGTGAACATCTGTTGATCGAGAAGAGTCAGTGGGGGCATGTGAGGATTCAGGCGACTGCAGATGCTGATTTCATCAAAGTCTATAAGCAGACGGTGACGGATGAGGATTTTCTGGGTAGCTATTATCAGTTGGAATATCAGATCATTCCGGGAGCCAATTCGATTCATACCGGAGAGATCATATTGGAGACATTGAATCAGAGAATCGTGGTACCGGTCTGCTGCAGAAGGACCAGAGTGAAAGATGAAGATTACATTGAACGTAAGTCTCTGAAGGATTCCTGGATGCATTTGCGAAGACAATATCTGTCGTACGAACTGCATCAGATTACCAGAGATCAGATGATATCTGATGCCAGGGAGGATATTAATGGCTGCTTGAACAACAGCAAGGACATTATCTACAAGGTTATTGAAGCAGATTTCCTTCGTATGGAAGGCAATACAGATGAAGCACGGTCGATGCTGGAGACGATCAACGGCAGAGAACTGCGATATCGTTCCGCAGTTTCATACAGCTATTTCCTTTATGTGAATGCGCTTTGCCGACAGGAAGAACATTATACAGAATATGTCCGCGATTCTATCCGGTTTTATACAGATGGACAGTATCATGACAGATGGGAATTATTCTATATGCTGATGAAGCTGGATGCCAGAGAATCACAGCATCAGGATCGGGACTTCAGACAGATCAAAGAACTGTATGATCATCGGATGATAGGCGGCGTGATGTATCTGGAAGCAGTGAAGATTGTCAATGAAGATCCTTCTTTGATTCGCGAGATGGGTGATTTTGAGATCAGCTTATTTTTGTGGGGACTGCGTCATGACTGTCTGAATAGGGAAACCATTTTCAGATTTGCGGATCTTGTTCTCCGCATGAGAAGTTATCATGGGGCATGTCTTCATGCCATGATCGAAATGTGCTCAATCTATGAGACAAAGAATATTCTTTCCGCAGTGCTGCATTTGCTGATTTTGGGAGAAAAGAAAGAGACGGTTTACCATCAATGGTATGAATTGGGCATCAAGTCTTCAATTAAGATGCCGGAGTTATATGAATATTATATGGCAACACTGGATATGACTTCATGCAAGAAACTGCCGGTTCCTGTATTGATTTATTTTCAGTATGATAATCATCTGCAGACTGAACAGAAGGCTTTTCTTTTCCGTTATGTCATTGAACATAGAGATCAATTAGACAGGCTTTTTACAGCTTATGACGGTATTATCAGAGCGTTTACCTTTGAGCAGCTGCAGAAGGGTGTGATTAATGAGGATATTGCCGTTTTGTATGATCATTATCTGACCAAAGAAGCCATGACACCACATGTTGTCAAAGCAATGCCGGCAGTTATTTTTAAACACCATATCCATTGTGATCATCCGGGAATTAAAGGTGTAGCGGTGGATTATTCAGAATTGGGTGAAGAAAATTATTATCCGCTTGTCCATGGAGATGCTTATGTGGACCTTTATATGGATGACTACAGGATCGTGCTTGTGGATGCCCAGGGCGGGCGCTATATGTCTACAATACCATATACGACAAGCAGCCTGATGGATGTCAGCAAATATATCAAAACCTGCTACGAGCAGGGAAGAAACAACAAGATGCTTGTTCTTAACCGAAGTGAGCGGGCGTTAAAATATCAGATGATGGATGATGTTTCAATTGAAACTTATAAATGTGTTTTGAAGCTGCCTGACGTCAGCCGTCATTACCAGAAGACGATTCTCAAAAATCTGATTGACTATTATTATGACAATTATGAAGGCGAGACATTGGAGAAGTATCTGCTTCAGCTGGATATTCACCTGCTGGGGCATTCTGAGCGCAGTCATATTATCGAATACTTTATTCAAAGAGGGTTATTTGATAAGGCATATGCAGCCATCAAGGAATACGGCTATGAGGGGATTCAGGATAAGCGGATCATGCGCCTTTGCTCAAGAGTGATCCGGGAGAAGGACTTTGAGAAGGATGATCTTCTTGTGGAACTGGCGTATTTTGCGTTTTCAAACGGCAAATACGACGAGACGACGCTCCAGTATCTGATTTTGTTCTATGCAGGAACAACAGAAAGTCTGTATGCGATATGGAAAGCTGCCGGGGATTTCGAAGTGCCGGCTGGACAGCTGGAAGAAAGGCTGCTGTGTGAGATTTTATTTACGGAAAATCATGTCACTGAGGGATGTGAGGTTTTTGTCTCATACTATAACGAACATCCTGAACACAGACTGACCAGAGCATTTCTCGGTTATTACGGATATCACTATCTTGTTCATGGACAGATTGCAGGAGAGAAGGTTTTTCAGATCATGGAAATTGAACTGGATCAGCTCGAGAATGCACGAGATGTCTGTGCGCTTTCACTGCTACAGTATTATTCTGAGGCAGAGCATGTGGAACCGGAATTTTATGAACGACTGCAGCAGGAAGTAGCTGCCTTTATGGATAAGGGAATCTTGCTTCCGTTTTTCAAAAAGTATGCCGGTGATGCAGAAGTGCCGGGAGAATTGGCAGATTTTCTGTATGCGGAATATCATGCGAGTCCGAAATCAGCAGTGACGATCTACTATCGTCCGGCAGATCAGGAACAGGCAGAGTGGATACATGAGCCGATGCGTCATATTCTCGGAGGCATTTTTATTAAAACCTTTCAATTGTTTGCCGGAGAAGCCTTTGAATATTATATTGAAGAGCAGGATGGAGAGCAGCTTCGAACTGGAGAGAAGAAAGTCCTTGCAGCGGACAAATCCTGGGATCAATGGCCAGGCACAGGCATAGGATTACTGAATCAAATGAGCCAGGCTATCCAGGCAAAGGATGACGCCGCATTGGATGAGATGATTCGTTCTTATGAACGTGTCAATGAAATGACAGAACAGTTATTTGAATTGAAATAGAGGTGACACAGAGAATGGAAAAACAAAAATTAATGGTTGGATATGATCTGTGTGCAGACTATTCTCAGATCAGTTATTACAATATAGAAAAAGATGAACCGGATGCCGTTGAATTTGAAGGGCAGGCAGAGATCCCGACAGTGCTCTGCAAGCTTTTTGCCGATGGTGAATGGCTGGTTGGGCAGCAGGCACAGAAAGCGGCACAGGAAGGAAAAGGCGTGCTTGTACAGGATTTTACAACACGGATTGCAGACGATCCAATGGTGGATGTGGCTGGTGAACGGATGGAGAAATCCAGCCTTATCAGTATTTTCCTGTCAAAAACCCTAATGGCGATACAGAATGTCAGTGAGTCGGCGGAAATCGGATTTATGACCATTACAATGGAAGATATTGATTTGGCAGCGGCAGATGCATTGAAAAGGGCAGCGGCATCTCTGGGGATTGGTGAGCAGTCACTGGCACTGGAAAGTCACAGGTTGAGCTATGAGTATTATGCATTGTCCCAGCGAAGAGAATTGTGGACACACGATGTGGGGCTTTTCGAATATGACAGACATGGCTTGAGATATCATCATCTCAGCGTTTCCTGGAAACATCACCCGCCGGTAGTGAATGCAGAGACAACCGATCTGAAGCAGTATCTGGATGGACATGAACTGGCAGATCCGGTGCCTCCGGAAATGGACAGAAAGTTCCTTGATGCAATTAAAGAAGTATCTGCAAGACGGACAATCTCAACCTATTATTTGATGGGTGAGGGATTTTCTGAGGCGGGCTCTGGGAAGAGCTGGATGAATCTTTCTCTGAAGCAGCTGTGTTCCATGAAGCGGCATGTTTTTGCGGGACAGAATCTTTATGCCAGGGGTGCATGTTACCATAGTTATGACCAGGGAGCACTTGACAGGAAACCAGGTTTTATTGCTGCCAATGCAGGGTTGTTGACGAAAGATATTTACCTTCGTTCTGTACATAAGCATGCACCGCAGAAGCTGGTTCTGGCAGCGGCAGGGACGCCATGGTACAGTGCAGTTTCCAGGAAAGCGATTATTATTGACGATCAGGAACAGCTGATTATCAGAATGCGTGATCCATTAACTAATTTTGAGCAGACGGAGATACTGCAGTTAGATAATTTGCCGAAGCGGCCTCCGAAGACGACCAAACTGCTTATTGAAACATCTTTTCAGTCTGAAACCAGCTGTCATATCAGGGTGACAGATATTGGATTTGGTGAGATCTTTGCAGCCACCGGCAAAGCATGGGAGATACAGTTTAATGTTAGTGAATTGTCAGATGCGACACTGCAGCCTGGCAAGGAGTCCGTCATTGAAGCGACAATGCCGCTGGAAGTTTTTCCGTTGGATATGAAGATGTCAGGAACACGGCTCTTTTCACTGGAAGAATTATGCTGGTATCTGTCAAAGAACGTCTATGTCACGACATATGATCTTTTCGATGAGAAGATGTTTTTCTGGATGGACAAGATTACAGGAAGTCATTCTCTGGCATTGGCCATTGCCAATTACAAATCAGCGGGTAAGCCTTTAAAGGAAATTGTCAGGCTGCTTTTGAATGCGGTGGATTATCTTGACAACGGCGAGATTGCCAGAGTTTATAATAAGCTGACAGAGATGGAAAATCAAAATCCCCTGGAACAGATGCGGCTTGCAGCGGATAATTACAATCGTTATGGTCATTATATGTCTGCTTTGAAGAATTATCATCATGTTGTGTACCAGATGACACATGATTATGAGGATGAGATGACAAAACAGTTTAAGGCAGATACATGGCATAATATGGGAATTGCTTTTTTGAGGCTGCACAATCTGAAATGTGCGGCGGAATGTATGAAGCATGCCTTTGAAGCGGTGAAAACACAGGAGTTTCTGGCACCCTATATGTATGTACTGGAATTGATGGGAGATCATGAGAAGATCCTGACACTGATTCGCCAGGAAGAGATTGCACCGGATATCAGTGATGCGATGCTTAATCGGTACAAAGAGGCTGAGAATCAGTGCCGGGATTCGGAGGACAACAAAAAGCTCCAAGCCGGATTGGCATTCAGAAACAGTGCTGAACCTGAGAAATACAGAGATTTTGTTATAGATTATCTTGAACAGCAGAAGAAAAATTATGATCTGGCCTAGCAAATGTTGGGGCAGCAGATTCAGCACTGCCAAAAGGACAGATCAGATAGAAAGGTTTTATAAAAATGGAAAGACATTATTATACACAATACAGTGAAAATCTTCAAAGAGAGATGCATGTACTTGTTTATGGCTATACGGGGGTACCGATTATCGTATTCCCGTGTCAGGACAGTATGTGTGATAACTTTGAGAATTTCGGCATGATTGATGTGCTTCAGGATTACATCGAGGGTGGAAAAATCCAGCTCTTTTCCGTTGATACGGTAGATAAAGAAAGCTGGTCTGATACATGGGGTGATAAAGGCTATCGTGCATGGGTACAGGAATGCTATTATCATTATATCGTTGATGAAGTCCTTCCGATGGTACATGAGATCAACGGTACAGGACAACTGCCTCTGACATTGGGATGCAGCCTGGGTGCGACACATGCAGCCATCGTATTCTTCAGAAGACCGGATCTTTTCGGCGGTGTACTTGGTATGTCCGGCTGTTATGATGCCACCTATTTCACAGATGGTTGGTGCGATGAGAACCTGTACAATAATTCTCCGGTTCATTTTCTGGAGAATATGCCTTCAGATCATCCGTATATCCAGCTGTATAACGAGAGAAAAATTATTCTCTGTGTAGGACAGGGAAACTGGGAGAGTGAGGGTATCCGTACTACAGGGCAGATGGCAGATATTTTCTACAGAAAAGGTATCCACGGATGGACAGATTTCTGGGGATATGATGTGGATCATGACTGGCCATGGTGGAAAAAGCAGATTCGCTATTTCCTGCCGTTTCTTGTTGATTAATCAAATAAGGATTATTAAAATGGGCGGCTGTACTGTCAAGGTACAGCTGCTTTTTAAATATTCGTGCTTGACAAATTTTTATGGTAATTATAATATAGAGGATAGTAAATGTGGCGAGAAAGAGGAGTAGATACAGCATCTCTTCAGAGAGAGCGGTTTGGCAGCTGGAAGACCGTTTAGAGCAATGTATATCGAAGGTAGCTTTTGAACAGGACGGCTGAACAGGAACAGGCGAGACGAAGCGTTGACGACCGGTGGAGTAGGCTGTAACGGGTGGCTCCGTTAAAGGCTCTGAAGGCATATGGAAGTGCATACATCCGGGCAGCGGATGAGACGGCTGTATTCATCGGATCGGTGAAGGGTGTGTGTCAGTGACATATGTGAATAAAGGTGGTACCGCGAGCCCTCGCCCTTTTGGGATATGAGGACTCTTTTTTTATGCAAATGATTGAAGACAGGAGATTAGAATTATGGAAATGGAGAAAACTTATAATCCTGCGGCCATTGAAGAGAAGATTTATGACCGCTGGCTTCAGAAGAAGTATTTTCATGCAGAGGTAGACAGAAGCAAGAAACCTTTTACAATTGTGATGCCGCCTCCAAATATTACCGGACAGCTTCATATGGGTCACGCCCTGGATAACACAATGCAGGACATCCTGATCCGTTATAAGAGAATGCAGGGATATGAAGCTTTATGGCAGCCGGGTACAGACCATGCTAGCATTGCGACAGAAGTTAAGATTATTAACAAATTAAAAGAAGAAGGCATCAGCAAAGAAGAACTCGGACGTGAAGGCTTCCTTAAGAGAGCATGGGAGTGGAAGGATGAGTACGGCGGCCGTATTATCAAACAGCTGAAGAAACTGGGTTCTTCTGCTGACTGGGATAGAGAGCGTTTTACCATGGACGAAGGCTGTTCCAAGGCTGTAGAAGAAGTTTTCTGCAAGCTGCATGAGAAAGGCTATATTTACAAAGGCTCACGCATCATCAACTGGTGCCCTGTCTGCAAGACATCGATTTCTGATGCAGAGGTAGAACATGTAGAACAGGCCGGCCATTTCTGGCATATCAAGTATCCGGTAGCCGGTGAGTCGGGAAGGTTTATCGAAATTGCTACAACCCGTCCTGAGACATTACTGGGCGATACAGCGGTTGCTGTTCATCCGGATGATGAGCGTTATATGGATCTCATCGGCAAGAATGTGATTCTTCCGCTTGTGGGAAGAGAAATCCCTGTTGTAGGTGATTTACATGCGGATAAGGACAAAGGTACAGGTGCGGTTAAGATCACACCGGCCCATGATCCTAACGATTTTGAGGTTGGTAAGAGACATAACCTGCCTGAAATCAACGTGATGAATGATGACGGCACCATCAACAAGCTTGGCGGCAAGTATGCCGGTCTTGACCGCTATGAAGCAAGAAAACAGATCGTAGCTGATCTTGATGCACAGGGTTATCTTTGCGGCATCGAGGATATTACACATGCGGTTGGTACTCATGACAGATGTAAGACAACGGTAGAGCCGATGATTAAACCACAGTGGTTTGTTGCGATGGAAGAGATGGCAAAACCTGCCATTGAAGCTGTTAAGACAGGAGAGCTTAAATTTGTTCCTGAATCTTACACCAAAACTTATCTTCACTGGCTTGAGAATATCCGTGACTGGTGTATTTCCAGACAGCTCTGGTGGGGACATAGAATTCCGGCTTATTACTGTGATGACTGCGGTGAGATTGTTGTATCAAAGGGAATGCCTTCTGTATGCCCTAAGTGCGGATGCACACATTTCACACAGGATCCGGATACACTGGATACATGGTTTTCTTCTGCATTATGGCCATTCTCAACACTTGGCTGGCCGGATAAGACAGAAGAATTGGACTACTTCTATCCGACAGATGTCCTTGTTACAGGCTATGATATTATTTTCTTCTGGGTTATCCGTATGGTATTCTCAGGTTATGAACAGACAGGCAAGGCACCGTTCCATACAGTCCTGATCCATGGTCTTGTCAGAGATTCACAGGGCCGCAAGATGAGCAAATCTCTTGGTAATGGTATCGATCCGCTGGAAGTTATCGACAAATACGGTGCAGATGCTCTGAGACTGACACTGATCACTGGCAACGCACCGGGCAACGATATGCGTTTCTACTGGGAGCGTGTGGAATCCAGCCGTAACTTTGCCAACAAAGTATGGAATGCTTCCAGATTTATGCTGATGAACTTTGAGCAGGCAGCTGAAAAAGGCCTTTCCATTGATGGCGTATCCCTGGCAGACCTGACACAGGCTGACAAGTGGATCCTTTCCAAGATGAACCGTCTGACAAAGGATGTCACAGAGAACATCGATAAGTATGAATTGGGTATTGCTGTATCCAAGATTTATGACTTCATCTGGGAAGAGTTCTGTGACTGGTACATCGAGATGGTGAAGCCAAGACTCTACAATGACGAAGATAAGACAAAGGCAGCAGCCCTCTGGACATTAAAGACTGTCCTGATCAATGCACTGAAGCTGCTTCATCCATATATGCCGTTTATCACAGAAGAAATTTTCTGCAATGTTCAGAACGAGGAAGAATCCATCATGATCTCCAAGTGGCCTGAATACAAGGATGAATGGAACTTTGAGGAGGATGAAAAGGCCGTTGAGCTTATCAAGGAAGCTGTCCGCGGTATCAGAAATACCCGTACAGGCATGAATGTTCCGCCAAGCAGAAAAGCCAAAGTCTTCGTTGTCTCTGAATCCGAAGAAGTCAGAAATATCTTTGAGAATTCCAAGGCTTTCTTTGCAGCACTTGGTTATGCCAGTGAAGTGGCTGTTCAGTCAGATAAGACAGGCATTGCCGAGGATGCGGTATCCGTACTGATCCATCAGGCAGCTCTCTATATGCCATTTGCTGATCTTGTAGACATTGACAAAGAGATTGAGCGTCTGACAAAGGAAGAAGATAAGATGAACAAAGAGATTAAGAGAGCGCAGGGTATGCTTTCAAATCCTAAGTTTGTCGATAAGGCACCTGCTGATAAGGTTCAGGCAGAAAAAGATAAATTAGAGAAATATACACAGATGCTGGCGCAGATTCAGGAACGTCTGGCAGCACTGAAATAATATTGAACTTGAATTAAACAATGTTTTATCCCGGATTCCTCCCGGACAAAGCCGCCATCGACTTTTGTCAGGGAGGAATCTTGCGGGATGGGAGATACGCAAAAACAGCCGGAAGGAGCGATGACGGTGAATTATGCAGAGGCAGAGGAATATATCAATCAGATTCCTCGTTTTTCAAAAGTAAAATCAGAAGAAAATGTGGATGAGATACTGGCATTATATGATCATCCGGAGAAAAAGTTTGCCTATATCCATGTGGCCGGAACCAATGGAAAAGGATCTGTCTGTGCATTTTTGGACAGTATGCTTCGAAAGGCGGGAAAGAAGACAGGGCTTTTTACGTCGCCGCATCTGATTACGACAGCAGAGCGTATGAAGATCAACGGACAGAATATATCAGAAGAAGCCTTCACAGAAATATTTGAGGAACTGCTTCATATTGTCAAGGAGCGTGAAAAGGCAGGTCATCTGCATCCGACATATTTTGAATGGCTTTATCTGATGGCCATGATCTGGTTCGGCAGACAGGGGATTGAGTATGGCATCATTGAAACCGGACTTGGCGGCAGACTGGATGCAACCAATCATATCACGCAGCCTGTTCTGACCATCATTACATCCATCAGCTATGACCATATGGAGATTCTTGGTTCAACCCTGACGGAAATCGCAGGGGAGAAGGCGGGTATTTTGAAGACGGGGGTGCCGGTCATCTGTGACGGCACTGAACCGGAAGCAGCGGCGGTCATCAGGAATAGAGCTGAGCTTTTGCATTGTCCTTTGAAAGTGCTTGAACCGGAACAGGTTAAAATTCTCTTAAATCGGGGCAAAAACATTGATTTTTTATTGCAGGATAGGTATGATAATAAGAGTTACAGGATTCATTTGAATACAGAGGCGGTTTACCAGACCATGAACGGTTCTCTGGCGTGGATGGCTGTAAAGGAGCTGCAGAAGCAGGATAAGGAACTGCAGCAGACGGAAGATGGTGTTTTTCTGGAGGGCATGGCGCATATGCACTGGCCGGGAAGAATGGAAGAACTGCTTCCGGGGGTCTATGTGGATGGCGCACACAATGTGGGCGGCATCAGGAAGCTTCGTGAATCTATTGCGGTTAGTTTTGCCGGCCGGCCGGTATGGCTGCTTTTTGCAGTGGCCAGCGACAAGGATTACGAAGAGATGATACGAATACTCTGCACGATCCCGAATTTGAAGGGCGTGACAGTCACTGAAATTGAGAATAATAGGCGAACAGATCTTGAGACAGTTGCTTCAATATTCAGAAAGAACTGGCATGGATATGTTGGACATTCATATAATATAAATGAAGCGATTATCATGAGTGAGCAGCAGACATCGAAGTATCCGGATGCTGTACTCATTTGTGCGGGATCGCTGTATCTGGCCGGCAGTGTGATTGAAGCATTGCAGGGCCAGGTGGAGCACTGAAGGGGAGAGTCGGTGCAGGAAGGACGGACAGATGATTAATTTTGAAGAAGAATTGAAGAAATTTAAGCCAAGCCTTGAAATTGATCAGGCGGAAGAGGCGATATATAAGAACGATCTTCGGGATGTAACGGACATTCTGGAGGATATGATGAAGGAAGTTAAAGTTGCATCAGGAAATAAGCGCTTTTAGGGGGACAGCAGATGAATTGCATAAAATGTAATATGCCCCTTGAAAATGTCTATGTATGCCCGCATTGCGGTCATGTGGACAAGGTGGCCAAGAAGATCATATATTCCTCCAACTGGCATTATAACCAGGGACTGGCCAAGGCAAAGGTGCGGGATCTGAGCGGTGCAGTGACATCTTTAAGTCAGTCATTGAAATACAACAAACGAAATACAGATGCCCGCAATCTTCTGGGGCTGATTTATTATCAGATGGGAGAGATTGTGGCGGCTCTCAGTGAGTGGGTCATCAGCGTTCATTTTCAGGAACGCAACAATATTGCGGCAGATTATATTCAGGCCATTCAGAACAACCCGGCAAAGTTAAAGGCTGCCAACAAGGTGATCCAGAAGTATAATCTGGCATTGAATTATGTGCAGGAGAACAATGCGGATCTGGCCATTATAGAGCTGAAGCGTGTTGTGAACATGAGTCCGACCTATATCAGAGCGTATCAGCTTCTGGGACTGCTTTATATGCAGAGAAAACAGTATGCAGCAGCCAGAAAGGTACTGATGCGTGCTGTCAAAGTCGATAGAAATAATATGACCACACTGCGGTATTTGAAAGAAGTGAATCGTCTTCACGGCAAGCCGGAGAAAAATCAGCATGGCCGCAAAGATGAATTCATGCAGATCAACGATCCGAACCCTATTGTTATAGAAGAGGGATCCGGTCAGAATTATGCAGATTACAATACGGGATTTTTGTCATTTATCAATATTCTGATCGGTATTGTGATTGGTGCGGCGGTTATCTGGCTGCTTATTGTACCATCTATTACCAAGACAAAGGCATCCGAGTACAATCAGGCAGTTGTGGAATACAGTGCCCAGATCTCTGAGCGGAATAAAAATATTGATGATCTTCAGACTCAGATTACAGAACTGCAGAGCAAGCTTTCAAAATATGAGTCAACGGTGGGAGATACGGTGGATGATGCCGGTGCCAGCGAACAGAAACTGATTGAGGCTATTGGCAGTTATCTTCAGAACAATCTGCAGGATGCAGGTACGCTGATTGCTGAAATCGAGCCGGCAGCCATTACCAATGCGCAGGAGAAGAAGATTTATAATATAATTAAGGAAGCAACCAAGAGCTCAGTGACAGAAACACTGTATGCGAATGCCAAGGATAGTTTTGATAAGAAAGATTATGTGGCAGCCATTGACGGCATGACCAAAGTCCTTCGAATGGATGACAGCTATTCTTATGCAGTCTTTTATATGGGACGCAGCTATCAGATGCTGGGTGATACAGGCAATGCAGCAGGTTATTACAAACGACTGATCCAGTCCTATCCGGACTCAGATCTGGTTGATGATGCAAGAAAATATCTGAACCAGCTGGGAGACACCACAAGTATTGATCCGGTGGATATCAGCGGCAGCAGTGACAATTCAGAGGACACTGGCAGCGACAACTCCGAAGACAATTCAGGAGATAACGCCGACAACGGCTCGTCAGACAATGGTGACGGCAGTGAGGAATAGATTTTCAATTAAAACAAAATAAGCAGTGAGAATACAAAAGAAAAGCATGAAACGCCAATAACCCGGAGTACATGCTTTTCTTTTTTTGCCTATTCTGGTATATATTTTTGCTGCATAGGAAATTGCGCAGGGAGGGGGGTTTTTATGGAATATCGCATTATAGGGGATATTTTGTTTGTGATGCCCGGGAGGGAGATTGATCATTTTCAGGCGGAAAGGATGATCAGGTACACAGAGGGGCTGCTCAGACAGCAGTGTTTCAGGCTGCTGGTTTTTGACCTGGCGGAGACGGCCTTTATGGATAGTGCCGGTGTAGGGATGATGATTGGGCTTTATCGGGAAATCAGAGCCTGGGGCGGTGCTGTCTATATTATTCGGATGCAGAGCGGTGTTCAGAGAATTTACCAGATGGCCGGGCTGCACAAAATTATTCCATGTTATGAAGATAAAGCACAGTTTTTGGCAGCAGTGGGAGGAGGCGAAAGGGATAGTGAGAGATAAAATGAAACTGACAATGAATGCGATTGCGGAAAATGAGTATTTTGCACGGGTAGCGGTGGCTGCTTTTTCGGCAAAAATGGATCCGACGATAGAAGAATTATCGGATATCAAGACGGCCGTTTCAGAGGCTGTCACCAATGCGGTAGTACACGGTTACGACGGTAAAGGAGGAAGCGTGGAAATCAGAGCAGAAATCATAGATGAATGTCTGGAAGTTGAAATTGAGGATGTGGGTATTGGGATAGATGATGTGAAGCAGGCCATGGAGCCTTTGTATACATCACGTCCGAAAGAGAATCATGCAGGTATGGGATTTACATTTATGGAAGCTTTTATGGACGAGCTGGAGGTGACTTCGGCACCTGGACAGGGGACAATCGTAAAAATGAAGAAAAAAATTGAGCGGCCGGCGGCCCTTCGCAGCAAAAAGAGGTCTATCAGGTGACAGATGTCCGGGAGCAGCTTCGGATGGCACAGGAAGGAGACAAGGGAGCCAGAGAGCAGCTGGTACAGGAAAACATCGGACTTGTAAAGAGTGTTGCCAGTCGATATACAGCCAGGGGGATTGAAAAAGAAGACCTATTTCAGATTGGGATGATTGGACTGCTGAAAGCAATCGATAACTTTGATTTAAGTTATGATGTGCGTTTCTCGACCTATGCAGTGCCAATGATTGCCGGGGAGATCCGACGCTTTCTGAGGGACAATGGCGCCATCAAAGTGAGCCGTTCTATTAAGGATCACCGTGTGACTGTAAACAGAAGTAAGGAACAGCTTATTGAAAAATTAGGGCGGGAGCCGACAATCCATGAAATCTCGGAAGATACAGGGCTTTCTGTGGAAGATATTCTGCTGGCGGTCAATTCAGGTCAGGAGGTGGCATCGCTGCAGCAGACGATTTATGATGGAGACGGCAGCAGTCTCCGATTGATGGATAAGCTGTCTGTACGAAGCGGTGAAGGGGATGCGGCCCTGGATCGGATGATGCTGGCAGATTCGTTATCTGCCCTGGACAAGAGGGAGAGAGAAATTATCGTTCTCAGATTTTATTATGATCAGACGCAGTCACAGATTGCCAAAAGGATGGGGGTGTCGCAGGTACAGGTATCCAGGCTTGAGAAGAGGATTCTGAGAAAGATGAAGATGTATATCAGTTAGCGGGTATATCATGGCTGCAGAAATTTTCTGCAGTCGTTTTTATTAGACCGTATGTATAGAAGGGCATTTTTTTGGGAGACTATGCGGTAGGAGAGTTATTATGAGCAAATCTTAAAAATATGCAGAAATCCGGGAGATGAGAAAATGGAAGGTCAAAAACAGGTTGTCATTTATTTGCTGGCAGATGATCATATTGAAGCTGAATCGCAGCCGCTGACTATGGGAGATCTGTGTGAAATTGCAGGGACGGACAGGAAGGTGGCGGATTATGTCAAACAGATACAGGTGACCGGTCTGCAGCAGCAAAAAGCAGGACGGAGTGTGATCTCTGTTTTAATGCTGGTGGAAGCAATCACAGTGCAGGTACAGAAGCATTTTGAGGGCATACAGTGCCAATGTGTTCTTCTTGGAGCTGAACAGCTGATTATTGAATGGGGAGGCAAAAAGGCAGCGGCCTGGTGGATGACGATTCTGAAGACAGCATGCGTGAGCCTGATTATTCTGTCGGGTTCGGCCTTTACCATCATGACCTATGACCAGGATGTGGATGTGGCAGGGGTGTTTGGACGGCTGTATCAGCTTTTTCTGGGATATGTGCCGGAGCAGCCGGGCATTTTGGAGGCAGCTTATGCTTTTGGTGTGGCTGTGGGTATTCTGTTATTTTTTAATCCTTTTGTTTCTGCGGCAAAGAGAAAGGCACCTTCACCGGTTGAAATTGAAATGGAAAAATATGAATCGGATATCAGGGATACCATTGTCAAAATTGATAACCGGTTAAACAAAAGATAAGATTATATGAAAGATTTCGTTTCAATAAGCAGAAACTGAGAAATGAAAGAAAACAGGCTGTTTGACAGCCGTTGACAGGGTGTAAGGGTTAAGTTATAATGAAAGTTACTGTAAATAGAAAGAAAGGCGATTAGCAATGAATTTCAAAGAAAGAGATTTTATACCGATGCTGTTTGGCGGGGACATCAATACATACAGTGTTGCCCGTGCATTTTATGAACGTTATAAAGTAAAATCCTATACATTCGGCAAGTTTGCTACCGGTCCTAGTTACCAGAGCAGAATTATCGAATATACACCGAACCCAAAGATTGATACAGATGAAGTTTTTATGAAGACCGTGAAAAACTTCTGCGCAAAGCATGCAGACAAGACCGTTGTTCTGGTGGGCTGCGGCGACAGCTATGTGGCACTGATCAGCAAGCATAAGAATGAACTGCCGAAGAATACAGTTGCACCATACATTGATTTTGACCTGATGAACAGTCTCCAGCAGAAAGAGACATTCTATAAACTTTGTGAGAAGCATGGCGTGGATTATCCGGGAACCATTATCCACAGCAAGGAGATGGGACATGATTTTGAGATGAATTTTCCATTCCCTGTCATCCTGAAACCTTCAGATAGTATTCAGTACTGGGAACATCCTTTTGAGACACAGAAGAAGGTGTATACCATTAAGGATAAGAAGGAACTGGATCAGGTGCTGGATGACATTTACGGTGCCGGTTATACAGGCAAACTGATCATCCAGGATATGATTCCGGGCAATGATGAGTATATGCGTGTGCTGACATCCTATTCGGATCACAACGGCAAGGTGAAGATGATGTGTCTCGGTCATGTGCTTCTTGAAGAGCATACACCGCATGGTCTGGGCAATCATGCAGTCATTATCACAGAGCCGAACAAGGAATTGATGATGCGTGTGAAGGATCTGCTGGAAGAGCTGCATTATGTCGGCTTCTCCAATTTCGATATCAAATACGACAGGAGAGACGGCAAGTTCAAATTCTTTGAGATCAACACAAGACAGGGCCGAAGCAATTACTATGTGACCGGTTCTGGTTTCAATGTGGCTGAATACATTGTAGAAGATTTTGTTTATGGTAAGGAACTGCCGCTGCGTTACGCCAAGGAAGAGCACCTTTGGATGGTTGTTCCAAAAGCTGTTGCCTTTAAGTATGTCAAAGATCCTGCTCTGAAGGCAAAGATGAAGAAGCTCATCAAAGAGAAGAAGGTCGTGAATCCAAGCTTTATGAAGGGAGATCTCGGCATGCCGAGACTGGCCCGTATGATCAAGACCCATCTGAGTCATTTTGAGAAGTATAAGAAGTATTACAGCTAGAAGCCAGAGCGGTTTCAGTCAGAACATGTCAGCATGGGCTGAATGGAATTGCGTCAGTTTTTACAGATGGTTGAATTTGAACAGATACGTATGCATGTAATTGCAAGGAGGAAATACGTATGAAGAACTATACATTAAAAGAATATGCTGATTTGTTGTCTTCTGTTGATATGCTGACAGGAGCGGAGATGATGGGTAAGGATGAGACGGTCATTACATATCTGACGTATGATTCAAGGGCAGTGACACCGGGAACCCTTTTTATCTGCAAAGGTGCAGCCTTTAAAGAACAGTATCTGGAGAATGCAATCCAGGCAGGTGCCGTGGCTTATGTTTCTGAAGTAAAATATGAAACAGAGACACAGGTGCCATGTCTGCTTGTGAAGGATATCCGTAAAGCGATGCCGCCGCTGGCAGAGATGTATTTCAACAAAGCATGGCAGGAATTGACGGTCATCGGTTTTGGCGGTACAAAGGGTAAGTCCACATCCGCTTACTATATGAAAGCAGTTGTGGATGATTATATGGCAGCCACCGGGGGCAAGGAAAGTGCTGTTTTGTCATCCATTGATATCTATGACGGTGTGATTCGCCAGGAATCCCACATCACGACGCCGGAATCCGTGGAATTGCATGAACATATGCGCCGCGCGGCGGACAGCGGCATTACTTATATGGAAATGGAAGTATCCAGCCAGGCATTAAAATATGACCGTGTGGATAATATGCAGTTTGATGTGGCTGTTTACCTGAACATTTCAGAGGATCATATCAGCCCGATCGAACACAAGGATTTTGAAGATTATATTTCATCCAAGATGAAGATGTTTGCACTGGCCAAACAGGCAGTTGTCAATCTGGATGCGGATTTTGTGGAGCGTGCTTTAAAGGCAGCAGAGGATGCCGGCAGCTTCAAGACATTCAGTCTGAAGGATCCGTCTGCGGATTTCTATGGCTACAACATTCACAAAGAGGATGGCGAGATCGTTTTCAACGTGAAATGTGATCAGTTTGATGAGACATTTTCACTGACGATGCCGGGATTATTCAATGTGGAGAATGCAGTTGCCGTTGTGGCTGCAGCGACACTTCTGAATATTCCGCTGGAATATATTAAGTCCGGTCTGCACAGAGCAAGATCCAGCGGCCGTATGGAGCTGTATACAAGCGCTGACAAACGTGTGACAGCGGTTGTGGATTATGCCCACAACAAACTGAGCTTTGAGAAGTTATTCGGATCTACAAGAGAAGAATATCCGGATCATGATATTGTCGCTATTTTCGGATGCCCGGGCTATAAGGCGTATATCCGCCGTAAGGACCTTGGCCTCATTGCCGGAGAATATTCCAAGAAGGTTTATCTCGTGGCTGAGGATCCGGGTAAGGAGCCTGTACAGCAGATTTCGGAAGACATTGCCCAGTATGTGGCCCAGAAGAATTGTCCGTATGAGATTATCGAAGACAGAGGGGTGGCAATCCACAAAGCCATTATGGAGTGCAAACGTCCGACTGTGCTTTTGATCACCGGCAAGGGCAATGAGACAAGACAGAAATACGGCACGATCTATGCGGATTGTCGTACAGATGTGGAATATGTCAAGGAATATCTGGAAGAATACAACCATGCACCGTTCCATGTGTTGGAAAATCAGAATTTAGACTAGTTTTTTGCGGAAAACATGATAAAATATGTAAGAGGTCAGTATGCATTCATAATGAATAAACATACACCGAGAAGCAACGAAAATTTTAAGGAGGATAAGTAAATGAAAATGAGAAAAGTATTAAGTGCGCTTCTGGTTGCAGCATGTACCCTTTCACTGGCAGCATGCGGCAGCTCCAGCAGCAAGAGTGAGACAACAGGCGCATCCGGCGAAACTGCAGCAAGCAGTGCCAACACAGCAAAGGTTATCGATGTGGACCTGACAAGTGAAGAATATGCATTTGGTGTGGATAAAACACAGCCAGAGCTGCTTGAACAGACCAACACATTTATCCAGAAAATCAAAGATGACGGTACACTGGATTCAATCTGTGCTAAATATTTCGGTGACGGTGAACCTGAAGCTGTTGAATCAGCAGAACTTGACAATTCCAAGGATCAGCTGGTTGTAGCAACCAATGCAGCTTTTGAGCCGTTTGAATACACAAAGGGTGACCAGTACTATGGTATCGATATGGAAATCGCCAAACTGCTTGCAGATGAACTTGGCAAAGAACTTGTTATCCAGAACATGGACTTCGATGCTGTATGTTTATCCGTCAGCCAGCAGAAATGCGATATCGCTATGGCAGGTCTGACAATCAACGAAGAGAGACAGGAATATGTCACTTTCACAGATTCATACTATCAGGCATCTCAGAGACTGATCGTTCCAAGTTCAGATACAACATTTGATGAATGCAAGACAGCAGATGAAGTTGCAGCTAAACTCGGCGAATTAAGCAGCTCTGACAAGATTGGTGTTCAGGCAGGTACAACAGGCCAGTATTATGTAGAAGGCAGCGATGATTGGGGCTTTCCGGGTCTTCCTGCTGAGTGTGTAACTTATAAGAGCGGTTCCCTGGCTGTTCAGGATATGTTAAACGGCAACATCAAATACGTGATCATTGATGCTGCTCCTGCTGCAGCAATTACAGCATCTATCAACGCAATGCAGTAATATTTATAACAGATGGGCTTTTACCCATCTGTTATGCTGTACGAGCCTGAAAGGATAAAGAAGAGTCATTATGGGAAATTTTGATCAGAAAGTTAACAAGTTTATAGAGATATTCTGGGAACAGAATGGCTACAACAAGGTCATTCAGGGTCTGCAGAATACACTGCTGATTGCCATTGTCGGCCTAATCATCGGTATCATTATCGGTACGATCATTGCCACTGTCCGTGTACTTCCAAAGTATAAAACATTGCCGAAGGTACTGAATGCCATCTGCAGCTGCTATGTTGCATTGTTCCGCGGTACGCCTATGGTTGTTCAGCTCCTTGTCTTTTATTATGTTCTTTTGCCGATTATCGGTTTGAAGATTACTGGTGTTCAGGTGGCGATGATGGTCTTTGGTCTGAACAGCGGCGCTTACATATCTGAGATTATGCGAAGCGGTATTCAGTCTGTGGATCCGGGACAGATGGAAGCCGGTCGTGCAGTGGGCTTGAGTTTTGGTACAAGTATGATCAAAATTGTCATCCCACAGGCAGTCAAGAACATTCTCCCGACACTGGGCAATGAATTCATTTCCCTGATCAAGGAGACATCTGTCGTGAGCTTTGTCGGTGCGGCAGACCTTTATGTAGCATTTAACTATATCGGCAGCAACAGTTACGAATTCATGGTTCCATATCTGGTCATGGCATTGATTTATATCGTCCTTGTGCTGATTATTTCTATATTGATCAAATTGATGGAAAGGAGCCTGAAGAAGAGTGATAGACGTAATTAATCTTAAGAAAAGCTTTGGCGATGCCGAAGTTTTAAAGGGCATCAATATGACCATCAATAAAGGCGATATTGTGGCAATCATCGGACCATCAGGTTCCGGTAAGAGTACATTTCTTCGCTGTCTGAACTGTATGGAAGATCCGACATCGGGACAGATCATCTTCAACGGCGTGGATATTGCAGATATGAAGGTCGATATCAACATCCATCGAAGAAAGATGGGCATGGTATTCCAGCATTTCAACCTTTTCAACAACAAGACGGTTCTTGAAAACATTATGCTGGCACCTGTTTATACCCGCTGTCAGGAGCTGAAGAAAGCCAAACGCCATAACCGTCTGGCAGCCTTCACTAAGAAAGAACAGATTCCTGTGACCACAACTAAGGATCAGATCAAGAAAGAGGCCAGAGAACAGGCCATGAATCTGCTGAAACGTATCGGACTGGAAGATAAGGCGAATGTGTATCCGTCTACATTGTCCGGCGGCCAGAAACAGCGAATTGCCATTGTCCGTGCACTGGCCATGAATCCGGATGTGATTCTTTTCGATGAGCCGACATCCGCCCTTGACCCTGAAATGGTGGGGGAAGTTCTGGAGCTGATGAAACAGCTGGCAGAAGAAGGCATGACCATGGTGGTTGTTACCCATGAGATGGGCTTTGCCAGAGAAGTGGCTTCCAGAGTCGTCTTCATCGATGAAGGTGTTATCAAGGAAGAAGCAGAGCCGAAGGAATTCTTCGCCAATCCGAAGGATGCGAGATTGAAGGAATTTCTGTCGAAGGTGCTGTAAAATAAAGAGCCTGTGATTCAGGAATATGAAATAAAAGGATTTGAAATGAGAGCCTCTGTGTAGAGCGGACTCGTTTCAAGTCCTTTTTTTGTTGCTGATGTTTATTTTATCAGAAGGTTTTTGAAGGACATATATTCAAAGTGGTAAAAATGAGCCTTTCCGGGAATACCTCCGCTGATGCCGTATGATATATTAAATACAACAAAGAACAAAGCAAATATATTTTTAGAAAACGGAGGAGAAAAATGTTCTGGATTTTAGTGATTGGTATCGTTATTGTTTATTGTGTATTAAAAGGGAAAGGAAGTTCCGGCAGCAGTTCTTGTAAGCGTTCAAGCACCACAACTTCAAAAACTCAAGCAGCTAAAACATTAAATGTACCGTATCCGTATAGCGCGATTAAAAGAATGGAAGTACCGGTATACATCTGGGAGACCGGAATCAACAACAAAATTGCGACGGATATTTTGAAAAAGAAAATCATATATGATAAAGGACATCATCTGTTTGTATTACATTGTGGTTTTGGTTTTGAAAACAGAAATAATTTTGAGATGCATTGGGAGAATGCGGTGTTCTATGATGCTGATGGGAAAAGGATTAATGTGCAGCATAAAGGGTGCAGAGGAATTGTGCCAAAGTATGATGAGTTTGGCGAATACCCGGAGACAATAGTAGAGTATGTTTTAGATTAGTTCTGAGAGGCGAGTGTGAAAATTCGCCTCTTTGAAGTTTGCGCGGATAATGAGGAAAAACTCAAAGTATAAGTGACAAGTCATGCGGCATTGTTGATTTTATATCCCAAAATAGGTATACTATTACAATAAGAGAAAAATAAAGCGAACTGTAAAAATTCGGCTGTCTGATATATGGAGGAAGGCATGGAACAATTTTATTTAAAAGATATAGAACTATTTCATTTTAGAAAATTTGATGATGCTGTATATGAATTTAATCCACGTATGAACGTAATTATAGGCAAAAATGCATCAGGAAAAACAACATTATTAGAAGCCGCAACAGTTATTTTAGGGGCATATTTAACCGCATTTAAAGAATATGTTCCAAGTAGATTCGGACATAACATATCAGATAGTGATGTACTGAAAAAATCATTGAAGCCAGTCAAAAATGTAGCAGTTACAGCAACTGTGCAGCAATTTCCATGTAAGGTGTCAAGCCATTTTATGTGGGATAAGTCTGTCAGAAAATGTGTCAGAAGTCTGGAAAAGGCAGGCGGACGTACAAAGTTTATTGGCAAAAATCCAATGCGTGCTGATGTTGAAAAATGGGAAAAGGCAATTAAAGCGGCAGATGGTTCAGATGCGAATCAGGTGTATCCACTGGTGCTGTATTTGAGCTCAGCCAGATTATGGAATGAGAATAGAACCGGGGAGATGGGCAGTACACCGGAAAGGACAGACGCTTATCAAAGATGTCTGGGCCCGAAGCGAGGAAATCAGAATTCTTTTGAATATATCAAATTATTAAGAAATCTTGCTTCGGAAGAAAACGATGGTATTCCATTGCCTGCTTATGAAGTGATAATGGATGCAGTACGGTATAGTTTAGAAGAGGAATTGGAACCGGGACAACAAGTATTGTATTCTTCAAGGTATGGAGAAATTGCAGTGAAAAATTCTGATGGTACAGTAATTAATTTCTCTGCATTAAGTGATGGATATCGCAATGTCATTAAAATTGTAACGGATATAGCAACCAAGATGTGTATCCTTAATCCATATCTTGGAAAAGAAACGCTGAAAGCAACACCGGGAGTTGTTGTGATAGATGAATTAGATTTGAGCTTGCATCCGACATGGCAGAAAAGAATTGTAAGAATCCTTAAAGAACTATTTCCTAAGGTACAGTTTATATGTGCGACACATTCTCCGTTTATTATTCAGTCACTGGAACCAGGAGAACTTATCACATTAGATACAATATTGGATGAAGAATATTCAGGTCAGAGTATTGAAGACATTGCTGAAGATATTATGAATGTACCGCTTGTGCAATATAGTGAAAAGAAAGTGAAAATGTATCAGGCGGCTAAAAAGTATTTTGAGGCATTAAAATCGGCATCATCAGATAAAGATTTAGAGATATTGAAAGAAAAACTAGATGTGTTGTCAGCGGAATATAGTGATAATCCGGCTTATAATGCATGGATGCAGCAAAAATATCTTGAGAAAAAAGCGGAGATGGTTATTCACCATGTGCCGAAGGTGGAACATCGGGAGGCAAAATCCGCAGGTGGTGAGCTGCTTAAATGGGATAATTTATTACTGGCCTGTAAGTACTGTAATACTTGAAAAGGAACGCGCGTGAAGGAAGGAGATAAAGAAAAATATCTCTGGCCGGACAAAGATGATACATTTCATGCGTATTTATATGATAAAGATTTGCCGAGATTGAATGAATCCTACTTAGATGTGAAAGGGCAGGAAGAAAGAGAAAAAGCAGAAAATTTATTTAATTTATTAAAACTAGATAATTTTCCATTGTCTCCGGGAAATAAAGACAGACGGTTTAAAGCCAGGAATGAGGCAAGAAACGATGCTCAAAACAGCAAAACTGGATTGAAAAAAATGAAATGTTTTTCACAACGACAAGCTTATTTGGAGATAATAAAGTCACTTGCACAGGCAAGTGGATTTTTTTCTGTTTGGATGGAAGTTTTTAAAGATGATGAAGAGGTTAAAAACATATTAATTAATGTATTTAAGGGAACAAAAGGAGAATATTGCAGGGAATATAATCAGAGCAGTACATAACGGGGATTTTTTTAACATATATTAGGGGGCGGCGCCTATGGGGTATGGCAAGACCACAGCAATCAACTGGTTTCTGGATGAACAGGGGAAGATGGATGTGCTGTGAACTTGGGGAGACATTTCCTACTGGTTTTACATTCTGGCCGAGGGGCAAACTGGATAAAATCTTCCGAAGCTAAACGATTAAAACCGGATATGAAGATTTTGACAAGCGCTTTAATCTCAGCTGTGATAATGAGGAATGGGTGCTGTATTATCTGAATCAGGACAGAATAGCCCGTATTCTTGAACTGACACAGACGGCTTTTGGAGAATTTGCTGTTTGTCTGCATGGGGACGGAAAGCTGGATCTGGCGGTGCACAGCGGCCATCATTTCTTTGATGTGGGAAGAGACAGGAATAATCCGGAGGCATTGAAACAGCGCTATACCAGGGAGTTGAAATGGTGCAGGGATATGCTGGATGTCTTTATTTCCTAATGCTGAAAAATGCTCCTTCCGGGAACAGGTGCGTCTTTAGTCTGTGGTATATTAAAGCCACAAAAGAACAACAGAAATAAATCTTGCGGGTGAGCCGCATAAAGATGAATCTAAAGGGAGGAGATATACAATGAGTTTTTGTGACGAATTAAGAAAAAGTGAATGGGAAAATTCATACAGCAATAAGAAGGAAGAAATCATTCATCGTGAGGTTGAAGGGCTGATTATGGGCATTAAGGTGCTTTCCCGTAATGCGGCAAGGGATGGCAAGCGAAATTTAACCGGATATTATGATCAATTTTATTGGGATACAACAGATTACTTTATCAGACCGTCTGTCAGCGAAACGGGATTTCAGAGGTATACAATGCTTTCTTTCTTGAAAGGCTATTCACAGTCCGAAGCGATGAATATACGACAGGAAGTCGTCAAGAGACTTCGCCAATGTCTTGTGGAAATGGGATACAGAAATGTTCAGCTTCGCATTGACGAGGTCGCTCAGAAACAGGAAAAAAATATTTTGCCAAAAAGACGGGTGTGACACTGTATTATCTGTGGCTGAATATTTCATGGTAGACAGAAGCAAACAGGCCATCACATTCATGAAAGGGAAATGTGCTGGCCTGTTTGTGGATTAAGCGTTTTACAATAGGTTTATGAAGTTATATTTGCTTTTTTAGTACATCTAATACATAATCAATCGATTGATCACAAAGAGAAGCAATTTCTTCTGGTGATTTTCCTTGTGCATGGTAGGAACGAATAAGGGAGTCAAGCAAGACGTCAAATTTTGATTGTAGATTATCAGCACGTTCCTTTTCTTTAGTAATATCTTGTTCTGCGTGGCGTAAACCATCTTTAAAACCTTCCTCATAACTGATTTCTTTTTCAGAAGCAATGTGTGCGGCACTATCATATTCTTTGAATAACATATCGGTAACCTCCGCCCTGTGTTCACGTAAAATATCGGCGAGGATGTCCTTTTCAATGCATTCAGTAATTGTTTCTTCTATTGCGTCACCCAGTGAAAGACCATCAGAAATCTTTTTGCGAAGCGCAGCCACGAATAATGAATACTGATGGAGCAGCGGGCAGCGTTCCATGATTTGGGCGCTGTGTCCGGCATTGATATTAATCATATGGGCAGTAAATTCTGCGGATGAAACTTTAGAAGCATTTGTTCCGGCCATGCTGTCTGTCAATTTGAGGATTACTTCATCTGCGGCTTTCTTTAATCCGTTATAAAAGACATAATAGCGCGGAACAGGAATAGTCGGTAATTTACTGGAATACATATCCAGACGATTCTTTTTAATAAATTTCTTTAATGCAGCACTGGTGTAAATCAATCCGCGCAGCGGCATATTCGGATTATAAGAACTCTGATGCTCAAACATGTTCAGATTCCAGTCAAGCAGGAATGATAAATCATTTTTCATTCCCATATACAGGAAATCGTTCATGGTATAGAATTCTATGGCATCAGTCTCATGATAATCACTGTCGTTGATGGCATTATAAAGCGAAAGCGCAGCTTCTTTATTATTGAAAATAAATCGGAAAAGGCTGTCCTTGTATTTACGGTTGTAATAGGTATTTTCCTGCAACATTTATAGATTCTCCTTTAATTGTACTCAAAACTCACCGGTGGTGCAACTATTATATATCGATTTAAGTAAAAAGTTTGTCGCAACGTGTAGATAGAGAAATATTAAATTTTGATGAAAGACGGCTTATTTTTTTAGTACAGGAAAATGCTTCAATGGGTTATCTGCTTAATAAGATTCTTTCGGTTCTTTGTTTTCCATATAGAATACCTTGCCATTTGGTCGGAAAGGCAGCCGATTGCCATTAGGAATAAGAAAGGCATGTTCCCGTCGGATTTTTAAGTCATCTTCGATATAGCCGTCTGTAATGACGAGAATTGGGCCGGAAGTAGGGAAGTCTTGGGCTTTTTCCAAAGCGTCAATCCCGGGCTGAAGAACTGTGCCGCCTCTGCCGGTGATTTCTACTCTGCCTGCGATATTCTCCGGAGTCATGTATCCGGCGTCGGTGGCCTCAGCATCGCAGAAGATGATTCGAACAAAAGGAACATCCTTGGCAGCAGCGTAACTGGCAATGGCACCCAGTGCTAATCCAATCTGAGAAGAACACATGGAACCTGAGGTATCGATAACAACGCCAAAAGTTCGGCTTTTCAGTTCTTTTTCCTGAAGCGTGTAACTTGGTCTTGGAATATTCGGCGTAGCGCCCTGGCGCCTGCTTGGTCTTGCATAGGTACGATGCTTTTCCAGAGGAGGGAATTGTTCGTCAAACCATTGGCCGAGCTGCACTTCCCATGGAATAGGCGGCATGGCCAGGGCATGGATTTCTTCAATAAGTCCGGCAGGAATATAGCCTCTGCTGTGGGTAGTGTGATAGTCAAGTCCTTCACGCAGCGCGTTTTTGAAAAATTCATCCAGACTGATGCCTTTGTGCATGCCCTCAAATCTGGGTCCCTGATCGCCAAACAGATCACCTTTTCCGTATCCTCTGAAAGTGGCATGCTTTTTGAATTTGCGCAGTTTTTTGACAATAAGGTCATAAATGGCTTCTGCCGACATATTGTGCAGACTTTCATCATACAGCAGGTTTTCCTCCGGCATGCTGCCGATATGCATGGCAAGGAGCCAGTCATTAATGACGTAATCACAGGCAATGTTCCATAGATAGTGATCCCGGCCCTGGCATCGTTCATGGTGGCAGAGTCCGGCATGCAGATATTCATGGGCAAGGACGAATTTCCATTCCTCAAGTGTCAGGCAGCATGACGGATTGGTATATATTTCTCCGCGTGATGCATCCACGGCAGCAATATGTATTTCATATCCGCGGCATAAATCTATGTCTTCAATAATCTTAAAAGATGAGGCCAGGCCGCCAAGAAGGGGATAGTGAGATAAGAACCATTCAGAAGCTTTGGAAACAAGGGTGTCTTTTTTCTTTGAGGCATCGTGTCCGCCAGCATGGATGACTGCTTTTTTTATAGAGTGAGTCACTGCAGCCGCAAAGGTTTCGGCATATTCATTTTGTTCGCCGCTTTTGTAGACGATTGGCGAAGATAGGCCAAACATATCGCATGTATGGACAGTATTCAGACCGTATGTCTGTTTTGGAGATGTGCCCTCTGTTTCCAGCAAATATTCATAAATCTTTCTTTCATCGTTCAGTTTGATGGGATAGAAAGCTGCCGGGTCCTGAAAGAGACTGCCGCCAAAACCAATGTCCGCCAGAAATCTTGTTATATAGATATCGCAGGCTTTATTCCATACAAGAGGATAGATTTCTGCGGCAGAGGGCATTTTAATTTTGTCAAAATGGCCAAAAGCGAGGTGGAGAAGGTGATGAGCCATGACATAGGCCCATTCAGATGCATCCAGGCGGGCATGTATATTGACAGAAATCTCTCCGTTTTTGGTGACGCAGGCTATACTGCCCTGATTGGATAAATGTGCATTTCTGACTGCAATTGTTCCATCTAACTGGGAAAACAGCGGGTGTGACTGGAGCAGGTCAAAGCCGGCATAAATGGGTTTTAAGCCATCCGGCATATTGTCTTCATTGTAATAAAATTTTCTTCTCAAATAAGCCATAAGGATACCTTTTTATTGCGTATTTATTGCGGAATAAAAATTATTTGCCGTTGACTAGTCGTGGAAGATCACGGATGACTTCAATCATAAACCAGTCAGGGAGAGCGGCATTGTCATCGGAAGCAACGACCATCTGGGCAATTTCGAAATTGATAGTAGATAAATCTTTAATCATGCGCTTGGCGCGATAAACAAAAGAGAGCATATTGCCGGAAATATCCTGTTTACTTTTTGGCAGTTCAGAAATGAGACGGGCTCTGAAGGACTGTGCAAGAAAATAAAGAATATCCCGGTCTTCAGCTTTTGAAGGCCATTTTGCTTTTTCGGCAATAATATCGTCAAGCATATGATGATTGGCAAGACTTTTTATATAAGCCAGGAACATGCCGGCATGGGAAGGGGTAAGACTGCCATAGACAAGCATTTTCAGTACGTGGTTTGAAAGTTCTCTTTTGCCGGCACCGTATTCTGTCAGGGCATCACTCAGCATGTGCCAGGATCGTGGCGTAGAGAAAGGTTCTTCTGTTTTGGGTGCTTCGGAAAAAAGATGGTCGGGCCGCTGGATAATGTAGTCAATGATCCATGGGTGAAGTTGATTGCTTTGAGCCCATTTAATCCATTGTCTTGCATCGGCTTTCATTTGAACATGGAACATACGGTTGATCAAGGCTGAAGACATGGTTTTCACAATAGCAGAGTCCTGAATCCGGTTTCCGGCACCAACCACAATGCTGCCTTCCGGGAGGTGATATTCACCGATTCTTCTTTCATGAATAAGAGAATAAAAAGCTTTCTGAACTTCCTGGGAACAGGCATTGAGTTCATCAAGAAATAAGACATAAGGCTCTTTGCGGGCAATCATTTTCGGAGGCAGAAATTCGGAAGTTTCACCTCTGATCTGCGGAATGCCGATAATATCTTCCGGTGCTAACTGACTGCCGAGAAGCGATACGCAGGGCAGGACGATTTCAGCTGCAAATTGTTCCACAAGTGCAGATTTTCCGATACCCGGTGCGCCCCAGATAAATACAGGCCTGCTGGGAGCAATATTGAGCAATATTTCCAGCAGGTCATCCTGTGTGACAGTAATTGGTAAATTCATAGATTCCCCTTTCAGTATTAGGTTCAGGCAGTAATTTGACTGCGCTGTCGTTCATTATAGCGTTTCTTCTGGTTGATGTGGTGCACTTTGGCTCTTGGATAGTACTTGCCGCAGTGCTGACAATAGGTTTTGTGTTCTGCCGCGCGGCCCTTTGAACATTCGCCGCGGCAGATATAAAATTTGCATGGTGTTTCTCTGTATTTGCTCATGATAAATTCCTCCCGATGTCAGTTAAGGAACTGACTTCTGGTCTGATTAAATATGATTGTTAGGTGTTCTTTGATTACGGAGTATAGCATGGATGAATGGGAAAAGCATTGAACTGGTAGTTGAAAATGACAGCAGACGGCGAGGCTCAGCAGATAATGAATGAAATATCCAAAGCAGGCCATCACATGTGGAAAATGTGATGGCCTGTTTGAGAGTATAGGCAGTTTATAAGGGGCTTATGCAACTATAATTATACTTGAATTTGAACAGTTATAAACTATTTTTCTTCAAAATATCCAGTACAAAATCGACGGATTGTTCACAAAGAGCAGCAATTTCTTCTGGTGATTTGTTTTGTGCATGATAGGAAAGAATCAAAGCTATGAGCAGTTTGTCAGCACGTTTTTTTTCACGTTCAGTATTTTTTTGCTCATAACGACGACCTTCTTCGCGGCCATCTTGCAGTCCTTCCTCGTAGCTAATCTCTTTTTCGGAAGCAATGTGTGCGGCACTATCATATTCTTTGAATAACATATCGGTAACCTCCGCTCTGTGTTCCCGTAAAATATCGGCGAGGATGCCCTTTTCAATGCATTCAGTAATTGTTTCTTCTATTGCGTCACCCAAGGAAAGTCCATCAGAAATCTTTTTGCGAAGTGCAGCTACAAATAATGAATACTGATGGAGCAGTGGGCAGCGTTCCATGATTTTGGCGCTGTGCCCGGCGTTAATATTAATCATATGGGCAGTAAATTCTGCGGATGAAACTTTAGAAGCATTTGTTCCGGCCATACTGTCGGTCAATTTGAGGATTACTTCATCTGCGGCTTTCTTTAATCCGTTATAAAAGACATAATAGCGCGGAACAGGAATAGTCAGTAATTTACTGGAATACATGTCCAGACGATTTTTTTCAATAAATTTCTTTAGTGCGGCGCTAGCGTAGATCAATCCGCGCAGCGGCATATTCGGATTATAAGAACTTTGATGCTCAAACATATTCAGGTTCCAGTCAAGTAGGAATGACAAATCATTTTTCATTCCCATATATAGGAAATCGTTCATGGTATAAAACTCCATGGCATCCGTCTCTTGATAATCACTGTCGTTAATGGCATTGTAAAGCGAAAGCGCAGCTTCTTTATTATTGAAAATAAATCGGAAAAGGCTGTCCTTGTATTTACGGTTGTAATAGGTATTTTCCTGCGACATTTATAGATTCTCCTTTAATTGTACTCAAAGCTCACCGGTGGTGCAACTATTATATATCGATTTAATTAAAAAGTTTGTCGCAGCGTGTAGATGAAAAAAATTATGATTCGGTAAATAGCGTTTGGAACTTGTCTTACTTTTTGTCATACGAAATAAGCGATTGTGAAGTATGATAATAGAATTGGAAATTACAGATCGGAGGTGAAAATGTTAATTGATGCATGATATTTCGCCTGGAAAGGGCTATTAAATTAATAGCCCCGGTGAAAAAATATTACTGGAGTGCTTTGACGATTTTTAGAATCGTTGTTTTTGTCTCAGGTGAGCAGGAATGCAGTTCGTGGATAATTTCATTCTCAATAGGAGAAATGGAATCGTTGTATTCATCAGAGAGGATAAAGTCTACGGTTGTGTCCAGGGCATTACACATCTGGACAAGGGTAGAGAGGGAGACTTTGACACGGTTATTTTCAATGTTGCTGATATGGCTCACATTGACATCGGCGATGTTGGCAACATATTCCTGCGTCAGGTTTTTGGAAATACGTGTATCTTTGAGCTTTTTGGCAATATGCGCAAAATCAAGATCTTTCATGTTGGACTCCTTTCTTTTGTATCTCTGATTGTAATATTTGTATAGCTATAGTATAATTATTTATAACTATATAAAATATAGTTATAAATAAAATACATAATGCTTTGATATCACAGATAGGTCTTATACTTTTAATATTTCAGAAAAAAATAGTTAATAGGGAAAGAAGGAAAATGATATGGAAAATTGTCCATTTTTTAAAGAATCAATAGCATTTGGTAATACGTGTAGTGCTAGGGGAAAGGAAGAATATGTATCTAGTGAATATATTCAGTATTGTGGATTTCATGTTATGTCTACGGATTATCATAAATGTCCAATATATCAGGGAACCAATGGATCCAGCAATAGTGGGGGATGTTATTTAACATCTGCTTGTATGAGTGCAAAAGGAAATACATTTTTGGATGACTGCGAAGAACTTATGATTTTGCGAGGATTTAGAGATACATATGTGAAAACTAATTATCCAGAAGATATTGAAAATTATTATTATATTGCACCTAAGATAGTAGAAAAGATTGAGCTCAATTCCGATTCTAAAAAGATATTTAACAAATTGTATGATGAATTGGTAATACCTTGCTGTGAATTGATTAAAAATCATAAAAATTATGAAGCCTATAATAAATATAAAAAATATTCACTTGCACTATATGAGAAATATGTGGTGTAAGGATTTGAATCAATTTATGGTGAAATAAATATTACATAAGATATAAGACCTGTGTGATGTAGAAAAGGAAAATAATGTATTTGAGGTCATAGGCATAAAATACGATTTGTGCTATTTTGGTGTAATGATAGGGAAGGATGAGGAGAACGCTTTTTTTATATGCTAGAAGTTATCAGCTAAAAATAAAGTTGCATATGATAAATATTGGATAGATAGGATACTTTACAAGGTGAATGCAGATAATCGTTAATAAGATATGAAAAAACGATAAAAGAGGAAGAAAAAACAATGAAAAAGAAAATTGCAGGCATTATCATCTGCTGCTGTATTGTTGCTGCCGGGATTGCAGGATATTTTATGTATCAGAAGAAAGCGGAGCAGACGGCAATTGACGAAAAATTTAATCAGATTTACGCGATTGGGACGGAATTTTCTGCTGCGGAAAGCAGAGAGGAGCAATTGAATGTTTTAAAGAATGCGTTAACGGAGCGTGAAGCATATATAAAAGACGGGAAGCATTCTGAGGAAGTGGCTGACAAATACGATTCTGTTATTTTGGGTATGCAGGGCGTTTTTGTTAAAGCATATGATTCAGAGATAGCGGACAATACGCTGGAAAATTTGGATGAAGAGGAAGATACGGACAGAATTAATGATGCCAAGGACAAGTTGGATGAGGTATCATCAAAACTTGAATCTGATAAGGACTATATTTTTCAGGATGAAAAGGCGTATAAGAATTATCAGGGCAAAATTGATAAGCTGATGGAAAGTTACTCAGATCGTCTGGATGAGATTGAAGCACAGAAAAAAGCCGAGGAAGAGGCACAGCGAAAAGCCGAGGAGGAAGCTGAGGCGGAGAGAAAGAAAGCTGAGGAAGAGGCCAGAAAAGAATCTGAAAGAGTGTATGCAGAGACGCATTATGAAAATGACTATTTCTCAGCGGATACGCCATCAGACTGGATTGGGGACTGGAAGATGACGGAGGAAGATCAGTCGACAAATGGCATTTTATGCAAGAAGTATGTCTTTGACTATCATCCGGATAAGGAAAACTATGGTGGTTTGGCAGAAGTCTACGTGATTGACATGAGTGATGACAGTATACCGGAGTCTGTGTATGATAAGATGCATCCGGATTATGCCAGTGAAGTAGGGACGACTTCCTTTGGCGCGTATCATATCTTTATGCTTCAGGTAGGGGGAGACTTCTTCAGTGAGTACAATGGACATGCGGCATTGACGATTAAGTAAGGCTGGATACAGGAGGAGAATGCAATGCGAAAAAGTATATTCATGATGGTGATGGTAATGGCGGTGACACTGATGCTGGCAGGATGCAGCAGTGTGCCAAAGGAGGAAGAAATCCAGCAGGATCTGGAATCGTTTTCAGATAAAGCTTTTTTGGATGAAGGAGAGAAAATTGACAGCCTGACCATCGAGAAAAGAGATACGGACAAGAAGAATAAGAGTGATCTGGTGTGGTGTACAGTCACAACAGAAAAGGACGATGTGTCTTACGAGAAAGAGGTGACGCTGTCATACTCTCTGCAGGATAAAGACGGATGGATATTGGAGGATTATAAGGTTTCAGATCAGGGAAAATGGAAGATCAGCCCTTTAAGCGGAGTAAGTGAAGCGACTGTTCGCTCAAATCTTGAGGGCCAGACCGTCAAGGTAGATAATGAAGACTGGAGGATTCTTGAAAGTGAGATCTTGCAAATGACGGTGCAGAGTCAGAACACGGATCTTGAGAAGAAGACAGATCAGATAACCGTTGATGTTATGCTTGATGGGGATGTTGAAAGTGTCAGCGGAACGCTGGTGGCTGATTATGTGTTTGACAAAACATGGCAGCTTAAAAATATTTCAACAAAGGATTCATTAAAAGCAGAGATTAAAGCAGATAAAGCGCTGGACGTCAACATGGATCGGGTGATTGGTGACATCCAAAATCCGGAAATAAAATACGGCGTTTCCGGGGCAATTCAGAAAGTGACAATTTCAAAAGACCAGATAGAAGATTTCACAGTTAACAGTCAGAATTCCAGGTCTAAAGGAACGGAACAAACCATTCAATGCAGCGCGAAGCTGGTTAAAGGACATGTAACCTTCAATGTATCTATCAATGCAGAGTATATCTTTGAGGATGGAGCCTGGATCTGCAGTCAGATTGAACCGGAATTAACATTTGCTTCTGCAGATTTGCAGGGTGAGTGGAAAGGAACATATCGAAAAGGCGGCGGAGATGGAACCGTTAATCTTAATATTACAGAAGTGGATGGCAATAGTATTAAGGGAACCTATAGTTATACACCATATGGATCGGGCAAATGGGCTGAACCCGGAAGCTATGAAGTGGAAGGTGAATTTGTTCCTGAAGGGTTGGTTATCACAATGAAAGCCGGTGACTGGATTGATGAACCGGAAAAGCATTTGTCTGGTCCGCTGCATGATATATCGGCTGTTTTGTATGCTGATGATGACATTCTGAAAGGGACGGGACATGAAAGTTGTTTATTTGAACTGACGAAACAGTAGATGGACAGATATCCCCTTGAGTCAAGCTGATGCTTGCTTGAGGGGTATTTGTTTATCATTGCTTGAGAAGACTTTAAAGTTTCTGACTCTGCAAACGGCAGGTAATTAAGAGGCTGAAAAGGGAGAAACAAAAGAGAGGAACAGGGGAAAGTATGAAAAAGTGGATACCAAGGATTTTGCTGATAATAGCGGTGGTGATGATTGTTTTATTGGGATTATTTTTCTTTATGGGAAAAGGAAAACAAAAACAGTCCGTTCCGGCAGATAGTGACACAATTGTAAAAGGCAATGTTAAAGTGCTTACCAGTGACATGGATGAGAACGAATTGCCTGCAGAAGTAACCGAGGACAGAATGGTATTTGAAAAAAATCCAAAATACAAAAAAGGTGATGTTATTGTTGCAGGGTGTATACCGCAGGCAGAGAATGGTTTTATACGGAGAGTCATTCAAGTGGAAAAAGCGGATCGTGCCTATATTTTTTATACAGAGCTGGCGGTATTGACAGATGTGTTTGAGAAAGCGCATATTGTTAAGAGATTTCAATTAACAGAAGATGGAATGAAAGAAGTCGCCTATCATCAAGTTGACGGTCTTACAGTGGCAGAAGACAATGATTCAAAGTTGCGAAATTTGTCAGCGCAGTCTGAAGAAAATGGCAGCAGTAAGGATCAGTCAGAAAATAATGATTCAGATATTTCTATCATGCCAAATACAGATTATATGTTTGGGGCTTCTATTGAAATAAGTGATGATGATATCAGCATATCAGGAGGAGCTGGTGTTAGTGCATGGCTTGAAATGAATATCGATATTGATCATGGAGAAATTGTCTGCAGCATGGCATTGAAAAGTGAGGGTGGCGCGGATATTTCGGTGGATTTTGCAGAAAGTCTGCTTGATTTGCCTGATCTGCCATCTATAGAGAAAACAATATTAAGGAAAAGATTGCCAAATGGAGAAATTTTATTTTCTGGTATTCCATTGGTTTTTACCAATGAAATTGAGATAACAGCAGAAGCAGAGGCATCGATAGAGGGGAGTATAGGCGTATCTTACAATGTATCATTTGATGGTACCCAGGGATTTGAATATGACAGTAAAACCGGCAAAGTGGAAGAGTTAAATGAAGTGAATGCGGACACATCCGGCTTGGAATGGAAAGCAGTTGAAGTATCGGCAAGTGCTTCTGCAGGTGCAGATGCGCATTTAATTGTGAAGCTTTATGGATGTTCGGGAATAGATGCGTCAATAGGTGTGCATGGATCGGTTGAAGGCACTGTAAAGTTGGCATCAACGACAGAATCTGTTGGAGATATTGGAGAATTAGATATGGAAATTGGTCCTGATGTTTCAGGAACACTAGTGGCAAAAGTGCCGGTATTTGCCAGCGGCTTAATTGAGCAGCCGTTATTTGCTGTGCAGCTGTCGTCATTCTGGGAAGGACACTGGCCGACAAAAGAAGGCTTTTACATGACGCGGTGGGGACAAGTGAATCAGACAACATATCCGACTTTTCAGTTTAAAATGCCAAAAGGATGGGAAGTTACAACGGAAGAAATTGAATATGAACCGAATCCGGTCAGGGAACATGTGGAGATGGAGAATAATGAAGGGCTGACGGTGGCATATTGGGATTTTTCCAGTGAACTTGGTATGTATGGGCATATGGCATCCTGGGCAGAAATAACCAAAGCAGCAGATTCGGAATTTGAACCGGGTATTCCTGAAGGGACAGATGATGACTATTCTTATATCGGTAAAATGATGGTTGCGAAGATACACGTTACAAAAGAGATGGGAATGACAGATCAGGACTGGGTACCAGCTGATTGGACATTTTATGCGGTGCTTCCTGAGTCCTTTGCAAAAGAAATAGATTTTGCAGGACTTTCCAGTATGCTGGAGACATTTTCATTCAGGTATCCGCATTATCATGTTTTCATGGCCTCGGCTCCTGACGGGACATTTACAGAGGAGCAGGAAGCAGAAGTCATTGATATATTGAAGAGTTTTACAACAACAAGTTCCATATATTAGCTGCATCCTGTATAATAGTTCTTATGAGGTGATACAATGAGCGAGAGAGAACTGAACAACGAGAAAGAACTGAGCAGCGAGGAAAAAACGAACAAAAAGTTAAAACCGGACAATTCAAATGCAGATTACGATACGGTTAAGCGTGCACTGGATATTTTGAAGATACTGAAGGAGGAGACAGATTCCGAACCGGGCAGCAAAAATGCCATGTCGCTGGGAAAATTACGTGAAAAATTACAGGGAAATAAGTATAATGATAATGGTAATGCTAAGACAGTTTCCAGTACGGTGGACAGGGTACTAATGGCAGTGAATCCGGAGTATTATGATGAAGATTTGAAAAATGAGTACAAAGTTATTTTTGATGGATATGAAGAGGACCCGGTAAGGATAAGGACAGCTGTCAGAAACTGGAAACAGAAGAAGACTGCATATCGGCGTAAAATGAAAAAAGAGAAGCCGGAAATCAGTGACGAAGAGCTGAAAAAAGGTATGCCGGAGCTGGATTTGGAGCTTGACGAGGATGAGGAGGAGAACGTTGATCCAAGTGAGAAGCGGGTGCCGCCGGTTACGAACTTGAGATATGTGCATGATTTCAGCTTTGATGAACTGGATACGATTATTAATGCGCTTTACTTTTCAAAAACAGTGAATGAAGAAGAACGTAATCGGTTGATTTATAAGTTGGCGAAATTGTCCAGTAAGAGATATCAGAAGAAATGGTTTTCTGAAAACAACGATAGACCTGTCATCAAAAATATTTTTCAGGGGATTGTCAATAATAATGATGCCAGCAGGACAGAATTGAAGAAGAATATTGCACTGATACAGTCTGCCATTGATGAGAAGGTGAAGATTCAATTCATTATGAATGTCTACAATGCTGAAAGAGAGCTTGTGCCGTCGAAGACAGATGATAGTGGAAAGGCTATTTTACGTAAGGTTACGCCGTATCACATCCTGGTTTACAACGACAAGTACTATATGCTAGCCAATTGTGAGCCATTTTCGAATCTTTACGTTTGGCGTATAGACCTGATGAGCAATGTGCAGCTGTTGGAGGAAGAAGGACGGCCTAAACGTGAAGTGGAAGGTATGTCAGATACATGGAATGGGCAGGAATACATGGAAAAACATTTGCATATGTTTTATGGTAATCTACGTAGGATTACTTTAAAAGTTCCAGATAATCATTACACCATGATGGTGGACTGGTTTGGCAATAATTTTGTTAAACGCCAAACGATTGGTGAGAAAAATAAAAAAGATGATAACACTGAGAAAGATAAGAACGAAGTGAAATATGATGTGGTCACTGTCACCTGCAGCGAAGAGGCCATGATCAACTGGGCCATGCAGTATTCGGGTGTGGTGGAAGTACTGGGACCGCCGAGCGTTCAAAATGCCATTGAAGCGCGATGCAAAGATGTATTGGCTAAACTGGAACTAAACAGAAATTCTAAAAAAAGTGAATAGAGAAGCAGTGGAAGATGCTGTCGTTTCAATGTAAGAAACATTGGAGCGGCAGCATTTTTGTCCTACTTTTTGTCCTGTAAAGGGAAAGGGAGTGGTATATACTGAGTGCATAGTCAATGAAGACATTCCAATCAGAGAAAAGGAGATGAAGAATAGAGGATGGTGAAGCCGGATATGGAATTTTCAGTGAAAGATTTTTATCAGTATCTGGTTGCTGAGAAGCATCTGTTGTCGGACTGCAATAAGCGGATTGACCGGGAACTGCAAAAACTTCTTGAAAAGGTGATCGGTGAAACGGATATTCGGAAGCTGGAAAGTCAAAGAGACCGTTTGTTTGGAACAATCGCTGATGGTCAGGAAGAAAGTTTTTGTCTGGGGTTTCAATATGCGGTTTCTATATTGACGATCAATTGTTCCTAAAGGAATGAAAATGGGATATCAACGAAGAAGGATATCCTGATTAAAATGGAGAGGTAGCTCAGATGGCAGAGCACCAGAGAAAAGAGTCTTGATAAAGGCTTGAACAGCAAAAAGAACAAGAGGTAAGCTGATTGTCGCGGGTTCGAATCCCGCCCTCTCCACGGACCGACTTATTTCAGCGGCAGAAGACAGGCACAAAACAGAATCTTGATAAAGGTTCGTGCAGCAAGGTTATTTGGTGTGAGACCTGGAAGGCAGGTTCGATTCCTGCAGTCGGTCATTAGCAACTTAAGATGAAGCAGAACAGGAGGAAAAAGCATGGCATTAATGGGTGCGTTGAGAGAACAATTAAATCATGAAAAACAGCAGACAGAAAATGGTGCGATCGGTTACAGAACCTCCGGCAGACATCTGCTTGATCTGAATTTTGCAGTGGGCAGTATGAGAAACTGGGGGGATGAGAGAATCCTTCAGGAATACAAGAAAGCATATTATGAGCAGCCGCTTCTGGCTGTCAAATGGCTTTTTTATCTGCGGGATATCAGAGGCATTGGCATGGGAGAAAGACATGTCTTCCAAATTTGTATGCACTGGCTGATGGAGGATCATTTTGATGAAGTATCCGGTATTATCGGATTGATTCCGGAATACGGTCGATTTGATGACTGGCTGTGCCTGTTGGATACAAAAGCAAAGGATATCATCAGTTCAAAAATCATGTATCAACTTGAGCAGGATCTGCAGGCTATGAGAGAAGAACGTCCGGCCTCTCTTCTGGCAAAATGGCTGCCCTCCTGCAATACAAGCTCAGCCAGCACAAGAAAGATGGGAAAGATTGTCTGTCAGTCCCTTGGTTTTACAGAACGGACTTATCGGCAGATGCTTGCATCCCTGCGTGCTTATATTGATGTCGTAGAAGTTAAGATGTCCTCTAAATCCTGGGGAGATATCGATTACAGCAAAGTGCCGTCAAGAGCCAATCTCATTTATGGCAGTGCTTTTCTGCACCGGGATGAAGTTCGGAGGCGGGCATTTCTTGATAAGCTGACAAGAGGTGAAGTGAAGATTAATGCCGATACCTTATTTCCAAGCGATATTGTGGCGAAATATTACCAACAGCCCAGGTTTCAGTGGGGGTATGGCAAGCTGGCAGAAAAAGATGAGACATTGGAAGGTTTGTGGAAAGCGCTGCCGGATTATGTGAAGGGAGACGCATTTACGCTGGTTGTCCGGGATGGATCGGGATCGATGCAGGTAAATGTCGGCAATACAAAGGTGACCGCACTGAATGTAGCCACAGCTCTGGCGATTTATTTTGCAGAACATGCCAGAGGCGAATTTCACAACCAATTTATTACCTTCAGCAGCAGGCCGGAGATGATCGATCTGTCTGAGGCAAAGAGCCTGAGAGATAAAATCGATATCTGTGAAACCTATAGGGATTGTACCAATACAAATCTTCAGGATGTTTTTGAACTGATTCTGTATACAGCTGTTGATCACCATCTGTCTCAGGAAGAACTGCCGGATAATATCCTGATCATTTCAGATATGGAATTTGACCGTGCCATATACAAACCAAGCGGGGAGTACGGCAAAGCCTCTAATGCTTATATGCAGTCGCTGATGGCAGTGATCCGGAATAAGTATGCTTTTTATGGGTATGAAATGCCGAGACTTGTATTCTGGAATGTATGCTCCAGAACAAATACCATCCCGATTCAGCAAAGTCGTGCGGGAGTTGCACTGGTCAGTGGATTTAATCCGGCTGTCTACAATATGGTGCTCTCGAATGAGACAGATCCTTATCAGTGCCTGTTGAAGCAGATCAATGACGAACGATACGAGGCAGTCGAAAAAGCACTTGAATAAAATAATATTTTAAAGCTGAGTTAATATGAAGCGAATAAGTCCCAGTGGCGTTGCCATTGGGACTTGTGGGCGTTATTTGACTGAAAGCCAATGAGACATCACACTCGTTTGTTGGAAACTGTTGAACAAAACGAATTATATATGGATTTTTTGACATATGGACAATTGAAATGTAAGTTCTTGCGCTAACAAATCCGTATAATATAACTTGTAAATGAAAAGTGACTGTATTAATGAATGACATAAGAAGGAGTGCCGCATATGAGGATTTATTGCATGAGTGATATTCATGGCTGTTTAGCTGCATTTGAAGAAGCATTGGCTCTGTTCAAAGAGCATCTTGAAGAGAGGGATACGAGACTGCTGCTTCTGGGAGATTATATCCACGGCGGTGAAGATAGCTATGGTGTTCTGGATAAGATTATGGCGATGCAGCAGGAATATGGCTGCGACAAAGTCATTGCGCTGATGGGAAATCACGAAGAGTTTGTCTTATACGGAGAGTCAACCATTAACCATCTGATCAGAAATATGTGCGATTATCAAAAATATAGTGATGAGCGGGATGAGCCTTATATCAGATGGATTGAGAATCTTCCTAGATATTATGTGGAGGGCAATACGATTTTTGTTCATGCAGGGATTGAGGAAGATGCAGGAGACCTCTGGGACTGGGCAACCGGAGAGAACGTTTTCACAGGGAAATTTCCAGCACAAACGGGGAAAATCGAGGGTTTGGACAAGAAAGTGGTTGCAGGGCATATAGGAACTTCAGATATTGCCGGAGATTCCTCCTTCCATGATATTTATTATGATGGTGCTTCTCATTATTACATAGATGGAACGGTTTTAAAAAGCCGCAGAATTCCTGTGTTGATGGTGGATACAAAGACAGATCGGTACTATCGGGTGACAGAGAGCGGCATCTGGCCGGTTCAGCCTTATGATATGGATGACGATGAATATGATATCTGGTGCAAAAATCTTTATCGATGAGGCTTTTCATATACATACGGTGCGCTGCGGTCATGCTTCGGCTGACCCGGCGGAGGCCTATGTACAGGCGGCATGCCGATTAGGATTGAAAAGGATAACTTTCACAGATCATGGGCCATTTCCGGGAAATCCATTCAGCGGGCGAATGAGAATGGAGGAATTGGATGATTATGAGAAAGAGCTAAAAGTACTTAGGAAGCAGTACGACGGACGGATTGATATTCGTATTGGTCTGGAAATCGAATATCTCCCGGAGTACCAAGGGTATTATGAGATGCTGCATGAACGATTTGATCTGCTGCTTCTGGGGCAGCATCATACATCCATGCCGGATGGGAGATATACATTTGATACTGCCGTTCCAAAGGCGTTGGCTTATCACCGACTGATTGAAAGTATTTCGGAGGCCATTGCGACGGGATTCTTTTCGGCAGTGGCCCATCCGGAGCGGGATTTTCATGAAGATGACGGGTGGACGGAGAAGGATACAGAGATTAAAAATGCTATCTTTGCAGCGGCACTACAGTATCATGTGAAGGTGGAACGCAATGCGGCTCTCTTGGAAAGAGGGGTAAGGCATCAGCGGTTCTGGCAAAATATACCTGAACAGATAACCATGGTTTATGGGCTGGATGCCCATTGCCCGGAGGATATCCATCGAAGAATACAATTACTGAAAACAGCTGCAAATGAATTGAAAGACTGCTGATCGGAAAATGCAGCAGCATGGATAAAGGAGAAAAGGTTTATGAGATATTACCATGTGATACTTAACACCAGTTCGGAAGAAATTAAAGAAAAAGCAAAAGTAAAATTCAGCTCGTATTATGATAATACTTTTGCTGAAGTGAATGATTATTTATATAAGAATTTGAAAAAGGGTCTGAATTTTTTCGTTTATAGAGAAGAAGATAAGCTTGTCTACGCAATATTGGCTTATAGTGAAAAGGATTATACTTTTGAGGGTGCTTATGATGAGATTATTGCGAGATTAAGGAATGATTTTCAGATAAAGAAGATGAAGTCGGAACCTTCAGAAATAACGATGCAATATTTCCATGAGTGTTTGCTTGAAGGACGAAGAAGGGACTATTTAAATCTTTATGGGAAAATGGTTGATGAACTGCATTTGAGTGTGTATCGGTACTTTGATAATACAACGCCAAATCAGTATTATAATTTGCAGGAACGGATTGTTTCGCTAAAGGAGCGCAAGGTCAATGTTTTATATGATCAAAAATTTATCCATGAATTGGAGAATATAGAAGCACACCAGAATGTGTCAGCATACAGCGGCAATATGGTGCATTATATTATTTCAAGCCGAAGCATGGAAGCGGCAGGAGACATGACAGAATTGCTGATGCAGCGCCTGTTAAACCCGAATCGCATCAGCAGCCGGCGAATGACAGTTATCAGTCAAATGGATCCGGATGCATATAAACAGAATAATTACATTGAGGAGTTAATCGAAAACAATATCGGCGGGGTCATTGTTTTTGATTTGTCCGAGAAGTTTGGTTATGATCCGACAGACTATTTAAGGGTAAGCCAGTATCTGGAGATGCTGGTGAAAAAATATCGAAACCAGTGCCTTTTTGTCTTCACTTATAACATGGACAAGCCGGGTTTTTCTTACTATCTGCTGCCAAATCTGAAAAAGTATGTGATTCCGGTGATGCTGAGAGAAGGAACCGGTGACAGAAAAGCAGCTGTTCAATATATGAGAGAGCTGATCAAAGGTTCAGAATATGCCCAGTATGCAAAGCAGGCCAAAGAATTTATGAAGTTATTTCCGGGAGATACATTTACCCAGACGGATGTGTTGATGGCATATGAGCAGTTTGAAGCCTGGTGCCTGAACAAAAATGTGCTGAATGCCTATGATTATGATCTTTCAGAGGATTTTATGCTGGATCGGGATGAAAATACGGCATCTGCTTATGATAAGCTGCAGCAGATGATCGGCCTGAATCTGGTTAAAACGCAGATTGATCAGATCATCGATACGGATCTTGTGGAAAAAGAGCGAAAGAAGCGGATGGGCAGAAACTATGAATCCGGTACCATGCATATGATCTTCGGAGGCAATCCGGGCAGTGCCAAGACAACAGTAGCCAGATTGTTTGCGGAAATTGCAAAAGAAAAGGGCATTTTGAAAAGCGGCGTTTTTGTAGAGCGGGGTGGTATGGATTTAGATGGATTGTGTTGTAGGTATGCTATCAGAGAGGCTTTTACTGCAGCAAAAGGCGGCGTTTTATTTATTGACGAAGCCTATTCAATGAGTAGCAGTCTGGCGATTACTGTATTGCTTCAGGAACTGGAAAATCACCGGGAGGACGTCATTGTTGTTATGGCCGGTTACAATGAGAAAATGCACCGTTTTATGGCGTTGAACGAGGGCTTGAAGAGCAGAATCCCGCATTGGATTGATTTTCCGGATTACAATGCCGGTGAATTAACTGAAATCTTCAAAATGATGCTGAAAGAGCGTGGATTTCATGCAGAAGAAGCTGCGGTTAAAGAGGCCTATGATATTTTTGATAAAGTACGGCGCAGTGATAACTTTGGTAATGGCCGATATGTGCGTAACCTGATGGAACGTGCCATCAGGCAGCAGTCAGAGCGCCTGATGTCGGTCAGGAAAAATCCGGAGGCCATCCGGGAAGATGAACTTTTCCTTATTACAAAGTCGGACATCGGCAGATTGGAAGCAGGCCAGAAAGCGGAGCGAACCATTGGAACGGCACGAAAAGAGCTGGATGAGATGATCGGTCTGGATGCTGTGAAGAAAGTGATTCACAAGGCGATTGCCAACTACAAACTCCATAAGCTTTATACTGAAAAGGGAATTTCAAAGGAAAATGCTTCTTTACATATGGTATTTACAGGGAATCCGGGTACAGCAAAGACAACCGTGGCCAGACTGTTTGCAGAAATCCTGAAGGATGAAAAGGTTCTGCCCACGGGCAGCTTTGTGGAAGCAGGCCGCGCGGATCTTGTAGGAAGTTGTGTCGGTTCCACAGCACCTCTGGTAAAACAAAAATTCAAGGAAGCCCAGGGCGGCGTTCTCTTTATTGATGAGGCATACGCATTGTGTGATGGCTACAGCAATGGGTACGGTGATGAGGCCATTCATACCATTGTACAGGAAATGGAAAACCATCGGGAGGATGTCATCGTCATCTTCGCAGGTTATCCGGAACCAATGCAGCAGTTCCTTGACAGAAATCCGGGTATGCGCTCAAGAATCGCATTTCAGGTGGCATTCGATGATTATTCCATTGATGAATTGTGTGCTATGACAAAACTGATGCTTTCAAGAAAACATATGACTGCGACGGAGGCTGCCATGGAGAAGTTAAGAAGAAATTACGAAAGTGTTCATGGAAGCCGGGACTATGGCAATGGCCGATTTGTTCGGAAGATGCTGGAAGAAGCCGAAATGAATCTGTCAGAGCGGTTGACGGAAATGATGGCATCAGATGATGGAACAGAAGATTTGACGGTAGAGCAAATGACGACTCTGGAAGCATGCGACATTCCGGAAGTGGCCAAAAAAGTGACAAATCAGAAACGAAAGATTGGATTCGCGGCAGCGGATTAGAAAGGGATAAGACAGTATGAATTCAGAAAAAAGTAAAGCATCTAAAATAGAAGAACGGCTGCATATTATCAATGCACTTGTATGGGCAGTGGAGCATAGAAGAGAGGTTATTGAAAGTGTCTATGCATCCGCTGATATGCAGGCTGCAAGAAAAGCATTGATGGCAAAGTTTTATTTTACAGAGGAACAGGCGCAGGCCATTATGGATATGAGGCTTAGAGTGTTTACCGAAAAGGAACGGAAAAAGCTAAAAGAAGAGCAGGAAGAATTGCAAAATCAATTGTAGAGTTTTAAGCAGCAGTAAAGGCATATATTTGAAAAACACGATAAATATGCATGGCAATGAGGTGGAAAAATGGGAAGACAGGAAAATATTGAGATTTTTAAGGATACGGAGAAGCTGTGTAAGGAAACTGCAGCAATAAAGGAAGCACTTCAAAAATCAAGAAAAGGACAGAAGTTGATCATAGAAGATGTGAAAATGCCATTGCTGGATAAAAAGCGTTTTAGGCAGCCAGCAAATGTGATTGTCTCAAAGAAGCGAACGTTTGAGGCAGCAGCGGCTTATAAGGAAACGAAAACGGCCGTTCATAATTTTGCATCCGCCTCCAATCCGGGAGGCGGTGTGGAGCGGGGCGCGAATGCCCAGGAAGAATGCCTTTGTCGATGTTCGGATTTATACTTTTGTCTGAATACGCCGGAGATGCTGAACGGATTTTACAGGCCTCATCGGCAGGCAAGGAATCCAATTCATAATGATGATATTATCTTTACGCCGGAAGTGTTGGTGTTTAAAAGGGATAGTGACTGTCCGAAGTTGATGGATGAATCCGAATGGTATCAGGTAGACGTCATTACCTGTGCGGCACCGAATCTCAGAGAACGTCCGACAAATGCTTTTAATAATGGGGATGGCAAGAAAAGCGTCAAAATGTCAGATGAAGCACTGATGGACTTGCATGAACGGATATTAAGACGCATTCTGGATACCGCTGTTTCAGAAAAGGATGAAACGGTGATCCTTGGGGCCTTTGGCTGCGGTGCATTCAAAAACAAATCGGAAATTGTTGCTCAGGCGGCGGGAAATGTGATTGCAGACTATCTGTATGCCTTCAAAAATATTGAATTTGCGGTGTATTGTTCACCGAGAGACGATCGGAATTTCAGAGTGTTTCAGAAATATATGAGAAAAATATGTGAGAGAAATTAGAAGCCAGGATGACTGATATTAAATAAAACCCCCGGTGGAAAGGCAAAATGGAAAAATAATTTTACTGTTTTATCGTAAAAATGGTTTAGAAAGGGATGATGGGTAAGTTCTTACACATGTAGAAATGCTATAGTAAGAGCAACAAGCAGATGAGTTTCTTAAATGGAGGAAATGTTGGATGAAAAACAAGCATTTTGTTGTATTTCTTGATGTAGATGGTGTTCTTAATTCTAAAACCACTGTACAAAAGACACCGGAAGGTTATAGGGGCATCGACGATGCCCGGGTAGAAATTCTGTCAAAGGTCATTGAAAAAATGGGCGGCGGCGATATTGTTTTATCTTCTGACTGGAAAGAGATGGATCCGACACAGGAAGATTATGTGTATCTGGTCTCAAAACTGGAGAAATATGGTTTAACACTGTCGGCGCATACAGAAGACCAGATGTACAAGCGCGGTGCTGGTATTCAGGTTTATCTGGAGAATCATCCTGAAATCGAAGAATATGTGATTCTGGATGATAACTTGTTTGATTTCAGAAATTATCCGAAGTTGTGGGAGCGTTTGCTACTGACAAATGGTCTTGAGCGGGCAGAATATGCCGCAAAGACACCGGCGGTGGAAACCATCTTATTTAGAGACTATATTCAATTATTTTAATGCGGGAGGAAAAAACAGATATGGCTATTCAGTTTAAAGAGATCAAAAAATATATCGCCCGCAATGTCCGATTATCCATCAATCATGAAGATGGCTATTATGAGAATTATCTGTTCATGGCAGACATTCCGGAGCAAAAATACAATCATCTCTATGTCTATGGCATAGAGATGATCGATGTAGAATTCTCAAATGACGTCTATACAGTACCGGCGCAGTCGGGGGAATCCGCTATATCAGCAAAAGACATTACTTTGCAGCCAGCTATAGAGATTGTATTAAGTGAGAAGCCACGGCCGATTAAGCGCAGTGACGACAAAGAGTTATTGTTCAGAGACTTGAAGCCTTATCTGCAGATAGGAAAAAACTTCGCAGTTGTCAAAAGAGAAGACTGGTCATCTGAGATCTATGAATTCAGACGTGATATACCGGAGAAATACGACAATATGCATGTTTATGGCATTGGAATGGAAAATCATCCGTGGGTGGAAGAATATTGGAGAGCTGTTGACTATGAGACCATGCATAAAAAGCGCATGGTGATTGTTCTGTCGGAACAATCGAAATAGGGTGTGGTGGATGCAGCAGAAAAATTGCTGCAGGTCGGCGGAAGGATGAAAAAGTGATAGGATTCCAGTCCTGCATATGGAAGGCTGGAATCCTATGAGGAGGTACTGTTGTATGAGCCGTAGTTTTAAACATACGCCTGTGTACAAAGGTGATAAAGACCGTTCGGCGAAAAAATATGCCAATCGGCGGGTTCGCCGAAATGGGAAAATCAAACATGGCGATATTAAAGCAGGGAAATCAAAGCACTATAAGAAGTTGAATGAGTCCTGGCATATATGCTATTATCGTATCTGGGGTGAACCGATATGGAGAAGAGAATCATGTAAAAATCTTTCAGATAAACTAGATGTTTGGCGAAAATGCTATAGAAGTAAGTGAATAAAGATGCGAATTTGGTGAAAATAGCTGAAACAAGTGGCGGAAATTGTTGCTATTGGATTGTATCGGATGTATAATATAGTATACGATGCAATTCAATAGCCAAAGCAGTGGAAACACTGTGACGGAAAGCTGTAGGGCCTGTGAAATGGCAGCCAGTTGCAACAATGTGGATGAACATCATAGCGGGGGCTGTGGTGTTTTTTTGATGAGTAGGGGTGAAGAACAGCAAATGAAGTATGATGTCAAATGAATTACGTAGTAGTAAAAATGATGTTGATTGATTAGGGAGGTTAAATTTATGTGTGTTGATGTAAACTATTGTTATTTAGATGATGCTTTGGAATATGAGTTTGAGCCAGAAAAGTATAATGGAAATGAAGAAGATTATAAAGATCCGGATGCATGTAGTGACCGTTTATATAAAGATTGGTTACAAGTAATGAAATGGCTTTCACAAAAAGATGATTTATTTTGTTTTGATGAATATTTAGAAGGCAGTTACTATTTAAAAGAAAAGAACTATGATTATGAGTTAACATCAGATTTTATTGGTGTAAATAGAAAATTTGCAGCAGATGTTGGAATTAGTCTCAGAGAGATAGGGGAATATTTAAAGTTACAGCATACAATAGGTGGACATATAATACTTCCAAAAGGAAACGGATATACTATTAATCAGGCTAAGGGAAATAATATGTTGGACAGAATAGACTTTACACTAGCCGAGTTGAAGGAATACTATAGGCATATATGTTCTGAAAATAGGAAAGAAAAATATGTATATCATTTTAGCAAATCTCTAGGGACATCGTTTGAAATATATTATGATTGGCTAAGTGTTTTCATTTCTGATGAAAACGATGGGGAAAAAGCTTTTAAGGCATTTATAGATTTTTGGATATTGAACCCATTTGTTACTGAATCATATGAAGTAAAATCACTTGTTACAGAGAATACAATAAATGTTAATACGACAGAAGCTTTTTTTCCGGGATTAGATAGCTTTAGGTGTAGGGTTAATATAAATTCTATTAGAAAGAATCTAAGGAATGATGAACGAACAAGACGAGAGTGTCAAAATGCATTTAGAACTTATATAGAAAAAACAAGTCATGCGATAGAAGAGCGTAATGATTTAATTGCCAAATTACAAAAGAAAATGTTATCAAGGTAGAGTTTGTAAAATTAAAGTACACTAATTAGTCCATATATTATGAAAATATTATAATTATAGAAGGAAAAGATCATTGAGAAAAAAAGAAAGACAAACTATAGAAATTTCAAAATATATTTTTGGTGGATGTACTCCTGTTGAGGTATACGGTAAAGAAAATCAAGGAAAATATGATTTTAGTGATTTAAGATTAACAGTTGATTATGATAAATTGGAAAATGGTGATGGAAAAGATTTTACACAGGAAAATGATTCACCTTTAAAAAGATTAGCATTGTATAAATCAACTAAAGCATATTTTGATTTGGATTATTGTGCATCCGCACGTAAGTGGTATAAATATAAAATTATGAGCGATTTATATGGTGTATTGTGGAAGGGTTACGATGAAAAAATTTTAAATTCAGGTGAAACACTGATATCAGCAAATTCGGCATTGATAAGAAGTGAATACAATCTAAAAAAGCGTAAAGGAAATCCACCTGGAATAAATTGGGATGATTTATTAGAAAAATTAAAATTAGGTGAGAAAATAGGAGAGGATAGAGAAAAATTAGAACAATTTGCAAAAGCGGGGGCTTTTATTGGAAATTATATGCCTGTGCCTGCCTCTCATCAGCAATTACTAAGTTCAATGAAGGAGAGGTACGATAAAGTATTAAATTTAATTAAGGTTTTCTATTATGTTGAAGAAATTCCTTATTTGAAAAATGATTTTGTAGATGAAGAAATAAAAGAGTGGCTATATTTATTTAGATCTTGGAAAAATTTTGTAGATGAAAATTATTTGAAAGGGTCTTTTGTTGATGATCAGTATGAGGTTATTTCATTTGATGGGACAATAGAACAATTATCAAAAATGCTATACAACAGATCTATCTGTATGTTAAAAGTATACAAGGAACGAACAGCAAAGTGAAGAATTAATTTACAGAATTTTTTGGGAGAGGAGCAGTTTAGCCATATTCTGGCGAAATGATACACGTATGAGTTTAAATTTCATTAAGTTTGGCGTCAATTCGGAATATTTGAAACATTTTGATTTTAAGCTGATTGAGCCTAAGTCAGAGGACGAATTGAAGACATATATTAAAGAATATGGAGATCGTTACTGGATTCTTAAAGATACAGGACATGTGATGAATAGTCCGTTATGTTTTGTGAATAACACGATAAAATAATACCCCCGGTCAAAAGGTCAGATGGAAGAGAAACCATCTGGCCTTTCTTTTTTTACGCGAATAATGAGGAAAAGCCTATGCTTGCATGCAGTCTTTCCGAATATCGTGATAACGAGTGAAACTCGCAAAGCGTGTTTCATCTCGTTTGCAAAAAAGATTGCAAAGATACGGAGAAAACTATTAAGTGCAAGTTCTTGCTGTATACAGGCTGCTATAATCAGCCTATAGTGAATAATCTGCGCCCTAATGAGCCACCTGTCCGGTGAGAGTGAGCCACGATTCCGTTTTGCTGTGAGCCACCATTCCGGTCACAATGAGCCACTTGTTTTATAATAGAATTATGCACAATTATTGTGTAAATCTATTATACAGGAGGTCACCATTATGACCAAATATCGAGAAATCTTAAGATTATCCAGCTTAGGATTTAGTAATCGGAACATAGCATTGAGCGTTCCGTGTTCAAGAAATACCGTAGCAAAGGTCTTAAAACGAGCACAAGAATTAGATATCTCTTGGCCGTTGGAAGACAATCAAACGGATGAAGTTCTTGAAGGATTGTTTTATCCAAAACAATGCGACCGCTCTCAAAAGCGTATGCCAGATTACGACTACATTCACAAGGAGCTGCTCCGTAACGGAGTCAGTAAAAAACTCTTGTGGACTGAATACATGGAGGACTGCCGTGCCAACGGCGATGAGCCACTTATGTATTCACAGTTCTGCTATCACATCCAGCAGGATGAGCAGAAACGACGTGCTACCATGCACATCAACCGCAAACCTGGTGAACAGGTTGAAGTTGACTGGGCTGGTGATCCGGCAACAATTATTGACCCAGATACCGGTGAGATCTTAAAGGCTTACATATTCGTAGGTGTAATGACTTACAGCCAGTATGCGTATGTAGAAGCCTTTCTGGATATGAAGCAGAAATCATGGATCACTGCTCATGTCCATATGTACGAGTTCTTTGGCGGTGTTGCCAGAATCCTCGTACCAGATAACTGCAAGACAGCAGTTGTTCACAATGGTGGTTGGAAAGACCAGCAGATCAATGAAACTTATCAGGAAATGGCTGAGCACTATGGCACAGCTATCATCCCTGCCCGTGTCAGGACACCAAAGGATAAGCCAAATGCTGAAGGAACGGTAGGAAATATTTCTACCTGGATAACAGCAGCACTCCGAAATGAACAGTTCTTTTCTCTTGCTGAATTAAATCTGGCGATCAGGGAAAAACTGGAACAGTTCAATCGGAGGCTCTTTCAAAAGAAAGAGGGCAGCCGGCTGGACTTATTCCTTGAAGATGAAAAGCCGTTACTTTCGCCATTACCTGCTACCCACTTTGAACTGAGTGACTGGAAGACAGCCACCGTTCAGTTCAATTATCACATATCTGTGGATGGAATGCTATACTCAGTTCCATATGAATACATCAAAAAGAAAGTTGATGTAAAGGTAACAGATACCACCATTGAAATTTTTTACAACCATAACCGTATTGCTTCCCACCGCCGTCTGAAAGGACGCCCCGGGCAGTACAGCACCATTACGGAACATATGCCGGAAGACCACCAGAAGTATCTGGAGTGGAATGGCGACCGCTTCCGCAAATGGGCTGAGCGGATTGGCATAAATACGTACACTGTGGTCAATGCAATACTGACCTCCAAACGTGTGGAACAGCAGACTTATCGGAGCTGCATGGGACTTTTGAAGCTTACTGATAAATACTCAGAAGCTTCGCTTGAAGCCGCCTGTAAAAAGGCATTATCCTATACAGCTTCGCCCAGTTACAAGAGTATCAAAAACATCCTTGTAACTGGTTCTGTAAAAACGGAACCAGAATTATCTGGATCCAAGACCACACATAAAGCACATGGCATCACAAGAGGTGCTGACTACTATCGGAGGTAATCACATATGACAAATCAGAGTACAATAGATAAACTTATTGAAATGCGCCTTACCACAATGGCAGATGCATTCCGTAACCAGCTTGACGATCCTAAATTTAAGGAAGTTCCTTTTGAAGACCGCTTTGGAATGCTGGTAGATATCGAATACAGCAATCGCAAGAATAATCGCCAGAAGCGTCTTATCCGTAATGCTGGATTCGACCAACCGGAGGCAAATATCATGGATATCAACTATACTTCTGGGCGCAAGTTAAACAAAAATCTGATAAACAGACTTGCCACCTGCGAATATATATCTGAACACCGAAATCTTTTTATTACCGGTGCAACAGGCTGTGGTAAAACATATATGGCATGTGCCTTTGGTATGGAAGCCTGCAAGCAGTATTACAATACCAAGTATGTCCGTATGCCGGACTTACTTATGGATTTGGACATTGCCCGCTCGGAGGGCACCTATCGTAAGGTAATGGCTAAGTATTCCAACCCGGTACTTCTCATTCTGGATGAATGGATGCTTCTTAAACCAACTGATGCAGAACAGAAAGATATCTTTGAACTACTTCATCGGAGACGTAAAAAATCATCCACTGTTGTGATAAACTATAGTTGTAACAGTAGTGGCTGATAAGATATACTAATGATTATAAGGAGAGATTATTATGCCACACGTTTATGAACCAGAGTTTAAAAGAAAACTTGTCCGTCTGCAT
>Ga0129312_1000179_pt1 | contig 65168 bp, 46 predicted proteins | sample O827metagenome_FD_94434 | JGI IMG/M metagenome (GOLD analysis project Ga0129312, IMG submission 94434) | Orangutan group fecal microbial communities from Wisconsin, USA - O827 metagenome | ecosystem: Host-associated > Mammals > Digestive system > Large intestine > Fecal | place: USA: Wisconsin... | reverse complement strand
TGGCAGAATGCGGCACATGATTTTGCTGTCTTTATCGAGCGCTGCCTCACGGATTTTCCGGAAAATGAATTTTATGGCAGGGTATTGAATGTCTATCGTGAATCCACGCATGCGTGTCATGTGCTCGCCGGACGGCTGGAACTTTTGAAAAAATGGATGCTGAAACCGGGAGATGATCCGTATGTCATGCTAGGAATTGTGGAAAATGAATATGAATTTTGGCGTTCGATCACAATCTCTGAAGACATGTCATCAGAGGAAGCGGAGATGCTGGCAGCACTTCAGGTGACAGGGCTGAACATGGTAGCCAGACAGCTGGGCGGATGGTCCGCATACGATATGTTGGATGTCGTAGCGGTGGCGAAGGAAGCGTTGGAGATACCGGGCGGGGAAGCGGTCAGACTGATCAAGCAGTATCAGCTGCAGGAACTGATCAAAGAACTGTCGGTCAATGGATTTATGAGTGAAGCGGCTCAGCTTCGCGACCGGATGAACGAGTTGATCCGTGAAGGTGGAGCGGATGAATGGAATAACTATCTATCGATGATCAATGAGAATGCTGCGATGATGGGTGATCTGTTACAAGGTGATATGTGGAATGCCTGGCAGACTTTGAAAAAAATGAATGAAAACTGTGCCTATACCAGTATCGAAGCGACGCGGATTCTGGCTCATGCGGGTTTTAATTTTGAACAGTTTACGTTCCTGTTAGAACAGAAAAAATATGTGGGCAGAGGACTTGCCATCACACAGAAACTGGAACTTTTGTATCCGGATGATGAGGAGATCCGGGCGAGACGGATCGGCTGTCAGGGGACGATTCTGCAGTTCCGCTTTTTTCATGAACAGGCATTGACAAAGGAGCAGCTGGCAGATGAGATCGAGCCGTTAAAGGAAACTCTGGATGAACTGACATATACAAACGGACCATCGGACGAAGCACTTGGAATGAGCTGGGGACTGGTGAATACGCTCAGGTTGAATGTCATTGATCATGACAGGGAAGAATTGCAGAAAGTGATTGATGCAGCAGAAAAAATATTGAAGATCAATGTGCATCTGACTGAAGTGGCCACGACGGAGATCTCAGCAGTGCGCGCCATGTATCGCCATGTATGGCAGAAGAAAGTCAGTCATGAAGAAGTAGAGCGGCTATTTGTCTATGTGGAGAAAAATTATGAATCGGAGAGCCTGAGGAGTGAATTTTTTGAACTGTTGGACGAATCGGTGGATGTGAAAAACCGGGAAAACTATCTGACAAAAGGTGTGCGGATGGGAGCAATGCAGGATGCCATGTATAATCCGATTTCCGGCAGCGGAATCGATGAGTTTGATGAGGAAGAAGAATTATACCGGATGCTTACGATGTATCAGCCGCAGGAGACATACCGGCGGGAACACCGCAAGATTGGAGCAAACGAACCGTGTCCATGTGGCAGTGGTAGGAAATACAAGCATTGCTGCAGGCGAAAGGAAGGGTGAGAACAAGAAAAGCTGTAAAAATTCACGTTGAATTTTACAGCTTTTGTGTATACTACTATTAGTAGAAATCATTCGGAACTGTGAAGGCACTGAACAGATACAATCATTCAAAATCAAGGGAAGGAGCTGAAAGAATATGGCAAATATCTTACCGGTATCTGATTTGAGAAATTATAATGAAGTCTTGAAAAACTGCCGGAAGGGAGATCCGGTATATCTGACCAAGAACGGCAGAGGACGCTTCGTAGTCATGGACATTGAAGATTATGAGCGCGATCGTGCGGAGAAAAAGCTTCTGATCAAACTGCAGGAAGCCGAAGAAGTAGTGAAAGACGGCGACGGCTGGCTGAATCTGGATGAGTTGAAAGCACTTGTGGGGGAATGAGATGTTAAAATTGCGGATCAATCCGATGGTTGCCAGGGATCTGAAGAATATCCGGGACTATATTGCTGAGGATAATGAACAATATGCTGCAAAGACAATAAAAGAGATATACGGTAAATTTGAAAATCTTCAGATATTCCCGGAAATGGGATCAGATCTTTTCAGGCGAGTCAGTTTTCGGACTGATTATAAATATGCTATATGGGAAGATTATGTGATCATCTATAAGGTGGGAAGTGAGTATGTGGAGATTTATGGGGTTGCCAATCGGTATCAGGATATAACAAGAATATTCGTTTAACCATGCCACTCCTCAATCACACCACATGCGATCTTATCTCCGGAGTTTCCGGATGGCTGCGAAGTAAAATCATCTGCTTTTGCGTGCACGACAACAGAACATCCGAGAATGTCTGCCAGGGCGAGTTGTTCGATATATACGCACATCCAGGAGTAGCCGTCACACGATATGATCGGCGGCAGATCACCGGCATGATAGGGAAGCTGTTTCATATATTATGCCCTCTGCATAGTGATATCTATTAGATTATATATGCAGGCGGGTCGGTTTAGAACACTTGTCGGAGAATAAACATCGGGAACTGTTGCTGATTATGGGTGATGCCGGAGCGGACTGTTTCGAGATCCGCCTGTATGACAGCGGTGTCCCTTTTCCACCGGTAATATTGGAACATATGGGAGAGCGGGGCAATACGACAGATGGAACTGGTAATGGGCTTGCAGATACCATAGAGACTCTGGGTCATTACCATGCATCGTTCGCGATTGAGCCCATCGAGCCCGGCACTGATATCTATACGAAATGTGTGCATATCGCCTTTGATGGTCGCGGATGTGGTGCATGATCCGGCTGAGTATATCGGTGGGTGATACCACTGATCAAATAAAAACATAAAGGAGATCAAAAACATGAAGATGAATCTGAAAAAAATCGCAAAATGGAGTATCGTCTTATTTTCGGTGATGCTGGTATGCTTTATCGGCGATTGTACGAAAACACAGGCAGCGTCAAGCGCGCAGTATACTTACAAGACATATGATAAGAGCAAGACCTATAAAGGAAAAAAGTCTACGATCAAGGATGTAGAGAAGTATAAGCGTGTCATCTTGAAGGGTGATTCTGCGGCTGTGAAAAAGATCAATCAGGTGTTGAAAGAGGCCTGTGACGCAAAGGTGAAAGAGATGCCGGCAGGCTATGCAAAAAATGATGCAGATCATATGTCATATGGCGGTGAGTATAGCAATATCTATACCTCAAAGGTGACTTATAATGAAAATGGTGTGATCAGCATTATGGTTAGTTATGAGTGGTATCAGGGCGGTGTAGCTGATTACGGATGTGACTGCTATACGTTTGACCTGACCACCGGGGATCAGTTAAAACTCACGGATGTATGCAAGGGAAGCAATCGCACATTGACGAAAAAGATTAAGAACCGATTGCTGAAAAAATATTCAAAGGATACATTTTCAGAGGGTGGTTTGGAGTCGATCTCTGCAGACAAATGTGATTTTTGTCTGCAGAAGAATGGCAAGGCAGTCGTTGTGTTCGATAAATATGAGATCTCCTACGGTGCAGCCGGAGCATTTGATGTGACGTTGAATAGCAAATATTAAAACATACAATCACAATCAAAGAGCAGGATTTACCGGGAAACGGCGAATCCTGCTCTTTTTAGACAAATAGTTTCTTTATATATGATACAATATCTCCATTTTTTTCCTGAATAGTCTGGTCACGTTCCATATCCGCAAGACTCATCCAGTAAAATTGTCGTCCGTTAATTTGGAAACAAAGGGATTGTTCCGCGGCTGGAAAGTTAGAGATATGTGCCTGATAGATTGTATGTTCGTACCATTTTTCACATTGATCACTGTGTGAAAACTTTTTGTGTAAAATGGTGTCTTTATAGTCTATTTGAATGTCTGAGGTATGTAGGTGCAAATCTCTGGATAATGTTTCCGTTACAATGGATTCATTTTGGGACAAATTTTCTGCTGTAGGATAGTTCGGAAAAAGGCGGCATTTCCATCGGCTGTCATAATAAACCAGAAAATGGTCTGGATATGTCTGAAACTCGTCTTTGATCACAATGATTGAAAATGGATGTTTGATTTTATTTTGGTTTTTGATTTCCATATATAAATCCTTATAGGTGTATTTCTTGTCTTTACTGGCTAAATACAATCCTCTGATCATTAGAATACATGCGATTGACAAAACAAAAACCTCTACTGTATTGGCAGAGAAGATTAGCCATGATGGGTAGCTGGCGAATAGACTGCTCACGAAAAATAAAAAAGCTGTAATGAATGGCTCCCAGCCATTTTGATTTCCGATCTTATCGGCATTGCTTTTTAAGAGATAATTTAATTGTTCTGCGTCAAGCAATAGGTTCTTCTCTTCCATGATATAATCTCCTTAATCTTATGTGGCAGGAGCTTATATATAGTCGAAACTCCTGCTTTGTTATGGGAAAGCAAGAATTTTCGATAAATTTAGAAGCTGATGATAAGATGTATGCATTTAATATGATAGATATTGCGCGTTGCCGTATCTGTTAGAAAATTACTGTGCTTTTCGATAATTTTAACATAAGCATAATTTTATTACAATTCTTTTTTTCTTCATCTATAGTCCGCCCAAAGATCGTTTCACTTATTATATGCACAGAATCTGAGTAGATTCCTATGAATTGCCCTTGAATATCTTACATACCGGTGCTATACTTGCACCGAGTAAATGAAGATAAGGATGGTGTAATATGGATCGTACAAATACAAGAGCAAAAGGCATCGCGTGCATCATCACAGCGGCATTTTTCTTTTCGCTGATGACCGTGATGGTGCATCTGGCCGGAGATCTGCCGACGATGCAAAAGACGCTGTTCCGGAATCTGGTAGCAGCGATCATCTCATGGATCATGCTGTTTGCGGAGCGGCAGCCGATCCGTATCAGGCGCTCTGATGTGCCGGATCTGCTGATGCGTTCGATCTGCGGTACACTTGGCATGATCTGCAATTTCTATGCGATCGACCGGCTGAACATCTCCGATGCCAATATGCTGAATAAGTTATCCCCGTTTTTTGCGATGCTGATGAGCATCGTCATATTGAAAGAAAAAGTGGGAAAAAAGGAATGGGCGATCGTGATCGTAGCGTTTATCGGAGCGCTGTTTGTGATCAAGCCCGGATTCGATATGAGTACCGGCCCGGCGCTGCTCGGTGCGCTCGGTGGCTTTGGTGCCGGAGTGGCATACACATTTGTGCGCAAACTGGGAAAAAAGGGCGTGACCGGAACGATCGTGGTCATGTTTTTCTCAACGTTTTCGACACTGTTTTGTCTGCCGTTTTTGGTGTTCAATTATGAGCCGATGACCATGAGACAGTTACTGTGTCTGTGTGGCGCGGGACTGGCTGCGGCAGGCGGGCAGCTGGCGATCACGGCAGCATACACGTATGCACCGGCGAAGGAGATCTCGGTCTATGATTACACGCAGGTGATCTTTGCGGCAGTCTGGGGATATTTTATCTTCGGACAGCGCCCGGATGTCTTTAGTGTGATCGGATATATCATCATTATCGGTGCCGCAGTGTATCGCAGCGGACTTCATCCGCATCACAGACTAAAAAATGTATAGATGCAAAGTGGGATAATACAGAAGCTGATATAGAGGCTTATAAAGAGGTTACTATAGAGATATATTATGAAAGACATAAAAACAAAACTTGAAAATAACCGGAATAATATTCAAAAGATCGTAACATATATCACAGACGGCGCAAACGATGCACATCGACTCGGACTGGAACTGGAGCATCTGATCTATAACGAGGAGTACCGGGTGATCCCTTATAAACAGATGGCATCCTGTCTGGTGCAGTTTGCGGAGAAAGTCGGTGGAAAACCGTATATTTTAGATGGAAAGCTATTGGGCGTGGAGGCAGATGGCTATGCACTCAGTCTCGAACCGGGCTGCCAGCTGGAGATCAGCATTGAACCGCTCGGGGATGTGAATGAGATCCGGCGGATCTATGATGCATTCCGTGCGGTGGCAGATCCGATCTTTGACGCGTGTGGATACCGGCTGCATGAGGGCGCGGTACTGCCGTTCATAGCATCAGGGGAACAGTCAGTGGATGATATCGAATTGCTGCCGAAGGAACGTTACCGTGTGATGGATGCCCATTTCAGGAAAAGTGGTACCTGCGGAGCCTATATGATGCGGGCGAGTGCGTCCACACAGGTCTCTGTGGACTTTTCTTCAGAGGAGGATGCACTTCGCAAGGTGCGTATTCTGGAAAAACTGGCACCGCTTATGATGCTGCTCACTGAGAATCGTGACGGATTGCCGTATGACAGACGCTGGCAGCCGCATCTGATCCGCAGCCAGATCTGGCGGGATGTCGATCCGGTCCGCTGTGGTTATCTGCAGGATTCGCTGTCTGAGAATTATTCATTTGCAGACTATGCCGGATATATTTATCACAGTGACAGTATTCTGATCCGTGAGCACGGTGTGCTCCATCCGACAGAGGGTAAGAGTGCTGCCGGGTGGTACAGCGACCGCCCGATTGAGGACGTCGATTATCTGCTGTCGATGTATTTTCCGCATGTACGGATCAAAAAGTATATTGAATACCGGATCGCAGACAGCATGCCGATCGGGGATGCGATCGATTATGCATCGATGATCCGGGCGATCGTATACAATGAGGATGTGCTGTGTGCGGTCGAGCAGATGTTTGCAGAGGTTCATACCGTGCAGGAACTGGAGCGTGCGGAGACTGCTGTCACCTCGGATGGTTACCGGGCGAGCATATACGGCAGACCGGTGTTAGAGTGGCTGGATGAGCTCTTTGACCGGATCTGCGAGGGTATTCATGATCCGGAGGAACTGGGACGGATCCGCCGGATGCGGCCTCTGCCGTTGTCAGAGTACCAGTACCATCAGATCATCCGTGGAAAGGAAGATCTGCATGCGCCTGAGGATCGTGCGATCAAGGAGTATCTGAACCAGTCGACTGCGAAGTATCATAACCGCGTGGTCGGTACGCTCTATGTGCCCAAGCTGTTCACTCATCGCCAGACGCGTCAGTTTGACCGGCTGATCCGTGAATTGTACGGTATTTTTGATAAAGTGATCGCGCATTATATCGCGGATGCGGATTATCGTGCGCTGTTTGGTTTCCCTAAGGAATTGGAGGAGCTGATCCTGCAGCAGCCGTTGTACACGAGAAATATCCCGATGTCGCGGATCGATCTGTTTTTAGATGAACAGACCGGAGCATTCAAGTTCTGCGAGTTCAACACCGATGGCGCGAGTGCGATGAATGAGGATCGTGAGCTGAATCTGGCATTTGCGCAGAGTCTGGCGTATAAGGAATATGCGAAGGATCATGACTGCCACACGTATGAACTGTTTGATTCATGGGTGGATGAAGCGCTGCAGATCTACCGGGAATACGCGCATGATGAGCGTGCTCTGCCGCGCGTGGCGATCGTAGACTTTCTGGAGAACGCGACGATCAATGAGTTCTATATATTTAAGGAGGCATTTGAGCGTCAGGGCTGTGCAGTGACGGTATGTGATATGCGTGAACTGCGTTTTGACGGAAAACGGTGCTATACGGATGAGTTCGGTACGATCGATCTGGTCTACCGGCGAGCGGTGACATCCGATATCCTGTCACATATGGAGGAGTCGCAGGAGTTTTTACGTGCGTTTCGCAGTGGAGCGCTGTGCGTACTCGGTGATTTCAGGACGCAGATCGTGCATAACAAGATCCTGTACAAGATCCTGCATATGGAGCAGACGATGAGCTTTTTATCCGCATCGGAGCGTGCGTTCGTGCGGGCACATATTCCGCTGACGATGTCACTGAATGAACTGTTTGACGGAAAACATGAAGAGTTGCGTGAGGAAGTGCTGAACCATAAAGACGGCTGGATCATCAAACCGGAGGATTCCTACGGCTCAAAAGGCGTGCATGCCGGTGTGGAGCTGGAGACAGAGGAACAGTGGCAGCAGGCGGTGCACGAGGCAAAGGATCTGCCGTATGTATTGCAGGAGTTTTGTACACCGTATCGTCTGGCCAATATCGTGTTCCGGCCGGAAGGCTGGCGTTGGACGGATACGAGCAACCTGACCGGATTGTTCGTCTACAACGGACAGTTCCACGGCATCTATTCGCGGATCAGTTACGAACAGGTCATCTCGACCCAGTATAATGAGATGTCGCTGCCGACGATGATTGTAGATTAAAAAAACTCTCCTTACCGGTATGACCGGTAGGGGGAGTTTTTCGTCCTAAAAACAATTTTTAAGCCTGTGCGTGTCCGGTGATGATCCACGGTGCGGGCTGCTGCTTGAACGCATGATTGCTGCCGAGGATCGATACAGACACCTGGATCGTCTCGGCATCGCGGACACCGTATTTTTCCAGCATTGCAGGGAGTGATGCGGCTACGTTAAAGTCGAGCGTATAGATCACGACCCGGATGTTCGGATTGAGTTTTGTCAGGTATGCGAGCTCCTGCTCGGTGCTGGCAGATGCTACGAGAAATACGAGAGAGGGCACGGGACAGCCTGACATGCTGCGCTCATCGATGTGCTCGATGATGTTGACATTGTGCAGACCGAAATGTCCGACATTATCTTCCATCGTCGCACGGTCAGCCTGATTGTATTCCACTGCGGTGACAGAACCCTCTACCGCGATCAGGGCGGCCTCGATCGCGATGCTCTCGCCGCTGATGACACAGAGATCATCGGTCGGTGCGACATTCATCTTGCTGAGGATGATCGCACGGATCTCGCTGCCGACATAGTGGATCGAACCGCGCTGGAACAGCTCGTTTGCCAGGCCGATCTTGGCAGTATTGCGTGCGTTCGGATTGATGATGAGCATTGCGGCAGAAGCATTGATACCGCGGTTGATCATGTCCTTGACATAATCGTGCAGGATCTCACCGGACGGGCTCGAACCTTCGTTGTACCATACTTCGCATTCTCCGAGACCTGCGTCCCACAGCCGGTAAAAGATGTCATCGACACCGGCATTTGTAAATACCATCGTTGTCTTGTGCGCCTCAACAGTAGGTATAACGTTTTTATTCTTTTTGGTGATGTCGATCATCTTGACATGCTCGAGATCTACGCTCGTATTCTGTGAATAATACTGCAGCCAGCTGATGATGACATCATTGGTAAATATCTGCTTTTCTAAAATCTGCTTGTCCATATGAAAACCTCCCATACATGTGCTCTGATGATAACTATTTTACTCAACTGTGGTCTATACTGCAAGAAAAAACAAAAAATGCTGTGAATTTAAACCGTTACATAATTTTATTAAATTGCAATTCCGATATATATACGCTATAATGAGTCCAGCTGTGTAGTGTACTAAAGGCTATTACAAAAAAGGAGAAACGTTATGAAACAACACAAAAGACACATCATAGGTTTTCTGTCCGTGTTTGCACTTCTGTGCGTGATCGCTCCGGTGGTCACTCAGGCGGCAGAAGAAGGAACAGAAGAACTGCCTGCATTGTGGGCGACTCCGTGGGCACTGCTCCCGGCAGTCGTAGCGATCGCACTGGCACTCATCACCAAGGAAGTATACAGCTCCCTGTTCATCGGAATCGTAGTCGGCGCACTGCTGTACGCTGATTTTGGATTCGAGGGAACCGTATTACATGTATTCAATGACGGCCTGATCGCAGTATTATGCGATAGCTACAACATGGGTATCCTCATCTTCCTCGTACTGCTCGGAACGATGGTAGCACTCATGAACAAGGCAGGCGGATCCGCAGCATTCGGACGCTGGGCCGGTGATCATATCAAGACGCGCGTCGGCGCACAGCTCGCGACGATCCTGCTCGGAGTACTGATCTTTATCGACGATTATTTCAACTGTCTGACGGTCGGCAGTGTCATGCGTCCGGTCACAGACAAGCACAATGTATCCCGTGCCAAGCTGGCGTATCTGATCGACGCGACGGCCGCTCCGATCTGCATTATCGCTCCGATCTCTTCCTGGGCTGCTGCAGTCAGCGGTTTCGTAGAGGGAGAAGACGGACTGGCACTGTTTGTCAGCGCGATCCCATATAACTTCTACGCGATCCTCACGATCGTGATGATGGTCAGCATGGTGCTCATGAAGGTTGAGTTTGGTTCCATGGCTGTTCATGAAAAGAATGCCCAAAACGGTGATCTGTATACGACACCGGATCGCCCGTATGCCAATATTCAGGCGGAGGAGAAGCCGGATGCCAAGGGCAGGGTCATTGATCTGGTGATCCCGATTATCTGTCTGGTCATCTGTTGTGTGATCGGCATGATCTATACCGGTGGATTCTTTTCCGGTACAGATTTTGTCACAGCATTTTCCGGTAGTGATGCTTCTGTCGGACTGGCACTCGGCAGTTTCTTTGGACTGGTCATTACGGTCGTATTGTATCTGGTGCGCAAGGTATTGAATTTCAAGGAGTGTATGGATTGTCTCGCTGATGGATTCAAGGCGATGGTTCCGGCGATTCTGATTCTGACCTTTGCGTGGACGCTGAAGGCGATGACTGACTCCCTCGGTGCCAAAGATTTTGTGGCTGACCTCGTATCGCACAGCGCTGGCAGCCTGATGAATTTCCTGCCTGCAGTGATCTTTTTGATCGGCTGTTTCCTCGCATTTGCGACAGGAACGAGCTGGGGTACGTTCGGTATACTGATCCCGATCGTAGTAGCGGTATTCCAGGATACCAACCATTCACTGATGATCATTTCGATCTCAGCATGTATGGCAGGTGCCGTATGCGGCGATCACTGTTCGCCGATCTCCGATACGACGATTATGGCATCGGCAGGTGCACAATGTAACCACGTCAACCATGTATCGACGCAGCTGCCGTATGCGATCGTGGCTGCTGCAGTATCATTTGTCTCATATATTATTGCGGGATTTGTGCAGAATGCATGGATCTGTCTGCCGATTGCAATCGTATTGATGCTGGCGGTACTGTTTTTACTCAAAAACGAGCATTCGCAGAAGATGGAATAATAGTGGTTGACAGGATACCTGTATCGTGCTACTATCATAGCGAACAGAAACGAATAAATTCTTCGGGGCGGGGCGCAATTCCCCACCGGCGGTATAGTCCGCGAGCACTGGTCGGAGGCAGTTGCCAATGACGCAGAGCAGAATCGGTGTGATTCCGATACCGACAGTATAGTCTGGATGAGAGAAGATGTTTACCGTGTATGTGCATACCGGGATCAGTAGAACGGATACCGGATGGACAATAACCAGTAGCAAAACACAGCTCTCAGACCGAAGAGGTCTGAGGGCTTATTTTTTCGTTGAATTTAGGACTTCTGCTCAGATTATTATTTTGAAGGAGGTTCTGAAAATGAACACAAAAAAGAAGATTTGGACCACACAGACACTGATCACGACAGCGATGCTGGCCGCACTGGCAGGCGTTCTCATGTCACTCGAGATCGCGATCCCGATGATGCCGCCGTTTTACAAGGTGGATTTCTCGGATGTACCGTCACTTATCGCGCTGTTTCTGATGGGACCGATACCTGCAGTATGCGTGGAGGTCATCAAGGTGCTGATCAAGCTTGTGACAGTCGGAACGAGCACGATGTTTGTCGGAGACCTGGCAAATATCATCAGCATTATTATGTATGTATTGCCGGTCTGGCTCATTTATAAAAAGATGGGCAAGACAAGAAAAGCCGGTATCACGGCACTCGTTGCCAGCGTTCCTCTGCGTGTGGCATTTGCCTGCTTTGTAAACGCATGCATTACACTGCCGCTCTATGCGAAGGCGATGGAGATGCCGCTGGACGGTGTCATCCAGATCGTGGCAGCAGTCAATCCGTCGATCCACAACCTGACCAGCTTTATCATTCTGGCTACGATCCCGTTCAATGTACTCAAGATCGGTGTCAATTATATCGTAGGCTATCTGCTCTATGAGAACCTGTGCAAGATCAGCTTCGTGCGTCAGGAGATCATGTCATGATCAGAAATTACAGAGATCTCACCAGGCTTGAGATGGAAGCCGTAGATAAAAAAGAAACGATCGTGCTGATCCCGGTCGGAGCACTCGAACAGCATGGCAATCAGGCACCGCTCGGCACAGACGACATCATAGCGGAGGCCATGTGTGACTATCTGACCGAAGCGCTGGAAGAGGCGGGAGAGAAGGATTTTCCGATGCTGATCTTTCCGGTGATCCCGGTCGGGCTGAGCACGGAGCACAGGAATTTCTGTGGTTCCGTTACTCTGCGGCCGGATACCTATTATCACATGCTTTATGATATTGCAGTGAGTCTGGCACATCACGGATTTGAAAAACTCGCGTTTCTCGTCTGTCACGGCGGGAATGCACCGATCATCCAGGTGCTCAGTCGTGAGCTGCGCAGCGATCTCGGCATCGCGCCATTTATCCTGTCATCCGGTGCATTTTCTCATCCGGATGTGAAAGCGACGGTCTCAGAGGGAAATATCTGGGATTTCCATGGTGGAGAGATGGAGACTTCGATGGTCATGGCGGTCGATGAGAGCCTCGTGAAGCTGGAGACGAGCGAAGCGGGCATACCGGCAGCCTTTGTGGAGAATAAGGCATTGAAGCCTTATGGCAGCGTATCGATCGGATGGGTGTCTGAGGACTGGAAGACGGCTGACGGACGGCCGATCGGTATCGGCGGTGATCCTTCGGGTGCGACCGCCGAGAAGGGTCGTATCATCCTGCGCACGAGTGCGCGGGAACTGGTGCCCGGATTGATCGAGATCCGAAAATGGAACAATGAATAAGTATAAAAAAGGAGCATCCCTCATGGAGAGGAGTGCTCCCTTTTTTACATCTGATAGAACTTCATGTTTTCGGTGAGATCCGGTGTGATCGTGCCACCGGCCTCTTCATATTTGCGATAAACAGCCTGCAGACGCTTCAGAGTCTTTTTATTATCCAATTCCAGCTTGTTAAATGCGTTCTGATAGAGCGGATTGGTGTTTAGCTCCGTGCGGATCTCACGTGAAAACGGACAGTAGCGGATCAGTATATCACGTGTGATCTTGTTCAGACGGAAACTGCCCTGGGATTCATATTTGATCCAGTTGACATAGTCTGCGACAAATACCTCACGGAAATTATTGCGCGCGTGCTGCAGAGCTGTTTTGAGCTTTTCTTTCGCATCTGCGGACAGATCTTTATTTTTCTTATAAAACTGCAGATAATCATAGTACTCGGCAGTCAGCGATTTTACCCTGAAATCATTCCAATAAGTACCCTGTATACGGCGGCAGATCTCCCAACGGTAGCGACCCATGGCGAGCAGCATCTGATCGTCCAGATCGCCTGTGATGAAGATCGGAAAGAGGATACGCGCCGGTGTATCGGTACGCGGACCGCTCGTTTCCTGCCAGGTGATCGAGTGTGCGCCGACGCCGGGCAGCAGGATGATATCCGGCAGTACTTCTTTCATCAGTTCTTCCTGCGTGATGCCATGTTCCGGGTCGGAGAACAGCACTTCACGGTACAATAATGAGTAGTCGAGACTGCGGATGCGGTTGAGCGACTGTTCGAGTCTGACGGCGGTGACTGCCATTTTCTCAAACGGAGCGAACAGCTCATCTGCGCTGAGGATCGGACAGAATGTGGACAGTCGACCGGAGACACTGCGGTGCGTTGTCTGGAACAGGTTCGAGATCTCAAACTGTACCTGCGCGGCCGAGTCACGGCGCATCTGTGCCTGCTGCCGTTCTGTGATGGCACCCTGCTTGACCTGCTCCTGCAGATATGCGTTGAAGTCAAGGTCAAAATCATTGCGGGAAGGATGCTTTTCTCCCAGATAGATCTGTTTGAGCCATTCATAGATCGTAAATATGTGTGTATGGCGGAACAGTCCCAGCGATTCGGTAAAACGCATCAGTGCATTCGTCGATTCTTCACCGAGCAGTTCTGCGTCCATAAAACCAAAATTGAAAAACATCTGCAGTACCGGTGAGAGCCGTTCGCCCGAAGACATGGAACGGAAAAAGGCTTTGCCGTAGATCTCATAAAACTGTGTACTGATCTGTTTGCGGATCGCACGCGTCTCTTTGTCACTGCCCAGGCGATCGGGCAGTTTTTTATAGGTCTGTAACAACGTCTTAAAGGAGCGGATCGCATCCTTGTCATAGCCGGCAAAGGACAGGATCTCAGCGACGCAGTCACGTTCCGCGAGATTGTCGTTCGGTGTGGACAGATCGCCGGATTGTATATTCTGACAGACATGAGCGCCCTCTTCGATCTGCATCGGATCGTAGACGTGCAGCTCTTTCATGACGGAGAGCAGCTCTTCCATGTGCGTCCGACAGGCGCTGATGTCCTGGTTCTGGGCACTGAGGCGTGCCGCGAGCGCTGCATAGAGATGAAAAATGTCATCTTCGTTGTCATTCCACAGCACATCGCGGTTGCACATGAGATAATCGGTGATCTCCTCGATACCCTGTGCGGTACGATGCATCTGGGCAGCAGCCTCCATGATCGCACCGACACACAGATCATCGTTTTTGATCATCAGCTGCAGGTAATCACGCAGATATCCCTGCATCAGACTGGCACTGTTACGGATCTCCCAGCGTTCGACCTTGTGCTGCGGCTGGAGTGCCTCAAAATGTGCAATGCGGTAAAAGCTGCGTTCGGGGACGAGCAGCTGGCTGCAGAGTGTCTTATAATCGTTGTAGCTGCGCTGTGCGGTCGCATGCAGCTGTGTGGCGCGCTGCCAGAGCTTGGCATACAGACTGATCGCCTGATGGCGCTGTTCGAGCGCTGTGCGTAAAAAGATCGGCCGGAAACTGGCCTGGTTTTTGAGCAGAGTGTGCAGGTCATCCGAGTCTTTGCAGGGGATCACGATCAGAGTCGTATCCTCACGTGCAATATAATCGCAGGAGAACCATTCATTTTCCAGAATACCGATGATGGCATTAGCTCCGAGCGTGAGTTCAGCAAAATTGTAGCGTCTGGTCACCGAACCGGTCTGGATGAGATACCATTCCATGACCTTTTCCTGACGACGTGCCACCGGTCTGCCTTTTTGTACCTTTACTACCTGCATAGTCTGCCTCCTCAAAAAACCCAATTATTATAAGTATAATCAAAAAAGTACAGAGCGTCAATTGGCGAAAACAGCGAAAAAGTACATAACAATCTTGCAAGTAGCACCGGTCTATATTAAAATATTATCAAATTGTCATGTGACTGACGAATATATAATTTACCGGAAAGGAGTTCTATATATGGATGCACTTTTAAAGGATACGACAAGTGCAAAAGATAAGCACTTTACAGGCACGACGAGTCTCGAAGAACAGGAATATGAGACAGCGCACCGGGCACTGGCCAGACGCGCGGCGGCTGAGGGGATGGTATTGTTAAAAAATGAAGATCAGGTACTTCCGCTGGCAGAGAATGCGTCGATCGCGCTCTACGGAGCAGGTGCACTCGGCACGATCAAGGGCGGTACAGGCTCCGGGGATGTCAACTGCCGCGAGATCGTCAGTGTCTGGCAGGGACTGAAAGATGCTGGTTTTCGGATCGTGAATGAGGACTGGATCGAATCCTACCGCGCATGCTATCAGACCGCACGCGAGAACTGGCGTGAGGAGATCTGGAAGGATGTGGATAGCCGCATGGCAGACGGAGAGATGGATCCGGTATTTAATGCGTATACCAGTCATCCGTTTGATCTGCCTGCGGGAGACCTGCCCCGGCCCGTGCAGGCTGATGTGGCAGTCTATGTGATCGCACGTATCGCAGGAGAGGCCAAAGACCGCGAACTGCGTCCGGGAGATTATCTGCTGAGTGAGGAAGAACATGAGGCTCTGCGCCTGCTGTGTGAGCAGCATGAGCGCGTGGTGGTCGTCATCAATTCCGGCGGGCTGATCGATCTGTCATTTGTTGATGAACTGCCGCAGATCAAGGGTCTGATCTATATGGGACAGCCCGGTATGGAGGCCGGACATGCACTGGCAGATATCCTGAGCGGTGCAGTGACTCCGAGTGGACACCTGACAGACAGCTGGGCATATCATTATGAAGATTATCCGAATGCGGAGACGTTTTCACATCGTAACGGCAATGTGGATACAGAGCTGTACACAGAGGGCATCTATGTGGGCTACCGGTATTTTGATACATTTGAAGTGCCGGTCCGCTACAGCTTTGGTTACGGCTTGTCCTATACGACATTTTCACTGCGCATGGTCAAGGTCAGCTTCGCACGCTATGATACCAGACAGACGGGACTGCGCCTGATCGTGGAGGTCACCAATACCGGAACACATGCCGGACGGGAGGTTGTCCAGATCTATGCGTCCTGTCCGCAGAAGAATATGACCAAGGAGTACCGCAGACTGGTCGGATTCGCAAAATCTGAGGAGATCCAGCCGGGTAAATCCCAGGATGTGGAGATCCTCGTTCCGATCCAGATGCTGGCATCCTACAGCACCAAGGCTCCCGGCTGGCTGTTGGATTGCGGAACGTATGGCCTGTTTATGGGTGACAGCCTGCAGAATGCCCGTTTTGCGGCATCGGTAGAGCTCACACGCAATATTTTGCTGAAAAAGACAGGTAATATCTGCCCGCTGCAGACACCGTTACAGGAACTGGAATGTCCGCAGGAGAGCGTATTGAGACGCCGCGCCGAGTGGCATGCCTATGTATGTAAAAATCCGGCGATCGTCGTACCGACGCAGATGCTGTTTACGAGAAGAGAGATGCGTTACGGCGAGGAAGACCGGCGGATCGATCCGAGGATCATGAAAAAAGTGGAATCGCTGTCAGAAGATCAGCTGATCCGTCTGGTGACCGGAGATCCCGGTCGTGCACAGGGCGCAGGTATCGTAGGTGCGGCCGGCAGCTCTGTACCGGGTTCGGCAGCAGAGACGAGTGACTGCGCGGTTGAACAGGGAATCCCCAGTCTGGTGCTCGCAGACGGACCCGCGGGACTGCGGCTCACGAAAAAATATTATGTCAAAGATGGCAAACCGCAGCTGATGCCGGTAGAAGCGAGCATGGAGGACGGATATCTGTACCGGCCCACGCAGCCGCTCGATGGAGAGGCCCATTATCAGTTCTGTACTGCATTCCCGACCGGAAGCCAGCTGGCGAACAGCTGGGATGTGAACCTGCTGTCGGCAGTCGGAGAGGCAGTCGCTGAGGAGATGAGGATCTTTTCTGTCAATCTGTGGCTGGCACCGGGCATGAATATTCACAGAAACCCGCTCTGCGGACGCAATTTTGAGTATTTTTCAGAGGATCCGCTGCTCTCCGGACGTCTCGCGGGTGCGATCACGACCGGTGTGCAGAAGGAGGGCGACGTCGGTACGACGATCAAGCATTTTGCATGCAACAATCAGGAGGACAACCGTAACGGATCGGACAGTGTCGTATCAGAGCGTGCGCTCCGTGAGATCTATCTGAGAGGTTTTGAGACCGCAGTCAGAGAGACACATCCGTGGGCGATCATGACCAGCTATAATCTGGTCAATGGCATCCATGTTGCCAACAGCTATGATCTGTGTACGCGTGTGGCACGTGATGAGTGGTATTATGACGGAGTGATCATGACAGACTGGGCGACGACACAGCAGGGCGATGACTGTACCGCATCCGGCTGTATGCGTGCGGGAAATGATCTGGTCATGCCGGGTGTGGTCGAAGATCATGAAAATATGAGACAGGAGCTGGCTGCGGGTACGTTGACGCTGCAGCAGCTGCGGCGCGCAGTAGCGCATCTGGCTGCCGTTGCAGGATGCGATCTGTCATAGGATAGGATGGAAGGAAACTAGAATTATTATGAAAATATCAGTTATCGGATGCGGGCGATGGGGAACATTTATCGCCTGGTATCTGGATCATATCGGGCATGAGGTGACACTGTACGGCAGAGAAGGCTCGAAAAATATGCAGCGCCTGATGATGGAGAGAAAAAATGAGTATGTGACGCTGCCGGATTCACTGACGCTGACTAACGATCTGGCGTGTGTGACAGAGGCAGAAGTCATCGTGATATCCATCAGTTCACAGAATCTGCAGTCATTGTGTGAGACGTTAGAACCGTATGATCTGCGCTACAAGACGTTTGTACTGTGTATGAAAGGGATCGAGATCAGTACCGGACGCAGACTGTCGCAGATCATGGAGGATAACATCGATGCCTCCAATCGTATCGCGGTGTGGCTCGGCCCCGGACATGTCGAAGAGTTTTACCGCGGAGTGCCCAACTGTATGGTCATTGACAGCAGTCACGATGCGACCAAGCAGATGCTCGTGGAGCAGTTCTCCAGTGATCTGATCCGGTTTTATTATGGCATGGATCTGATCGGTAATGAGATCGGAGGCGCAGCCAAAAATGTGATCGGTATCGCGGCAGGTATGCTCGACGGTATCGGACAGGCTTCGCTGAAGGGCCCACTCATGGCACGCGGCCCTCGTGAGATCGCGAGACTCATCAAGGCGATGGGCGGAAATGAGCTGTCAGCCTATGGATTGTGCCACCTGGGGGATTATGAGGCTACACTGTTCTCGGAGCATAGTCATAATCGTATGTTTGGAGAACGTTTTATCAGGGGAGAGTCATATGACAAGCTGGCAGAGGGATACTATACGGTGAAAGCGCTGGTAGCGCTGGGAGAGCGTTATGGAGTCGATCTGCCGATCTGTGAGATGGTGTATGAGATCTTATATCAGGGCATGACACCAAAGATCGCGCTGGATGGCCTGTTTTCACGCAGCCTGAAAGGGGAGTTTATTTAAGCGGCTGGCAGGATCTGACAAGGGGTTTCTGTGAGAACAGACTGGCGGATATGGCACGAATGTGGTATGATGAACCAAACATGAGCAAAAGGAGAGGAGGAGTACTATGGAACAGAACATTGTATGGCAGGATCGCAAACGGGTGTGGTGTGGACTGCCCTGGACATTTACAAAATACGAACTCACGAGTGAGAAACTGGTGATAAAGACCGGATTTCTTAATCAGAATCAGGATGAGGTGCGCCTGTACCGTATTCTTGATCTGTCACTGAAGCGCAGCCTGTTTCAGCGGATCTTTGGTCTGGGTACGATCAAATGTCATTCTGTAGACAAGACATTAAAGAATTTTGACATTATCAATATCAAGGATTCGGAGAAAGTCAAGAACCAGCTCTCAGATCTGATCGAGGAGGCACGCCGTGCCAACCGGGTATCATCCCGCGAGTTTATGACTGATGTGGATGACGATGATGAGGAAGATGACGATACGGACGAATAAAATCCGTACCAACCGCGCGGAAGGGTGAGATTACGATGGCAGATGAGATAAAGATCATGCTCGTGGAACCGGATGTACACACCCGAGAAGGATACCGTGAGGCTGCCGCTAAGATAGAGGGCATGGAGATCGTGTTCGATACAGACAGGCAGGACCGGGCGGTGGACTATTTCCGTACATATACCGTAGATGCAGTCATTATGGAGATGGATCTGGCGCAGGGCGATGGGATCGGTCTGTTAGATGAGCTGGAGCTTACACTGGAGGAAAAACCATTGATCGTGCTGGCGACTTATACATCATCCAAGGTCGCGCTCGGTTACATGCGGATGCATGGTGTGGATCTGGTGTACCAGAAAGCGAATGTGAGTTATTCGCCTGATTATGTGCTGCAGATGGTCGAAAAACTGCATCCGTACCGCTTTTTTGCGGAACCGGCGGATGAGAGCGAGACGATCATGGGTCAGTTCCGGGAGGAGATGAGCAATTATGTGCTCAGACGTCAGGTGCAGACAGAACTGGAGGAGATGGGATTCCGGCACAAAATGCTGGGTTTCCGCTATCTGCTGGATGGGATTGTACTGTGTGTAGGCCGCGAGGAGGATTCGATACACGTATCGAGCTGGATCTATCCGGAGATAGCCAGACGATGGAATACGACTGTGACCAGAGTCGAGCGCTCCATGCGCTGGGCGATCGAGCAGGTATTCGTCAAAGCCAATATTGTCCAGTTGCACAGACATTATCCGTTCGATTATGATGATGAGAATGGCAGACCGCCCAACTCTGAATTTATCATCAATATGGCGGGTAAGTTCGAAAAGAGAAACGGATGTCGGAAAATGGTTACAGATAGTCGGGGAAAATAAGACATCGAGGTGATTACAAATGAGGTTTAAACGGATCAGCACGGATACAGTCCGTTGCATAGTTTCGCAGGACGAATTAGTAGAAAACGGACTGGATATGGATGATTTTATGTCAAACAGCGGGCGTACCGAAGAGTTCCTGCGCAAGATGCTCTCTCAGGCAGAGCAGGAGGTCGGTTTCCGGGTACAGGGTGGACCACTCACGATCCAGGTGGCGGCGCTGCCGGACAGCAATCTGGCGCTGACATTCTCCGAAAAACAGGCAGGCAGCAATTTTATGGAGCTGTTAGAAGGCCTGCGTTCTGCAATGAGTAACCTGTCTGATGCCGTGAATGAAAAGGCGAAGGAAGAACAGGATGATAAGACGGCGACAGAGCAGGTCAGCGATGAGCAGGAGGCATATCTGCTGGAGTTTCGCGGCATGGAGGATCTGAGAGCATTTTGTACGAATATATCCGCTGAGATAGAGGATGACAGCGGACTGGACAGCGAGCTCTATTATCTGAAGGATGAGAATATGTATGAACTCATTCTGCAGAGAGGGAAAATGGAGAAAAAACAGCTGTGCCGGATCGTGTCGGCTTCTATGGATTTTCTGGAGGCAGCCAGTGCCAGCAAGGTGCAGATCGCGTACATACGCGAGCATGGAAAATGCATGCTGCGCGGGCATGCAATTACCCAGATGCAAAAGCTGTTCATACATTGACAAATCTTTCACAAAATGATACATTAATAAAAAATGATGTGACGGTCACAGCCGCTGCAGCGTGAATATTAACCACAGGAGGGTAAACCAATGAACAATTTAACATTAGAAGTCGAGGGCGCGATCGCCGTCCTTACAATTACCAGACCCGCAGCACTGAACGCATTAAACAGTGAGACATTGAACGAGCTGGATGCAGCACTCACAGAGATCGAGTCAAATGCTGATATCCGTGCAGTCATCCTGACCGGCGGCCCGGACAAGAAGGGCAACGCATTCAAGTCTTTCGTAGCAGGTGCAGATATCGGAGAGATGAGCACACTGACCAAGGCTGAGGGCGAAGCTTTCGGTAAGAAGGGTAACGATGTATTCCGCAAGCTGGAGACTTTACCGGTTCCCGTGATCTGTGCGATCAACGGATTTGCGCTGGGCGGTGGATGCGAGATCGCTATGAGCTGTGATATCCGTATCTGCTCTGACAATGCGATCTTCGGACAGCCTGAGACAGGTCTTGGAATCACACCGGGATTCGGTGGAACACAGAGACTGGCCAGAGTGGTCGGCGTAGGTAAGGCAAAAGAGATGATCTACAGCGCACGCAATATCAAGGCTGACGAGGCTTACAGAATCGGTCTTGTCAACAATGTATATCCTGCAGAGGAGCTGATGCCCGCTGCCAAGAAGCTGGCTTCTATCATCGCTGCAAATGCACCGATCGCAGTACGTGCATGCAAGAAAGCGATCAACGATGGTCTTGATGCCAAGATGGATGATGCGATCGTGATCGAGGAGAAGCTGTTCGGCAGCTGCTTCGAGACAGAGGATCAGAAGGCTGGAATGGGCAACTTCTTAGAGAAGGATCCTGAGAAGAAATTAAAGGTCGTTCCTTTCCAGAACAAATAATTGATAGATTGTATTTTGGAAAGAGGAAAAGGCTGTGGTTTATTCCACAGCCTTTTTTAACGACGTGAATGCGGAGAAAAGTTATGCTGGAAACTTATGATTTGAGACAATTAGTAGAACCGCTGCTGGACTGGTATCCGTCACATGCCAGAGAACTGCCCTGGCGCAGTGATCCGACACCCTATCATGTGTGGGTATCGGAGATCATGTTGCAGCAGACACGTGTGGAGGCGGTCAAGCCGTTTTATGCGCGTTTTATGCAGGCACTGCCTGATGTCCGTGCGCTGGCAGAGTGTGATACTGACCGCCTGCTCAAGCTGTGGGAAGGGTTGGGCTATTATAACAGAGTGAGAAATATGCAGACAGCGGCGCAGACGATCATGAGCGAATATGGAGGTACTATACCCGCAGAGTATGAGGAGCTGTTAAAACTCAAAGGGATCGGACACTATACGGCAGCAGCGATCGCGTCGATCGCATATGGACGTCCTGCGGCCGCAGTGGACGGAAATGTGCTGCGCATTCTCATGCGTGCGGCAGAGGATGATTCGGATATCGCCAGGCAGTCGGTAAAGACACGGGTGGAGCAGGCATTGCTTCCGGTCATACCAAAAGACCGGGCAGGGATGTTCACACAGGCGATGATGGAACTGGGTGCCACAGTCTGTGTACCTAACGGCGCTCCGCTGTGTCAGGAATGTCCGTGGAAAACCATGTGTCTGGCACATGCGCATGGCACTGTCTTGCAGCTTCCGGTCAAGGCGCGTCCGAAGGCGCGGCGGATCGAGTACAAGACGGTGCTCGTCGTGCGTGACGGAGACCGTGTGCTGTTGCAGAAACGCCCGAAAAAAGGGCTGCTCGCGGGGATGTATGAGCTGCCGTATCTCGATGGATCACCGGACGAGCGTGAGATCATAGAGGATCTGAAAAAACGCGGTCTGTCACCGATCCGTATCCAGAAACTGCCGGACGCAAAGCATATATTCTCGCATGTGGAATGGCGGATGAGCGGATATGCGGTTCTGGTAGAGGAGACGCAGGATAGCAGCCTGTTGTTTGTCGAGCCTGCTGACTCGGAGCAGACATATGCGATACCGGCGGCATACGCAGCTTATGCGCGCTATATGAATATCCGGATCGGACAGGAAAAGTTTCTGGAAGAGTAATCTGAGGGATCTCCAATATGTGTAAAAAGAGGAGAGCGATGCATCTGCATCGCCCTTTTAACATTATGAAAAAGAAAATATGGGAAGTAACTAATTGTTTGTTCCTTTGTATGGTTCAATCATACAGATCAAATGTGAAGTCTGTATGAGTTAAATATGAACATTATGTAAACATTTGCTTTTTGTGATACAAATGAGGAATCGTTATGAAGACAGAAAATAAACAGTTATTGGGACATCTGCTTGCGTGTGGCACGCAGATCATGTGGGGCGCGACCTTTGTGTCGACAAAGGTGCTGCTTAACTATTTTGAGCCGTCGCAGATCCTGTTCATACGGATGCTGCTGGCTTTTATCGCATTGTTTCTGATCAGTCCGCATCCGCTGCGGATCAGGGACGGGAAACGGGAATTGGCGTTCGCAGGAGCGGGACTGACCGGACTCGTATTATATTTTTTGCTGGAAAATACGGCACTTACCATGACCTATGCATCCAATGTGGGGATCATCGTAGCGTGTGCACCGTTCTTCGTGGCTGTTATGGTGGGGATCTTCTTTAAAGAAAAACAGGGCAGGAATTTTTTCATCGGCTTTGTGATCGCCATTGCGGGTGTGATCATGGTCAGTGTGAGCGGGAAGGAGAGCTTTCAATTGAATCCGCTCGGTGATTTTCTCGCATTTCTGGCAATGATCTCATGGGGCGGCTACTCTGCGATCGTAAAAAAGATCAGTGAGTGGGAGTATCCGATCATTGCCGTGACCCGGAGAATCTATTTTTACGGCATGATCCTGCTGCTGCCGGTGCTGATCGGTCAGCATGGGACATGGAATCTGCGGGCGTTCAGGACACCGGCTGTCATCGGCAATCTGCTGTTTCTGGGGTTGTGCGCGAGCGCGCTGGGATTTATGCTCTGGAACCTGGCGACCGGATGGATCGGTGCGGTCAAGACCAGTCTGTATATCTATGTGTCGCCGATCGTGACAGTGGTGTTGTCAATGATCGTACTGCATGAGAAGATGACGGTGTTTTCCGTGATCGGTTCGATCTGTATACTGATCGGCCTGATGATCTCACAGAAACCGCAGGGACAAAAATCACAAGCGGCTTGACTTTTCTGTGCGGGCAACGGATAATAGAATCTAATGGTGTAATAAAATAAAAACAGGGGAAGGATATATGAATTACGATACGATAGTCATAGGGGCCGGCATCGCCGGGGCAGTCGCAGCCAGGGAACTGGCAGAAAAGGGCGGCCGCAGGGTACTGGTATTAGAACAGAGAGAACATATCGGAGGCAATTGTTACGATCAGGCGGATGATCACGGCGTGCTGATCCATACATACGGCCCGCATATCTTTCATACAAATGATGAGGGGGTATATGAATACCTGTCACGTTTTACCGAATGGTATCTGTATCCGCAGGGCCATCAGGTAGTGGCGAATGTGAACGGATCACTGATCCCGATTCCGTTCAACCTGAACACCCTGCATCTCGTATACGGGGATGAGCAGGCGGATGAACTGGAACATAGACTGATCGCGGCTTATGGTGAAGGCAGCCGTGTGCCGATCATGGAATTGAAAAAAAGTGATGATCCACAGATCCGTGAGATCGCACAGTATGTATATGAAAATGTATTTTTGAAATATACGATGAAGCAGTGGGGACAGACACCGGAGGAGATCTCTCCCGAGGTGACCGGGCGCGTGCCGGTATTGATCTCCCGTGATAACCGGTATTTCCAGGATCGTTATCAAGGTGTGCCGCTGCATGGTTTTACACCGATGTTTGAGCGGATGCTGGATCATGAGAATATTGATGTCCGGCTTGGTGTCGGGGCATTGGAACGGCTGACGATCACAGAGAATGGCATCTTATTTGACGGAGAACCGTTTGAGGGCACCGTGATCTATACCGGTGCGCTGGATGAACTGTTTGGCTGCCGTTTCGGGCGGCTTCCGTACCGCTCGCTGCGGTTCGATTTTGAACATCTGGATCAGAAGGATTTCCAGAACGGACATTCTGTGGTCAATTATACGGTCAGTGAAGACTTTACCCGAATTACAGAGTTTCAATATCTGACGGGGCAGCAGGGCTGTGACGGGACGACGATCGTGCGCGAGTATCCGTTTGCTTATACCGGTGCGCAGGGGGAGATCCCTTACTATGCGATCCTGAATGAGCAGAACGAGGCATTATATGAGAGATACCGTTCACTGACGGCGCATCTGGATCATTTTTATCTGCTGGGCCGTCTCGCGGAGTACAAATATTACAACATGGACGCCATGGCGCGTAAAGCGCTGGATCTGGCAGAAAGGATCATGAAGGAGAGATGAAGTTATTATCGATAGCAATTCCCTGCTACAATTCACAGGATTATATGGAGCACTGCATCCGCACGCTGCTGGTCGGCGGTGAGGATGTGGAGATACTGATCGTAGATGACGGTTCTAAGGATGCGACAACTGAGATCGCGGATTCCTATGCCAGGCGTTACCCGACGATCATCCGTGCGATCCATCAGGAAAACGGCGGACACGGATCTGCGGTAAACGCAGGGATCAGGCATGCGACCGGCTTGTACTACAAGGTGGTGGACAGTGATGACTGGGTGGATGAAGAGGCATTTTTGAAGGTGCTGGAGAAGCTGCGCGAACTGGCAGGCGGAGATGATACGGTTGATCTGTTTATTGCCAATTTCGTGTATGACAAGGTCGGTGTCAAGCATAAAAAAGTGATGCGCTATACATCGATGTTTCCGGTAGACCAGACATTTGGCTGGAATGATGTCAAACTCATCACAAAAGGGCATTACCTGCTGATGCATTCGGTGATCTATCGTACTGAGATGCTGCGCAAATGCAAGCTCGAACTGCCGAAGCACACGTTCTATGTGGATAATATCTATGTATACCATCCGCTGCCGTATGTGAAGAAGATGTACTATATGGATGTGGATCTGTATCATTACTATATCGGGCGTGAGGATCAGTCGGTCAATGAGGAGGTCATGATCGGTCGTATCGATCAGCAGATCAAGGTGAATAAGATCATGGTAGAGGACTATGACCTGTGGAAGATCGCTAACAAGCGGCTGCGCAAGTATATGTTCAACTATCTTGAGATCATCACGGTCGTATCGACGGTGTTGCTGCTGCGTTCGGGTACAGAGGAGAATCTGGAGAAAAAGAGAGAGCTGTGGAAATATATCAAACATTATGATATCCGGTTGTTCCACCATCTGCGCAACGGTATCATGGGTAACACGATGAACCTGCCGGGCAGAGGCGGGCGCAAGATCTCGGTCGCAGCGTATAAGCTCACCCAGAAGATCGTGGGCTTCAATTAGTTCCCATATTCACTATTTTCGCAGCTCCCGCAAGCAGTCTGTGTTTTGCTTTATTGCACGGCTCATCTCCATCGTGCAAAGGCAGCAAAAACAGACATGACTTGCTCGCGCTGCTGCTTTCATGAGTAGCGTATCTGACTGCGTTGTAAGCGATTGAATCTGAAACTGGTGACGAAAACGTAAATAAAGATGACCCGCAAAGATAGTCAGACCGTTTATGCGACGGGGTACACGCGGAAATAGCTATCCATCTAGCTCTACGCGGCAGCAGAGAAAATCTGGTTTCGATTTTACTCTGTGCCGTTCGCGTGAATTCCCCGTATAGCATAACAGGTCTGGCTAATTTGCGGGTCATCTGCATTTAAGACTTTACGCGTTAAGACTTACGCCTGACTCATCTCATTTAAGATATCGTTTTTGAGCTTATACAGCTTGTCTGACAGATCCACATAGATCTTCGCGGGATTAACAAAACGCTTCGTCTCATCCCAGATCGTATCCTTCTCTTTTTCACAGATCGAGCGGATCGTCATCGTATCCGGTGACTCATAGACACATTCCCCATTTTTGAATACCGGAACGAGCAGCTCACGCAGCGTGTAGCTGTCTCCTGCGATACGTGTCTTTTTCCAGGGCTCATTCGGATCGAACAGCAGCATATCCTCATGCGGATCAAATGTCTCATCTGCCAGACAGATCAGATCAGCGCGGATCTTGCCGGTATCGTTATCATAGATACGATAGACGGTCTTATTGCCGGGGTTGGTTACTTTTTCGGAGTTCTCGGACAGCTTGATCTTCGGAGTAAAGCTGCCGTCAGCCGCCTGGATCGCCGCCAGCTTGTAGACACCGCCGAAAGCCGGATTGTCCTTGGAGGTGATCAGGTTGGTTCCGACACCCCAGGAGGTGATCGTTGCGCCCTGCAGCTTCAGGGACTCGATCAGGTACTCGTCCAGATCGTTTGAAGCGGAGATGACTGCATCAGGGAAACCGGCATCATCGAGCATCTTGCGCACCTTTTTGGACAGATAAGCGAGATCACCGCTGTCCATGCGGATACCGTAATAGGTCAGGGGAACACCGGCTTCGCGCATTTCCTTAAAGACGCGGATCGCATTCGGCATGCCTGATTTCAATGTGTCATAAGTATCTACGAGCAGGATGCATGCGTTCGGATACAGATCAGCATAGGCTTTGAAAGCAGTGTATTCGTCCGGGAAACTCATGATCCAGCTATGTGCGTGTGTGCCGAGAACAGGGATATCAAACATCTGACCGGCGAGTACATTGGATGTACCCTTGCAGCCGCCGATGACTGCGGCTCTCGCACCGTAAGTACCGGCGTCCGGCCCCTGTGCACGACGCAGACCGAATTCCATGACACCATCGCCTTTGGCTGCATAGCAGACACGTGCTGCCTTGGTGGCGATCAGGCACTGGTGATTGATGATATTGAGGATCGCGGTCTCCATGAGCTGTGCTTCCATGATCGGTGCAATGATCTTGACCAGCGGCTCACGCGGGAAGATCAGTGTGCCTTCGGGAATCGCATAGATATCACCGCTGAAACGGAAATCACGCAGATATGCAAGGAAATCTTCGTCAAATATCTTTAAGGAACGAAGGTAGGCAATGTCATCTTCATCAAACTGCAGGCGCTTGACATAATCGATCAGCTGTTCAAGACCTGCGCATACGGAATATCCGCCGCCGCAGGGATTATTGCGGTAAAATGCATCGAATACAACAACGTCACGATTCTGGTTTTTGAAATAGCCCTGCATCATGGTCAATTCATACAGATCGGTAAGCAGGGATAATTTTAAGGTGCTCATAGTATTTTTGTCAGGCTATGCCTGACGCCCCTTTCTTATTATAATGAGCAGCTGCACGTGACAGCCGCGATAATTAACTGGTATTATAGCCTTATTTTTGGCAAGCGTCAAGAGACAAGACAACTGACTTGTCTATCAAATGCCGGATCAAGAAAGAATTGTAATAATCTGATCCGCAGTGTATAATAAAATGGAATGATACAGAGAAACGACAGCGAGGACAAATCGCGTCGAATGATACGGTTACATAAGCTAATAGATCAGAGGGGGAAGGTTTCATGGAGAACAGATACGGCTCAGATCAGCCGGGATATGATACAGACACATTCGGAACGACAGGGCAGACCTATCAGGGGCGGAAAGAAGGCACCTATCAGCAGGATACTTCATGGCGTACCGGCCCGGATACTTACCGCCAGAATACAAATTCACAGGGCACATACAGATCGAACGCAGATCCCTATCGTACAGGGACGCAGCCCGGAATCGGTTTTGGCATCGCCTCACTTGTGCTGGGAATCCTGTCACTGGTATTTTTCTGGACGTTTTTAAATATACCGATGGCGATCCTGGCGGTCATATTTGCGATCATACATCTCTGCCGGCAGACCGGACATAAAGGTATGGCAGTCGCAGGTATCGTGACCTCTGTGATCTCGGTCATATTGACGGTGGTCATGATCGTGCTGGGTGTGTTATTTCTGACCGGCATAAATTCATGGGGGTATTCACAGACGCTGCCGTTTGAGCAGTTCAGTGACAAGGAGCCGTGGAGTGATGAGTGGGAGTATGATCCGGATGATCCCGGAGAATTCTTAAGTGTGCCCGGACTGGAACAGACATTTTAAAAAGTATGTCTGCAATGCGTAAAAAGCACGTAAAATCCCTGCGAACCCTTGACAACTCGCGGATTCTTGATTATATTAGTGACGATAGTAAAAAGGCTATGACGAAGACAGTAGGTTTCGCAGAACGTCACAGAGAGCCGGAGCATGGTGGAATCCGGCACCAGTATGCGGGTACTGAATATCACTTCTGAGCAGCAGACTGAAAGCATGCGTGAGTAAGCTCTGACGGTGTTTCCTGCGTTATGGGAAGCGGATATGAATGGGATGACCGGAGTATCCAGTATAAGGTGGTATAAGCATGGCGCATCAGCCCTTGTCCTTCTACGATGGAGGATGAGGGCTTTTTCATTTTAGAAAGGAGAAATACAGATGTACAACAAAGTCGATACGAATATGAATTTCGTAGAGCGCGAGAAAGCAACTGAAAAATTCTGGGAAGACAATGATATCTTCCGTAAAAGCATGGAGAACCGTAAGGAAGGACCGACCTACACATTTTATGACGGACCTCCGACTGCAAACGGCAAACCGCATATCGGACATGTGCTGACACGTGTCATCAAGGACATGATCCCCCGTTACCGTACCATGAAGGGCTATTATGTGCCGAGAAAAGCAGGCTGGGATACCCACGGACTGCCGGTAGAGCTTGAGGTCGAGAAACTGCTCGGATTGAACGGAAAAGAGCAGATCGAGGAATACGGTATGGAGCCTTTCATTAAAAAATGTAAGGAATCCGTATGGAAATATAAGGGCATGTGGGAGGATTTCTCAGGAACAGTTGGTTTCTGGGCTGATATGGATGATCCTTATGTTACTTATGATGATAATTTTATTGAGTCTGAGTGGTGGGCATTAAAAGAGATCTGGGATAAGAAGCTGTTATACAAGGGATTCAAGATCGTGCCGTATTGTCCCCGTTGTGGAACACCGCTTTCTTCACAGGAGGTCGCCCAGGGATATAAGACAGTAAAAGAACGTTCTGCAGTCGTCCGTTTTAAAGTAGTTGGAGAGGATGCATATTTCCTCGCATGGACGACCACACCGTGGACACTGCCGAGTAACGTGGCACTCTGCGTGAACCCGGATGAGACATACTGCAAGGTAAAGGCAGTTGACGGATATACCTATTATATGGCAGAGGCGCTGCTTGATAAGGTACTCGGATCACTCGCAGAGGAAGGACAGAAGGCATACGAAGTACTGGAGACCTACAAGGGCAGCGATCTTGAGCGCAAGGAGTATGAGCCGTTATTTGATTTCGCAAATGAGATCATTGCAAAACAGCATAAAAAAGCACATTACATCACCTGTGACACCTATGTAACGATGACAGACGGTACCGGTATCGTACACATCGCTCCTGCATTCGGTGAGGATGATGCGAATGTCGGACGCAATTATGATCTGCCGTTCGTACAGCTCGTCAACGAAAAAGGTGAGCTGACAGACAATACACCGTATGCTGGTGTATTTGTAAAAAAAGCTGATCCGATGGTGCTGCAGGATCTCGAGGACAAGGGACTGCTGTTCGATGCGCCCAAGTTCGAGCATGAGTATCCGCACTGCTGGAGATGTGATACACCGCTGATCTACTACGCACGTGAGTCATGGTTTATCAAGATGACAGAGGTACGTGACGAGCTCGTTGCGAACAACCATACCGTAAACTGGATCCCGGAGTCTATCGGCGAGGGACGTTTCGGAAACTGGCTGGAGAACATCCAGGACTGGGGTATCTCACGTAACCGTTATTGGGGAACTCCTCTCAATATCTGGGAGTGCGAGGACTGCGGACATCAGATCTCCGTCGGCAGCAGAGCAGAGCTGGCAGAGCTGTCCGGCAATCCGCAGGCGGCCCAGATCGAGCTGCACCGTCCGTATATCGATGCCGTAGAGATCAAGTGTCCTTGCTGTGGCAAGACGATGCGCCGTGTACCGGAGGTCATTGACTGCTGGTTCGATTCAGGAGCAATGCCTTTTGCACAGCATCATTATCCGTTTGAGAACAAGGATCTGTTCGAGCAGCAGTTCCCGGCACAGTTTATCTCAGAGGCGGTGGATCAGACACGTGGATGGTTCTATTCACTGATGGCTGAGTCTACACTGCTGTTTGGCCGAGCACCTTACGAAAACGTTATCGTTCTCGGACATGTACAGGATGAGAACGGACAGAAGATGAGTAAATCCAAGGGAAATGCGGTCGATCCGTTTGACGCACTGGAGAAATACGGCGCAGATGCGATCCGCTGGTACTTCTATATCAACAGTGCACCGTGGCTGCCGAACCGTTTCCATGGCAAAGCCGTACAGGAAGGACAGCGTAAGTTCATGGGCACACTGTGGAACACCTACGCATTCTTTGTACTGTATGCTAACATCGACCAGTTCGATGCAACAAAATATACACTGGAATATGACAAGCTTCCGGTCATGGACAAGTGGCTGCTGTCCAAGCTGAACACATTGATCAAGACCGTGGATGATAACCTGAACAATTACAGAATTCCTGAAGCAGCGCGTGCACTTGACGATTTTGTAGATGAGATGAGTAACTGGTATGTACGCCGCAGCCGTGAGCGTTTCTGGGCAAAGGGCATGGAGCAGGACAAGATCAATGCATATATGACACTGTATACCGCGCTGGTCACAGTTGCAAAATGTGCAGCACCGATGATCCCGTTCATGGCAGAGGATATCTACCGCAACCTCGTATGCTCGATCGATGCATCTGCTTCTGAGAGCGTGCATCTGTGTGACTTCCCGGTAGCGAACGAGGCATGGATCGATGCAGAGCTTGAGAAAAATATGGAAGCGGTATTAAAGATCGTCGTTATGGGACGTGCATGCCGTAATTCTGCAAATATCAAGAACCGTCAGCCGATCGGAATGATGTATGTAAAAGCACCGGAGACACTGCCGGAGTTCTATACCGAGATCATTGAGGATGAGTTAAACGTCAAGAAGGTTACCTATACCGATGATGTCAGCAAATATACCGATTATACGTTCAAACCGCAGCTGAGAACTGTCGGACCCAAATACGGCAAGTATTTAGGACAGATCCAGAAGGCACTGGCAGCGCTGGACGGCAATGCGGCGATGGCAGAGTTAAAGAGCAAAGGCGTCCTGACATTAGAGAGCGTCGCTCCGGAAGTCGTACTGACAGAGGACGATCTGCTGATCACGATGACACAGATGGAGGGCTATCAGACAGAGGGAGACAATACGGTGACTGTTGTGCTCGATACCAATCTGACACCGGAACTGATCGAAGAGGGATTTGTGCGCGAGATCATCAGCAAGATCCAGACGATGCGTAAGGAAGCCGGATTTGAGGTCATGGACCGCATCAATATCTCTTATGTGGCAGACGGAAAGGTCGCAGACATCTTTGCATCTCACGGTGCGCAGATCTGTGGCGAAGTCTTAGGTGACGGACTGACCGCAGGTACGATCAGTGGTTATGGAAAGGAATGGAAGATCAACGGAGAAAAGGTTACACTGGGTGTAGAGAAAAACGCCTAGAAGCTCACATTCCACGATATAGAGGAGGATACGTATGACAAACGAGATTTTTGAAAAAGAGACATTTATCAAAAACGTCAAGAACACGGTCAAGACCCTGTTCCGTAAAAACCTGTCAGAAGCGAGCCAGCAGGAGATCTATCAGGCTGTCAGCTTTGTAGTCAAGGAAGTGATCATCGATCAGTGGCTGGCCACACAAAAGACGATGGAGGAGACAGATCCCAAGACATTATATTACATGTCCATGGAGTTTCTGGTAGGCCGTGCACTCGGTAATAACCTGATCAACCTGACTGCTTATAACGAAGTCAAAGAAGCACTGGAGGAGATCGGACTGGATATCAACGTGATCGAGGATCAGGAGCGCGATCCTGCACTCGGTAACGGAGGTCTGGGACGTCTCGCAGCCTGCTTTATGGAATCACTGTCTACGCTGGGTTATCCGGCGTACGGCTGTGGTATCAGATACCGTTACGGTATGTTCCGCCAGAAGATCAAGGATGGCTATCAGGTAGAGGAGCCTGATAACTGGTTAAAGGATGGCTATCCGTTCGAACTGCGCAGACCGGAATATGCCTACACTGTAAAATTCGGCGGTTATGTGCGTGCTGAGTATGATCAGGCGACCGGAAAGACCCGGTTTGTCCATGAAAACTATCAGGCAGTCACAGCGATCCCTTATGATATGCCAATCATCGGTTATAATAACAATGTAGTCAACACACTTATGATCTGGGATGCAGAGCCGGTAGAGTGTTTCAAACTCGATTCATTTGACAAGGGTGATTATTACAAGGCTGTCGAGCAGGAGAATCTGGCACGCAACCTCGTAGACGTGCTCTATCCGAATGATAATCATGTACAGGGCAAGGAGCTCAGACTCCGTCAGCAGTATTTCTTCGTATCAGCCAGTGTACAGCGTGCGATCGCGAAGTTCATGAAAAATCATGATGATATCCACGATCTGCCCAAGAAAGTAACTTTCCAGATGAATGATACCCATCCGACTGTTGCAGTCGCAGAGCTGATGCGTATCCTGCTCGATGAGTATGAGCTGGAGTGGAACGATGCATGGAACATCACGACCAAGACCTGTGCATATACAAACCACACGATCATGTCCGAGGCACTTGAGAAGTGGCCGATCGAGATCTTCTCACGCTTGCTGCCCCGTATCTATCAGATCGTGGAGGAGATCAACCGCCGCTTTATCTTGCAGATCCAGGCCAGCTTCCCCGGCGATCAGCATATGATCGAGAAGATGGCGATCGTATATGACGGCAAGGTCAAGATGGCACATCTGGCGATCGCAGCCGGATATTCGGTCAACGGTGTAGCGAGACTGCATACCGAGATCCTGAAAAATCAGGAACTGAAGGAGTTCTACCAGATGTTCCCGGAGAAGTTCAACAACAAGACCAACGGTATCACCCAGAGACGTTTCCTGCTGCATGCGAATCCGCTGCTCGCAGACTGGATCACAAGCCGTATCGGCAACGACTGGATCACCGATCTGAGCCATCTGGAGAAACTGGCTGTCTATGTGGATGACGAGAAGGCTCAGGCTGAGTTTATGAATATCAAGTACCAGAACAAGCTGCGTCTCGCAAAGTATATCAAGGAGCACAACGGCATCGAGGTCAACCCCCGGTCAATCTTTGACTGCCAGACCAAGCGTTTGCACGAGTACAAGAGACAGCTGATGAATATTCTGCACGTGATGTATCTGTATAACCAGATCAAGGAGCATCCGGATATGGAGTTCTATCCGAGAACATTTATCTTTGGAGCCAAGGCAGCAGCCGGATACAAGAATGCCAAGCTGACGATCAAGCTGATCAACAATGTCGCAGACGTGATCAACAATGATCCTTCTATTAATGGAAAGATCAAGGTCGTATTTATCGAGGACTACTGTGTATCCAATGCCGAGATCATCACCTCAGGTGCGGATGTGTCCGAGCAGATCTCTACTGCCAGCAAAGAGGCATCCGGTACCGGTAACATGAAGTATATGTTAAACGGTGCGATCACGATCGGTACGATGGACGGTGCCAACGTAGAGATGGTAGAGGAAGTCGGTGAGGACAACATCGTGATCTTTGGTATGAGTGCGGATGAAGTCATCGCGCATGAGAAAGCCAGAGACTATGATCCGATGCAGATCTTCAACAACGATCCGCAGATCCGTCAGGTACTGATGCAGCTGATCAACGGCTTCTACTCACAGAATGATACCGAGCTGTTCAGAGATCTGTACAACTCTCTGCTGAATACCCAGTGTACACAGTATGCGGATACTTACTTTACACTGGCAGACTTCCGCTCATACGCAGAAGCACAGAAGAAGATTTCTGAGATGTACAAGGATGAGAAGGAATGGGCGAAGAAGGCAATGCTCAATACTGCGCACGCCGGAAAGTTCTCATCTGACCGTACCATTCAGGAGTATGTAGACGATATCTGGCATCTGGACAAGATGACAGTAACCTTAGATGAGCAGTAATTTTTGAATAAAAAGGAGAAAAACAATGGCAAATCAGAATCCGATCGTTACGATCGAGATGGAAAACGGCGATATCATGAAGGCAGAGCTGTATCCTGAGATCGCACCGAATACCGTAAACAATTTTATCAGCCTTGTAAAAAAAGGTTATTATGACGGAGTGATCTTCCACCGCGTGATTCCCGGATTTATGATCCAGGGAGGAGATCCGGACGGCACAGGCATGGGCGGCCCCGGATATTCTATCAAGGGTGAGTTCACACAGAACGGCTTCAAGAACGACTTAAAGCATACTCCGGGCGTCCTGTCCATGGCACGTACCATGATCCCGGATTCCGCAGGCAGCCAGTTCTTTATCATGCATGAGACCAGCCCGCATCTCGACGGCGCATATGCCGCATTCGGCAAGCTGGTAGAGGGATTAGAGGTTGTGGATCGGATTGCACGCGTCCACACAGACTACTCCGATCGTCCGATGGAAGAGCAGAAGATGGCAAAAGTCACGGTAGATACGTTTGGCGTAGACTATCCGGAGCCTGAAAAATGCTAGCAGGAGCAGAAGACCTGTTCCAATCCGTAAAAAGTATTGCATATGTCTGCTATCGCGTGAGCGAGGCCGCAGATCATGATGCAGATCAAGAGTTACAACGCCTGCTTCGGGAACTGCCCGGGGCGGGCGTTACGCTTATAGAGCTGGATGCATGGGAGAGGAAGCATGGCAGGCTGCATTCACTTACCCGGTTGGCAGACGATCCGGACATAAGGCGGCCGCGTTATGCGGATCTGCCGGAGCCCGGTTTGGACGCATTAACGAAGACAGAACGGTATGATCTGCATGCGACGCTGCTGCTGGCAGGCAGTGCACAGACGCTGGCGCTCGCGCAGGGCACACCGGTGGCGACGATCGGATACGGGAGGCTGGCTGCCTGTGATGGAACAGAATGTGTGTCATCTGCAAAAAAAGCGGACATTCTCGTCGAAGGCTTTGCGGAAATCGATGTGCAGTTTTTAGACCGCATCATGAAACGGGCGCAGGGGCTGCCGTGGATCACGGTCGTGACCAGACGATGCTATCTGCGGGAGATCACACTGGATGATCTCGACGATCTGTATGAACTGTACGCGCAGCCGGGTATCACGGACTATGTCGAACCGCTCTATGACAGACCGGAGGAAGAACAGTATACGAGAGACTATATTACCTACATGTACCGGTTTTACGGCTATGGGATGTGGCTGGTGTACGACAGACAGACCGACGCGCTCATCGGCAGAGCAGGATTTTCGCATCAGGATCTCGGGGATGAGAGCGTATTGGAGATGGGCTATATCATCGGCGTGCCGTATCAGAGACAGGGATATGCAACGGAAGTGTGCGAAAAACTGCTGGAGTTTGCCGGTGAGAATCTGTCGGATTTTGGCACGCTGAACTGCTTTGTGGAGCCGAAAAATACCGCTAGTCTGGCACTGCTGCGCCGGTTGGAGTTCACATCGTATGGGACGGTAGTTATTTCCGGGAAAAAGATGCTGCGGTATCAGAAAATCATATGAGATTATAAAAAAGTAGACAAACTGGTGATATCAGGACTTGTTCGTGCATAGATTGTACCAATCGCAGGACTCGGTCGCTGCGATGAATATGGTGAAATCAAAGCGGGAGGACGATTTATGGGACGACAGGCGGGAAGACAGACGACAAACAGACAATCCATGCTCATACCGGCGCTTGTGGTGTTGGTGACGATGTATATTATTACAGGGATTTTATTATTATTACTGGCATTTTTTATGTACCGGGCAGAACCTTCAGAGGCACTTGTCAACGGCGCGATCATAGCTATTTACATAATAGCGGGCTTCGCGGGAGGATTTCTCATGGGAAAACGTGTAGGTATGCGCAAATACCTGTGGGGACTGTTGATGGGAGCGTTGTATTATGGAATACTGCTGCTTGTCGGAGTGATCCTGCATCAGGGGCTGGACGCAGATGCTGTGCATCTGGTGTCTACGATGATCCTGTGTCTGCTGTCCGCGACGGCAGGAGGGATGCTCAGCTGAATGTAAGCATTCATTACTTGTCATTCGCGCGGAATCCGTATATGATGAACATAGAGAATAAAAAGAGGATCATCTTATATACAACTATAACGATAAAGGAGTGACATCAATGCAGATTGTACCTGTTACAAGTGTGAATAAAAGCGGATTTCTGCCGATGATTCCGCGGGAACTGCTCCATGCGCAGGAAATGTTGTTTGGCGCGATAGATGGAGACACCGGCTGTGGTCTGGCAGCGTATGAGGTATGGAAAGACCGGTGTGTGATCAACTGGTTGTGGGTGGCTTCACCGTGGAGAGGAGAGGGTATCGGCTCGGCGCTTCTGGATGCGGTGTGCGAGGATGCCTTTTCAAAAAGAGCGCAGGTACAACTATGTTACCAGACAGATATAGAGGATTGTGAGATGCTGGATCTGATGCTGTTGCGCAGGCGGTTTCTGGTGACATCTGACGAAGTTCTCTCCTGTGAAGTGACAGGGGAGCAGCTGCTCGGCAGTCCGTTGATGAAGCATATCAAACGGCAGAAGAACAGCCACACACGTATCCTGCCATTTGATAAGATAGAACCGCATGCGCTGCGTGCCTGTGCAGTGATGAACGAGGAACATGGAAATTATCAGGCGAGCCGGGCGGACTATGCGGGCGCGGATGCCGGCCGCAGCATGGTGCTGATGGTGGATACAAAGGTGCGGGGCTGCGTGTTGGTTCACCAAGATGGAGAACCGGGATGCCTGCGCCTCAGTATGTTTTATCTGGATGAGGAATATTCTAATGTGGGTATTTCTTTTCTGCGCACTTGTGTTGAACACAACCTGGAGCTGCCCGGGGGGATCAAAAGACTCCGGATACTGGCACCGGACAGCCGCACGAGAAAGATGCTTGTCACGCTATTAGGAGATGTGGCGTATAAGACAGAGCAGATACACGAGGCACGCTGCCATCGCAGGCAGATGGGCAGAAGCAGATAGGGGGCAGCGCTATGGATGGTAATAAAAAAACGGATGCATTGACATTACAACGGCAGAGACAGGCTGCTCCGGTGAATCAGATGCAGACCGGAACCAAAAACGAGATGCAGGGTACGATCCAACTCATCAATCAGGAGCAGTCACAGATGGAACAATCTGCAAATATGCAGATGAACCAGAAAGATACTTCTATTTTAGAATGGATCCATACAATACCGGCCGAGTGCTGCTGCCTGGAACAGGATCTTCAAAAAAAGCTGGAGGATACCTGCAAGCTGGGACGCAGGTTTGTCGAAGTGCGACAGAAGAACCAGCGCATGAAAATAAATCAAAAAAGAAAGGAATATGATAATTTTTTTGAGCCGGTAGATTCCTATGTGGATGCTCTGACAGATGCGCTGGGGCAGGAGAAAGTATATGACGCAGACACTATTTCCAGGCATCTGTCAGCCAGCATCGGAAGTGCGGGGATACTCAAACTCATTCCCGGGGAACATCCTGCAGATGTAAAAGTGGATAGTCTGGGCAGGTTACTGGAACAACTGCAGGCGACAGATGCGAATGCTGTTACAACGGAGCAGTTGGAACAGATGAAAACAGCTTATCTGAAATCGGGCTTCAAAGACACAGATATGGTTGGAATGTCGTATTTTAATACGGAAGATACGAAAGGTGCCTATGTGATACTGCTCTATAATGTCGCGGCACAGCTGTTTGAACTGGTAAACCGGATGCCGAGGGAGATGGTAGATATAGCGGCTGTGGCAAAGCTATATGGTATCGCTAATGCAGCCGCACTGGCAGCCGGTACGATGTGCATGAGTGCAGAGTTCAGGCAGCAGCATACAACGCTGATAGCCAACCGGGCGTATATCAAAAGGGGAACGAATGCAAACGGAACGACTCCCGCGCAGTGGCAGATGGCAGAATATGCCGGGGCGGTAGAACGTGTCATGGGCGAGGAAGAATTAAAAACGCGGTCACTAAAAGAGGTGTCGGAACGCGTTGAGCGCATGCGGCAATGCATCGAGTCCAATATGATTATGATCCCAAGAGTGGCAGCCGGTGCCGGGGGCATCTATGAACTCCCTGTGGTGCAGGAAGCATTACAGGCAAAGCTCATAGAACAGATCGGTGACCGTCTGCTGACAGAACAATATACAGAGGAAAAACTCACAGAACTGGCAGCAGAAGCCGGAGGGGAGCTGTCGCAGAAATATGGGGCGTATCAGGAATATGCGGATTATCTGAAGATGGATGAGGTGTTTGGCCTTGTCCCCGGTGCATATCGGAATAAGCAGCTGCAACAGTATATGACAGGGGATAGCCTTGAACAGTTCAAGACTGCGATTGTGCCGTTCCGTGAGCAGATACAGGTCAATCTGGAGCTCGTCCGTGAGCAGATGAACCAGATGCTCGCAGAGCCGCTGCAGGAGGATGCTCTGGCATTGTTTCTGGAGAAAAACAGCGACGTGCTCTTAGATGGTTCTGTGCGTGAGGTCAATCGAAAGATTGACTGGTATCTGACCTACATCACAACCTATGCGCCCACACTGTTTGGCAAGGTAAAAGGTGTGGATGCAGACCATTATTTCAAGAAAGCCAGGCAGCTGCAGGAGCAAAAACAGATGCATTTGTTCGCAGAACAGCTGAAAGGGGATGCTTTCTGCCATTGGAAAGGTTTTGATGGCATGCTGGAAGGCTATGAAACGGAGGTTATGAAGCAGCTGGATGAGGCGTTGAAGAACAGAAGTTTCGGGGAAGTTTATCTGCATGAGGTGCATTGTGTCAACGATCTGGATCAATTGCAGAATTGGCAGTTCGCGCGTTTTCTGTCGATGCTGCGCGGAAATATAGGAGACGTGCTCGACGACTGGTCGAGGATCAGCGGCCCTATGGGAGAAAAGATCCGCATAGAGATGCTTCATGGTATGCTGTGCGGCACCATACACAAGAAATATTTTACGGACGCAGTAAACACAGCATTGAAGTGTTGTGAAAAAGAGCAGGAATTGCAGGAGCAGCGGCGGTTGGTACTTCTTTCGGGTGAACAGAAAACACATGGAGAGATCATCTGCCGGTATCTGGATGTCATGCAAAATACCGCGGCGAATCAGGAACCGCGTAATATGCCAAGAACCAGGCGTTTTGAACATGCAGTAAAGATTCGCGAGATGCTGCGCAACCTTGGGGTCGAAGAAAATTTTGAGAAAAAAGTACGCGGTCTCATCGCAGATGACAGGTTTGAGAATGAGGAGATCATGAAGGCGGCAATCGCTGCCATAAATGAGCTGGATCAACCGGACAGAAAAGTGAAGCGGGAATGGATGAGGGATATCAAGACACTGAGTGAAGCAGATAATGGCTTTGGCCTGGAACTGGCTGCCTCCGGCTATGAGGATCTGCTTCTGAAGAAAAAAGATGTCCGAGAGGCGTTCGCTGCATATGACCGGACCAAGTATGAAGAAATTCTGGCAAAGGAGGCAGCGCAGTGCGTGCTCCGGAAAGCGAGATTGAGAGATGAGCAGATCACGGATGAAGGCATGATAGACAATATCCGCGCAGCACTGGTCGGGCTGGAGGAGGTGAAAGACCGGGAAGCAGACAGTTCGAAGGAAAGCGATCTGGCAAAGTACAATGCGGAGCACTTTGGTGTGGGAAGCTTTGATGAATTGTGTGACCTTCTGAAAGAATATAAGGCAGACAAGAATGGCATACAGCTAAAAGCACGTCAGGCGGGAGAACGATATCAGAAGCGCCTGGATCGGTTATGCGGGCTGCGGGGTGGTTTATATCGTTTCCTGCGCAACCAGTTTGTGGAAGATCCGGATGTGCTGTCAGCGATTATGATGCTGCCGGATGCTGCATATGAGGATTATCTGGAGACGATGGATGCACGGTTGTGGGAGCCGGTAAAGCTGCTTAGCAGAAAGTACGGCATGGAAAGTGGATTTACGAAACAGGTATTTCTCGAATATGGCAGTAAAATGATGGATGCTTGGGAATGCCGGGCTGACTGGGATGATATTTTTAGCAAGTATTATTCACGCATCAGTGATTATATGATTGGGGAGCATTCGATCTCGCAGTCGTTCAAGGAGATTGTTTCGGGTCAGCCGGACATTGCGCCATATCTGATCTCGATACTGATCGAACAGAAGGAAGGCAGTATGCTGCTGGCGGACAGGCGGGAACTGAGAAGGAGAATAGATGATTACCGTGTCCGTATCAGTGCGAATGAGGCTGCCCTGGACAAGGAGATGTCCCGAAACAGGGAGTGGACAAGTGGTCATGAGGATGATATCAGGAGATTTTTATTAAAGAATATTGCGACGGAGAAGGAATCAGACTTTGCGGCGCAGCTGCCCGGATACCTGGAAAACTATCAGAAACAAAGCGAGCTGGTTCAGGAGGATACAAAGCGCGCTGAGAAGGTAATGGAAGAACGCCGGTCCATGATGCTTCAGGTGGAGACGAAAAAACAGATGGGGCGGCAGGCTGACCACGATAGCAGGTATAATATACAATTAGGAAAGCACGTGAGGGAGACCTTGACACCGGTGATCGCTGCAAATTGCGCGAATTGGGACGAACTGTATCAGGTGCCGGATATGAAAAAGATCGGCGAAGCGAGACAGTCTGTCAAGCATGCGCTGGAACAACCGTATGTACCGCAGTATCCCGCTTTTGTGACAGATACACTGACAGAGTATGCGCTCACGCACGATGCGTTCGCGGACTACGACAGATTACGGGAGGAAGCAGCACTGATAGCAGATATTTATCAGAAGGCTGGACAGCAAGAAATAGAGGAAAAATATAAGAGACTGATGCCCAACATACAGGAGGCGCTGGCAACATATGTGTATTGCCGTTCACGTGGGGGTGTGTGGAGTGGTGTGCGGGCATTCAAAGGTGTTTGCCAGATGCTTGAGGACATACAGAATATGCCTGTGACCGGAGCAGTAGCATCCAAAGAAAAGGCAGAGCTGTTTCAAACGGTACAGACAGGGTGCTATTGGATGGGTGAAGACACTTTGGAAAATTTTGCAAGGCGCCGGATGGAGTATATCGAACAACTGAATCAGGTGGAACCGCTCTGTGAGAGGGCTGTGGAGAAATATGGCGGGCTGCCCGCAGAAAAACAGGCACTCAAGCTGGGAGTGCTTACATATTACCGGGAGGAACTGACTGATAGATTTTATTTGCAGGAAAAGGGTCTCGAGGCAGTGGAGGCAGAAGTGGAACAATTGTTGTCAGACGCTCAAATGCGAAGCTATCTGGCACAGACCACGGAACAGGTGATGGCATCGACCGGAAGTGATGCACCTACGCTGGAGGAACAGCAGACAGATACCTTTATGGATCGGGAGCGCTTTGAACAGGAAATCGAGCTGCTGATGAACCAGAAGGAACGAACTGCGTATAACGGTCTCTCGCGCCAACAGAGAAAAGTCTTTGCGCTGGCATTGTGCGTGCCGGGTGTGGAAACCGCAGTATCGGGGCTGGGCGGTTACCGGCTGTTTCATGGGGAAGAGGATGAAGCAGCTGAGCTGGCTGCTATTCAGGTTCAGATACAAAGATATGTCCGTTATGAGGAGTTTTCACCGGATATTGACTATGCCAAGGCATTTGAGCATTTACAGATGGGATGCCGAGAACTGAATACAGAAGCATTTGCACATGCACTGCTGTTTACTCAGATGGTGGAAAACAACCGGAAGCAGCAGTACACACCGGATTATTCCAGACTGGGTGATGCAGAAGCATCGGTCAAAGCAGCGAATCTGGTGGCAGATGCGGGTTCACAGGCAGCAAAACAGAAGTTGTCAGGTGAGATCCCTACGACGGATGCGTTTTTTGACGATCTGGAGAAAAAAATCCGTGCAGGTGGTGATATAGAAGGTCTGCTGAAGCCCGTGCAAAAGATCCGGGGGAATCGGACCTCGGCAGCCCGCCTGATACAGATTCTGCAGGATCGTACAGTTGTTGATCGCTCAACCGCCGTGAAGTATACCGGCCGCGCCTTAGGAAGGAGCATTAGTTATGTGAATGAAGGAAAGCGGTTGGCGATGATCGAGCGTGCAGAGAAGGGAATCGATATAGTGGATGATGCATGTTCCTCCGAGCATTTACAGAAGGCTATGAATACGCTGCTCAGTTATCAGCTCCGCAATGACATAGATCTGTCTGGACATGAGCCTTCGGCAGGTGATTTTGCTGATCAGGCTTTAAAGAGATCCTGTCCGATAGATGCTGGGGTGTTGCGCCGTGCGATAGATCTGGTGGATGAGATGAACCTTGCGCAGCTGCGTATGGACAGTATCAGGATGTCACCGAAGTTGATTGACTGTACATACAGTAGTAAGGTGGCGGAAGCATATAGAGAGCACTTGGAGAAAAAAGCAGAGCTCCGGACGCAGGAAGAATTTGAGACGTTTTTAGAGGAACAGGCAAAAAAAGATGGTCAGCTAGCGATCCTTGCGGGCTACCGATTGCTGAAACCGGAAGACCGGACACTTTTTATCAAGGCATTAGGTTCAAGATGGGTATTGGATGTATCCAAGAAGCATATTATGGCGAACCGTTTCGGTATGATAGAGCGGGATTATGCAGATCCTGCCGGAAGAGGTGCATTGTGTGATGAGTATTTCATGAATGCACGCAGTACGAAGCGTGGTGTGGATCTGGGAGCATCGGCATATGAAGACGCATATCTGGGAATGCTTTCCGCACAGATGAATGATGCGATCGACTACACAAAGTTTGACTGGGATGACCTGAGAGGCGATTGGACAATCTATGAAAGAGTATTTAGCTCAACCAGAAAGACGGCAGTTGACTGGAAACTTGTGAAGCGCGCACTGCAGCTTGTGCACCGGTGTGTCAACGAGAGTGAGATCTATGCAGGAGACAGGGAACTGTATGTCTCGCAGGGGGATCTGTCAAAGACCGGACAATTCGGTTTTGAGTCAGCTTATCTGAGACGTAACCTGCACAGTGCAGGCACCCGCCTGACCAGACATCTGGGCAGGCGGGTGGCAGACAGCGTCTCGGATAAACTACCGGAACCACTGATGGCACTTGTGGGGAACACTTTGACGGTTACTATAAATAATGCGCTGTCACAGTATGCGATATTTGAACAAAAAGAGAAGAAAGAGGGCTTTGCCGAACAAGCGGCAGATCTCGCAGGGGCCGTTGGAGATCTGACAGAGCATAAGGTGGGAGATCTTCTGTCTGATTTCTCTGAGGCGGTCGGATATGTCACAGATGTACAGGATATCGCAAAGGCAGTGAAGAACAACCGGAAGCTGAAGCATGCCACGGCGCAGGCAGCGCAGGCTGCCGCTGGCGATGAGCAGCGAATGGAGCAGGCAGCGGAACACCAGAGTGAAGCACAGGCGGCACTGGGCAGGGAAGCAAAAGAGCGCAATGCGCAGCTTCAGGAGGCTGCAACTACAAAAGCCCATGAGCGTCAGACGGATCAGATCATCGATTCTGTGAGCTCTATTGTCGGCCGCGCACTCGGCAGAGTGGACGAGACAGCCGGCGATGTGATTGAAGCTGCTGTGACGGAAGCCGGAAAATTTATCAATCTGGTGAGAAACTACCGGAATGATAAAGCGAGTGTGAAGGCATATTTCGAGAAACGGGGAGAGATCGCATGTGTGCAGGAGGAGATGAAACACCTGCAGAGTGAGACGGAGGGTTCAAACACAGACCCTTTAGAACTGCTCTGTCAGGCAAGAGGTTACGAGAATATCACAGAGCTGGCATCGTTTGTCGGACTGAACGTCACGAGATCCCTGCTGTTTTGTGCGAGTGCGTTCAACAGGCAGGTGTCCCTGCGGATCAAGGCGGTGGCGACCCTCGGTGTACTCGGCATGGAGGATGTCATCGGAAAATGGGATAACGATTCGGCAGAGCGTGTCTACGCAGCGATCATGGGCAGTGAATACCGCTAAATGTAAGCGAAAGCGTACGGTTACGGTAAAATAACAGTTGAAGTCTGTCTGACGGTGTGGTATAATGTGCCGTAGGTATTTTCGAAAGGAGCGCAAAATTATGAAGCATGTACAGACATTGAATACAAGAAAGTTACAGAACACAGTAAAGAAGGGCGGATGCGGCGAGTGCCAGACTTCCTGCCAGTCAGCTTGCAAGACTTCCTGCACAGTAGGAAACCAGACCTGTGAGCAGTGCAAATAATTACATATTTGCAATCGAAATGATGTTGACAGAGACCGTTCGCGCTGCGGACGGTCGTTTGTTGCTATTATTAATTAATACAGAAAGGGAAACGATACAGTGATTCACCAGTATCAGAACAACGGATATAACATCGTTCTGGATGTGAACAGCGGTGCGATCCATGTGGTGGACGAGCTCATGTACGAGATGATCGGTATGTATGAGGATCATACACCGGAGGAGATCCGCACACAGCTCTTGAAAAAATATTCTGCCTCAGAGATCGATGAGGCATTCGATGAGATGAATGAGCTTATCGAGAGCGGAGATCTGTTTACACCGGATGAGTATGAGGAATATATCGGAGAGATCGGAAAGAACCGCCAGACAGTTGTGAAGGCATTATGCCTGCATATCGCGCATGACTGTAATCTGGCCTGCAAATATTGTTTTGCGGAAGAAGGCGAATATCATGGCAAGCGTGAGCTGATGTCTTATGAAGTAGGAAAAGCAGCACTTGATTTCCTGATCGCATCCAGCGGCAGCCGCAGAAATCTGGAAGTGGATTTCTTTGGCGGCGAGCCTACATTGAATTTCCAGGTCGTAAAGGATCTCGTAGCATACGGACGCAGTCAGGAGGAGGCACACGGCAAGAAGTTCCGTTTTACACTGACGACAAACGGTGTGCTCTTAAATGATGAGATCATGGAGTTTGCTAACCGCGAGATGGACAACGTGGTGCTCAGCATTGACGGACGTCCCGAAGTGAATAATAAGATGAGACCGTTCCCGAACGGAGCGGGCAGCTATGACCTGATTGTGCCGAAGTTCCAGAAGTTCGCGGACAGCAGACATCAGGAACGCTACTATGTGCGGGGCACATTTACACATCACAATACAGATTTTGCAGCAGATGTCCTGCATCTGGCAGATCTCGGATTCAAGCAGATCTCGGTAGAGCCGGTTGTGGCACCGCCGGAAGCGGACTATGCGATCACAGAGGACGATCTGCCTCGGCTGTTCGAGGAATATGACAAGCTGGCTGCGGAGATGATCGAGCGGCATAAAAATGGCAGGGATTTCAATTTCTTCCATTTTATGATAGATTTAGAGGGAGGTCCCTGCGTGGCAAAGCGCTTGTCGGGATGTGGTTCCGGCACAGAATATCTTGCAGTTACACCGTGGGGAGATCTCTACCCGTGCCATCAGTTTGTTGGCAACGAGAAGTTTTATCTTGGAAACGTGTATGACGGCATCCAGCATGACGAGATCGTGTCGGATTTCAAGGCATGCAACGTCTACTCCAAGGAGAAATGCAGAAATTGTTTTGCAAGATTTTACTGCAGCGGTGGCTGTGCGGCCAATTCGTACAACTTCCACGGCAGCATCCACGATGCATATGACATCGGGTGTGCGCTGCAGAAAAAACGTGTAGAGTGCGCGATCATGATCAAGGCGGCACTCGCACAGGAAGACTAGAAAAGAGAGGAAACAAGCCATGAAGAAGAACAAGAGCGTAGCGGTTCTGGCGGTCGTACTGGCTGCCGTTGTATTACTCGGCTATTACGCGTCCATCATTCTTTCAAGCACCGGCAAGGGTGAGAACAAGAATATCTCATTAGGCCTCGATCTGGCAGGTGGTGTGAGTATCACCTATGAGGTACAGAATGAAGATGCGACAGCAGAGCAGATGAGTGATACGATCTACAAATTGCAGAAACGTATTGAGTCTTACAGTACAGAGGCATCTGTATATCAGAGCGGTGATGACCGTATCTGTGTAGAGATTCCCGGTGTCACGGATGCAAATGATATCTTAGAGGATCTGGGTACTCCCGGTTCCCTGCAGTTCTGTGATCCCGACGGAAACGTATTTATGACCGGTGAGGACGTAGCCAATGCACAGGCCGGTACTTATAAGGATAACACAGGAAATACAGCTTACTGTGTAGACCTCGTGCTGACCGATGATGCGGCAGAGAAGTTCTCTGAGATCACCGGAGCCAATATCGGCAAGAACCTGCCGATCATCTATGATGGAGAGGTTATCAGTAATCCGGTTGTACAGTCACAGATCAGCGGTGGTACCGCACAGATCACAGGTATGGCAAATTATGAGGAGGCTTCCAGACTGGCATCCCAGATCCGTATCGGATCCCTGTCACTGGAGTTATCCGAGTTAGAGTCACAGGTCGTAGGAGCTCAGCTTGGTGGAGAGGCAATGACATCTGCACTCAAGGCAGCAATCATCGGTCTGGTGCTCATTATGATCTTTATGATCGCATATTACTGGATGCTCGGTGTAGCAGCATCTATCGCGCTGGTGATCTACTCTACATTGACGATCGCAGTGATCTACTGGTTTGACATTACATTGACACTGCCCGGTATCGCAGGTATCATCCTCGGTATTGGTATGGCGGTCGATGCGAACGTAGTCATCTACGGACGTATCCGTGAGGAGATCGCCTCAGGCAAGAGCGTATATAACGCAATGAAAGATGGTTTCAAGAAGGCTACTTCAGCGATCGTAGACGGAAACGTGACGACCCTGATCGTAGCAGCAATTCTTGCATGGAAGGGTTCCGGTACGGTAAAGGGCTTCGCTTACACGCTGGCGATCGGTATTGTCATTTCACTGTTTACCGCACTGTTTGTAACCAGATATGTCGTTTACTCCTTCTACGGTATCGGCGTGAAGGATCAGAAGTTCTACGGCAAGGCAAAAGAGTTAAAGACCATCAGATTTACGAAAAAGCGCCCGGTATTTTATGTGATTGCTGTGGCATGTATCGCTGCCGGATTTATCGGTATGGGCGTACACAGCGCACAGGGTGATGGCGCATTGAATTTAAGCCTTGAGTTCGTAGGCGGTACATCCAATACCGTATACTTTGACCAGGATTATACATTAGAGCAGATCGATGCAGAGATGGTTCCGTTAGTTATGGAAGTGACCGGTGATTCTGATGTCTATGTACAGAAGGTCGCTGACAGCAACGGTGTCATCTTCAAGACCAGAAACCTGAATCTGGATGAGCGTGAAGCATTCAATAAGATCTTTGTAGATAAGTATGGTGTAGATGAGTCTACGATCTCTTCTCAGTCCATCAGCTCAACGATCAGTTCAGAGATGACCAGTGATGCGGTCGTAGCCGTGATCATCGCAGTGATCCTGATCATGATCTACATTGCATTCCGGTTCCAGGATTTCCGTTTTGCATCTGCAGCCGTGATCGCATTGATCCACGATATCCTGCTTGTACTTGCAAGCTATGCACTCGTCCGCATCACTGTCGGATCTACATTCATCGCAGTTATGCTGACGATCCTCGGTTACTCTATCAACGATACGATCGTCGTATTCGACCGTGTCCGCGAGAATATTCACGGCCGTGCGCGTGTATCTAAGGAAGAACTCGCAGAGATCGGTGACAAGAGTGTGACACAGACACTGTCACGTTCAGTCAACACATCTGTTACGACCTTTGTTATGGTATTACTGCTGTACATCATGGGTGTAGCATCGATCAGAGATTTCTCATTACCTCTGATGGTAGGTATCGTAGCCGGACTGTTTTCTTCAGTATGTATCTCTACCAACTTGTGGTATGATATGAAGACTCGTCTGGTCAAGGCCGGCAAAAAGAAGTAATATACAAATAAGGTAAAACTGATAGTAGAGGGCAACCGGTCTAAAAACCGATTGCCCTAACTGGTATAAAAAAGGAGGGGCACATATGTACACAATGGAAGATATTAAAAACGTGGATCCTGAGATCGCGGCAGCCATCCAGGCTGAGAGCGACAGACAGAACAGCCACATTGAACTGATCGCATCGGAGAACTGGGTCAGCCATGCGGTGATGTCTGCAATGGGCAGCGTATTGACCAATAAATATGCGGAAGGTTATCCCGGACACCGTTATTACGGTGGCTGCGACTGTGTGGATGTCGTAGAGGATCTGGCGAGAGAACGTGCAAAGAAACTGTTCGGCGCTGAGTACGTCAATGTACAGCCGCATTCCGGCGCACAGGCAAATATGGCAGTGCAGTTCGCATGTTTACAGCCCGGTGATACCGTGATGGGTATGAATCTGGATCATGGCGGACATCTGACACACGGAAGCCCGGTCAACTTCTCAGGTACCTATTTTAATATTGTTCCTTATGGTGTCAACGACAATGGAGTGATCGATTATGACAATGTCATGGCGATCGCAAAAGAGTGCAAGCCCAAGATGATCATTGCCGGTGCATCCGCTTATGCGAGAACGATCGATTTCAAGAAATTCCGTGAGATCGCTGATGAAGTAGGCGCGATCCTGTTTGTCGATATGGCACATATCGCAGGTCTGGTAGCAGCCGGATTGCATCCGAGCCCCATCCCTTATGCAGATGTCGTTACAACGACTACGCACAAGACACTGCGCGGCCCGCGTGGAGGCATGATCCTGTGTGGCAAGCAGGAGACCGCAGACAAGTATAAATTCAATAAAGCGATTTTCCCCGGCACTCAGGGCGGCCCGCTCATGCATGTGATCGCAGCCAAGGCTGTCTGCTTCCAGGAAGCATTGCAGCCGTCGTTTAAGGTATATCAGCAGGGCATCATTGACAATGCACAGGCATTGTGCAAAGGCTTACAGTCACGTGGTATCAAGATTGTTTCTGACGGAACAGACAACCATCTGATGCTGATTGACCTGACACCGTTCGGACTGACCGGCAAGGCAGTAGAGAAGCTGATGGATGATGCCAATATCACAGCAAATAAGAACACGATCCCGAATGATCCCCAGAAGCCGTTCGTGACCAGTGGTATCCGTATTGGTACACCTTCTGTGACCAGCCGTGGTATGAATACGGAGGATATGGACAAGATCGCAGAGGCGATAGCAATGCTGATCAAAGAGGGCGAGAGTGCTGTTCCTGCTGCAAAGGCGATTGTAAAGGCTCTGACTGATAAATATCCGTTAGATTAATTGTTATGGCACAGTGGTCTGGAATGAGAATTTCAGATTCCTGTGATTGAGAAAAAGAAAAAGAGGCAAAAAAATGATTGACATCAAATTTTTACGCGAAAACCCCGATGCGGTAAGAGAAAATATCAAAAAGAAATTTCAGGATAAGAAGCTTCCTTTAGTAGATGAAGTCATCGAGCTGGATGCCAAATCCCGTGCGGCAAAGCAGGAAGCAGATGACCTGCGTGCCAAGAGAAATCAGTTGTCCAAGCAGATCGGCGGACTGATGAAGGAAGGCAAAAAGCTGGAGGCAGAGGCAGTGAAGGCACAGGTGGCTGAGTTTGCAGAGCGTCTGACCGAGCTTGAGGAGCAGGAGAAGACCTATGCGGAGCAGGTCACAAAGGATATGATGATGATCCCGAATATGATTGATCCTTCTGTACCGATCGGACCGGATGATTCCTGCAATGTGGAGATCGAGAAATTCGGTGAGCCGCTTGTTCCCGATTTTGAGATCCCTTACCATACAGACATTATGAACCGTTTTGACGGTATTGATCTCGATGCAGCAGGAAAGGTAGCCGGTAATGGTTTTTATTATCTGATGGGCGATATCGCGAGACTTCATTCCGCAGTGATCTCTTATGCGCGGGATTTCATGATCGACCGTGGATTTACCTATTGCGTACCGCCGTTTATGATTCGCAGCAATGTCGTGACTGGTGTAATGAGTTTCGAAGAGATGGATGCCATGATGTATAAGATCGAGGGCGAAGACCTGTATCTGATCGGTACATCCGAGCATTCCATGATTGGTAAATTCATCGATACGATCAATGAGGAGGAAAAACTTCCTTATACACTGACCAGTTATTCACCCTGTTTCCGTAAGGAAAAAGGTGCACACGGTATCGAGGAGCGAGGCGTCTATCGTATCCACCAGTTTGAGAAGCAGGAGATGATCGTTGTCTGCAAGCCTGAGGAGTCCAAGATGTGGTATGATAAGCTGTGGCAGAATACGGTTGACTTGTTCCGTAGTATGGATATCCCGGTTCGTACCCTTGAGTGCTGCTCCGGTGATCTGGCAGACCTAAAAGTGAAATCCTGTGATGTAGAGGCTTGGTCTCCCCGTCAGAAGAAGTACTTTGAGGTCGGCAGTTGTTCGAACCTCTCAGATGCACAGGCAAGACGTCTGAAGATCCGTGTCAAAGGTGCTGATGGCACAAAATATTTTGCGCATACGTTAAATAATACGGTGGTTGCTCCGCCGCGTATGCTGATCGCATTTTTAGAGAACAATTTAAATGAGGACGGAAGCGTGAATATTCCGACAGTCCTGCAGCCGTATATGGGAGGCAAGACAAAACTCACGCCGAAGCACTAATCATCGTTGCTGTAAGGGTCGTATTGACCCCTACAGCACTTTTTATGCCATGGTGTCATATGTTGTCAGGCTATAGTCTGGCACCGGCAGAGTTTCGCCAATTGGTTATGCTTTCGGGCAAATCACGCGGGGAGACACAGAGTCCAAGCAACACCAGCTTGGCTCTGCTGTCTTGGTAGTGGCATATTTCAGTTATTTCCACGTGAGCCCGTCGCATAAACAATATGTCGAAATCTCTACCGGTGCCAGCCATAGCCTTGCGCATGTAACGATAGCGGAAAAACATGGAATGGAGCAAAAACAGTGCTGCACATTCCATGTTTTGGACGGATATGTTGGGAATATCTTCGCGAGGGGAGCCGCGCAGCGACAGAGAATTTGTCAGGTCGTTTCTGCGACCGGGTACGCGCGGAAAGAGTATACGGCTATTCGTAATGCGGCATCAGAGAAAAGCTGGTTTTGCTTTTACTCTGTGCCGTTCGCGTGAATTCCCAAGGAGCAGAACCGAATGACAAAGCTCTGTCGTTGAGTGGATTCCCTACGATAAAAAAATAAAACTCCGAAGAATATAACTTGAAATATGAGCAGGAATATACTACAATTAAAAAAATTTTGAATTTTTCAGAGCCAAGATTGCTTGCGAAAATTGATTTTGTGTAAATTTCTTTGCCGCTGAAGAATTCACATGAAACATGAAAGGACAAAAAAGATGAAGGCTTTTCTCATACTTGAAGATGGACACGTTTTTACCGGCACCAGCATCGGCTCCCGGAAAGAAGTGATCAGCGAGATCGTGTTCAACACCTCCATGACAGGCTATCTGGAGGTATTGACAGACCCTTCCTACGCAGGACAGGCAGTGACGATGACATATCCGCTGATCGGAAATTATGGTATCAATTTCAGCGATATGGAATCAAATAAACCGTGGGTAAAGGGATTTATCGTGCGGGAATTATCCAGGACAGCCAGCAATTTCCGGTGTGAGGGAAGCATTCAGGACTTTTTGGAAAAACATGATATACCCGGTATCGCAGGCATCGACACGCGTGCGCTGACCAAGCTGCTGCGTGAAAAAGGAACGATGAACGGTATGATCACGACCGATGAGAACTACGATCTGGACAAGATCCTGCCGCAGCTCGCAGCCTACGAGGTCGGCAATGTCGTCGATGAAGTGACATGCAGTGAACCCAGTGTGTTAAAGGGAAACGGCAAAAAGGTAGCACTGCTTGATTTTGGTGCAAAAAATAATATCGCACGCTCCCTCAATAAGCGAGGCTGCGAAGTGACGATCTATCCGGCACACACGGGCGCAGAGGAGATCTTAGCGGCGAAGCCCGATGGCATTATGCTCTCAAATGGACCGGGAGATCCGAAGTCATGTACCGATATTATCAAAGAGATCAAAAAGCTGTATGATTCCGAAGTACCGATCTTTGCGATCTGTCTCGGACACCAGCTCATGGCACTGGCAACAGGTGCCGATACGCATAAATTAAAATACGGACATCGCGGAGGCAATCATCCGGTCAAGGATCTGCGTACCGGACGCGTCTATATCTCCTCACAGAACCATGGTTATGTGGTAGATACAGATACTTTGGACCCGGAGATCGCAAAACCGGCATTCGTGAATGTCAATGACGGCACGAACGAGGGACTGGAATACATCGGAAAGCAGATCTTTACCGTACAGTTCCACCCGGAGGCTTGCCCGGGACCGCAGGACAGCGCATATTTATTTGACAGATTTATCGAGATGATGGGAGGGGAGCAGTAATGCCGAAGAATAAAGATATCAAAAAGGTACTTGTGATCGGCTCCGGCCCTATCGTCATCGGTCAGGCAGCCGAGTTTGACTATGCAGGCACGCAGGCATGTCGTTCGCTGAAGGAGGAAGGCATCGAGGTATGCCTCGTCAATTCCAACCCGGCGACGATCATGACTGATAAAAATATCGCGGATGAGGTGTATATCGAGCCTCTGACCGCAAAGGTACTCGAACAGATCATTTTAAAAGAAAAACCGGACAGCGTGCTGCCGACACTGGGTGGACAGGCCGGACTGAACCTCGGCATGGAGCTCGCAGAGAGCGGATTTCTCGCAGAGCACGGTGTGCGTCTGATCGGAACGACTGCCGAGACGATCAAGAAGGCAGAGGATCGTCAGGAATTCAAGGATACCATGGAAAAGATCGGTGAACCGGTAGCAGCATCGCTCGTCGTAGAGACGGTCGATGATGGTATCAAATTCACAAATACGATCGGTTATCCGGTCGTGCTGCGTCCTGCCTATACACTGGGCGGCAGCGGTGGTGGCATCGCACATAATGAGATGGAACTGATCGAGATCCTATCCAACGGACTGCGGTTAAGCCGTGTCGGACAGGTACTTGTCGAGCGCTGTATCGCAGGCTGGAAGGAGATCGAGTACGAGGTGATGCGTGATGCCGCAGGCAACTGTATCACTGTATGTAATATGGAAAATATCGACCCGGTCGGCGTGCATACCGGAGACTCGATCGTTGTCGCTCCGTCGCAGACACTGGGCGATAAGGAGTACCAGATGCTGCGTACTTCCGCACTGAATATCATCACAGAGTTAAATATCACCGGCGGATGTAACGTGCAGTATGCGTTAAAGCCGGATTCATTTGAATACTGTGTCATCGAGGTAAATCCCCGTGTGAGCCGTTCGTCCGCACTGGCCAGCAAGGCGACCGGATATCCGATCGCAAAAGTAGCAGCCAAGATCGCACTCGGTTATACACTCGATGAGATCAAAAATGCGATCACAGGCAAGACGTATGCGAGCTTTGAGCCGATGCTCGACTACTGCGTGGTCAAGATCCCTCGTCTGCCGTTTGATAAATTCATCACGGCAAAGCACACGCTGACGACACAGATGAAGGCGACCGGAGAGGTCATGAGCATCTGCAACAATTTCGAGGGTGCCCTGATGAAAGCGATCCGTTCCCTCGAACAGCATGTAGACTGCCTGCAGTCGTATGATTTTTCCGGTCTGAGCGAGCAGCAGCTGATCGAGCGCATGAAGATCGTAGATGACCGCCGGATCTATCTGATCGCAGAGGCGATCCGCAAGGGTATCAACTACAGGACGATCCATGATATTACCAAGATCGACGAGTGGTTTATTGACAAGATCGCGATCCTTGTCGAGATGGAGCAGCGTCTGCAGAGAGAAGAAGTGACACCGGAATTACTCGCAGAGGCAAAGCGTATCGAGTTCCCGGACAATGTGATTGCCAAGCTGACCGGTAAGACGGAAAATGAGATCAGACAGATGCGTTACGACAACGGCATCTGTGCAGCATTTAAGATGGTAGATACGTGTGCAGCCGAATTTGCGGCAGAGACACCGTACTTTTACTCCGTATTCGGCAGCGAGGATGAAGCGTCAGAATACAGGACAGATGATGCAAAACCCCGCAAAAAGGTACTTGTACTCGGTTCCGGCCCGATCCGTATCGGACAGGGTGTGGAGTTCGATTATTGTAGTGTCCATGCGACATGGGCATTCGCCAAGGCAGGATATGAGACGATCATCATCAACAACAATCCGGAGACCGTATCTACGGACTTCGATATCGCAGACAAGCTGTATTTTGAGCCGCTGACTCCCGAAGATGTGGAAAATGTCGTCAATATAGAGAAACCCGATGGAGCTGTCGTACAGTTCGGTGGACAGACAGCGATCAAGCTGACGGAGAGCCTGCAGAAGATGGGTGTGCCGATCCTCGGAACCGCACCTGAGGATGTGGATGCAGCAGAGGATCGAGAGCTGTTTGACGAGATCCTGCAGAAGACCGAGATCCCCAGAGCAGCGGGTGGAACGGTATTTACCGCAGAGGAAGCCAAAAAGGTCGCAAATGAGCTCGGCTATCCGGTACTCGTGCGCCCGTCCTACGTGCTTGGCGGACAGGGTATGCAGATCGCATATACGGATGAAGAGATCGAGGAATTCATGGAGATCATCAACCGGATCGAGCAGGATCACCCGATCTTAGTCGATAAATACCTGATGGGCAAGGAGTTAGAGGTCGATGCGGTCTGTGACGGCACCGATATCCTGATCCCCGGTATCATGGAGCATATCGAGCGTACCGGTGTCCATTCCGGAGACAGTATCTCCGTATATCCCGCACCGACAGTCAGCGATGAAGTCAAGGAGACGATCGCAGAGTACTCACGCAGACTGGCCAAGGCATTACATGTCAGAGGCCTGATCAATATCCAGTTTATCGCGGTTGGCAATGAGGTCTTTGTGATCGAGGTTAATCCGAGATCTTCACGTACCGTACCGTATATCAGTAAAGTGACCGGAATCCCGATCGTCGATCTGGCGACCGAGGTCATCTTAGGCAAAAAGATCCGCGATCTCGGCTATGAGCCGGGACTGCAGCCGGCAGCCGATTATTTTGCGATCAAGATGCCGGTATTCTCATTCGAGAAGATCCGTGGAGCAGAGATCTCACTCGGACCTGAGATGAAGTCGACCGGAGAGTGTCTCGGTATCGCCAAGAGCTTCGACGAGGCGCTCTACAAGGCATTCCTCGGCGCAGGTGTGGAGCTGCCAAAGCATAAGCAGATGATCATCACCGTGAAAAAAGCAGATCAGCCCGAGGCCGCAGAGGTGGCAAAGCGCTTTGAGGCACTCGGCTACAAGATCTATGCGACCAGACATACCGCAGAATATCTGCAGAACGAGGGCGTCAGGGCGCGTAAGGTCAACAAGCTCCATCAGGAGTCGCCGACCGTTATGGACCTGCTGCTCGGACACAAGATCGATCTCGTGATCAACACGCCGACACAGGGACGTGACAAGAGCCGTGACGGCTTCCTGATCCGCCGTACCGCGATCGAGACAGGTGTCAATGTCATTACCTCACTCGATACCGCCAATGCATTGGCGCGTTCCCTCGAGGCAGGGGCAAAGGATCTGACCGTTGTGGATATCGCGACATTAGACTAACAAAAAAGTATAAAAAATGTGGCTGATTGTTTGATCAGCCACATTTTTTGTGTGCGGATTATTTATCCCGGATTATTTATTTTTGATCTCCTTGTGGATCTCCTGCAGGGATTTCACTTCTCCGTTGCCATGCTTTTGTACATAGAGGATACCCTTTGCAGTAGCTTTTGCAGCGGCGATTGTCGTCACATAAGGGATCTTTGCCTTGATTGCAGCTTTTCTCAGGTAGCTGTCATCATGGACGCTGTCTTTGCCGACCGGTGAGTTGATGATCAGGTCAAAATCGCCGTTTGTGATCATATCGAGGATATTCGGGCGGCCTTCCTGCATCTTCTTGACCAGAGTGGCATCAATACCGGCTTCGGTGATGATCTCGTGGGTATTGCCGGTTGCATAGATCTTGAATCCGGCTTCATCAAACAGCTTTGCGACTTCAGCGACTTCCGGCTTATCCTTGCGGTTGACAGAGATCAGTACCGAGCCGCCAAGCGGTAATTTTGTCTGGGTAGCTTCCTGTGCTTTGTAGAAAGCCTCTCCGTAGTAAGTAGACAGTCCGAGTACCTCTCCGGTCGAACGCATCTCCGGTCCGAGAAGCGGATCTACTTCCGGGAACATGTTGAACGGGAATACCGCTTCCTTGACACCATAGTAGGGGATCTCCTGTTCCTTTAATGCGGGCACCGGTGAAGGACGTCCGGTCAGCTCGGAAGTGATGATATCGGTCGCGATCGGCACCATGCGGATGTTACATACTTTGGATACGAGCGGCACCGTACGGGATGCTCTCGGATTGGCCTCTAATACATAGACACGGCCGTTCTCAATCGCATACTGCATATTCATGAGTCCTTTGACATGCATTTCCTCTGCGATTTTCTTGGTATATTCCTTGATCGTAGCGACATTTTCTTCTGAAATGTGTACGGAAGGAATGATACATGCGCTGTCGCCGGAATGGATACCTGCGAGCTCGATATGTTCCATGACAGCCGGTACGAATGCATGTGTACCATCGCTGATCGCATCTGCCTCACACTCTAACGCATGGTTCAGGAAACGGTCGATCAGGATCGGGCGGTCGGGAGTTACACCGACAGCGGCATTCATGTATCCGGTCATGCTCTCATCATCGTATACGACTTCCATGCCGCGTCCGCCGAGTACATACGAAGGACGTACCATGACCGGATAACCGATCTTGTTTGCGATGGCGATCGCTTCATCGACGGTCGTAGCCATGCCTGCTTCGGGCATCGGGATCTCTAATTTATCCATCATCGCACGGAACTGGTCACGGTCTTCTGCGAGATCAATGACAGCGGGTGAGGTGCCGAGGATCTTGACACCGTTTTTCTCCAGCTCTGCAGCGAGATTTAACGGAGTCTGTCCGCCAAACTGCGCGATGACACCGAGCGGCTTCTCTTTGTGATAGATGCTCAGTACATCCTCGAGTGTCAACGGCTCAAAATACAGCTTATCGGATGTATCGTAGTCGGTAGATACGGTCTCCGGGTTACAGTTGACGATGATCGTCTCAAAACCGAGCTTTTTCAGTGCGAGTGCTGCGTGTACACAGCAGTAGTCGAACTCGATACCCTGGCCGATGCGGTTCGGGCCGCCGCCGAGGATCATGATCTTGGGCTTATCGGTTCTGACCGGGTTCTGATCCGGTGCATTGTAGGTCGAATAGTAGTAGGCGTTGTCCTTGGTACCGCTGACATGGACGCCTTCCCATGCTTCTTCGACACCGAGGGAGAGACGCTTTTCGCGGATATCTGCCTTGGGGATCTCGAGAATCTGGCTGAGATATTTATCGGAAAAACCGTTTTTCTTTGCCAAGATCAGAGCCTCATCAGAAGGCATAGAGCCCTTATTTTTCATCAGGGCTTCTTCCTCTTCGACGAGCTCCTTCATCTGGGTCACAAAATATTTTTTAACCTTGGTGATGTCGTAGATCTCATCGACTGTTGCACCTGCGCGCAGTGCCTCATACATGATAAAATGACGGTCGCTGGACGGATGTGCGAGCATGCGCAGCAGTTCTTCTTTGGATTTGGTATCATAATCCTTGGCATGTCCGAGTCCGTAGCGTCCGGTCTCTAAGGAACGGATGGCTTTCTGGAATGCCTCTTTGTAGGTCTTACCGATACTCATGACCTCGCCGACCGCGCGCATCTGTGTACCGAGCTTGTCTTCGACACCCTTGAATTTTTCAAATGCCCAGCGTGCAAACTTGATCACGATATAATCACCATCGGGAACATATTTATCGAGTGTGCCGTATTTGCCACATTCGATATCCTTTAAGGTCAGGCCGGCTGCGAGCATCGCGGACACGAGTGCGATCGGGAAACCGGTTGCCTTACTTGCCAGAGCGGATGAACGGGAAGTACGGGGATTGATTTCAATGACACAGATACGGTCGGAGACCGGATCATGTGCAAACTGTACATTGGTTCCACCGATGACCTGGACAGAGTCAACGATCTTATAAGCCTGCTCCTGCAGACGCTTCTGCAGTTCTTCTGAGATCGTGAGCATCGGTGCAGAGCAGAATGAATCACCGGTATGTGTACCCATAGGGTCAATATTTTCAATAAAACATACAGTGATCATATTGCCGTCTGCATCACGGACGACTTCGAGCTCGAGTTCTTCCCAGCCGAGGATGGATTCCTCAACGAGTACCTGACCGACCAGACTCGCCTGCAGACCGCGGGCACAGACTGTCTTCAACTCCTCTTTGTTGTATACGAGACCGCCGCCGGCACCGCCCATCGTATATGCAGGGCGCAGTACGACCGGATAGCCCAGACGATCAGCGATCGCGAGTGCTTCTTCCACACTGTAGGATACTTCGCTGCGCGCCATCTCGACACCGATGGCATCCATGGATTTCTTGAACTCGATACGATCCTCGCCACGCTCGATCGCGTCTACCTGAACACCGATGACCTGAACATTGTATTTCTCCAGAATACCGGCACTTGCCAGCTCCGCACACAGGTTCAGACCGGACTGCCCACCGAGGTTCGGAAGCAGTGCATCCGGACGTTCCTTGGCGATGATCTGCTCCAGACGGGATACGTTGAGCGGTTCAATATAGGTCACATCCGCGATCTCCGGATCGGTCATGATCGTGGCAGGGTTGGAATTGACCAGTACGATCTCGTAGCCCAGCTTGCGCAGTGCTTTGCAGGCCTGCGTACCGGAATAGTCGAACTCACACGCCTGACCGATGATGATCGGACCAGAGCCGATGATCAGCACTTTGTTGATATCTGTTCTCTTTGGCATAAATAATCTCCTCTATGATATATAATTAATTTAAGTTCCGCTATTTATTATAAATTAAAAATTAGGAATTACATATAGTAAATTTAAGAAAATTAGAATTTTTTTTCAAAACCGTGCTCTCTGTGTTAGAATAGTAGCATCTGACAGGAAAGGATTTCACATATGACGAATCATGTAGACATAAATAAAACAAAAGCCCTGATCGCAATGAGCGGCGGCGTGGACAGTTCCGTCTCCGCGGCTCTGATGATCAAAGACGGCTATGACTGTATCGGTATCACGATGAAGCTCTACGAGAACGAGACGATCGGGCTTGAGAAGGAGGGTACCTGTTGTTCTCTCTCGGATACTGAGGATGCCAGAAAGGTATGCAGCAGGCTAGGTATGCCCTATTATGTGCTTAATTTCAAGGAGGATTTTGCCGCGTGCGTGATCGACCGGTTTGTGGCAGCATATGAGGCGGGCGATACACCGAATCCGTGCATCGACTGCAACAGGTATATGAAGTTCGACAAGCTCTACCAGCGGGCGCGGGAACTCGACTGTGAATACATCGTAACCGGGCATTATGCACGTGTCGAATATGATGAGGCGCGTGGACGCTACCTGCTCAAAAAGGCAAAAAACATGGCAAAGGATCAGAGCTATGTGCTCGCATTCTTAAATCAGGAGCAGCTCTCGCACACGATCTTTCCGCTCGGCGGCTTCACATCGAAAGAAGAAGTGCGCACCATCGCAGACGATTACGGATTTGTCAATGCCAGAAAACATGACAGCCAGGATATCTGTTTTGTGCCGGATGGGGATTATGCGGAATTTATGAAGCATTACACCGGAAAAGACTATCCCGCGGGTGATTTCGTGACCGAGGATGGCAGAAAACTCGGCGAGCATAAGGGCATCATCCGTTACACAATCGGACAGCGCAAGGGACTCGGACTCGCGCTGCCGGCACCGATGTATGTGTGCCGCAAGGATATGGAGCGCAACGAAGTCATTTTATCAGACGAAAAAGCGCTGTTTACGACGACATGCATCGTAGATAATTTTAACTGGATCGCATATGACGAGCCGGCAGAACCCGTGCGCGTGACCGCCAAGACAAGATACCGTGCAAAAGAAGCACCAGCCACAGCACGCGTACTGGACGATGGCAGGGTCGAACTCGTATTTGATGAACCCCAGCGGGCGATCACGACCGGACAGGCAGCCGTGCTCTACGATGGCGAAGAGGTCGTGGGCGGAGGAACGATCGTGCTTGCATAAAAGATCTCAATATGAGATATTTAAATGAGCATCCGGGTGTGAAAAATCATTCGAAAGAGGAAAAACATGCAAGTACAAAAAGTGAATAAAAATGGAACGACCCATTGGGTGCTGCTCGACGATGAGATGCACCTGGTCGACCCGGTATGCGATTTTTTAGACTTTCAGCGCAAGATCGACCGCGCTGACAATACACTTCGCGCATATGCGCTGGATCTGAAGATCTATTGGGAATTTCTGGAGAAAAGATGTCTGAGATTCGATGATACATCGGTATCGATCGATACGATGGCAGATTTTGTGGATGATCTGCGACGGAATGCGCGGGCGGGAGCCGCGCTGCATACATCCGGCAGCAGGACGAACCGCAGCATTAACAGGATACTGAGCAGCGTGCACAGTTTTTACCGTTATGAGAGACTGCACGGCTGCTGTCAGGATCCGTCTTTTTATGACACAGTCACTGACGCAGAACAGTTGTATCAGGGCTATCTCATTCATACACATGCCAAAAATCATACGAAACAATCCATGATCAAACTAAAGGAAAGCAATGCACAGGCACGGATCGTGACAGAGGCACAGATGCGTGAGTTCACGGCAGCCCTGCCCGGACAGCGCGACCGGCTGCTGTTTGGGGTGCTGTATTATACCGGTGCACGCATACAGGAGGCGTTGGATCTGGAGGTACAGATGCTGCCGGCACCGGATCGCGAACATATGGTGGGGGTCATCCGGCAGATCCGGTCAAAGGGCAAGCGCAGGGATCTGTATGCACCGATGTTTCTCATTCGTGAATTAAATGAATTTGTGCACAGACAGGGTGATCCGGGTGTGAACAGACGGTATCTGTTCGTTGTGGAAAAATCCAATTATGCCGGCAGACAGCTCACCTATCATGCAGCCTATGATATGATGCGCCGGACACAGCGCCGCACCGGGACGGAGTTCAATTTTCATGACCTGAGACATACTTTTTGTACGCGTCTGATCGAGCAGGGCGTCGATACTGCGATCGTACAACAGGTCATGGGGCACGAACATCTGTATACGACCAGACGGTATGTACACCTGTCGGAACAGTATGTCGTGGATCAGCTGACAGACTACTGGGAACAGTGGAAGGGAGGGGTGATCCATGAGATCGATGAATCGTGCGAATGATAGCTGGATCTATACCGAGCGGGATGTGCACTCGCCGTGGTATGGCAGACATTACCGCATGGATCTGACATTTGTCCGGAGTGACAGGCTGCGCACAGAGCTGCGTGCATATGTGTGGCATCATTACCGCTACCGGCTCAAGACACCCGCGACGCTGCGACAGGAGATCTGCTGGATGCGCTATTATGAACAGTGGCTCTACGGGCAGGGGATCGGCTCCCTGACACGGATCACACCGGCAGATGCAGAGGGATTTGTGTCTTTTTTGCATGTCTGTACATCGAGAAAGACCGGGCGGCCATTGTGCGTGACGACGCAAAAACACATCTACCAGACGATCCTCGGAATCTACCGCTGGTACGCATGTCGGGAAAAGGCATATGTCAGACCTCTCTTAATGTTTCCGGCAGATGTGTATCCGGGTGTGCGCAGCGGGGAAAAAGCACCGGCTGTGGATATCAGGCAGCGGGAGCAGGTAGTGTCCGCATTGGAACAGCAGGAAAATGAGTGTCTGCGTGCGGGTGGACGGCTCATTTTCATGACCGGAATGACACCCGGAGATCTGCTGACGCTGAGAGCAGATGCGTTGCGCGTGCATGAGAGCGGCTGTTATGTGCACTACTATCATCACCGGAGGCGGGCGGAATGTGCGGTTCCGATCAGCCGTTGTGATGCAGACAGATGGCAGCACCTGAGAGAGTATACGCGGGAACTGCGTGCGGAGGCACCGGATGCATACCGCATGCGGCTATTCCTCTATCGCGGCAGGGATGGCAGGGTCAGACCGGTCGATCCGGACATGTTCCGTTACTGGCTGCGTCTGATCTGCGCAGAGCATACGGACATCGCACCGGTGACATGCACAATGCTGCGGAAATATTTTCTGTGTGGACTCATGGAGCAGCAGGTGCCATCGGCAGTCGTACATGAGCTGACCGGCTGTGGACTATACACCGGACAGAGAGGGGGCATGTGAGATGAGCAGAGTATATTCAGGCAGCAGTGCACATGTACTCCATGCCGCGGAGTCCGGACAGCAGCCGATTCCATATCTGACCGGAGATGACTGGTATCTGGCTGAGGGCGCGCGGGGACAGACAGGAGATGTAAAACAGGTTCATCTGCATTTTAGTGACCGCGCCGGGCAGCAGATCAAATATCTGTTCAAACAGTATGCATGGTGGCGGCTGGGCAGAGTCAGACCGGTCACTGTGAGACTGGAACTGAGCGAACGGCTCAGTCATTGGGCGCATTATCTGCGGGCAAGGCAGATCATCGATCCGTCAGATTTTACACCGGAGGATTACGGTGCATGTTTCTTCTGGATGCATGCGAAGGGGCTGCGCGACGACCAGTGCGAGCGGGCGATGGCGAACGTACATCTGCTCTTGCAGACCGGACAGCGGCTCGGCTGGCGGGTGACAGCGAGACAACTGCCGCCAACATGGGACAGCGATCCGGACATCTATGAGCGCGCATCGGCAGACGGCTATGCCCGGCCAATCCCGCAGTCAGTCTATGCACAGATCCTCACACACGCGCTACAGGATGAGACGGATGAGATCACGCGCAGCGGTATACTCATCCAGAGCCAGACCGGACTGCGGATCAGCGAGATCCTGGCTCTGCGGGCGGACTGTCTGATCCAAAGTGTAGTCGGCAGCCGGCGGCTGGTCTATTGCCTGAAAAAAACACAGCGCGGAGATCCCGTACTGCGCGAGACCGGCGCAAATGACATCGTCTGTGAGGCAGTCGGGCGGCTGCGGTCAGCGACCGAAGCGCTGCGCACAGAAAGCGGCAGATCAGAGCTGTTTTTAGTCAGAAATCACGGGATCCGGCCGCCGTCACAGGCCAACTGGAACCGCGGACGGCTGCATAGCTTTATGAAGCGATGGGAGATCAGGGACACGGATGGACAGATCTATCCGCTGCATTCCCATCAATTCCGGGCAACATATGTCACGGGACGCGTGCTGGCAGGAGCACAGATCGGGCAGATCTGCCGGGATCTGGGACATGTCACGCCTGAGATGACGATGCGGTATGTGCATATGGATACGTCACAGCTGCAGACCTGTCTGGAACCGTATCTGGGATGTGAGGAGGTCGTACAGTGACAGAACCAAAGACATGTGCACAGGGACTGACCGCCTATGCCAGAGAGAAAAACCAGCAGACGATACAGCATGTCAACTGTGTGATCGATGAACTGCATGCACAGGATGCACCGATCAATTTTGAGACAGTGGCAAGGCTCGCAGGCGTCTCGCGGGGGACGTTATATAACAACCGGGAACTCAGTGAGCGCATCCGGAGACTGCGTGCGGGTGGCACGGATGAGAATTGCGACATTTTACGTGAGAAAAACCGTGATCAGGAGAAAAAACTGCGGGAACTGCGCGGCCGGATCCGGTGTCTGGAAGAGGAGAAGAAAAAACTGATCGTGCAATTGATCGATCACGAAGAACTCCGGCAGGAAAATGACAGACTGCGGCAGATGCTGCAGTCAGCCGGGTACCGGGAAATGTAAGAGTTTCAGTCAGGCTGTAACATTTATAGGGAACTTTGTTTCGAAAAACACGAAAAAAGTTCCCTATTTCAATTATAGGTAATTTTCTAAAAGATAAGTGTTGGAAAAAGATGTAATATTCTGCCGGCAGGCTTTATAATCTTAATATTATCTCCAGTAATGGAGTGTCTAATACATGTAATGTGCCGGACAAGAACAGATCATGATAAAATATCCTGTCCCAAGTGGTTGTTGAGTAGTATAGCCGAGAAAAATTGATTTGTAAACTGAAAATTTTGTGCACTTTTTGTAAACGACTGAAAACGGACACTCATAAAAAGTGGTGCAAAGCCAGAAAAACAGAGAGCCCCCACGTGTTGAACACAGTGTTCAATACGTGGGGGAAATTTTTTAGAAAAATGGGATCGGTGTCTCGAATTTGTAGGTGACTTT
>Ga0129312_1000177_pt1 | contig 65301 bp, 48 predicted proteins | sample O827metagenome_FD_94434 | JGI IMG/M metagenome (GOLD analysis project Ga0129312, IMG submission 94434) | Orangutan group fecal microbial communities from Wisconsin, USA - O827 metagenome | ecosystem: Host-associated > Mammals > Digestive system > Large intestine > Fecal | place: USA: Wisconsin... | reverse complement strand
TTCGGGCTGCGTTAAAATGCACCAAAAATTCCTCGATTTCGTGGGTTTACCCATGGGTTTACTGAGAGAGGAAAGCCTGAAAACCCGCATGAATACTGGACTTTTTGGACCAAGGATAGGTGAGTACGGTCTGAAGGCTGCACGTCGTGCTCCCCAGTTCTCCAAGCGCTGATTTATCTCAGTATGCACTTTTACGGCTCTGCTTCGGCAGAGCCGTTTTTTGTTGCCGCTTTCCCGGAGAACTGGGGAGCACGACTGCGCATCTCCGGCGGTTGCCCCGCAAGGGGCGAGCCGGAGGCGCTTATAAATCTTTGCTCAAGCATCGCGTGCAGGGCTGTGCCCTGCCAGCGATGCTCCCCAGTTCTCCAAGCGCTGATTTACCTCAGTATGCAACTTTACGGCTCTGCTTCGGCAGAGCCGTTTTTTGTTGCCCTTTTCCCGGAGAACTGGAGAGTACAGCTGAGAATGTGCTCTTAAAGGGGGATTATGCCGCAAAAAGGTGTGTTCCCCCTTTTTTTGCGCGGCAGACTGTGCTATACTATAATTGCATTGGTGCGTGCCGCAAGGGCAGCAAACCGGTGCGTTTTACCCAAGGTAGCGTATCCCGGGCAAGGTGCACGGAAAAGGCTGTCTTTTGAAAAAAGGATAAAGAGGTCATTTATTATGCTTACTGCAATTACGGGTATCAACTGGGGCGATGAGGGCAAGGGCCGCATGGTCGACCTGATCAGCCAGGAGTACGACATCGTTGCACGGTATCAGGGCGGCAACAACGCAGGCCATACCGTTAAAAACGAGCGCGGCAAGTTCGTGCTGAACCTGCTGCCCTCCGGCATCCTGCGCCCCAACGTCGTCTGCGTTATGGGCAACGGCATGGTCATCGACCCGCATCATCTGGACGGCGAGATCAATAAGCTGCGCGAGCAGGGCATTGAGATCACCCCGGCGAACCTGAAGATCTCCGACCGCGCAACCATCACCATGCCCTACCATGTGGAGCAGGATGGTCTGGAGGAGGCACGCCTGTCCAAGACCGGCGCACAGTTCGGCTCCACCAAGCGCGGTATTGCCTACGCTTACGGCGACAAGTACATGAAAAAGACCCTGCGCATGGGCGACCTGCTGCATCTGGACGACGCCGTGAAGAAGCGTTTGGTCACCATGGTGGATTCCAAGAATCTGGTCATGGAGGGCAGCTACAACGCTTCCCCCATCAGCGTGGACGAGATGTGGGCATGGCTGCAAAAGTATGCCGCCATCTTCAAGGACTATATCTGCGATGTGGGTCAGTATCTGGCCGATGCCGATGCCGCCGGCAAGAAGGTGCTGTTTGAGGCACAGCTGGGCGCACTGCGCGATATCGACTTTGGCATCTACCCCTACACCACCTCCTCCAACGTCATCGGTGCTTATGCACCCATCGGCGCCGGCATCCCCGGCCACAAGCTGCACAACTCCATCGGCGTCATGAAGGCTTACTCCTCCTGCGTGGGCGACGGTCCCTTCGCCGCCGAGCTGGCCATGACCGAGGAAGAGAAGCACGCTCTGCGTGAGGCTGGCCACGAGTACGGCGCAGCCACCGGCCGTCCCCGTCGCGTGGGCCCCATCGACTTGGTGGCAAGCCGCTACGGCGTGTTCTGCCAGGGCTGCGACGAGGTCGCTCTGACCCTGCTGGACGTGCTGGACTACATGGAAAAGATCCCCATGGTCACCGCCTACAAGCTGACCGACGGCACCACTACCACCCGCTTCCCCATGGGTGAGGCACTGGATACCGCACAGCCTGTGGTGGAGTACCTGCCCGGCTGGCACTGCGATATCACCGCAGCCCGCAAGTGGGAGGACCTGCCCCAGCAGGCCCGCGATTATGTGGAGTATCTGGAAAAGGCTGTTGGCTGCAAGATCACCTATATCTCGGTGGGCGCAGAGCGCGAGGCTTACATCCACCGCGGCTGAGCTGCCGCCCAAAAGCAGCCCCTGAGTTTCAGAAAAGGAAGCGTCACAGATGTTTGATATCATTACCGACAGCGCCTGCGACCTGACGCTGGACACCGCCAAGCAGCTTGGCATCGAGGTCGTGCCCTTTTATGTATCGCTGGACGGCGAGCATTACCGCAAGGAAGGGCTGGAGATCCCTGTGCGGGACTTCTATCAGTTCATGGTGGATAACCCGGCGGCCTATCCCAAGACCAGTCTGGCCTCCATCGAGGACTTTGAAAAGGCTTTCCGCGCACACGCCGAGGCGGGTCGGGCGGTATTGTGTCTGGTGTTCACCGGCAAGATGAGCGGCTGCGTGGGCAGCGCCCGCAACGCCCGGGATCTGGTGTTGGAGGACTACCCCGATGCCCGCATCGAGGTCATCGACTCTGCCGCCGCCACCGTGACCGAATCCACCATGGTGGAAAACGCCGTGGCCATGCGGGACGCAGGCTGCACCTTGGACGAGACTGTGACTTGGCTGGAAGCCGAAAAATCTACCAACCAGATCTTCTTCACCGTTGGCGATCTGGATTACCTCATCAAGGGCGGGCGCATCGGCAAGGTGACCGGCCGCGCCGCCAATATGCTGGGCCTGAAACCCATGATCCTGTTCAAGGAGGGCGAGATCTTCTCCGGCGGCGTAGCCCGCGGTCGGCAGAAGAGCTTTGAAAAGGCGCTGGAACAGCTGATGAACTATCTGGATGCCCACGGCGGCACCCCGGACGACTACCGCATTACGGTGGGCTACGGCTACGATGCCGACGAGGGCAAGCGTTTGTGGATGCAGACCCGCGCCGCCCTGCGCGCCAAGTACCCCGGTGCACAGTGCGAGGTAGGGCTTTTGCAGATCGGCTGCACCATCGCGGTGCACACCGGCCCCTATGCCTTGGGCATGGGCGTCATGCGCCGCTGGAAAAAGCAGGGCTGATAGAAAACAGAAGAAACTGGATAAAAAAGAGATAGACTTTCCCGGAAGGGGAGGTCTATCTCTTTTTTTGTTGCAGGCTGAAACTGTAACGAATCGGATACAGTAAGAACTGCTTTTTCGGGCAAGGGGAGCCCGCTGCCCTTATAACTTTTTTTAATGCGCCTTACTTGCCGTTCTGTTGGCAAAATTGGTAAAAAATGCTTGCATCTAGGCAGTTTTGATGATAAAATCAAAATGTTACAGTACGCCCAAAAGCAGGGTGTACAGGAAGGTGAAGTTTGAAATTGTGGTAACAGGGGGTACTGCGTGCTGCGGTGCGCGGAGAAAAAGGCAGGAAAGGTAAAATGGAAACAGGCGAGACAATAAAAAAAGGATTTCTGCGGCTGGAACGCTATGCACAGAATATACCGGGCGGCTTTCACTGCTGCGCAGAGGACCCTGAAAACGGCTATCCGATTGCTTATGTCAGTGACCGTTTTCTGGAGATACTGGGCTGGGAGCGGGAAGAATTTGCGGCAAGGTTCGATAACCGCTATACAGCGCTGATACACCCGGATGATCTGGCGGCCGGGCTGCGCTACCGGAATGCGGAAAACAGCGCGACTTACGCCAAGAATGGTGACAGCATCTTCCGGCTGTTGGGCAAAAACGGCTACCGCTGGGTCTCCAACGCGGCCAACCGGGTGGAATGGTACGGCAAAGGCTATATCGTGGGCACGATCACGGATATCACCCCCTATATGGAGCTGCGGGAAAAGCTGGAACAGCAGAACCGCACCCAGCGGGAAGCGCTGGAAAACGCCAACCATAACCTGTTGCAGATGATGCAGCAGATGGAGGAGCAAAAAGCGCGGTTTGCCCAGACCGCCGCCCGGAATATGGAAAAAGAAAAGCACTACCGGCAGCGGCTGAACCATGACGCCCTGACTGGCACCTACAACCGCCGCTATTACGAGGAAGTGGCGCGCAATAACATCGGCCCGTCGGGCATCGCTCTGATGGATATCGACGATTTCAAGATCTGCAACGATACCTACGGCCACCACGCCGGAGATCTGGCGCTGGAAACCGTTGCAAAGGTTGTCCGCGGCTGCATCCGGGAAACAGATCTGCTGATCCGCTACGGCGGCGATGAGTTCTTGCTGGTGCTGCCCGGCATCCCGGCAGATTACCTCAAGACAAAGCTGGAGCAGATCCGCGACGCAGTGCAAAAGGCTGTGGTGCCGGGCTACCCTCACTTCCGGCTTTCGCTGAGCATCGGCGGCGCGATGCAGACCCTTGCCGACCCCATGGAGAACGTGGTGTGCCGGGCAGACCTTTTGATGTATCAGGCCAAGAATCACAAGGACGCGGTGGCGGTGGACACACAGGACAGCCAGCTGGCTGCACAGAAGGATGTCTTAGGGGAAAAGCCCGTCATCCTGCTTGTGGATGATTCCCTGATGAACCGCATGATGCTGGCCAGCATTCTGGGCGAGGACTACCGTATTCTGGAAGCCGGGAACGGCAAACAGTGTCTGGATCTGCTGCGGGCAAAGGCGGGGCAGGTCTCGCTGGTGCTGCTGGATATCAACATGCCGGTCATGGACGGCTTTGAGGTGCTGCGCACCATGAACACCAACCACACCATCGAGGATGTGCCGGTGATCATGATCTCCAGCGACGACTCGGAGGAAGCCATCCGCAAAGCCTACGAGCTGGGCGCAAGTGACTACGTCAACCGCCCCTTTGACGCCAAGATCGTCTACCGCCGGGTGTCCAACACCATCAAGCTGTACGCCAAGCAGCGGCGGCTGGTGCAGATGGTCTCCGACCAGATCCGCGCCCGCGAGTGGACGCCCTTGAACCGTAACAAGAAAACGTTCCCTTCCGGGATGCGGATGGCGGCGCTCTATCTGCTGATGGGCGTGCTGCTTTTGCTGGCAGTCACCCTCTTCTCCGGGCGGGAGTCCATGCGCGCTACCGAGGAATACTTTGACCGCACCATCAACTTTGTAAAGGTGCAGTCCACCAGCTACGAAAAATACAACGATACCATCACCGCAAAGTCGCTGCGCCGGATGGCGGTGTCGGTGCGGCAGCTGGCTGAAAATGATACCTTGGATCTCTACGACCCCGAAAGCCTCCGGGCAGAAACGGAGTCCCTCTGGCTTACCGGCATTGCCGTACTGGACGAAAATGGAGAATTACTATGCGAATATACGGATGGTAATATCGGCTATGCGCAGTTTGCGGAATCGCTGCGGGAGCAAGCCGCGCTGAATGTGCTGCAAAACCCGCAAAAGACCTACCTCAAGCGCATTCTGTTACAGGATGGTACAGCGGTGGATGTTGCCACCCGCCGCGCCGCAGCAGGGGACGCCGTGCTGCTGGCTTACCGGGTGATCCCGCCGGAGTTTGTGGAGGGCGCAGCCCTGTCCATCCAGAGCGTGCTGGACGGCTACCCGAAGAACATCAGCGGCACCATCTTTATCGTGCAGGACAACAAGGTGATCGCCGCAAACGCCCCGGAGCTTATCGGGCTTTATACCACGAACAGCCCGCTGGTGCAGGGCATCCGCAAAGCCGGTGCGCCCGATACCTTGACCCACACCCGCGACTGGGCAAATTCCGGCTGTTATTTCGGAATGTACAGCAACGGACGGAATTTTGACCTGTACATTTATATCGGTGAAAAATCCGTGTTCCGCAATTCCAGCAGCGCACTGCTGACGGCACTGATCTTTTATCTGATCTGTGTGGCAGTGCTGCAAACGCTGCGCCGCCGCTCCATGAAGCTTGCGGAGCAGCAAAAAAAGGAGCAGGAGCAGAAGTATCATGCGCAGCTGGAGGAGCAGAACCGCAAGCTGGAACTTGCCGTCCGGCACGAGGCAGCGGCAAACCGCGCCAAGCGGGAGTTCTTGTTCAACATGAGCCACGACATCCGCACCCCGATGAACGCCATCATCGGCTTCACCTCGCTGGCGGCGACCCATGTTGATAATAAGGAACAGGTGCTGGACTACCTGAAAAAGATCTCCACTTCCAGCCAGCACCTGCTCTCCCTCATCAACGATGTGCTGGACATGAGCCGCATCGAGAGCGGAAAGGTAAAAATCGAGGAAAAGGCGGTGCATCTGCCGGATCTCGTGCACGATGTACGCTCCATCATCCAGCCCAACATCAGCTCCAAGCGGCTGTCGCTGTTCATCGACACCATGGACGTGGTGGACGAGGACATCATCACCGACCCGCTGCGGCTGAATCAGGTGCTGCTGAACATCCTTTCCAATGCCATCAAGTTCACCCCCACCGGCGGCATGGTGAGCATCCGTATCGCCCAGAAGCCCGGTGCGACCAAGGGCTGCGGCAACTACGAGTTCCGCATCAAGGATAACGGCATCGGCATCAACAAGGAGTTCCAGAAGCACATCTTTGAGGAGTTCACTCGGGAGGAAAGCTCCACCGTCAGCGGCATTCAGGGCACGGGTCTGGGTCTCTCCATCACCAAGAATATCGTAGACCTGATGGGCGGTACCATCGCCCTTGAAAGTGAACCGGGCAAGGGCAGCGAGTTCATCGTGAACCTTTGCTTCCCCCTCAGCGGGCAGAAGGCGGAGATCAAACAGCTGCCCCAGCTGGAAGGGCTGCGGGCGCTGGTGGCAGACGACGACACCAACACCTGTCTGAGCGTCAGCACCATGCTTTCCAAGATCGGTATGAGGCCGGAGTGGACCATTTCCGGCAAGGAAGCGGTCATCCGCACCAAATACGCCGTGGAGCAGGGCGATGCCTTCAGCGTGTATATCATCGACTGGCTCATCCCGGATATGAACGGCATTGAGATCGTGCGGCAGATCCGCAAGGTCATCGGGGATAGCTGCCCCATCATCATCCTGACCGCCTACGACTGGGCAGATATCGAGGAGGAGGCGCGCGCCGCCGGTGTGACCGCTTTCTGCGAAAAGCCACTCTTCCTCTCGGAGCTGCGCAAGGTGCTGGCAGAGCCCTTCCGGGTGCAGCCGGAGCAGACGCCCGCTCTGCAGCCCAAGGCAAACTTTGACGGCAAGCGCCTGCTGCTGGTGGAGGATAACGCCCTGAACCGGGAGATCGCCATGGAGATCTTAAAGGAAGCGGGCTTTCTTGTGGACACCGCCGAGGACGGCGTTGAAGCAGTGGAAAAGATGGAGCAGTCCGCGCCCGGACAGTACGACCTGATTCTGATGGACATCCAGATGCCCCGCATGGATGGCTACGAAGCCGCCCAGCGCATCCGCGCCCTGACCGACCCCCGCAAGGCGGGCATCCCCATTTTTGCCATGACCGCCAACGCCTTTGAGGAGGACCGGCAGAACGCCCTGAATGCGGGCATGAACGGCCATATCGCAAAGCCGCTGGATATCCCGCACCTGATGAAGGTGCTGGAAGAAGCGCTGCAATAAGAACCCTCTCAGTCATCGCTGCGCGATGCCAGCTCCCCCGAAAGGGGGAGCTTTTTGTTTCTGCCGGTCAGCGCCTGAGAGTGATCAGCCCGGCGGGGCATTCCAAGCTGTCCCGCGCAGCAAAAAAAGCCGCCGCACAAAAAGTGCAGCGGCTTTGCGGGGTGTCACATCACAGCCAGCGCTCAGAGATGATCCACCACATACCGGGCAGGTTGATCCGACCCAGCAGATGCTCCAATACGATCAGCATGGTATTCTCCTTTCAGACCGTCCGTTTCAGCCGAATAGCCCCTTCAGTAAAAACAGAAGCAGCTTAGTCAAGCTGCCGCCGCCCAAAAGGCTGAGCAGCGGCCCAAGGCCTTGAAACATGGAAGGTTTGCTCCTTTCGTTTCATTCCGTCCCGGCTGCTGCCGAGTGCCGGTCTGCCTTGTATACGAACCAGCCCGCCGCAGGATTGCAAATGCCGTGGTGGTAAATATTGGGAGTATCGCAGCTGCCGTTTGCCTTTACGACCTTTTCTGTGAAAAGGGCACACCGGAGCGTCCGCAGACGCTCCGGTGTGCCGAAATATTAAATAATTCTTCCGCTGAAAATGCCCAGAGCAACGCGGAGGGCATTCCAAATCGTCTTATTTAGAAAGCTGCCATGCCGGGGTAGACGGCGCTTTCGCCCAGCTGCTCCTCAATGCGCAGCAGCTGGTTGTACTTTGCCACACGCTCGGTGCGGCTGGGCGCACCGGTCTTGATCTGGCAGGTGTTCAGCGCCACAGCCAAGTCTGCAATGGTGGTGTCCTCGGTCTCGCCGGAGCGGTGGGAGCTGATGGCGTTGTAACCGGCCTTGTGTGCCATTTTGATGGCTTCCAGCGTCTCGGAGACAGAACCGATCTGGTTCAGCTTGATCAGGATGGCGTTGCCCGCACCCAGCTGGATGCCCTTTGCCAGTCGCTCGGTGTTGGTCACGAACAGGTCATCGCCCACCAGCTGCACCTTGCTGCCCAGCTCGCGGGTCATCTGCTGCCAGCCCTCCCAGTCCTCTTCGTCCAGACCGTCCTCGATGGAGATGATGGGGTACTTTTCCACAAGGCTCTTCCAGTGTGCGATCAGCTCGGCAGAGGTGAACTCGGTGCCCGCCTTGGGCAGCTTGTAGAAGCCCTTGCCCTTGGGGCTCTTCCACTCGGAGGCGGCGGCGTCCATTGCCAGCATAAAGTCCTTGCCCGGCAGATAGCCCGCCTTTTCGATGGCAGCCAGAATGGTCTCGATGGTCTCCTCGTCGCTGGAAAGGTTGGGCGCAAAGCCGCCCTCATCGCCCACGGAGGTGGCCAGCCCCTTGGACTTCAGGATGGCAGCCAGCGCATGGAACACCTCGGCGCACCAGCGCAGCGCTTCTTTAAAGGAGGGGGCGCCCACCGGCATGATCATGAACTCCTGCGTGTCCACGGTGTTGGTGGCGTGTGCGCCGCCGTTCAGGATGTTCATCATGGGCACGGGCAGGCGGTTGCCATTTACGCCGCCCAGAAAACGGTACAGCGGCATTTCCAGCGAAGCGGCTGCTGCGCGGCAGGCTGCAATGGACACCGCCAGAATGGCGTTTGCGCCCAGATTGGACTTATCCTTGGTGCCGTCTGCCTTGATCATGGCGGCGTCGATGGCGTAGATGTCGGAAGCATCCATGCCCACAACGGCGTTCGCAATGACCGTGTTGATGTTCTCCACTGCCTTGGTCACACCCTTGCCCAGATAGCGGCTCTTGTCGCCGTCCCGCAGCTCCAGCGCCTCAAACTCGCCGGTGGATGCACCGGAAGGGGCGCAGCCGCGCGCCACGGTGCCGTCTGCCAGCGTGATCTCGGCTTCCACGGTGGGGTTGCCGCGGGAGTCCAGAATCTCGCGGCCAACAACAGATTCAATTTCCAGATAATTCATCTTGAAACCCTCCTGAATATCATTTTCCCTCCCATACCGCCCGGACGGGCAGACGGGGAATTGCTCTATTTTGGATAGTTATATCTAACTAACCGTTCATATCCTACCACGCTTTGCGCCCCGGCGCAAGAGCCGGTGCGTATGTTTGCAGCCCTAAATTTTTAACAGGGGCGCAAACCACTGTGGAAAACCCGTTTACAGTCTGCCCCTTTGCGGCAGCGGGGATGCACTATGACTGCCATGTAAATTTAGTATGGCAGATATACCAAAAATTCTCTTTACTTTTTGGCGGTTCGGTTCTATACTGGTTGCGGCATTTACGCTGTTTTCCCATTTATAGTCGTTATAGAGGAGGATTTTTGCAATGAATAAAGATCTGACGGTGGGCAAGCCGTCACAGGTATTGTGGCAATTCTGTCTGCCCATGTTCGGCAGCATCATTTTCCAGCAGCTGTACAACATCGCGGATAGTCTGGTGGCGGGCAAGTTCATCGGTGAGAACGCGCTGGCTGCGGTGGGCAACAGCTACGAGATCACCCTGATCTTCATCGCCTTTGCGTTCGGCTGCAACATCGGCTGCTCGGTCATCGTATCCCGCTACTTCGGCGCAAAGGAATACGGTGAAATGAAGACCTCGGTCTACACCTCCCTCATCGGCTCTGCGGTGCTGTGCGCCGTGCTGATGGGGATCGGTCTGCTGGGCTGCGATGCCCTGCTGGAGCTTATCAACACCCCGGAGGAGATCCTTGCGGGTTCTGCGCTGTATCTGGACATCTACGTTCTGGGCCTGCCCTTCATGTTCTTCTACAACATTGCCACCGGCATCTTCTCTGCCCTTGGCGACAGCAAGACCCCCTTCTACTTCCTTGCAGTCTCTTCTTTGTCCAACATCGGCGTGGACATCCTGTTCGTGGCAGGATTCAAGATGGGCATTGCCGGTGTGGCATGGGCTACCTTCCTGTGTCAGGGTGTCAGCTGCGTGCTGGCCATGGTGGTGGTGTTCCGCCGCATCCGCGCCTTCCGCACCGAGGGTCCTGTGCAGCTGTTCTCCTGGAATATGCTGGGCAAGGTGGCCGTGGTGGCTGTGCCCAGCATCCTGCAGCAGAGCTTTGTCTCGGTGGGCAACATCATCCTGCAGAGCATCATCAACACCTTTGGCGCCAGCGTCATTGCAGGCTACTCTGCTGCCGTCAAGCTGAACAACATGGTCATTACCTCCTTTACCACCTTGGGCAACGGCATCTCCAACTACACCTCCCAGAACATGGGTGCCGGTAAGATGGACCGCGTCAAGGAAGGCTTTGGCGCAGGCCGCAATCTGGTGTGGCTGCTGTGCGTGCCGCTGGTGGTGCTGTACTTCTTCTTTGGCCGCTTCCTGCTGCTGCTGTTCATGAACGACCCGCAGGGCCCCGCCATTGACACCGGTATGCTGTTTTTGCGCATCCTCTCGCCCTTCTACTTTGTGGTGTCGGTCAAGCTGGTGGCAGACGGCATCCTGCGCGGCTGCGGCCTGATGGTGCGGTTTATGATCGCTACCTTCACCGACCTGATCCTGCGCGTGGGCATTGCCGCCGTGCTCAGCGCCACCGCGCTGGGCTCCACCGGCATCTGGATGGCATGGCCTGTGGGCTGGTGCATCGGTACAGCACTTTCCATGGTGTTCTACGTCACCGCCATCCGCAAGGCACTGGCAGAGCCGGTGGCTGTTGCCGAGGCCGAAGGACGGGCTGCCGAAGTCCGCGCCGAGGCCGAATTTGCCGCCGACGCCGAGATGGAGACCCTGTAACCTTTTTGCAACTTGTGAATCTGTTTCATGTCACAGATAAACAAAATGAACAATTTGAAATAGTGCACAAAATCGTGCTTTAATTTTTGTATAAAGTATCAACAAAGCCGAGAAAATGCGCCCAAAAGTATGGACGGTTTGTGAATTGCGGATTTGAACCCAGATAGCTATAATAACAGACAAGAACAGAAGCAAGGCCGCTTTAGAGGGGAAGGGCCTTGCTTCCGTTTTTATCCTTGATTCTATTCTAGCCTATAAATTACTCCGAAGGAGGAGATTTTTATGAAAAAGGTGTTCACTCGTCGTCAGTTCATGGCCGCTGCCGGTGTTGTTGCCGCAGCAAGCGCTCTGACTGCCTGCGGCGGTTCTTCCGCAAGCACTGCCGCTTCTTCTGCCGGTTCCGCTGCTGCTTCCGGCAGCACCATCAAGGTGGGTGTGCTGGGACCCCTGACCGGTGACGCTTCCGTTTACGGTCAGGCTGTTGTAAACGGTGCCAGCCTGTACCTGAAGCAGGTCAATGCCGATGGCGGTGTCAACGGCAAGCAGCTGGAGATCGTTGCCATGGACGAGCAGGGCGATGAAACGCAGGCTGTGACCTGCTTTACCAAGATGGTGGATCAGGGCATCACCGCTCTGGTGGGCGATGTGACCACCGCTCCCACGCTGGCTGTTGCCGCCGAGAGCGCCGATTACAATATGCCTATGGTCACCGCTTCTGCTACCGCCGAGGCTGTTACCTACGATGCCGAGACCGACACCGTGAACGGGAATGTGTTCCGTGCCTGCTTCACCGACCCCTTCCAGGGCGTGAAGATGGCAGATTACGCTTACGAGAAGCTGGGCTACACCAAGGCAGCCGTCATCTTCCTGAAGGGCAAGGACTACAACGAGGGTCTGGCCGAGAACTTTGCCAAGGAGTTTGAGGCAAAGGGTGGCACCATCGTGGATCAGGAGAGCTACTCTGAGGGCGATGTGGACTTCAAGACCCAGCTGACCAGCATCCTTGGCAAGAACCCCGAGATGGTGTTCTGCCCCAACTACTATCAGGAAGTGGGTCAGATCCTTGCTCAGGCCGAGAGCGTCGGCCTGACCGTTCCGTTCCTGGGCGGCGACGGCTGGGATGGTCTGGAGGGCTACGCCACCGCCGACCAGCTGAAAGACTCCTACTTCTGCGCCTGCTACGCCAAGGGCTCCAGCGCTGCATTTGAGGATGCCTACAAGGCCGAGTACGGCGAGGCTTACCCCAACGGCTTTGCCCCCTTGGGCTACGATGCCGCCATGACCGTCGTGTACGGCATCAAGGCTGCCGAGGAGCAGGGTCTGGAGGCCGGTTCTGACGAGTACAAGCAGGCTGTCATCGATGCCATTGCCGGCGGCACCATCGAGGGCATCACCGGCACCTTTACCTTCGACGAGCACCACAACCCCGTCAAGAGCACTGCCATCCTGACCTATGTGGACGGCAAGCCCGAGCTGAAGGAAATGTTCTGATCCGCGCTGTTCCATCCACCGGTGATGGAGCCGCCCGCACAGAGCAAACCCCATGATTCTTTTGGAGAACGCCGGAACAGCTTTTTTCTGGTCAGGCGTTCTCCGTTTTTTATATCAAAAAGTGTAAACGCCGCAAAGAAAGGAAGTATCCAACCATGACAGTGTTCTTTAGCCAGCTGATCAACGGCTTGTCCCTTGGCAGCATCTATGCACTGATCGCACTGGGCTACAGCATGGTGTACGGCATTATCCTGCTGCTGAACTTTGCCCACGGCGATGTCATCATGGTGGGCGCATACATGTCGTGGTTCGTCATGAACCAGTTGGGTCTTGGCCCGGTCACTGCTGTGTGCGCCACCATCATCACCTGCACGCTGCTGGGCGTGGTGATCGAAAAGATCGCCTACACCCCCCTGCGCAGCGCCCCCCGTATCTCGCTGCTGATCACCGCTATTGGTGTCTCATTCTTTCTGGAGTACACCGCAGAGCTGATCATGGGCTCCGGTGCAAAGGTGATCCCCGCCTACTACACCAACCAGACCTTCCGTCTGGGCAAGGTGCCGCTGGGTCTTACTTCGATCATCACGCTGGTGGTCACCGTGCTGTCCATGCTGGTGCTCACCTTTCTGGTGCAAAAGACCAAGCTTGGCAAGGCCATGCGCGCCGTCTCGGAGGATATGGATGCTGCCCGCCTGATGGGCATCAATGTCAACAGCACCATCTCCTTCACCTTTGCCGTGGGCTCGGCGCTGGCAGGCATCGGCAGCGTGCTGTACTGCTGCTCCTACCCGCAGGCTACCCCCACCATGGGCTCCATGCTGGGTTTGAAGGCCTTCGTCGCCGCCGTGCTGGGCGGCATCGGCTCCATCCCGGGCGCTATGGTCGGCGGCATTGCCATCGGCCTGTGCGAGTGCTTTGTTTCCGCCATCGGCCTTTCTGCATGGAAGGACGCTGTCACGTTTGCAATTCTGATCATCGTGCTGCTGGTCAAGCCCACGGGCTTCCTTGGCCGCAAGGTGCAGGAAAAGGTGTAAGGGGGCATAACGATGAATACCAAACGCAAGACCCTCAAAATGCCCGTGCGCTACCTGATGAATCTGGTGCTGGTGGGGCTGCTGTTCGTGGGACTTTCCTATGTGACCGGCAATATGCTGTCCACCTACCAGAATAAGGTGCTGCTGACCGTGGGCATCAACATCATTCTGGCCGTCTCGCTGAACGTTGCCACCGGTTATCTGGGGCAGCTGCCGCTGGGTCACGCCGGTTTTATGGCGGTAGGCGCCTACGCCTGCGCCCTGTTCACCAAATCCTCGGGCCTGCCCAAGGGCGTGGCCTTTGCCATCGGTCTGGTGCTGGCATGGGTGATCGCCGGGCTGTTCGGGGTGCTGATCGGTATCCCTGCCCTGCGCCTGACCGGCGACTATCTGGCCATCCTGACGCTGGGCTTTGGCGAGATCATCCGCATCACCTTGAACAACATTGATGATGTGCTGGGCTTCAAGCTGTTCTACGGCTCCAAGGGCCTGAAGAACATCCCCAAATATTCCAACTTTACCAACGTGTTCCTGTGCGTGGTCATCACCTGTTTCCTCATCCACGCCATGATGAAGAGCCGCCACGGCCGCGCCGTGCTGGCCATCCGCGACAACGAGATCGCCGCCGAGAGCTGCGGCATCCAGACCACCTATTATAAGGTGATGGCCTTTGCCTTCTCTGCTGCCTTTGCCGGTCTGGCGGGCGGCCTGTACGCCTGCTACATCGGCGTGCTGAACCCCTCCACCTTCGGCTTTATGAAGTCCATCGAAATTCTGGTCATGGTGGTTCTGGGCGGCATGGGCTCCATGCTGGGCTCCATCCTGTCCGCTACCGTGCTGACCATCCTGCCCGAGGCCACCCGCAGCTTTGAGAGCTACCGCATGGTGGTCTACTCGCTGGTGCTGGTGCTGATGATGATCTTCCGCCCGGGTGGACTGCTGGGCAGCTACGATTTCTCCCTGAGCCGCATCGTGGAAAAGGCCATGAATGGCGAACTGTTCCGCAAACATACCAAAAAGGAGGCCGCTGACCATGAGTGAGTTCAAGACCAGACTGCACAGTGTGCCCTCCGGCGGTTTTCTGACCGACCGCGACAAAGACAAAAAACCCATTCTGGACGTGCGTGAGCTGGGTATCGACTTCGGCGGTCTGACCGCCGTGGACAACTTTAACCTGATGATCGGCCGCAACGAGATCGCCGGTCTGATCGGCCCCAACGGCGCAGGCAAGACCACCGTGTTCAACCTGCTCACCAACGTCTACCAGCCCACCCGCGGCTCCATCCTGATCGACGGGATGCCCACCGCCGGGAAAAAGACCTATCAGGTCAACCGCATGGGCGTGGCGCGCACCTTCCAGAACATCCGTCTGTTCAAGGAACTGAGCGTCATCGACAACATCAAGGTGGGTCTGCACGAGTCCATGAAGTATAATCTGGCGTCCTCTCTGCTGCGGATGCCGAACTACTGGAAAGAGGAAAAGCAGTGCACTGAGCGTGCGCTGGAGCTGCTGGATATCTTCCACATGGCAGACCTTGCCAACACACAGGCCGGCAGCCTGCCCTACGGCGCACAGCGCCGTCTGGAGATCATGCGCGCACTGGCTACCGGCCCGAAGCTTCTGCTGCTGGACGAGCCTGCCGCCGGTATGAACCCCTCCGAGACTGCGGAGCTGACCGAGACCATCCGCCGCATCCGCGACGAGTTCAACATTGCCGTGCTGCTTATCGAGCACGACATGAGCCTTGTCATGGGCATCTGCGAGGGCATTGCGGTGCTGAACTTTGGCCGCATCATCGCCAAGGGCACCCCGGACGAGATCCGCGATAACCCGCAGGTCATCGAGGCCTATCTGGGCAAAAAGGAGGGCTGAGCCATGGCTGATACATTACTGAAGGTGGACGGCATCAACGTCTACTACGGCAACATCCACGCCGTAAAGGATATCTCTTTCACTGTCAACGCGGGCGAGATCGTCACCCTGATCGGTGCAAACGGCGCGGGCAAATCCACCACCCTGAAAACCATTTCCGGCCTTTTGAAGCCCCGCACCGGCGATGTGTTGTACAAAGGCAAAAGCATCAAGGGCGTGCGCGCCCACAAGATCGTGGAAAGCGGCCTTGCACAGGTGCCGGAGGGCCGCCATGTGTTTTTGCACATGACAGTGGACGAGAACCTTGATATGGGCGCTTACACCCAGCCCGCTTCCACCATTGCCGCCAACAAGGAAAAGGTGTTCGCCCTGTTCCCCCGCCTGAAGGAGCGCCGCAAACAGCTGGCGGGCACCATGTCCGGCGGCGAGCAGCAGATGCTGGCCATGGGCCGTGCACTCATGAGCAACGCTTCCATGCTGATGCTGGACGAGCCTTCCATGGGTCTTTCGCCGCTACTGGTGCAGGAGATTTTTGACATCATCCGCGACATCCACAAGGAGGGCATGACCATTCTGCTGGTGGAGCAGAACGCGCAGATGGCGCTTTCGGTGGCCGACCGCGCCTATGTGCTGGAGACCGGCCGCGTGGTCATGGACGGCACCGGTGCCGAACTGCTGACCAACGAGCGCGTCCGCAGCGCCTATCTGGGCGGGTAAACGGAAAAATAGTTTGACTTGCAGTTCCGAAACGCCCAAGGGCGTTTCGGAACTGCTTTTTCCTGCTATCACTTTACTTTCGTAAAAAATTGTGCCATAATGGGTGCAGTATTCCGGCTTTGCAAAAGCCACGCCCCGGCTCGGGAAAGCGGGGCGCAAACCACACAGAATGAGGGGTAAACGTTATGAGCAAGATCATCATCCCGGCAAACTACACACCCGCGCTGAACCTGTACGACACCCAGCGCGCCATCGGCACGGTAAAGCGGCTGTTCGCCGATACCCTGTGCGCCACGCTCAACCTGTACCGCGTGTCCGCGCCGCTGTTTCTGGAGGCTTCCACCGGCCTGAACGACGATCTGAACGGTGTGGAGCGCAAGGTGACCTTTGATATCAAGGACAGCGGCACCGAGGCACAGGTGGTGCAGTCGTTGGCAAAGTGGAAGCGGCAAGCACTGAAGGACTACGATTTCCGCGTGGGCAAGGGTCTGTACTGCGATATGAACGCCATCCGCCGGGACGAGGAGCTGGACAATCTCCACTCGGTCTATGTGGACCAGTGGGACTGGGAAAAGATCATCACGGTGGAGGATCGCAACGAGACCTACCTGAAAAACGTGGTGCGCTGCATCGTGTCTGCGGTGTGCGCCACCGAGATGAACCTGCACGCCATGTTCCCCCAGCTGCAAGATCTGCCCCTGCACACCCCCAACGTGACCTTTGTCACCTCACAGGAGCTGGAGGACAAGTACCCCGATCTGACCCCGAAGGAGCGGGAGAATGCCTTTGTCAAGGAGAACGGCACCACCTTCCTGATGAAGATCGGTGCACCCCTGCGCAGCGGCAAGCCCCACGATGGCCGTGCCCCGGACTATGACGATTGGGATCTGAACGGCGATCTGCTGTTCTGGAACGACCCGCTGCAGTGCAGCTACGAGCTGAGCAGCATGGGCATCCGCGTCAGCCCGGAGAGCATGGACAGGCAGCTGACCATGGCGGGCTGCGACGACCGCCGCACCCTGCCTTTCCACAAGGCAGTGCTGGCTGGCGAGCTGCCCTACACCATCGGCGGCGGCATCGGTCAGAGCCGCCTGTGCATGCTGCTGCTGGGCAGCGTCCACATCGGTGAGGTGCAGGCCAGCGTCTGGGACAAGTCCACCCGCGAGGCCTGCGCCAAGGCCGGTATCCCGCTGCTGTAAGCGGAACGATTTCGACGGAAAAATATTTTTGATTTGAAATACAGCCAAGCCCGCGGGCTTGGCTGTATTTTGTTTTCACGGGAAGGCCTTTTGCTCAGGGGGAGAATTTGATTTCCATACAGGTTGAAAAGCATGGTTTTGCGTCTATTCTGCAAACTTTTTGTGAACCCTATTGACAAAGGGAGTGGATAGGAGTATATTTTTAGCAGTCGAGCAGATAGAGTGCTAAAAAGAACAAGCTGCTCCGCAGGAGGTGGGCAAAACCATGAAGAAGAACATCAATACAGTCAACTCACGGCTCTGCCGCCGCTGGGCGCGGAGCTGTTAGCAAAGAACATATCTGTCCGCTAAAATAAACCTTCCGGTATGAATGGAGGCTTGACTTTATGAATACCAATCAATATACCCAAAAGACCCTTGAGGCTTTGCAGGCAGCCCAGCAGCTGGCTGTGGAGTACCAGCACAACGCGCTGGAACCCGCCCATCTGCTGCACGCACTGGCTGCGCAGGAAAACGGCCTGATCCCTCAGCTGCTGCAAAAGCTGAACGTTGACCCCGGCAGCTTTGCCGCCGCCGTGGCAGAAAAGCTGTCCGCGCTGCCCCGGGTGTCCGGCTCCGGCCGCGACCCTGATAAGGTCTATATCTCGCAGGCCACCGATAAGGTGCTCAGCGCCGCCGCCCGCGAAGCCAAGGCCATGAAGGACGACTTCATCAGCGTGGAGCATCTGTTCCTTGGTCTGCTGGATGAGCAGGACCAGACCACCAGTGAGCTGTTCCGCGCCTTCAACCTGAAAAAAGACGCCTTTTTGCAGCAGCTTACCGCCGTGCGCGGCAACCAGCGGGTGACCACCGATAACCCGGAGGACACCTACAATGCTTTGCAGAAGTACGGTCAGGATCTGGTGGAGCTTGCCCGCAAGCAGAAGCTGGATCCCGTTATCGGCCGCGATCAGGAGATCCGCAATGTGATCCGTATCCTGTCCCGTAAGACCAAAAACAACCCCTGCCTGATCGGCGAGCCCGGCGTTGGTAAAACCGCCATTGCCGAGGGTCTGGCGCAGCGTATCGTGCGCGGTGATGTGCCCGAAAACCTGAAGGATCGCACCGTGTTCAGTCTGGACATGGGCGCTCTGGTGGCCGGTGCAAAGTACCGCGGCGAGTTCGAGGAGCGCTTAAAGAGCGTGCTGAACGAGGTGAAGAAGAGCGAGGGCAAGATCATCCTCTTCATTGATGAGCTGCACACCATCGTGGGTGCCGGTAAGACCGATGGCGCCATGGACGCAGGCAACCTGCTCAAGCCCATGCTGGCCCGGGGCGAGCTGCACTGCATCGGCGCGACCACGCTGGACGAGTACCGCCAGTATATCGAAAAAGACCCCGCACTGGAGCGCCGGTTCCAGCCGGTGCAGGTGGATGAGCCTACCGTGGAGGATACCATCTCCATTCTGCGCGGCCTGAAGGAGCGCTACGAGGTGTTCCACGGCGTAAAGATCAACGACAGCGCCCTGATCGCCGCCGCCACCCTTTCCGACCGCTATATCACCGACCGCTTCCTGCCGGATAAGGCCATCGACCTTGTGGATGAAGCCTGCGCTATGATCAAGACCGAGATGGACAGTATGCCCAGCGAGATGGACGATCTGGCACACCGCATCACCCAGCTGCAGATCGAGCAGGTGAGCCTGAAAAAGGAGACCGATGCCCTGAGCCAGAGCCGCTTGAAGGATCTGGAAAAGGAACTGGCCGAATTGCAGGATAAGTTCCGCAGCATGAAGGCAAAGTGGGAGAACGAGAAGAACGCCATTGGCAAGGTGCAGAGCCTGCGTGAGCAGATCGAGCAGACCAATGCCGCCATCGAGAAAGCCCAGCGCGAGTACGACCTGAACAAGGCCGCCGAGCTGAAATACGGCAAGCTGCCCCAGCTGCAAAAGCAGCTGGCCGAGGAGGAAAAGGTGGCTGCTGCCAAGAAGGAGGACAGCCTGCTGCGTGACCGCGTGACCGATGAGGAGATCGCCCGCATCGTGGCACGCTGGACCGGTATCCCGGTAGAAAAGCTGGTGGAAGGTGAGCGCGAGAAGCTGCTGCATCTGGACGATGTGCTGCACCAGCGGGTCATCGGTCAGGACGAGGCTGTGACCAAGGTAAGCGAAGCCATTCTGCGCAGCCGCGCCGGCATTGCCAACCCCAACCGCCCCATCGGCAGCTTCCTGTTCCTTGGCCCTACCGGCGTCGGCAAGACTGAGCTGGCCAAGGCGCTGGCACAGGCTCTGTTTGACGATGAGCGCAACATGGTGCGTATCGATATGACCGAATATATGGAGAAGTTCAGCGTCAGCCGTCTGATCGGCGCGCCTCCGGGATATGTCGGTTATGAAGAGGGCGGCCAGCTGACCGAGGCTGTGCGCCGCAAGCCTTACAGCGTGGTGCTGTTCGATGAGGTGGAAAAAGCCCACCCCGATGTGTTCAACATCCTGCTGCAGGTGCTGGACGATGGCCGCATTACCGATAGTCAGGGCCGCACCGTGGACTTCAAGAACACGGTCATCATCCTGACCTCCAACCTTGGCAGCGACATCATCCTGAACGATCTGGAGCAGCGCCGTGCGCAGGGCTCCAACGAGCTGAGCGAGGACGCAAAGCACCAGATCGATCTGCTGCTCAAGAGCAAGTTCCGCCCGGAGTTCCTGAACCGTCTGGACGAGATCGTCTACTACAAGAGCCTGACCAAGGACGAGATGCGCAAGATCGTGGATCTGCAGCTGCAGGATCTGCGTAACCGCATGGAGGAGGGCAAGCACCTCAAGCTGGAGGTGACCACCGCCGCCAAGGACTTCATCATTGATTCTGCCTACGACAGCGTTTATGGTGCACGTCCCATCAAGCGCTTCATCCAGAGCCGCGTGGAGACCCTGATCGCCAAGGCCATCATCAAGGGCAATTATGCCGAGGGCGATACCCTGACGGTGGATTATGACGGCAGCGCACTGGTTCTGCGCTAAAATTTACCGGTTTTGTACATGGAGTACAGGCCAAACGCTTGCACCCGTGTGCAGAATATGCTATTATAAAAAGTAACATTGATGTGCTTTTCATCGCGGAAATGGCAACGATGGAAAGCACATTTTTGTATGTAAGAAAAATATAGGCAAAACCCTCTCAGGCGCGCTGCCGGAGAGGGTACAATTTAAAACAGAAAGTTGAGTGTGATTTCCCTTTTTATGGACGATGGCAGTAGTATGACGCTCTGGGTAGCGCTGGTAGTATTGGTGGCATTCTCCGCCTTTTTCTCCGCATCCGAGACCGCATTTTCTTCTCTGAATCAGATCCGCCTGAAAAGCCGCGCCGAGGACGGCGACACCTCTGCCGCCCGGGTGCTGGCAATGGCTGAAAAATACGACAAGCTGCTTTCCACCATCCTTATCGGCAACAATATCGTGAACATTGCCGCAGCTTCCATCGGCACCATCATTTTCACTAAGATGCTGGGTGCAGAGCGGGGCGCTACGGTGTCCACTATGGTGCTGACCGTGGTGGTGCTGATCTTTGGCGAGGTGACTCCCAAGAGCCTTGCCAAGGAGATGCCGGAAACGGTAGCCACCGCAGTTGCACCGGCGCTCAGCCTGCTGATGCTGGTATTTACCCCGCTGACATGGCTGTTCAGCCAGTGGAAGCGCTTTCTGGGGCGCTTTGTCCACAGCACCGAGGAGGACACCATCACCGAGGGCGAGCTGATGACCATGGTCAGCGAGGCCGAGAATGACGGCGAACTGACCGACCGGGAAAGCGAACTGATCCGCAGCGCCATCGAGTTTGATGACGTGGAGGTGGAAGAGATCCTGACCCCCCGCGTGGATGTGATCGCGGTGGAGGACGATCTGCCGCTGGAAGAGGTGGCACAGACCTTTGCCGAGTCCGGCTACTCCCGTCTGCCGGTGTACCACGACACCATTGATAATATCATCGGCGTGGTACATGAAAAGGACTTCTACATGGCACGCCTGAAAAAGGAGGTCAAGCTGGAGGATCTGGTCAAGCCCACCCTCTACACCACCGGCTCCACCCAGATCTCCCAGCTGCTGCGCACCCTGCGTGAGCAGCACCACCACATGGCTGTGGTGGTGGACGAGTACGGCGGCACCGAGGGCATCATCACGCTGGAGGACATTCTGGAGGAGCTGGTAGGTGAGATCTGGGATGAACACGACGAGGTGACCGAGGACTTCCGCAAGCAGTCGGACGGCAGCTGGATCGTGCTGGGCAGCGCCGGCGTGGATGACCTGTACGAGCGGCTTGGTCTGCCGGAGGACGAGGATATCGACTCCAACACGGTGAACGGTCTGGTGCAGGAAAAGACCTGCCGTCTGCCCAAGGTAGGCGACCGCTTTACGCTGGGCGGCTACGACGGCGTGGTCACCCGCACCGCCAAGCGCCGCGTGACCGAGGTGCGCTTGACCCCCGCAGAAAAGCCTGACTCCAAAAAGGACGAAGAGGAAAAAGGCCACTTTGGCCGGATAACCTCTAAATAAAACGTTATAAAACACAACACCCCCGGCGCTGCTTTTGCAGCGCCGGGGGTGTATTTTATGTGCTTTTTACTTAGGCTGGCGGCCGATATAGGCCAGAATACCGCCGTCGGCGTAGAGGATCTGGCCGTTCACAAAGTCGGATGCATGGCTGGCAAGGAACACGCAGGGGCCAACCATGTCCTCCGGGTCGCCCCAGCGGCCTGCGGGGGTCTTGGCAACGATGAACTGATCAAAGGGATGACGGCTGCCGTCCGGCTGGATCTCGCGCAGGGGAGCGGTCTGGGCGGTGGCAATGTAGCCGGGACCCATGCCGTTGCACTGGATGTTGTACTCGCCGTACTCGGAGGCGATGTTCTTGGTCAGCATCTTCAGGGCGCCCTTGGCGGCGGCGTAGGCAGAAACGGTCTCGCGGCCCAGCTCGCTCATCATGGAGCAGATGTTGATGATCTTGCCCTCGCGCTTTTCCATCATGTCGGGCAGCACGGCCTTGGAGCAGTTGAAGGCACCGCCCACATGGACGTCGATCACCCGCATAAAGTCGGCGTGGCTCATCTCGATCATGGGCACGCGCTTCATCAGACCGGCGTTGTTCACCAGAATATCCACCGGGCCGACCTCGGCCTTGATCTTTGCCACCATGGCGTTCACGGCGTCCTCGTCGGAAACGTCTGCCACATAGCCGTGGGCGTCGATACCGGCAGCCTTGTAGGCGGCCATGCCCTTTTCTAAGCTGGCCTCAGAGGAGCAGTTGAAGCAGATGACGGCGCCGCACTTGGCCATGCCCTCTGCGATGGAAAAACCGATGCCGTGGGCACCGCCGGTGATCAGGGCCACTTTGCCCTGCAGGTTGAATGCAGACAGATCCATGATGTTCTCCTTTTTTCACAGTATCCAAGTTAATTTTTTAGCAAAACGCCCCGTGCCGGCAACCCGGTACGGGGCGTTTGATTGGTGCTTTTTAGCGCAGGTCAGTGGTGGCGATGTTGTCCATGTCGTCAAACTCCATGTTCTCGCCGCCCATTGCCCAGATAAACGTATAGTTCGAGGTGCCTACGCCGCTGTGAATGCTCCAGGAGGGGCTGATGACAGCATCCTCGTTGTGCATCACGATGTGGCGGGTCTGGGTAGGCTCGCCGCACATATGGAACACCACCTGCCCCTCGGGCAGTTCAAAGTAAGTATAGATCTCCATGCGCCGCTCGTGGGTGTGGCTGGGCATCGTGTTCCAGTTGGAACCCGGTGCCAGCTCGGTCATACCCATGCTCAGCTGGCAGGTCTTGAGCACATCCGGGTGGATGAACTGGTTGATGGTACGCTTGTTGCAGGTGTCCACGCTGCCCAGCGGGCGGTGGTTTGCATCAGCCATCTTGATCAGACGGGTCTGGTAAGCGCAGTGTGCCGGAGCAGAGACCATGTAGAACTTGGCAGGATGCTCCGGGTCGGCGGAAGCAAAGGTAACTTCCTTGGTGCCCTGCGTAATGTACAGGCAGTCCTTATAGCCCAGCTCGTACTTTACGCCGTCGGCCACCACGATGCCGGTGGAATCCTTGCCGATGTTGAACATGCCGATCTCGCGGCGCTCCAGGAAGTAGTGGGTGCCAAAGTTGGCCCAGATGTCGATGCCCTTGTCGATGGACACGGTCTCGTGCACCGGCATACAGCCCAGCGTGACCATACGGTCCACATGGCTGTAAACGGCCACCACTTCATCTGCCTTGTACAGGCCGGTGATCAGCATCTCGTCCCGCATTTCCTCAGTGGTATAGCGCTTAAAATCCTTCTGGTTGCAGGAATAACGGATATCCATAGCGGACTCCCTCCTGCACTTAGCGCTGGATACGGCCGGAACCGTCGCCGCCGGCCAGCTTCTCGACCTCGGACACGGTCATCATGTTGTAGTCGCCCTCGATGGAGTGCTTCAGAGCGGAAGCTGCAACTGCGAACTCGACAGCCTCCTGGGTGCTCTTGCCGGTCAGCAGGCTGTAGATCAGGCCGCCGCCGAAGGAGTCGCCGCCGCCAACGCGGTCGATGATGTGCAGGTCGTACTTCTTGGAGAAGCAGTACTCATTGGAAGCAACATCGTACAGCATAGCGCTCCAGCCGTTGTCGAAAGCGCTGTGGCTCTCACGCAGGGTGATAGCGACCTTCTCGAAGTGGAACTTGTCAGCCAGCTGCTTGGCAACGCTCTTGTAGCCCTCAGCGTTCAGCTTGCCGCCATAGATATCGGTAGCCTCGGCCTCGATGCCGAACACGTCCTTTGCGTCCTCCTCGTTGGAGATGCACACGTCAACGTACTGGCACAGATCGGTCATGGCAGCGCGGGCCTGCTCACGGGTCCACAGCTTGCCGCGGTAGTTCAGGTCGCAGCTGATCTTCACGCCGTGAGCCTTAGCAGCCTTGCAAGCCTCGCGGCAGATCTCGACAACGTTCTCGCCCAGAGCCGGGGTGATGCCGGTGAAGTGGAACCAATCCACGCCCTCGAAGATCTTGTCCCAATCAAAGTCGGAGGGCTGAGCCAGCTGGATGGCGCTGTTGGCACGGTCGTAGATGCAGACGGAACCACGCTGAGAAGCGCCCTTCTCGTTGTAGTAGATGCCCACACGGTCACCACCGCGGGTGATCATGCTGGTATCAACGCCGTAGCGGCGCAGGCTGTTGACAGCGGCCTGACCGATAGCGTGTGCGGGGAGCTTGGTAACGAAAGCTGCGTCCAGACCGTAGTTGGCCAGAGAAACAGCAACGTTAGCCTCGCCGCCGCCGAAGGTGAACTCCAGGCTGTTAGCCTGAACGAAACGCTCGTAGTTGAAGGGCTGCAGACGGACCATCAGTTCGCCAAAAGTAACGACTCTCATTGGTTATTCTCCTTTATATCAGGTGTTTCATCATCCCGCCGCAGGGCATACCCGGTGCGGCGGGGCTTTTACGGGTAAAAGGGGACAGGCGCTTATGCCTGCACCAGATGGAAGGCAAAGCCGGCGATCTCGTCTGCCATGTAGCAGGCAACGGTCTTGCCGTTCTTCACGTTCTTGCTGTCCAGATCGAACTTCACGCCGCGCTGAGACAGGTGGTAGATGGCGCGGTCCACGTTGTTGCAGCCGATGGCGATGTGGCCATTGGTGCCGCGGCCGGGCTTCTTCATGATCTCGAACTCCTTGTTGCCGACAAAGATGCTGGAGTTGCCGGGAGCGACCTTCATGTTCAGCATGGCGCCGATCAGGTTGGCCACCTTCATGGCCTCCTCCTCGTTGCCGGTGTTGATGCCAACGTGCAGCAGCTTCAGGCCCAGCATGGTGTCAACAGCTTCCTTGCTCTGTGCAGTGATCTTTGCCCAGTCGCCGGCCTTGATCACGTCGCTCTTGCACATCCAGGTGCCGCCCACGGCAAAGATCTGGTCGTAGCCCAGATAATCGTTGACGTTCTTGGCGTTGACGCCGCCGGTGCACATCCAGCGTGCGCCCTTCAGGGCAGCGCCGATGTTCTTCAGCATACCCACGCCGCCGTTTGCCTCAGCGGGGAAGAACTTCAGAGCCTCGCAGCCCATGTTCATAGCCTGCTGCATCTCGCCTGCGGAGCAGGTGCCGGGCATCATGATGCCGCCCTTGTCGATGACGTGCTTGCAGACCTCGGGGTCGAAGCCGGGAGCAACGATGAAGGAAGCACCGGCAGCCATAGCACGGTCGGCCTGCTCGCAGGTCAGAACGGTGCCGGCACCCAGCAGCATCTCGGGCATCTCCTCGTGGATCTTGCGGATGCACTCTTCAGCACAGGCAGTGCGGAAGGTGACCTCAGCTGCGGGCAGACCGCCCTCAGCCAGAGCCTTGCACAGGGGCAGGGCCTCATCAACGCTGTTGAAAGCGATAACAGGGATAATGCCGATCTGATAGACCTTTTCTACGATGGGATTCATAACGCATTTCTCCTTTTATATTTGAACTCTCTCGGTGCGTCGGGTTTGCTCCTGTGGGCGCAATACCCCCATACGCGCTTATGATACTAGTATAAACGAACAGCCCGTCTTTGGTAATACTCAACAAGCACAATGTTTAGCATAATAGCTTGTATACATTGCACAAAAATGACGAATGACCCGAAAAATCGGGGCAGAACCCGGTGAAAATGCGGTGAAATTGCTGTGAAAACTGGCTCAGATGCCAAGGGTTTCCAGAATTTCGGTTACGCCGTCATGGTCGCAGTCGGCCTTGCTGACAAGGTGCGCCAGCGCCTGAATTTCCGGCATGCCGTTTGCCATCACAGCAGCCACCCCGGCCTTTTGCAGCATGGCGCGGTCGTTCTCGCTGTCGCCCACCGCAAGGGTGCATGCGTGCGGGACGCCCAGCCGGTCGGCCAGCGCGCGCAGCGCCTCGCCCTTGTCCACACCGGCGGCGGTCACCTCCACGTTTCTCGGCGACCCCTGCACGATTTCCACATCCGGGATAGCGCGGAAGCGGGGCAGCGCAGCCGCAGCCTGCTGCGGGTCCTCAAAGAACACGCAGAGCTTTTCAATGGCAAAGGCGTTGCGGCTCATCCACTCGGCTGCGTCCCGCAGAATGGTAAAGCGGCCATCGTTGGGCTGGCGCGCCTCGGTGCTGTCTTTCTTTGCTGCCCGGGCAGCGGCCAGCGCAATACTGCGGGCATCGGTGCAGGCGTATCCGTCCGAGAAGATGCGCAGGTCGGCGTGGCAGCTTTCGCAGACCGCAAAGGCTTCGCGGGCGGTCTCCACCGGCATCAGGCTGTGCAGCAGGCAGACCGGGGTGCTGGTGTGGTGCTCTTTCGCGTTGGAATAGCGGCTGTACACTGCGCCCACGGGGTCGGAGCCCAAGTCCCACACGGCGGCACCGTTGCAGGTGATGACGTAGCGGATGCCGGGCAGCTGCGCCACCTCCGGCGGCAGACTGGCCAGCGGACGCCCGGTGGCGGGCACGATGTACACGCCTTTGTCCACGGCAGCTTGCAGGGCGGCGCGGGTGCGGGGGGTAACATGCCCCTCGCGGTTCAGCAGGGTGCCGTCCAGATCCAGCGCGACCAGACGGATGGTGGGAAATTGTTGTGGCATGACGTACTCCTTTTATAAATAAGATACAGCTTATTTTTATTGTATCGCAGGGAAAACATTTGCGCAAGTGGACGGAATGTGCTATAATAACACGTCAATTCACATAAAAAATAGGAGAAACGACATGAAGCTTAGCCAACTGCGCAGCCGGTGCCGCCCGCATTTGTGGTACCAGCTGTACTGGGTGGTGTACCTGATCTGGTTCTTCTGGCTGGATCTCACCGTCACCGCCCCGAAATATATCCTGCACAGTCCGCTGGACGATCTGATCCCCTTCAACGAGTGGTTCGTGCTCCCTTATTGCAGCTGGTTTTTGCTGTTGGCGGGGGTGACGGCGGCACTGTGGTGGTGCGATACCGCCAGCTACGATAAGCTTTGCCTGACCATGTTTTCCGGCATGACCTTCTGCCTGATCGTGTACATGATCCTGCCCAACGGGCTGGAGCTGCGCCCCGCCGTGGAGACCCTTGGCAGGGATAACCCGGCGCTGCGGGTCATGCAGCTGCTGTGGAAAGCGGATGCCGCCGTGAACGTCTGCCCCTCCATCCACTGCCAGAGCTCTGCCTGCATGGCAATGGCCTTCAGCCACAGCAAACTGGCAGAGGGCAAGCCCCTGCGCAAGGTGCTGGCATGGGTGTGGGCAGCGCTGATCTGCCTGTCCACCGTGTTCACCAAGCAGCACTCGGTCATTGATGTGGCCTGCGGCTTGGCGGTGGCTTTTGTGTGGCTGCCGGTGGTGTACCGCCCAGCGCGGGCACTTCATTGAACAAAATAGCAAAAAATTGACCGCAATTTTCGGTTGCTCCTGCTATTGACAGTTGCCCGGCAGTTGGGTAATATGGTCATATACTAGTATATCACCAACTGACCCCGAAGGGAGAACACTGCAATGGCATCTTTGAGTGCGAGGGAACAGGCGTATCAGACCATCCGAAGCCGGATCATCACCATGGAGCTGAAGCCTGGCGACCCCCTGAACGACAGGGAACTTGCGGAGCAGATGGGCATCAGCCGCACCCCCATGCGGGAGGCGCTGATCATGCTCAACATTGCCCACATGGTGGACATCAAACCCCAGAGCGGTACCCATGTGGCGCCCATCGACCTGAAGCGGATGGAGCTGGAGCAGTTTGCCCGCTTCACCCTTGAAAAAGAGATCTTGAACCGCGTGCGCGGCCGTTTGACAGACCAGCAGGAGCAGGAGTACCGGCAGATCATCGAGAACTATCGCCTGCTGGAGGCCGACCTGACCCAGCCGGACCGGGAGACCCACCTGCTGGAGCTGGACAACCAGTTCCACCGCAAGGCCTTTGAGATCACCGGCATGGAAGAGCATTTTGACCACATGTTGGGCGAGCTGCAGCATGTGGAGCGCATCCGCAAGTTCAGCCTGCAGACCAACGAGAACAAATCCGTCTGCGCCGCCCACACCCGCATTCTGGAAATGGTACTGCACGGCACTGCCGATGAACTGGGCGAGGCGCTGGAAAGCCACCTGAATCGCTATAAGCTTTCGGTGGAACAGGCCCGCAGCGTCCACCCGGAGTATTTCACCGAAGGGTAAAATACCGCTTGCCGCCGCGCGGATATTTCCGCAGGAAACCAGCGCGGCAGATGTCGTTTGCCGTTACGACCCCTCCTGTGAAAAAGTAGTTTCAAAACGCCCGCAGGCGTTTTGAAACTACGAAATAAAAATAATCTTTCCACTGAATATGCCCAGAGCAACGCGGAGGGCATTTCCAATCGTCTTGCTTACCTATTATAGAAAAAAACCCGTCGGCAGAGCAGTGCATCACTGTCTGTCGGCGGGTTTTCTGTTAAGCAGCGGGGAAACGCAGAGGAAAAGGTTAGTTCTGCTTGCCGGTCTCGGCCTTCATGGCGTTGTAGCCGATGAGCACGGTCCAGACGTAGGCGCAGGTCTTGGGGATCATCAGCATACCGATCAGGGGGTTTACGTCTGCCCACAGCACCACGGGGATATAGAAGCCGAAGCTCAGCACGATGGTCAGCCACATCCAGCGGAAAGCCTTGTCGTTGTTCTGCTTGGCGCTGCGGTAGAACAGCACGATGATCAGCAGACCCAGCAGGGCAAAGGGCACATTGCGCAGGATGCCCCATGCCAGCGGGGTGTGATTGGTGAGCCACTGGTTCTGCGGCATCATGCACAGCACGATGCGCACAGCGGACAGGGCGTACACGGCGGCGGTCACGTTCTTCTGTCCTTCGATCTGGTAGCGCTTGCGCCAGACGTAGTACAGCAGCACATAGAACACGGTCATGGTCACAGAGGTGATCCACTTGCCCAGACCCAGCGGCACGGCATAACTTTCCAGACCGGTGGTGCACAGCGCCAGTGCGCGGGGCACCAGATGGAAGGAATCGCCCGCGCCCAGCACAACGGCCATCAGGCCGAACAGGCGGAACTGGGTGCCAGCCTTGCTGCCGCAGATCATGCGGATGCCCACCGTGAGCACGGTGACCAGATAGAAGATATCGAAAACGGTTTCAATAACAGCTCTCATACGTTTTTCTCCTTTATTTGTTTTGATTGCAGTTTTTTTGATTTTATAGGGAACCGGCGCGGCAGAGCCGTACCGGAAGCATCGTAGGGAAAAGGGTTTACAGTAGTATGTTCTGCGGGGCACAGGAACCAAATTGAACAGTGTTCACATTCGAGCTTAAAAAACTCCCACAAGGCTTGTGGGATGTTTTTTTACTTAATAAATGGTTCTGCGCACGATCTCCAGCACCGCAGAGGGGTCAAAGCTCTGCTGCACCACCGCAGACAGCATCAGGGAGAACAGGATGCCCGCAAACTGTTCCGGGGTGAACTGCTCGGTAAAAGCGTCAGGACGGACTTTGGCATCGTGGCGCAGCACGTTGCACAAAGCATCCAGAATATGCTGCCATGTTTGCCGCATCTGCTGCTTGCCGTCGGCAGTGTCCTGTTGCACAAAACCCAGCGCGTGGTGGGTGAAGAAGCCGGGATACTGCTGGCAGCCGTATTCCATCTGCCGGTACATCCACCGGATGCAGGACAGAGTATCCTGAAACACGGCTTCGTCCTCCGGGTGGTGGAAGATGTCGTTCCAGATGCTTTCCACGGCCGCGCTTACCAGCTCGGTCTTGGAGCCGAAGTAGTTGTAGATGCAGCCCACGGAGACCCCGCAGGCGGCCGCGACCGCACGGATGTTGACCGCCGCCCAGCCGTTTTGCTGGATCAGCTCCCGGCTGATCTTCAGGATGTCCGCCTTGGATGTTGCCATTGGATTCATACACTCACCCTCCAACATGAACGACGTTCACGATGCACAGTATACAGCGGCGGTGGGCTGCTGTCAAGGGAAAAATAAAAATTTCTTGTCCGCTCCCCGGCAGGCACACGGGGCAGAGCGGAAGGGGCATCAACGATTTGCTTCAAGTTTGCATTTCCTAAAATGTGCCAAATTCATGTCAAAATAGTAACAGTTCTTGTTTCATCGTTGATTTTTGCCGAAAAAAGCTTGCCTTTTTTGTCAACATGCGTATAATGAAAGAACATCAGGCCAACCAAGGCAGTTGGTATGCTGCCGGGGGCCTGACACCAACATAAGAATAAAAAGGAGATTTCCCTATGAAGCTCAAGACTGTTGCAATTGCCGCTGCCGCTCTGGCACTGGCTGTTGGCATGACCGCCTGCGGCGGCTCTGCCTCTACCGCTGCATCCTCCACCGCATCCTCTGCTGCTGCCTCTTCCGAGGCTGCTTCCTCCGAGGCTGCTTCCTCTGAGGCTGAGGCTACTTCTGCCGAGTACACTGTGTACAACACCACCGGCAGCAAGGTGACCGAGCTGTACCTGTACGATGCAGGCTCTGAGGACAAGGGCGAGAACCTGGCAGGCGAGGGTCTGGCTGACGGCGAGAGCATCGTCATCACCCGCGATGTCGAGGCTGACAAGCAGGCTGACGTTGTCTACGTTCTGGAGTTCACCACCGAGGACGGCAATACCCAGAGCTTTGACACCCTGCACTACGAAGTGGCTCCCATCTCTCTGAAGAGCGTGGACGCTGCTGCCGGTGCTACCGCTATTGCTTTCGAGGCTCCCCAGAAGTAAGAGCGACCCCTTACATCCGCAAACAGAAAAAGGCTGCTGCACCGTGCGTGCAGCAGCCTTTTTTGGTAAGGTGGACGATTTTGAATGCGCTCCGCGATGCTCTGCGCATCAATAGCGGAATTTTATTTTTATTTGTAAATCGGGAAAATCTGCGGATTTTCCCGATTTACTTTTTCACGGGGAGGGACGCAGCGGTTGACAGGTAGTTTCCCTTTACGACCCCTCCTGTGAAAATGGGATAGCGGAACGCCCGCAGGCGTTCCGCTATCCCGAAATTTAAAATAATTTTTCCGCTGAATGGGACTAGAGTGCAACGACGACGACCGCCGCCAGCGGCGGAAACAGGGAGGAGTTGTTGGGGCAGCGGCCAGCAAGATGCGAGTGCCGCCCAAGGCACGATGCGGATGCTGGGTGCCGCAACCCGATAGCGGAAGCCATTTCAAATCGTTCTCTTCCCATCACATTCTGAATCCACGGAAGCCCCAGCCGCCGCAGCAGCAGTTGCACAGCAGGTTCAGCAGGATCATGCTCCAGCACCAGCTTCCAAATCCGCCGGGCTGGGCGTAGGTGGTCTGGGTGCGGTAGGTCTGGCCGGGATTCTGCATCCGGCGCAGGTGCATCTGGTACTCGGTGTTGTTCGGGTCCAGCTGCACGGCGCGGCGGGCGTCCTGCAAAGCGTCCACACTTTTGCCAAGCCCCTGATTGGCCAGCGAAGAGAGATAGTACCACCGCGCATTGCGGCCGGTCATGCCGTCCAGTACGCGGCGCGCTTCGGCGTAGCGGCCATTGGCCACAAAATTGCGGGCGGCCTGCATCTCCGGGGTATCGGTGCCGGAGGCGCTGGGCCCGGCCTGCTGGTAGCCGCCAAAGCCAAAACCAAAGCCAAAGGGGTCGAAGCCCTCAAACCCGTCAAAGCCGTCAAAACCGGTGTAGCCGTAGTTCTGCTGGCCGTAGCCCTGCTGCCCATAGCTCTGCCGGTTATAGCTTTGCTGCTGGTAGCCGCCGTAGGGGTTGCCGCCCATCTGGGGGCCGGTGTCGCCCTTGGTAATGGCATCGTAGGCGGCCTGCACCTCCTTGAAGTGCTCCTCGGCCGTGGGGTCGTTGGGGTTCAAATCCGGGTGCCAGCGTTTGCACTTGGCGCGGTATGCTTTTTTGATCTCGTCGTCGCTTGCGCCGCGCTGAACGCCCAGCACCTCATAGGGATCTCTCATGCTCGGTATACTTCCTCACTCATTATACTGACGGTACAGCACCGCTGCACCGCATCCGTTTTATTTTACCGGAATATCGGCATAAAATCAAGACGCATCGGGCTTTCCGGTGCGTTTTGCGTTTTTGCAGTTGTATTTCAGCCACACGCCGGAATACAGGATGTTGCGCAGCAGGTCTGCGTCCTCCACGCAGGGCAGACGCTCAAAGTTCTGCGCGCAGCGTGCCAGCAGCAGCTCAAAGATGTCCAGCATCTCTTCCTCGTAGTCCGGGTGGGTGCTCAGCTCCCGTAAAGGGTTGTACGCGCCCCGGCGCTTGTCGCGGGGCAGGTCGTCGTAGGCGTCCAGCAGGTAGATGAACTTGCCCAGGTGAAAGCCGATGCTGCGCAGTTCCGGTGCCCAGCGGTCCTGCCGGTAGTCGAACAGTTCCGCCATCAGGGCACCGAAGCAGCCGGACACCGCGTCAAGGTCGGTGCTGCCGACTGCTTCGTACTCGGCAAGCTTTGCCAGACACGCGCGGATCGCATTGCACTGGCGCGGCCAGCGCAGGGCGGCTTCGGCGGTGCTGTTGTCCAGCAGAGCGCTGTACCCCAGCGCCAGCAGATTGCGGTCGTCCTGCCATTTGTCCTGCGCGTTATAGTAGTGCAGCGCCACGCTCAGGTCGGCGCAGTAGTCGGTAGGGTCGGCGCTGCGCCAAAGTACACCGTGTATCGGGTGGATGGGGCAGCGGCTGATGCCGCTGTCTGCGGGGGTCTCGCCCTCGTACAGGCTGCACAGCAGAATGTTTAAAAAGGTCAGGTCATAACTCAGGCTGAACCGTCCCCGCAGCCCGTGCAGAGCGTCGATGCGGCGGCACAGCCCGCAGTAGGCCGAGCGGTAGCGGCTCTGCGCTTCCGGGCTGAGGCTGGCCCGATCCGGGATCACATATCCAAACATGGCGGCTCAGCTCTTTTTGATGAACTGGGTGCCGCAGCGCGGGCAGGAGATCTGGATGCGCCCGCGTCCCCGGGGCACGCGCAGCTTCTGGCGGCACTGAGGGCAGCGGTAGTAGTGGTACAGTTTGCGGTTGGCCCACTGCTCTTTCAGGCTGCGGAACTTGTTGTTGAACCGGTCCTTCAGGCTGTAAAAGCGGTAGTTCTCCTCGGTGCGCTTGGAGATGTTGCGGCTCAGGCTGCGGTAGTAGCACAGGATCAGCAGTGCCGCGCCCAGCCATGTGAACAGGGAAACGCGGGTAAGCAGCGACACCAGCAGCATCACGATGGAACTCATGCTCAAAAACTGGTTCAGGCCATCGGTGCCGTAGCGCCCGATCATGAATTGACGGAATTTTTCTCTCATAGGTTTTCGCATCCTCTTCTCTGGGGCTTTACACACGGAAACGCAGGGCAGCAGCGCCGCCCTGCGGAATACTTTGTACCTCTAGGATATCAGCCAACCATGATAAAATTTTGAACAGACTGCAAATCTATCATGAAAGGACGAAAATCAACCGGAATTTAGGAAAAAACAACCATTTGAAAATATAATACCACAAAGTTGTGAACGAAAAAAGCGCTTACAGAAGGGTTTGCACCATTTTTCCACAGAGAAAGCGGGCAACGGTGAACAAAAACGAATATGGCCGGGGAACTATGGCGTATATGCACAAAAAAGACGCTGAATTCTGTCAATGTGAACGAATTCTTCCGATGACTGGAAATTTGCCGGAGAAAGGGTTGCGGAAATGCGGCATGCGGGCGTAAAATGTAACAAAGTGGTTGGTATGACCGCTCGGAAACAAAAAAGGAGGAACGTGTATGAAAAAACTTATGCGGCTGCTGGCAGCAGTGCTGGCACTGACGATGCTGTGCGAGATGCTGCCGCTGGCGGCGTTTGCCCAGTCCGACATCGGGCAGGCGGTAACGGCTGCGGTGCAGAATATTGAGGAGGAAAACGACATTGCTTTTGCAGGCGGTGATGGTACAGCAGAAAATCCGTACCAGATCGCTACAGCAAAACAGTTGGTCGCAGTGCGCAATGATCTGGCGGCGCATTATGTCCTGAACAATGACATCGATCTGAGCGGCTATTCCAGTTGGAACCCGATCGGAGATGCGGTGTACTCGTTCAGTGGCAGTTTTGACGGAAACGGACATGTGATCCGAAATATGACGATTGAGGTTCAGACCAGCGATTCTTATTTGGGACTGTTCGGTTATGCATCAGGAGCAAAGCTTACAAATGTTGTACTGGAAGATGCGACGATTCGTGGAACGTTGAGCACGGGAAATCATCAGGTCGCACTTCTGGTCGGCAAAACCTCCAAGACGACATTGTCCGATTGTACAGTAAGCGGTTCCATCCAACTTGTCGCCAACGACACGAGCCTTGCTATTGGCGGCATTGTTGGGCAGACAGAGGGTGCTGTGATAGAAAATTGCGTGAACCGTGCAGAGATCACCCTTGCGGAAGAATCGACGGCAACCTATTTGTATTGTGGAGGAATTGCAGGCAGTGCTTGGTCGGATATCAGTGCGTGCGATAACTATGGTAAGATCACAGGCGTGAGCAATGCGTCCATTTGGGTAGGCGGCATTGTCGGCGATGGCGGTGCGGTAAGTCATTGCAGAAACTATGGCAAAGTGTCTGCCCGGAGCAATCTGGAAACCTATACGGTTGCTGGCATCGCCGGACGAGCAGCGGTTTATGATTCCGTAAACTACGGATCGGTTTCGGGTTACAGTCCGGTAAAACATGGAGGTAATGCAGCAGGTATTGCCGGCCAAGATTCTTATAATATATCTAATTGCTATAACGCGGCTGCGGAAATTACATCCCAATATGGAAGTGATTATCTCGACAGCACGGCATACCGAATTGGCTGCACGAATAACAGTGTAAGTGACGTTTACTCGCTGGAAACTACAAAGCTGAATGGTAGTATCCCAACGACTGACCTGGGTAATTTCCGGCGTAATGGAGCATCGCTTGGCAGGACGGAACTTGGAGAAAAGATCAAAGAACTTTTCCCGAATGATGACCCATTCTCCGGCATGGAGGAAGAACCGAGCAAAGAGTTTACCTTTGGACCTGCTAGTAAGGCGGATAATTTTAATTTTATAAATGCTTCGGATCCTAGATTTGAATCGATGTACGGAATCAATTATGGCTTTAGCAAATCGTCATATTATCACCTTGCAAATGAAAAAACAGATCAGTTGTTGCACGGATTAAGCCCGGTTGCAAAGAAAAGCATTCTGAAGGAAATAAATGAAGAGTGGGGTGGATCCTGTTATGGCATGGCGATCGTGGCAGCACTTCATTATATTGCACCCAATCGCATTCCGTTGCGGTCTATGACATCTGGAGAGAGTGAATCTGTTTACGAACTGGAGGCTCCACGCTTAAATCAAGAAACACAGAATCTTATAAATTATTATCATTTTATGCAATGTCTTCCAACAGCTGCAAAATTTGAAAAAGAACGCGCATCATTTTGCAAAAAGTATCCAGAAGAAGCAATACGAGATATTGTCACGCATCTGAAAAAAGATCCGGTAGCAGCTTGTTTGGATACGCATGAAATAGTCCTACTGGATATTCAAGGGGAAGATGATGACAGCTATACAATCAGCGTATATGATCCAAACTCGCTTGAACGACATACGTTGAAACTTTTCAAGAATTCTATTGCCGGAACAGGAATAAAAATAGCTTATATCAGCAGGACAACAACAGAACTTGGAGGCCACAACTATGATTTGATCCACTGCTATATGACTTCTGATGCAGAAGATTTGAAGGTTATGGACTTGCGTAACTATTTCCAGCTGGATGATAACGAAACAAAGGCAACATGGCTGGATATGGATTTTCGCTTTAATGGCTGGATGTCAGCTGAAATTAAGGTGGGCTCTTATACAATTACCATAGAGAATGGCGTTATTACAAATTATAGTCCTAATTTGATAACAGATCTATTTGTACGGCATATAAAGCGAGATACGCCCGAAGACACAACACCTGTGAGTGAAGTCTACCTACCACAGCTGACTGATTCGCAACCAATAGAAATGAATATTACTTCGACAGGTAATAATGACACGGCGGACATCATTCTCAACGACTCTCTGCTTTCCATTTCCACTGATGGCCCTGTAAAACTGACCTACGATGAATCCGCCCGCACGGTGGATGTGAAAGCGGACGACCCCACTGCGGTGAGCCTGCTGATGACCCAGAACACGGTCAACGATTCGTGGCCTTGGCACAGCTGGGCAGTGGATACCACCGGCACCACCACCCTCCATGCAGAACTGGACAGCGAAGGGTTGCACCTGACCGGTGACGGCCTGACAAATGCCAAGTATGCCACCGAGAATGCAGATACTGAGCAGACCAGCAAGGGCACTATCAATGTCCAGCCGGATGAGACCGGCAAGACCAGTGTGACCATCATCAATAAAAACGATGGCGACACCGATGATACCGAAGTCAAGGGCGAGGACAAGGCGGAAGAAACCACCTATACCGTTACGGTGAGCGGTGGTACGGCATCCCCTGCCAAGGCAAAGGAAGGCGAGACCGTTACCATCACCGCAGAAAAGACGGATACCTTCCAGAACTGGACAGTCGTGGCAGGCGGCATCACGCTGGAAAACGAGAACCTTCCCACCACAACCTTCACGATGGGCAAAGAAAATGTTGTTATAACAGCAAACTATTCGAGCGGCGGCAATATCACGCCGCCAAGCCCCGGTGAACCGGGACAGTCCCCCTCCGATGATGGCGGCGCAGGCATTGTGCTGGCCATCGGTGCTGCGGCAACCGTGGCGGCAGGCATTGGTGCTATTGCGTTGATGCCGGTCAAGGTAGAGGGCAAGGTAGAACTGGCCGACCATACCGCGCTGCCCGGTGCAAAGATCGCGCTGCTGCAAAACGGGAAGGTCGTGGCGCAGACCACCACCGATGCAAACGGTAAGTTTGCACTCAAGGTCAAGCGCGGCAGCTATGAATTGACGGCGGCTTATACGGATGCCAACGGGAAGCTGATGCACAAAACCGCTTCCTTCAAAGCACCTGCAAAGAACCTGACTGTGACATTCTGACCCCGGCAATGAGAAACCGATAAAACATAAAAACCCGGAACCATCCTGCCCTTTCAAGGGGAGAATGGCTCCGGGTTTTGTGCTGCAAAAAATTACCGGCTGCGCACGGTGAGCACCGCTTCCGTGTCCAGTGCGCCCTCCATGCGGCAGTGCAGCACGGCGCGTCCGGCCTCGCCGGTGGTGGCAAGGGAGGTGCCCGCCATGCCGCCCCGCAGGGGCACCACGCTGGGGCCCAGAATTTTCAGCGGCCCCTCCACGGACAGGCAGACGGCCTCGCCGCAGTAGGGCAGCAGGTTGCCGTTCTGGTCGATGGCACGCAGGCTGACCGCAGCGCAGTCCCATGTGGGGCCATCGGTCAGCAGGGGGTTATGCACGGTGCATTCCAGCCGGACGCTCTGCACCGGCTCCCGCACCACGGTGCGCACGGCGCGGCCATGCCACACCGCCTCGAACCGGTACACCGGCGCGGAGCTGCCCAGCACACCGATGTACTTGTAGTACATCCGCAGCAGCTCGTTCCAGCTCAGCCGCAGCGAGAGCATCCGCGCCTTGGAAAGGGGCGAGAGCGCCATGGCATCCCGCCGCAGCTCGTTGAGGATGGCGGCGACCTGTGCGCCGGTGGCGTGATCCATGCCCTCGTACTTTTCCAGCAGCGAGCCCACAAAATCGTTGATCTCAATGGGCGGGTGGGGCAGGGCGGCAAAGCGTCCCCGGCGGTCGGGGGTAAACTCGGCCACAAAGTCGTTGCCGCGGTACAGCCGCACGCTCTCGGCGTTGGTGAACACCCAGCAGGCGGCGGCCGCGCCGCCGGGCAGGTCGCCCAGCGTCATAGCAGAGGAGACCTCCAGCACGATGTCGGAAGGGGCGCGGGGTGTTTTCTGGCTGGCGTAAACGGCGGCGGAGAGCTTGGGGTTGCGGAACAGGTCCATCACGCCGTGGTAGCAGATGCGGTCGCCGCTGCCAAACTCCCGGTGGGTGTTGTAGTCGGTCATGCACCAGCCAAAGCTGCCCGCCACGCCCGGCTGGGCGATGCTGTCGTTCAGCACGGCGGCGTGATGCAGCGCCTGCACCAGACGGTGAGGTTCATCGTCAAAAGGCTTGGCGGGGAAGTTCTGCCCGCCGAATTCGCTGATAAGGTAGCCCTTGCGGGTGTCGGGAGTCACGGCGGCGCGGTTCTCGCAGCCCGCGCCGCGCCCGGCGTAGGAATAATCGTTGTAGGCGTAAACGTCCTCCAGCAGCTGGCTTTTGCGGGTGCTGCGGCTGCCCGCCGTGGGGCGGGTGGGGTCCAGCCGGTGGATGGCTTCGTTGGTGCGTTTATAAAAGGCTTCGTTGTCGGGGCTGCCGCAGATGCGGGCACCCCACAAAAAGATGCTGGGGTGGTTGCGGTACTGGCACACCATCTCCCGGCAGTTTTGCAGCGCCTGCGCCTGCCACACCTCGTCGCCGATGTGCTGCCAGCCGGGCATCTCGGGGAACACCAGCAGACCCAGCTCATCGCAGGCGTCCAGAAACGCCGGGCTGGGGGGCGCATAGCAGGTGCGCACGGCGTTGCAGCCCAGCTCCTTTTTCAGCAGCTGAGCATCCAGCCGCTGGATGCTGTCCGGCATGGCGTAGCCCTGATAGGGGTAACTCTGGTGCCGGTCAAGTCCGCGCAGCTCCACCCGCTGTCCGTTCAGGTACAGCCCGCCCGCCACGAACTGCACGGTGCGGAAGCCGAACCGCACCGTTTTTTCGTCCAGCACCCGGTCGGGCAGACCGCCGGTGCCGGGACGGATGAGCCGCACGGTCAGGGCGTACAGGGTGGGGTGCTCCAGGCTCCACGGGTGCACGTTGTTCAGCGTGCCGGTGATGGGCAGCGAAAGCTCGCCGCTGTACACCGCGCGGCTGCCGGCGGGGCTGCGGATCTCGGCCTGCAGGGTGCAGCCGATGGTCTCGCCCACGGTGGAGGTGTAGATGCGGAAATCGCCCTCGGCCTTGGCCTCAATGAACACGTCCCGCAGATAGGCAGGCTCCTTGATATCCAGACTGACGGCGCGGTAGATGCCGCCGTAGGTCAGCGCATCTAGCTGCCCGCCGAAGGGCGGGATGTTCAGATCCTCCCGGCTGTCGCAGCGCACAGCCACCACGTTCTTCTGCCCCAGACGCAGCGCGCCGGTCAGGTCTACCGTAAAGGCGGTGTAGCCGCAGCCATGGTGGAACACCCGCCGCCCGTTGCAGAACACGGTGGCGTCGTGCGCCACTGCCCCGAAGGTAAGCAGCACGGTGCGGCCCAGCCACTCCTTGGGCGCAAAAAACTCCCGCCGATAGCCGCACAGGCGCTGGTAGTCGTTCTCGCTGCAATAGTTATAGGGCAGGGGCTTGACCGTGTGCGGCAGCCGCACCGGGGTAAGGGAAAGCTCCGGGCACTCCGGGCGCACCAGCGCCGGGTCAAAGGTGGGGGCGAACAGCCAGCCCTCGTTCCAATCGTAGTGTTCCATAGCAGGATCTCCGTCTGAGTGATAAGCTTATAGAGGTATGGTATCACAAAGTTATGAACGAAAAAAGCATTCGCGCCCCTTTTATGCCGGAACAGCAGAAATTTTGCAGTGCGCGAAAGCTGCCGGGTGGCAGGTTGCCCAATAAACGCGGGGTGAAAATTGTGCAACCATCCAAAAAAGAATCGGATGGGCAGAAAAAGGGAAAAAAGGGCTGAAAACACCGCGAAACGCGGTACAATAAAAGCGGAAGTATAGGGGTATGCTTCCGGTGCAAATAAAAATAGAAAGGAATCATGAACGATGAAACGAATCCTTGCGGTGTTTCTGACACTGGCAATGGCGCTGAACATTGCGCCCATGGCTGTTTTTGCAGCTGCGGACAGCGATGCGGCATCCATTGTTGCCGTGGAAGAAACCGACGAAACCTCCTCGCCCCAGCTGGACGAGGAAACGGCAAAAGCCATTGCATCCGACCCGTTTTTGCAGGCAGCCTATGCCCAAACGGAACAGGAGCAGACCGGACAGGCTGAGGTGGATACCTCCAATATGTCCGTAAGTGCGACCAACAGCTTTGGTCAGCTGCTGGTGAATGGTCTGGGGATGGACGGAGAGAACGGGAGTGATCTCTCATCGGAAAGCCGCGTCATTGAGATCACCATGAACGGCAGTACCGCCATGGTGAAATACATCGCGAAAAAAGATGCAAACCTTGTGGTGGGCATCTATACGGATGATAGCGAACAGGAAATGATCGCTAGCGGAACAGTGGCGGTACAGGCAACACCGGACAACACGGCAAGCAGTATAGTAGAAGTTCCGTTGAGTGGAGAAATACCGGAACACTATACTGTGAAAGGTTTCCTTCTGGACAAGGAAGATCATGCACCACTCTGCAGGGAGTACACAAATGCGTTTTACACAGAAAACGTGGAAGAGCTGGAGGGTGCTACGATCGATGATTTTGATTCAGCACGGGCGGTCAATTTGGATGATGACAGAACCACGAACTTTGGTGTTGTGAAGCAAGGCGTTATACTTCTTCAGGAGGATGAACTGGAAAACGGTGCAGGGGAAAATATTGTTGTTCTGGACGACAGTGAAAACCTGATATACCAGATCGAAAACGCAAGTACAGAGCTCCTGAACCTGAAGCAAGGTAATATCATTGTTTGTAAATATGGCGAAAATAACCTTATTATTGCGCATGTTGCAGATTTTGAAATCAACGGAACCACAGTCACGATTTATGGTGACGAGGATTTTCAGTTGGAAGATGTGTTTAGTATCCTGAAAATGGATGGCGAGAACACGACGGATGAAGCAATTGTGGATACGGAGACCGGGGACGGCAAGGTGTCCTATATTGGAACACAAGAGATAGAAACGCTGGATAGCACAAACGAATGGGAAGGAAAAGCAGAGTTCAGCCACGTTTTCAAAATTTCAACGGATGATGGGAAAGATGAGGATTCGGAAGAAAAACCGGTTTCCGGTTCGGTTGAAGGAACTGTGTCCATCAAAGCAGCAATCAAGTTAAAACTCCGGCTCTGCGACGACAATAAAATGGTTTCACTGTCCTTCCCGATGACAGAGAAATTTGAGCTTGAGGGCTCGGTCGAATACAAAGGAGAGATTCTGAAATTCCCGAAGATAACCCTTCCCGTCTATGGGTGTCTTTCGGTAGGCTTTGAGCCGCAAATGGTGTTCAAGGCAAATGCATCCGTGGCCTTTAAAATGGAAAGTACTCAGATGATCGGCTTTGAATGGAGCCAAAAAGATGGCACGCAGGATATCAGTGAAGCGCCTGTTACAAGCATCAACTTCAAGTTGAGCGGATCGATCTATCTGGGCTTTGATATGGCTCCCAAAGCAGAGCTTGGCGTAGGCAAGGTAAGTCTGGTAAAGCTGAAATTCAAAGCGGAAGCCGGATTTGAACTTTCTGCAGAAGAGCGATTGGGAGATCAGGGGACAGGTCTGGATGAAATTCATGGCTGTAAAAATTGCTATGAAGGAGAATTGGAATTTAAATTAACGCTTGGCGTAGGCTTAAAGATTTTGCTCTATGAGCCAAAGATCGAAATAATGCCTTTCTCCCATAGCTTTGGCAAGGCATACGCTTCAGCAGACTACGGTGATTTTGGCTGGGGTGAGTGCCCGCATGTAAAATACCGTCTGACATTGAAAGCGGGCAAAGCGGGTGCAGGTGCAACCGTGAAGATTCAGTCGAATGATTCTGACACATCGAGCCTTTATACCGAAACGATCTTGGATGCAGACGGAAACAGTACGGTCTATCTTCCGGGACGAGAATATCGGATCATTGTCAATAAGGGCAGCATGGAATTTGTAAAGCCAATCAAGCTGTCCCGCGGAACTACAATAAACATCGACCTGGAACAAGGCTCGACCGGCGGAAACCCTGGAACCACAGAGCCGGATAACCCGGACAAACCGGACGCGCCCGATGCACCGACAAACCCGGATATTCCCACCGGTGGAACTGTGGTGGCATCCGGCAGCTGCGGTGCAGAGGGGGATAATCTGACTTGGACGCTGGATGACAATGGCCTGCTTACCATCAGCGGCACCGGCGAAATAGATTGTTACTTTATTCCGCATGATGTTCCATGGAACGGTTACTACAGAAGCATCAAATATATCTGGATCAAAAATGGCGTGACCAGCATAGGTGCGAATGCATTTAACGGAACCAGTAATCTGACGATTGTAGAAATTCCCGACAGTGTGACCAGCATTTATAAGGCCGCTTTTTGTGGCTGCACCCATCTACAGGAAATCACACTTCCGGAAAGTATAACGCGCATCGACCAATTTGCATTTGCCGACTGTACCTGCCTGCGTAAAATTACAATCCCGAAAAACATAAGAACCTTGGGCGAGGGCTTGTTTGCAGGCTGCACCGCTCTGGTGAGTGCTGAAATTATGGATGACGTACCGGCGATCGGGGACAACACGTTTTATCGCTGTAGAAATCTGGAAAGCGTCAGCATTCCGCAAAGCGTTACTGGCGTTGGAGCCTATGCATTTTATGGATGCGACAGTTTGAAAGACATCTATTATTCGGGAACGAAAAACGCATGGAATAACATTTCGATTTTTTCGAATGGTAACAATCGCCTTTCCGTTTCCACCATCCACTGCACGGATGGCGACATCCTTCCCACTGCCGAAAACTCCATCACCACCGGTACGGCTTCCACCTCGGACAGCAAGTTCCAAGCCACCTTTGCTAATGCCAAGGCGGGCAAGGAGTATGTGGTGCTTGTCAGCCGCTCCGACAGTGACCCGCTGAATGCGGACAACCTGATCTACATCAACCAGATCACGGCAGACGCCGATGGTGAGCTGGCGGTGCCGTTTATTACGGCGGCAGATGCAGCAGAGATGACCTATGTGGTCGCCTGTGCACAGGATGGTGCACCGGTCAATCCTGACCAGCCCGGCGGGGACGAACCCTCTTCCGGCGGTGACGGCGGCGGTGCTATTATCCTGATCGGCGGCGTAGCAGCTGTGGCGGCGGTAGCCGGTGTGGTGCTGCTGATGCCGGTCAAGGTGGAAGGCACTGTAAAGCTGGCCGACCAGCCGGTGGCAAATGCCACCGTACGGGTGCTGAAGGGTGATGCCGTCAAGGCAGAAACCGTGACGGACGCAAACGGCCACTTTATCGTCAAGGTAAAGCGCGGTGGCTACACCCTGCGTGTGCAGTGGACGGACGTCAGCGGCCAGCCCATGACGCGCACGGTGGACTTCAAGGCACCCAACGCAAATCTGAACGTGGCGGCATAAGCTGCGCGTAACAGAAAAGCAGACCCAATAAAAAGACCGGAACGGCCTTGCCCTTTAGGGGCAGAGCGGTTCCGGTCTTTTGCGTGCTTTTCAGCGGATAAAGTTGGTCATGGGGCGGGGCGGGTTCTGCGGGTGGTCGATGCCTGCGGCCTTACCGGCTTCGATGCAGTGCAGCAGCCATGCCATGTTGCGGCCCAGCTCCTGCATCACGGCGCAGCCCTCGGCGTCCTGCAGTACCTGCTCGGGGTTCGAGCCGTGCACCATGGCCCAGTAGGAGCCGTTGACCAGCGGCATGTGGAAGAACTGGGGGTACTTGACCAGCTGGTCAAGGGTGGAGGTGGTACCGGCGCGGCGGGCAGAGCAGCAGATGGCGGCGGGCTTGTAGGCCAGATACTTGCCGCCCGCGTAGGCCAGACGGTCCATAAAACTGGCCATGTTGCCCGCAGCGGAGGCGTAGTGCACCGGGCTGCCGAACACAAAGGCGTCGGCGGTCTTGGCCTTCTCGATGGCCTCGTTGACCACGCCGCCGAACACGCACCCGTTGCCGCTGCGGCAGCCGCCGCAGCCGATGCAGCCGCCCACGGGCTGACCGCCGACGTGTAGGATCTCGGTTTCGATGCCCTGTGCCTTCAGCTCCCCGGCGATGAGAGAAAGGGCGGTGTAGGTGCAGCCCTTCTCGTGGGGGCTGCCGTTGATAAGCAGAACTTTCATGCTGTATACTCTCCTTTGCTGAAATGCGCCGTAAAATGCGCAATATTGCTGCTATGATTGTAGCACAAAGCCGTCCGCAGCGCAATGCGGGCTCTTGACAATGCTATGCAGTTGGGAGATAATAAAGGATACGAAAGAGTTAAAACCGGCTGCCGCGGGGGCGGCAGCTACGGCAAGGAGGTAACATCATGCGCGTGATCGCAGGAGAAGCCCGGGGCCGCAGGCTGGAAGCACTGCCCGGCACCGATGTCACCCGTCCCACCCTCTCGCAGGTAAAGGAGGCGATGTTCAGCATCGTACAGTTCGACCTGCCCGGGGCCCGGGTGCTGGATCTGTATGCCGGCAGCGGCCAGCTGGGCATCGAGGCGCTGAGCCGGGGTGCGGCCCGGTGCGTCTTTCTGGACGAGAACCGGGAGGCCGTAAGCATCGTGATGCGCAACTGCAAGGCCTGCGGCGTGTTCGACCGCAGCCGGGTGAATATCGGCGAGGCTGCGCGGTTCTTGTCGGCCTGCCGGGAGCAGTTCGATCTGGTGCTGCTGGATCCGCCCTTCCGCGGCGGCACGCTGGAAAAGATCCTGCCTGCCGTGGAAAAGTGCGTTGCCCCCGGCGGCATCGTGCTGTGCGAGAGCGAAACAGGCATCGTGCTGCCCGCGCAGGCGGGCAGTCTGACCCTGCAAAAACAGTATAAATACGGCAAGGTGCTGCTGTGGAAGTACACAAAGCCCATGCAGCCCGCCGCTGAGCAGGAGGGAGAAGCCTTATGAACGTGAACGAGCTTTTGGATACCATTGAGGATGCACTGGAAGAGAGCGCAAATGTGCCCCTTTCCGGCGGCAAGCGCATCGTGGATGTGGAGCAGATCCGGGATTATCTGGACGAGGTGCGGGCGGCTCTGCCCGGCGAACTGCGGCAGGCGCAGCAGATCGTGAACGACCGGGCGCAGATCGTGGACAGCGCCAACGCACAGGCACAGGCGATTGTGAAAAAGGCCGAGGAGCGCGCCCGTATTCTGGTCAGCGACGCCGAGATCGTCAAGGCCGCCCAGCAGCGCGCTTCTGAGATCACCTCCGCAGCCCAGACCGAGGCGCGCACCCTGCGCCAGACCGTGACCGACTACTGCGAGAATATGCTGCGCACCACCGAGGATACCATGGTGGAAAACGCCGCACAGGTCAAAAACATCCGTAACAGCCTGCGTCAGAACGCCAAGAAAAACGGCTGATAACAGCCAACTTTCCACACAAATTCCACACATTGCGGAAAACACAGTCCCTGCGAGTAAAAATGACGGCTCACAGGGACTTTTTTTGTGGATTTTTGCGGCAAAAAGCCGCCCGAAAACCCTTGCATTCACGGGTCTGATTTGCTACAATAAAGATGTATCGGTGGGGCAAAGTGGGTAAAAGTAGGGCATACGCCCTGCAAACGCCCCTGAAAGGGGGAGCAGCGCGTGTTTTTTGGCCGTTATGATTACACCATCGACGCCAAGGGGCGGCTGAACTTCCCCGCAAAATTCCGCGATGCCATGGGCGAGAGCTTTGTGGTGCTGGAATGGGTGGACAACTGCCTGTTCGCACTGCCCATGGAGGAAGTCCAGCGGCTGGCGGACAAGCTGGAAAGCGACGAGCTGATGGACAGCTGGGCCATTTCCGGCGACCTGTTCAGCACCGCCTGCGAGGTAGTGCCGGACAAGCAGGGACGCATCCTGCTGCCCGCAGAACTGCGCGCCTACGCCGGGCTGGAAAAGGACGTGACCATCATCGGCAACCGCAACCACGCCGAGATCTGGGCCACCGAGGTCTGGAACGCCCGCCGCGCCGCCGTGACCAACGACCAGCGCGCCGAGCGGCTGCGCAAGCTGCACCTCTGATGCAAAAAAATTAAACCGAGAAAGGAGGCCGTGCCAATGGCCTTTGAAGAACAACAGCCCTTTGACCCGGCCTCGTTTGAGCATATCCCCGTTTTGCTGAACGAGTGCCTGACAGGGCTTGCCATCGACCCGGCGGGCACCTATCTGGACGGCACCGCCGGCGGCGCGGGACATTCCCGCCAGATCGCTTTGCGGCTGGACGCCGCCAAGGGCGGCAGACTCATCTCGCTGGATCAGGACCCGGACGCGGTGCAGACCGCGCGCTCCCGCCTTGCCGGGCTGCCTGCCACCGTGGTGCAGATCAACTTCCGCTATGCGGGACAGGCGCTGGAGCAACTGGGTATTGAAAAGATCAACGGCGCACTGCTGGATCTTGGCGTTTCCAGCCACCAGCTGGACGATGCCGCTCGGGGCTTTTCCTACCGGGCAGACGCACCGCTGGATATGCGCATGAGCCAGCAGGGCGAGACCGCCGCAGACCTTGTGAACACCGAAAGCCGCGAGGAACTGGCCCGTATCCTGCGGGACTACGGCGAGGAGCCCTACGCATGGCAGATCGCAGGAAAGATCGTGGAATCGCGGGAAACTGCCCCCATCCTGACCACCCTGCAGCTGGCAGACATTGTAGCAAGCGCGATGCCCCCGGCAGAGCGCCGCAAAAACAAGAACCCCTCCCGCCGCACCTTTCAGGCGCTGCGCATTGCAGTGAACCACGAACTGGACGCGCTGGAAGAGGGCTTGGATACCATTTTTGATCACCTTGCACCGGGCGGCCGGTTGTGCGTGATCACCTTCCACTCTCTGGAGGACCGGCTGGTCAAGAACAAGTTCCGCCGCTGGTCCACAGCCTGTACCTGCCCGCCGGAGTTTCCGGTGTGTGTATGCGGAGGCAAGGCAAAGGCAAAGCTTATCACCCGTAAACCCATTGAAGCTGACACGCAGGAGCTGGAGGAGAACCGGCGCAGCCGTTCCGCCCACCTGCGTGTACTGGAAAAATGCTGAGATGCCGGAAGCACCGGCATCGTGAGGAGGAGAGGAATCATGGGTCAGCCAGCATACGATCGTAACGCGGTGCGCCGCCGCAGGGCACCGCAGCCGCAGCGCAAAGCAAACCTGCGGGTAGCAAAGGGCGGCAAGCGGCGGTTGAACCCGCTGCAGGCCGCCGTACATAACGCCATGAATCTGGTGGCGGCAGCACTGCTGGTGGGCTTTGCTATCAGCCTGCTGTGGAGCGAGGCACAGCTGGTGGAGCTGAACGACCAGATCCAGGCCACAAAAGCGCAGCTGGTCAGCGAGCAGAGCCAGTATACCTACTACAACAGCACCCTGAACAGCAAGACCAACATTGCCAGCGTGGAGGAGACCGCAGGGCGGCTGGGTCTGATGAAGGTAGACCCCAGCCAGATCACCTACATCCGTCTGGGCGAAAGTGGTGAACTGGTGCGCCGGGAATCCACCGTGCGGCAATGGACCGACTTTTTGTACACCGGCGCGGTGAACATTCTGGGCACCGTGAGATAAACGGAAAAAGCGTGCGGCAGCGCACGCTTTTTTCGGTTTATGGACACCGCAGTCTGAACAAATAACAGCGCAGGGCGCGCGGAATGCAGTGCACGCCCCGCAGGAGAGAACCAATGCAAGAACCTTTCCGTAACAAAAAAAGCAGGGGCTACCGTCTGCGCCCGGCCTCCGGCCGGGACCGGCTGGACAGCCGGGTGCGGCGGCTTTGCAGCCGTCTGGGCATCCTTGCGGTGGTGGTGGCGGCCGCCATCGTTATCCGCAGCCTGTATAAGATCCAGATCGTCCACGGGGCCGAGTACCGCCAGTACGCCGCCCAGCAGCAGCTGCTGGATACCACCATCAAAGCCACCCGCGGCGAGATCTACGATGCCTCCGGCATCACTCTTGCCTCCACCAGCGTGGTGTGGACCATCTGGGCAGACCCCAGTTACAGCAGCATTCTTTATACCAGCAAGACCAACGATGACGACACCGTGACCAAAACGCTGGACCCCGCCATGTGCGCCGAGGTGAGCCGGGAGCTGACGTTGCGTCTGCTCTCCGGGGACGGCGAAAGCATGGACAGCGTGGACACCTCCTCGGCAGAGTATCAGCAGCAGTACCAGACCGTTTACGATGCGCTTTCCCGGCTGGATTCTGCCTACGTTACCCTTGCCACCAAGGTGAACAACGCGGTGAAGCTTTCCATTGAAAAATACGTCACCAGCTTCAACAAGGCGCACAAAAAGGCCACCGATACCTCCCGCAAGGGACGTATCTCAGTGTCCTCGGAAAAGAGTTTCCAGCGCAACTACCCCTACGGTGCCTTTGCCGCGGCGGTGCTGGGCTTTACGGACGCGGACGGCATCGGCACCTACGGACTGGAAAAATCCTACCAGTCCACCTTAGCCGGTGTGGATGGCCGCACCATCACCCAGCGCAACGCGGTGGGCAACGCCATTGCGGACGCCAATGCCACCACCTTTGCCGCCAAGGACGGCTCCAATCTGGTACTGTCGCTGGACGTGAACGTGCAGGAGATCGCGGAGCGGTACCTGAACGAAGCCATTGCAGCCAATACGGTGGAAAACCGCGGCTGCGCCATTGTGATGAACGTCAAGACCGGTGCCATCCTTGCCATGGCTTCCAAGCCGGACTTTGACCCCAACGACCCGCTGAACTACACCGCCAACGAGGCTTACCTCAACGAACTGGTGCACGCAGAACCGGAACTTTACGGCATCTATAAAAAGGACGCCGACGGCAACTACATCACCGACGAGCAGGGCAACAAAATTCTGGACGAGGAAGCGGACTATTCCGGCTACTACCGGGATATCCTGTGGAAGAACAAGACCATCACCGAACTGTACTACCCCGGCTCTGTGTTCAAGGTCATCACCTCTGCCATGGGCATCGACTCCGGCGTGGCGACCATGAACACCACCTTTACCTGCTCCGGCGCTTACGGTGTGGCCAAGGAGACCTACCACTGCGCTGGGCGCAAGGCACACGGCCTGCTCAATATGGCCGAGGCACTGCGCAAGAGCTGCAACATCTACTATATCCAGCTGGGGCAGCGTGTCGGCTCGCAGCAGTTCTATAACTACTTCGATGCCTTCGGTTTTACCGCCCGCACCGGCGTGGACCTGCCCAGCGAGACCAACTTTATGCAGTACTACCGCGCCGACCAGCTGGGCGAGGTGCAGCTGGCGTCCTCCTCCTTCGGTCAGGCCATGGCCATCACCCCGCTGCAGATGTGCACCGCCATTGCGGCTACCGTCAACGGCGGGTATCTGGTCACCCCCCATGTGGTGGATAAGATCACCGATGCCAACGGCAATGTCATTCAGGAGATCGGCGCAGACGTGCGCCGTCAGGTCATCAGCCAGAGCGCCAGCGATGTCATCCGGGAGATGATGGAGTACGAGGTGGGCAACGGCACCGGCGGCGGCAAAAACGCCTATGTGTCCGGCTACCGCATCGGCGGCAAGTCCGGTACCTCCGAGCAGCTGAATATGCACCGCCGCGCCGACGGCGACTATAAAAAGGTGGCTTCTTTCGTGGGTGTGCTGCCCGCCAACGACCCGGAAATTCTCGTCTACGTCATGCTGGACGACCCCAACAACGCCCGGACGGACTATTCCTCCATCCTTGCAGCCCCTGTGGCGGGCAATATCATCAGTGAGGTAGCCCCCTATCTGGGCATCGCCACCGACGGCGAGGACCGCAGCGGCACCATCGTTACTGTGCCGAACCTTGTGGGCACCGAGTGGAGCAACGCACAGGTGAGCCTGAACATTCAGGGCTTGAAGCATCAATTGCAGGAGAGTCAGAGCAGCCAGTCTGCTGCCCCGGTCACCTACCAGTACCCCCACGCGGGTGCAAAGGTGCCCTATGGCACCACCATCTACCTGTATACCGATACCTACGAGGGCAGCCGCACCGAGGTGCCGGATGTGACCGGCAAGAGCCCGGACTTTGCCCGCCAGATGCTGAGCGCCGCCGGGCTGAACTGCGTGGTGGAAGGCAGCGGCACGGTGCAGGCGCAAAGCGACGAGCCCGGCTCCAGCGTGCAGCGCGGCACCATCATCACCCTGACCTGCGGGTAAAAGCGATTTTATAGCGCGTTTTCCGCTGCGGCTCCATTCGTGAAAATGCGATTCCGGGCAGACCGCAGTCTGCCCGGAATCGCCCAATTTATAAGATGATTTCCGCTGAGAATGGCCAGAGCAGCGCGGAGGCCATTTCTAATCGTCAAACGCCGAAAAGGCCGCTGTACAAAATACGGTGCGGCGGTTCCCTATAATAGATAGAACGAGAGGGGATAGAACAATGGAAAAGATCCATGCAAGCAAGCTTCTGGCAGGGCTGGTGCCTGCCGGAAAACTGACCAGTGACCCGGAGGTGGCACTGGTCACCACCGACAGCCGCGAGGTAAAGCCCGGCTGCATTTTTGTGGCCTTCCCCGGCGAGCGGTTCGACGGCCATGATTTCGCCGCCCGTGCGCTGGAGCAGGGCGCGGAGTATGTGGTGGTCAACCATCCCGTGCCCGGTGTGCCGGAAGAAAAGGCCATCCTTTGCCCGGACAGCTACCACGCCATGATGGTGATGGGCGCAAACTACCGAAGCCAGTACCACCCCAAGATGGTGGGCGTGACCGGCAGCGTGGGCAAGACCACCACCAAGCAGATGACCTACGCCGCCCTGAGCAGCTTTGGCGAGACCATCAAGACCGAGGGCAACCAGAACAACGAGCTGGGAATGCCCCGCACTCTGATGCGGCTGGAAAGCAGCACCGAGTACGCAGTCATCGAGATGGGCATGAGCCACGCGGGCGAGATCGACCGTCTGGTGCGGGCAGCACGGCCGGATGTGGGCATCATCACCTGCATCGGCGTGTCTCACATCGGCAATCTGGGTAGTCAGGAGAATATCTGCAAGGCAAAGCTGGAGATCTGCAACGGTCTGCCGGAGGGCGCGCCGCTGGTGCTGAACTACGACGACCCCTTCCTGCGCAAGGCAACGCTGCCCGCCCATGTGCGCCCGGTGTGGTTCAGCCTGAGCGACGAGAACGCAGACGTCTGCGCCCTGTCCATCCGGCAGGAGACCGACGGCATGAGTTTTGTGCTGGAGGATCAGGAGCACGGCACCTTTGTGGTGAACATCCCCGCCATGGGACGCCATAATGTGGCAAACGCTCTGGCTGCCTACTGCGCCGCCACCCGTCTGGGGTGTGACGCCAAGAGGGTCATCCATGGGCTTTCCAACTTTGAGCAGACCGGCCGCCGCCAGAAGGTGGTGGACAGCGAGGGCGTGACCGTCATCGAGGACTGCTACAATGCAAACCCGGACAGCATGAAGGCTGCGCTGGCCATGTTCAAGGACTTCCCCTGCAAGCGCCGCTTTGCCCTGCTGGGCGATATGCTGGAGCTGGGCGAGCTGAGCCGCGAGGCACACGAGGAGCTGGGACGTCTTGCCGCCGAGAGCGGGCTGTACTGCCTGATCACTTACGGTGAGCAGGCCAAGCGTACCGCTGTAGTGGCTGCCGCTAAGGGAGTAAAGACCCTGCACGCAGAAAATTACCGCGAGGCCGCCGATGCCCTGCTGGACCGGGTGCAGCCCGGCGATGCCGTTCTGGTAAAGGCCAGCCACGGCATGGCACTGGAAAAAGTGCTGGATATCTTCTACGAAGAGCATAAAGAAGCGGAAGTATAACTATTTGGCGAAATGGAGTGTCTGATCTATGGAGCGTTTCGCCTTGGCAGCGGCGGTGGTGCTGGGCTTTGCCCTTACGGCAGCCCTGTGCAGCCTGTTTGTGCCGCTGCGGCGGGTGTTGGAACGCCGCGAACAACAGCAGCCGGTACAGTCTGAGCAGCCCCGGCCTGCACCCCTGCGCGCCCCGCTGTGGGGCGGGCTGTGTGCGGCGGCGGGCACGGTGGCTGCGGTGGGCGTGGGCTGGCTTGCCGCCTGCGTAGGCCAGCCGGAGCTGCTGGGCAGCGAGGGCCGGCTGATGACACGGCTGCTCACGGCGCTGGCTGGGAGCCTTGCCTTTGGGGCAGTGGGTCTTGCAGAAGATCTTGCCCGGATGCGCAGCCCGGCGGCGCTGGGGCTGCGGCGGGACGTGAGGCTTTTGCTGGAAGCACTGGCTGCGGCGTTCGTTCTTTTGCTGCTGCGGGCAGCGGGCTGTCTGCCCCGGGGGCTGGGCGTGCCCGGGGCGGGGTATGTGCTGCTGGGCAGCGCCGTGCCCTTTTTGTGGGCGGTGCTCATGGTGGTACTGGCCGAGTGCGCCCGCATCGCCGAGCGGGACGAGGGCGCGGTGTGCGGTGCGGCCTTTGTGGCCATGCTGGCGCTGATGATGGCAGAGGCCGGCTTGGGCGTGCCCGGGCTGGCGGTGCTGCCCGCCGCGCTGGCCGGGGCACTGGTGGCATTGGGGCTGTGGGCGTTCCCTCCGGCAAGGCTGGGGGTGGGCTGCTGCGGCAGTCTGCTGGCAGCAGGTGCCATCGGCTGCATCCCGCTCAGTCTGGATATGACCAGCCTGACCGTGCCGCTGGCGCTGCCCTTCTGGGCGGCGGGCGGTCTTTTGGCGGCGCAGCTGCTGTGTGCAAAACGCACCGGCAAGCCTTTGCGCTGCTGGGTAAAAAAGCATAAAATGAGCCCGGAGACGGTGTTCCTGTGCAGCTTTGCGCTGAGCGCTGTCGGCTATGTGCTGGCGCTGGCGCTGCTGCGCTGGTGCTGACCGGGCACAGAGAGGGAAGGGAGCGCAGATGGCGACTATCCGCAAAAAACACAGAGCGCCGGTGTCGGTGTTCCAGCGAGACCCGGGCCCGTGGTCCCGGCTGCTGATCGACTGGCTGGCTACGCTGGCCGTTATTATGATCTTTGGGCTGGTGATGCTGTTCAGCGCCAGCTACACCACCGGTTACCTGCGCATGGGCGACAGCTTCCACTACATCAAGCAGCAGGCGCTGTGCATGATGCTGGGGTTGGCCTGTATGTTCCTGATGAGTTATATGGATCACCGCTTTTTGCGCAAGATGGTGGTGCCGGGCTACATCATCGTGCTGGCCATGCTGGCCGTCACCCTGACCATGGCACCCCTGAACGGCTGCCGCCGCTGGATCCGCTTCGGCGGGCTTACGCTGCAATCCTCGGAGGTGGCAAAGTTTGAAATGATCCTGTTCAGCTCCCACCTTGCGGCCAAAGCGCCGCAGGTGGAGCGGCTGGACCCGGAGCGCCGCATCCTGCTTACCCCCCGGGAGTGGCTGCGGGTGCGGGTGTGGAAGCAGCTGGTGGTGCCGGTGCTGCCCCTTATACCGGTGGTCATCCTGCTGGCGCTGGAGCCGCACATGTCCGGCATTGTGCTGACAGTGGCGGTGGTGGGCACCATCCTGCTGCTGTCCGGCAGCGGCGGTGTGCTGACATGGGCGGGCGCCATCACGGCAGGCGCCCTGCTGGAAACACTGCTCTCCCATGTGGACTCCATCCCCTACCTGCAAAAGCGTCTGGACGGCTGGACGCAGGATCTGAGCCAGATGACCGACCAGACCGTGCAGAGCCTTTATGCTATCGGCTCCGGCGGGCTGAAGGGGCTGGGGCTGGGCAACAGCGTGGAAAAGCAGCTCTGGCTGCCGGAAAGTACCAACGACTTCATCTTCAGCGTGGTGTGCGAGGAACTGGGCTTCATCGGCGCAGTGCTCATCATCGTGCTGTTCGTGCTGTTCATCGTGCAGGGGCTGCTCATCGCCTATAAGGCCGAGAATTTGTACTGCACCATGGTGGGCATCGGCATTATGGCGCAGATCGCGTGGCAGGTGTTCTGCAACATCGCCGTGGTCACCAACACCCTGCCCAACACCGGCATCAGCCTGCCCTTCTTCTCCTCCGGCGGCACCAGTCTGATCCTGTTGCTGGCAGAGATGGGCGTAATGGTGAACATCGGCCGCAACGGCGAGCGGGCAGCGCAGCAGCGGGAGCAGATGCGTGCCCAGCGGGAAGCCGCCCGCGCCGAGCGGGAAGCAGAGCTTGCCCGCAAGACCATTGACTTGGCTTCTGCCCGCGCAGCCCGTACAGAACAGTAAAACAAACCGCAAGCCCACCCGGCCTGTAACCGGGCGTTTATAAGGAGGAATCACCATGCGTGTTCTCATCGCAGCCGGCGGCACCGCCGGACATATCAACCCCGCATTGGCCATTGCCGGTGCGCTGAAAAAGGCCGACCCTACCGCCGAGATCCACTTTGCAGGCCGTAAGGAGGGCATGGAGTACCGTCTGGTCACACAGGCGGGCTACCCCTTCCACCATATCGAAATCACCGGGTTTCAGCGCAAGCTCAGTCTGCACAACATCAAGCGCAATATCATTACCTTGTGGAATCTGGCCCTCTCCGGCCCCAAGGCCAAGGCCATGATGAAAGAGGTAAAGCCGGATCTCGTCATCGGCTGCGGCGGCTATGTGTCCGGCCCGGTGGTGCGCTGCGCCGCCAAAATGGGCATCCACACTGCCCTGCACGAGCAGAACGCCTTCCCCGGTGTGACCAACAAGCTGCTGGCCCCGGATGTGGATATCGTGTTTGCTGCCGTGCCCGCCGCTGTGGAAAAGCTGGGCGCACCGGACAAGACCCTTGTGGTGGGCAACCCCGTGCGGCCGGAGGTGTTTGTACAGGCCGCGGACCGCGAAGCCATCCGCGCACAGCTGGGTGCGGGCGACCGCACCGTCATCCTGTCCTTCGGCGGCAGTCTGGGTGCGCGCCGGGTGAACGAGGTGGTGGCAGACCTGTGCGCATGGGAGCAGCACGAGCACAAGCCGGTGCTGCACCTGCACGCCACCGGGCAGTACGGGGTGCAGCTGTTTGAGCAGCTGCAAAAGCAAAAGGACTTTGCCCCCGGTGACAGCCTTGTGGTAAAGGAATACATCAACAATATGCCGGAGCTGCTGGCGGCGGCGGATCTTGTCATCAGCCGCGCAGGTGCGCTGACGCTGGCCGAACTGGAAGCCGTGGGACGTGCCGCTGTGCTGATCCCCAGCCCCAATGTGGCGGAGAACCACCAGTACTACAACGCCATGGAGCTGCAAAAGGCCGGGGCGGCTGTGGTGATCGAAGAAAAAGACCTGACCGGCGAAAAGCTGGTGCAGACGGTTTCTGCCATGCTGGCACAGCCCGGCAAGCTGACCGAGATGGGCAAAAATGCCCGCAGCCTGTCGGTGGACGACAGTCTGGACCGCATTACTGCGGCCCTGCTCAAGCTGGTAAAGACCCCGTGATGCAGACGTGGAATAAACAGGAAAGAAGGTGCGAATGATGCAGCAGAACCGTGACCGCAACGGCAGACCCCGGAACACCAGACCCTATGATCTGAACCGGGATGTGGCGCGCACCTCTGCGCCTTCGCAGGATCATACGCCCCGGAGCACCGGCAGCAGCCGCTACGGCTACAACGGCGAGCCGCTCAGCCGCCCGCCCTCCCGCAGCGCCAACGGCAGCGTGCGCTCCTCCCGGGCAGACAACAGCATCCAGTTCCCAACCCAGACCCAGTCCCAGACCCGCCGCCCGGCGCAGGGGAGCAATACCACCCAGTACCCCTCCGGCAGCCGCCCGAAAAACGTGAAATCCGGCGGCAAGCAGCGCCGCCCGGCAAACAATGCCCGCAACGGGCAGAGCAGCCGGAAAAACCAGAACGCGCAGAATCACCCGAACCGGCAGCATCCGGCAGGCGGCGGCCAGCGCCTGCGCCCGGCGCAGAGCGCCCCGCAGCAAAGCCCTGCCCGGCGGGAACAGCGCAAAAAGCGCAAGGTGACCCGTGCTACCCTGCGCCGCCGACGGATGCTGCGCCGCCTGACCGCCTTTGCCATGCTGCTGTGCGTTATTGGTGCAGGTATCTACCTGACCATGACCATGCTGTTCCGCATCAATTCCATTCAGGTGCAGACCCCGGACGGCAAGCAGGTGACCGAGATCGCAGGCTACTCCGCAGACAGCATTTTGCAGCGGATGGGCGTGCAGCTGGAAGAGAACATCTTCAGCTTTGAGCCCGGCGAAAAGGCCGCTGTGCTGGAACAGAATTTCCCGCTGCTGGGCTCCATCAAGGTGATCCGGGACTACCCCAACACCGTGGTGGTGCAGGTGACCGAGGCCGTGCCCGCCTACGCGGTGCAAAACGGCAATAAATGGCTTGTGATCTCGGACAAATGGAAGATCCTGTCCGAGGAAAGCACCCAGCCCGAGGGGCTTTGCACCCTGTACGGCGGCAAGCTGCAGGACACCACCCCGGGACAGGGCTTCTGGTTTGTGGACGACGCGGACGCCGCAAGCGCATCCGGCTCCGAAGCCGCCGAAAGCGAAAGTGCGGTGAGCACCGAGACCGCCCGCATGGAAGCGCTGCGCACACTGCGCAGCAAGCTGGAAGAATACGGCCTGTCGCAGGATGTGACACGGCTGGAAGTGGCAGATACCGAGCAGATCGCCTTTTTGTATCAGGACCGCATCAGCGTGCTGCTGGGTACGCTGAACGATCTGGATTATAAGCTGGACCGCGCCCGCTATGTGCTGACCAACGCCGACGGCAAGGGCTGCGGCCCTACCGACACCGGGCGGCTGGACTTCAGCCATACCAGCGCCAGCAGCACCCGCAAGATCTATTTTGCACAGGGCGAGCCCACCCTGCCCTCCGGCTATGTGGTGCCGCCCAAGGCCGAGGAACCCGCCCCGGCCGAGGATACCGCCGACAGCACGGAAAGCACTGAGGGCGCTACGCCCACGGATACCACCGAACCGGCGGCTGAAACGGACACCGAGCAGCTGCCCCTGACCCACCCTGACCGCATGACGGCCAATGTAGAAGAAAACCCCATGTAAAGAAGCTTTTTGGAGGAGACTGTATGAAGCTGGAACAACTGATGGAAGGCGTGCCCTTTACCCTTGTGCAGGGCAGTCTGGATACTGAGATCGCAGATATCATCTACGACAGCCGCAAGGCTGCCCCGGGGCTTTTGTTCGTGTGCATCGTGGGCACCCAGCGGGACAGCCACACGTTTGCCGCTGACTGCGCTGCCAAGGGGGTCAGCGCGCTGGTCATCCAGCACGACATCGACCTTTCTGACATGCCCGGTGTGACCGTGGTCAAGGTGGAGAGCAGCCGCTATGCCATGGCGCTGATGAGTGCCAACCTCTTCGGCAACCCTGCCCGGCAGATGACCATGATCGGCGTCACCGGCACCAAGGGCAAGACCACCACCACCCACATGATCAAAAGCGTGCTGGAGGCCGCAGGCCGCAAGGTGGGCATGATCGGTACCAACGGCATCTACTATATGGGACGCCATAAGGACACCGCCAACACCACCCCGGAAAGCTACGAGCTGCAAAAGACCTTCCGGGAGTTTCTGGATGCCGGCTGCGACACCGCGCTGATGGAGGTGTCCAGTCAGGGCCTGATGATGGACCGTGTGGCGGGCGTGCACTACGATGTGGGCGTGTTCACCAACCTTTCGCCGGATCATATCGGCCCCGGTGAGCACAAGACCTTTGAGGAGTACCGCAGCTGGAAGGGACAGCTGTTCAAGCGCTGCGATGTGGGCGTGGTGAACATTGATGACGAGAACACCGCCGCCCTGCTGGAGGGTCACACCTGCAAGCTGGTCACCTATGGCCGCGATGAAAAGGCCGACTACCGCGAGACCGGCTACAAACTGCTGCGCACCCACGATTTTCTGGGCGTCGCCTTCCACGTTACCGGCAAGGACGAGATGGACGTCAAGGTGAATATGCCCGGCGAGTTCAGCGTGTACAACGCGCTGGCTGCGCTGGCCGTGGGCAAGGTGCTGGGGCTGCCGGATGCTGCCATCCACGATGGTCTGGGCAAGTGCGTGGTGAAGGGACGTGTGGAACTGGTGCCCATCAGCAAAAAGTTCACCATCCTGCTGGACTACGCCCACAACGAGGTATCCACCGAGAGCCTGCTCACCACCCTGCGCGCCTACAAGCCCCACCGTCTGGTGGTGGTGTTCGGCTGCGGCGGCAACCGCTCCAAGCTGCGCCGCTACGGCATGGGCGAGATCTGCGCCAAGATGGCCGATTTCTCCATCCTCACTGAGGACAACAATCGCTTTGAGAAGGTGGAGGACATCATTGCGGATATCCGTGAGGGCATGAACAAGGGCAACCCGGACGCAAAGTTCGTGGAGATCCCCGACCGTCTGGACGCGCTGCACTACGCGGTGGATCACGCACAGGAGGGCGATTTGATCGCCGTCATCGGCAAGGGTCACGAGACCTACCGCGACCGCGAGGGCGTCAAGACCCCCTTCCTTGAGCGAGAACTGCTGGAAGAATACGCCCAGCAGATTGGGCTGGAATAAGGCCGTAGACGGTTGAGAATGCCCTCCGCGTGCGCTCTGGGCATTTTCAGAGGAAAGAATATTTTTATTTCGGGGGACAGGAAAGTCTGCGGACTTTCCTGTCCCCCATTTTCACTGGAAGGGCCGTGGCGGAAAACTGCCGCTTATCTTTATAGCCCTTCTTGTGAAAAGGCGTTTGTCGCACTCCGCAGAGTGCGACAAACGCGAAATATCAAATAATTGTTCCGCTGTTTATGCGCAGAGCGTAAGCGGAGCGCATTATAAATCGTTTTATTTGCCGGAAAGGCCGCTGCACAAAGTACTGTGCAGCGGCCTTTTTGCGCCCTGTGGGAGCCCCTATATAAAAAGGAAGCAAACTGTGACAGAAATGTAAAAGATAAAAATCTTTAACTAAAACCATTGACTTATCCGACGGTTTGGCTATAATGGTCGTGTTCGATACCTCATAACTTTTAGGTAAATAATTAAAAACAACCATAGAACATAAAGGAGAATACTGCCATGACTTTCGAGGAAATGAAGAAGATCGTTGTCGATACCCTGAGCTGCGATGAGGACAAGGTGACCATGGAGGCCAGCCTGACCGAGGATCTGGAGGCTGATAGCCTGGACGCTGTGGAGCTGAACATGGCACTGGAAGAGGCCTGCGGCGTGTCCATCCCCGATGAGGAGCTGGCAAACCTCAAGACCGTGGGCGATATCTTCAACTACATCAATGCCCATGTCTGAGGCTGACCGAGGCGAAACGCGATGAACAGTATCAAAGACCTGCTGCCGGGCAGTATGCGGGAGCGCACCTTCCAGCTGAAGGCCCGGCGGGATGCGGGTGCCGTGTGGAACGACCCGCAGTTCGTGGAATGCAAAAAGTGCGGACGCCGCGCCACCCGCCAGATCTGGAACAAGGCGCAGTACGTCTGCCCCAACTGCGGGGTGCACCTGCCCATCGGCGGGTACTACCGCCTGAGCCTCGTCCTTGACAAGGGCAGCTTCCGGGAACTGGATGCCGACCTTGTCCCGCAGGATGTGCTGCAGTTTCCCGGTTACCCGGAAAAGCTGGAAGCGCAGACCGGCAAGACTGGCCTGAAGGAGGCTGTCATCACCGCCACGGGGCGCATCGAAGGCACCCCGGTTGTGGCAGCAGTGCTGGACAGCCGGTTCTTTATGGGCAGCATGAGCACCACCGTGGGCGAAAAAATCACCCGCGCCGTGGAGCACGCCGCTGCAAAGCACCTGCCGCTGATCATCTTCTCGGCCAGTGGCGGCGCCCGGATGCAGGAGGGCATTTTCAGCCTGATGCAGATGGCCAAGACCTCTGCCGCCATCGAGCGGTTCTCCGCCCGGGGCGGGCTGTACATCAGCGTGCTGACCCATCCCACCACCGGCGGCGTGACCGCCAGCTTTGCCAGCCTTGGCGACATCATGCTGGCCGAGCCCGGGGCGCTGATCGGCTTTGCGGGTCCCCGGGTCATTGAACAGACCATCGGCGAAAAGCTGCCCGCAGGCTTCCAGCGCAGCGAGTTCCAGTACGAGCACGGCTTTGTGGACAAGGTAGTGCCCCGTACCGAAATGCGCGAAACACTGGCGCAGCTGCTGCGTCTGCACGCCTGAGGAGGGAGCGCCTTATGATCAAGGACATCTTACAACAGCTCGCACCGCTGGATGAAAAGATCGCTGCTCTGCGCGGCGACCCGGCGGACGAGAACATGACCGATATCACCAACCACGCTGCCGAGCTGGCAGAGCTTTCCGCGCAGGAGGACGCTTTGCTGTCCGGCTGCGGGGCACTGACCGCAGAGGACAGGGTCTTTCTGGCACGCCACCCGGAGCGCCCCCACATCGACGAGATCGTGGATGCACTGTTCACCGACTTTTTTGAGCAGTGCGGCGACCGTCAGTGCAAGGAGGATGCCGCCATTCTGGGCGGTGTGGCATTGTTCCACGGCCAGCCTGTCACAGTCATCGGCCACCGCAAGGGCAGCACGCTGGAAGAAAACCTGCGCTGCAACTTTGGTATGCCCGGTCCGGAGGGCTACCGCAAGGCCCTGCGCCTGATGAAGCAGGCAGAAAAGTTTGACCGTCCCATCATCACCTTCATCGACACCCCGGGTGCATACCCCGGCAAGGACGCCGAGGAGCGCGGACAGGGCGAAGCCATTGCCCGCAACCTGATGGAGATGAGCGGCCTGACCGTGCCGGTGATCGCAGTGGTCACCGGCGAGGGCTCTTCCGGCGGCGCACTGGCGCTGGGTGTGGCAAACCGCATCCTGATGCTGGAAAATGCCGTCTACTCGGTGCTGAGCCCCGAGGGCTTTGCCAGCATCCTGTGGAAGGATTCCTCCCGCAGCGGCGAAGCCTGCGAGATCATGAAGCTGACCGCGCAGGATCTGTACAAGGACGGCATCGTGGAGGAGATCATCCCGGAGCCGGTGGGCGGCGCACAGCGCGCCCACGGGGTACTGTTCGGCAATCTGGACGAGGCATTGCAGCGTCAGCTGCGCAGCCTTGCCCGCATGAACGGCCGTCAGCTGGCCGAGCAGCGCTACCAGAAATTCCGTCAGATCGGAGAAATGAGGAAAGCATGAAGGGTTTGCGTCTGATCGCCACCGGCGGGGCTTTGCCCGGCCGCACGGTCACCAACGAAGAGCTGAGCCGCACCGTGGATACCAGCGATGAGTGGATCACCACCCGAACCGGCATCCGCACACGGCACTACTGCACCGAGGGCGAAAACGCCGCCACACTGGCTATTGCCGCCGCAAAGCAGGCGCTGCAGCGCAGCGGCCTTGCTCCGGCAGACATTGCCTGCTGCGTCTGCGCCACCCTTTCCGCACCGGACGCCACCCCAAGCGTGGCCTGTCAGGTGCAGGCGGCGCTGGCACTGCCGGAAAACCGCCCCGCACTGGATGTAAACGCCGCCTGTTCCGGCTTTTTGTACGGCACGGCGGTGGCGCGCGGCCTGCTGGCTACGCTGGGCGGGCAGTACGCGCTGGTCATCGGCACAGAGGCACTCTCCCGCTTGATGGATCCCGCCGACCGCTCCACCTGTGTGCTGTTCGGCGATGGTGCCGGTGCGGCAGTGTTTGAACTGACCGACACCTCCGTGCCCTTTGCCATCACGCTGGGTGCCCGGGGCGATGCCGCCATCCATGCCGGCGGCCCCAGCCGCGCAGGCTCGGCACCCATCAGCATGGACGGCAGGGCGGTGTTCCGCTTTGCGGTGGATGCCCTGCCCAAGTGCCTGCACACCGTGCTGGACGAGACCGGCCTTACGCTGGACGATCTGGACTGGGTGGTCTGCCATCAGGCCAACAGCCGCATCATCGACCACTGCGTCAAGGCGCTGCACGCCGACGGTGCAAAGTTCTACAAAAACATGGACCGCCACGGCAACACCAGTGCTGCCAGCATCCCGGTGGCACTGAACGAGCTGGCTGAAAGTGGCCAGCTGCTCCCCGGCCAGACCCTTGCCTGCATCGGCTTCGGCGGCGGCCTGACATGGGGCGGCATGATCGTGGAGTATAAAGGATAAAGACCATGAAACTTTTAAACGAGATATTGGGGACGAAATACCCCATCATTCAGGGCGGCATGGCCAACATTGCCACCGGCGAGTTTGCCGCCGCCTGCTCCAACGCTGGTGCGCTGGGCATCATCGGTGCGGGCGGCATGAATGCCGATACCCTGCGCCAGAACATCCGCAGCTGCCGTGAACTGACCGACAAGCCCTTTGGCGTGAACATCATGCTCATGCACCCGCAGGTAGATGCGTTTGCCCAGATCGTGGTGGAGGAAAAGGTTGCCGTGGTCACCACCGGCGCAGGCAACCCGGGCAAGTACGTTCCCATGTGGAAAGCTGCCGGCATCAAGGTGATCCCGGTGGTGGCGGCTGCCGTGCTGGCACGGCATCTGGAGCCGCTGGGCATCGATGCCGTCATCGCCGAGGGCACCGAGAGCGGCGGCCATGTGGGCGAGATGACCACCATGGCACTGGTGCCGCAGGTGGTGGACGCAGTCAGCGTGCCGGTCATCGCTGCAGGCGGCATTGCCGATGGCCGTCAGTTGGCGGCTGCGCTGGCACTGGGCGCTTGCGGTGTGCAGGTGGGCACCTGCCTGCTGGCAAGCGAGGAGTGCCCCATCCACGAAAACTACAAGGCTGCCTTGCTCAAGGCCAAGGACAGCGACACCATCGTCACCGGACGCACCGTGGGTGCACCGGTGCGTGTGCTGAAAAACCGCATGAGCCGGGAGTATGTCCGTCAGGAAAAGGCGGGTGCGGACAAGATGGAACTGGAAAAATACACGCTGGGCAGCCTGCGCCGCGCCGTCTTTGAGGGCGACACCGACACCGGCAGCCTGATGGCCGGTCAGGTGGCCGGAATGCTGCACGAGGTGCGCCCCGTGGCCGACATCCTTGCCGACCTGTGGCAGGGCGGGAGGCAGCGCATTGCCGCGCTGAACGCCGAATGCTGACCCTTGGCGGCAAGCCCCTGCAACTACCCATTTTGCAGGGCGGCATGGGCGTGGGTGTTTCGCTGGGCGGGCTGGCCGGTGCGGTAGCAGCCTGCGGCGGCATGGGGTGCATCTCCACCGCCGATGCAGGCTACCGCGAGCCAGATTTTGCCCGCGACCCGGCGACAGCCAACCACCGCGCCCTGACCGCAGAGATCCAAAAAGCCAAGGCCATCGCCGGGGGTATGGGTCTGGTAGCCATCAACGCGATGGTAGCTACCCGGGACTACGCCGACGCCATCCGCACCGCCGTGGCGGCGGGGGTGGATGCCGTGGTCTCCGGTGCGGGTCTGCCGCTGGAGCTGCCGGGCATCGTGGGCACCAAAGAAGTGGCCATTGCGCCCATCGTATCCAGCGCCCGGGCGGCAAAGCTCATCCTGCGCCGCTGGGCAAAGGGCTTTGACCGCACCGCCGATTTTGTGGTCATCGAGGGCTGCAAGGCGGGCGGGCATCTCGGCTTTGCCGAGGAGGACCTGCTGGCCGACCGCTGCCAGACCTTGGACGAGATCCTGCCCGGGGTGCTGGCCGAGGTAAAGCCTTACGAGGAACAATACGGCCACGCCATCCCGGTATTTGTGGCGGGCGGCGTGTACACCGGTGCCGATATGGCACATTTTACAAAGCTTGGCGCTGCGGGTGTGCAGCTTGCCACCCGCTTTATCCCTACCTACGAGTGCGACGCCTCCCAGACCTACAAGGACGTGCTGCTGGCGGCAAAGCCGGAGGATGTGCGCATCATTCACAGCCCGGTGGGAATGCCCGGCCGCGCCCTGAACACCCCGCTGGTGCAGGCGCTGGCCGAGGGCAAACGCTTCCCGCCCAAGCACTGCGCCCGGTGTCTCAAGACCTGCGACCCCGCCGCCGTGCCCTACTGCATCACCCACGCCCTCATCGAGGCGGTGAAGGGCAACGTGGAGGAAGGGCTCTTCTTTTGCGGCGAAAACGTGGGCAGACTGGACCGGATGCGCACCGTGCGTGAGCTGATGGACGAACTTGTGACCGAATGGAGGCAGAATTTATGAAGCTTGCCGTACTTTACGCCGGTCAGGGTGCACAGCACCCCGGCATGGGCAAGGAATTTTACGAAGCATCTCCCGCCTTCCGGGCGGCCTTTGACAGCGCAGCGCTGGATTTTGACCTGCACCGCGTCTGCTTTGAGGACCCGGACGGCGTTTTGAACCAGACCGAATACACCCAGCCCTGCATGGTGGCCTTTGCCTGCGGCGTGACCGCTGTGCTGGCCGAAAAGGGCGTAAAGCCCGCCTATCTGGCGGGGCTTTCGCTGGGCGAATACTCCGCGCTGCAGGCAGCCGGGGTGTTTACCGCAAAGCAGGCCATCGAGCTGACCGCCTTCCGGGGCAAGGCCATGGCCGAGGCTGCAAAGGGCCTTGCCTGCGGCATGACCGCCGTGCTGGGGCTGGACAGAGAAAAACTGTCTGCCTGCTGCGAACGGGCGGCAGAGGCAGGCTGTGTGCAGATCTGCAACTACAACTGCCCGGGGCAGCTGGTCATCGGCGGTGAGAAAGCCGCTGTGGAGCAGGCTGCCGCGCTGGCAAAGGAAGCCGGTGCTCGCCGCTGCATCCCGCTGAAGGTCAGCGGCCCCTTCCACACAAAGCTGATGGCTCCCGCAGGGGATGCGCTGGCACAGCGCTTTGCGGGCGAGCAGTTCGGCACCATGGAGACCCCGGTGCTGTTCAACTGTCTGGGGCATGAAAAGGCCGAGACCGACAGCATCCCGCAGCTGCTGGTAAAGCAGGTGCAGAGCAGCGTCTACATGGAAGATACCCTGCGCCGTCTGGGTGAACTGGGTGTGGACCACATTCTGGAGGTCGGCCCCGGCAGCGCCCTGAGCGGTTTTGTGAAAAAGACCCTGCCCGGGGTGGTCTGCACCGCAGTGGAGACCCCGGAACAGCTGGATGCGGTGCTGACCGCATGGAAGGAAGCAGAATGAGCGAAGAAAAGCTGACCCGCGCCGCCATTGTTACCGGCGGCAGCCGGGGCATTGGCCGCGCAGTGTGCGTGGCACTGGCAAAACAGGGCTGCAATGTGGTGGTGAACTACTGCCACGGCGCAGAGCCTGCGGAGCAGACGGCAGCGCTCTGCCGCGCCGAGGGCGTGCAGGCGGTGACCGTGCAGGCGGATGTATCCACCGCCGAGGGCTGCAAAGCGCTGTTCGATGCCGCCGCCGAGGCCTTTGGCCGGGTGGATGTACTGGTGAACAACGCGGGCATCACCCGGGACAACCTGATTTTGCG
>Ga0129312_1000176_pt1 | contig 65305 bp, 90 predicted proteins | sample O827metagenome_FD_94434 | JGI IMG/M metagenome (GOLD analysis project Ga0129312, IMG submission 94434) | Orangutan group fecal microbial communities from Wisconsin, USA - O827 metagenome | ecosystem: Host-associated > Mammals > Digestive system > Large intestine > Fecal | place: USA: Wisconsin... | reverse complement strand
TGGCAACACTTTGGCAACAGAAAATCAGTAAGCCAAAATAAAATGTGCAAATGAAGTAAAATATCGGCAGATTTCAAATAAAACTTAAACAAAATAGTTTAAGCTAAAGAAGCAACTTGCCGAGCTTGAGTAGTTTTCATTTTCCGGGAGTCCGCATAAATACTGGGCTCCCAGACTTTTTTACAACTAAGTGACACCCAAATGACACCATTTTTTGAAATCAGAGATATTTTATAGGCATTCCTCGACTTGAAAAACAGAAAACATATCTGGTATCAACTTCGTAATATCCATCGCTCATCATAATAACAAATGCCTCTTCCGGCTCAATAGTTCCATACACCATATCATCAAAATACTTACGATCAACAACTTTCTTAGTCTTATCTTCACAATCCCACAAAATAATATCATCTGTTTCATAGGTGTTATAATTGGGAAGAGCCTTTTGGATTTCTCCAAGGAGTCCAATTACCTGATCTTCAGCGGTCTTATTTGCAGTGAGACCTGTAGCTTTTGCCTCCTGTAGACCAAATGCGATTTGACGTCCTTTATCCGGATACAGGTGAGCATATGTGTTCCAGGTTGTCTGTACATTTTTGTGGCCAAGCCTCTCAGATATCATAAGAATATTAAATCCCATCTCGATAAGTAGTGATGCGTGAGAATACCTAAGATCATGAATCCGTATAGGCTCAAGTCCGGCCATATGTGCCATGCGCTTTATTTCTTTCAATAGAAATGATTTTGTAAATGTAAATAGCCGGTCGGTTTGTTCAAGGCCATAAAGACCATGCATATAGTTTTGGACTTCATCATAAAGAAACTGTGGGATTGCTATGCATCTGACAGACGGCTCATTTTTCGGCTTCTTGATAATATGCTCTCCATTCAAGACAGTGAAGCTCTTCTTAATGTCCAGCCTTGGACCTGGAAGGAAATCGGCAGGAGTGAGGGCAAGGAGTTCACCTTCCCGGATGCCGGTCCAAAATAGGATGTCAAAGGCAATTCTGGCATCTGACTTATCGGCATATCCTATGAATTGCTCAAACTGATCAAGAGTCCATATTTCCATTGCCTCTGCGCTACTTTTTCCCATGCTCCCAGCTCTCTCACATGGATTATATGGAAGCCGGTAATATCGGACTGCATAATTCATCATGGCAGATAACTCGTTATTGATAGATTTCAAGTAAGTAGGTGCATACCCTACGCCCTTGAATTTATCAAAGCCTTTCTGTTGTACCCATGTCTGCCAGTTCAGAACATCCAGCTCCGTAATCTGATTGATAGGTTTCATACCAAAATAAGGACTGATCATTTTGTCAAAAGCCCGTTGCTTTCGCTCTGCGGTGGTTATTTCTATTTTATGGTTCTTTGTGAGATCACTCAGATAATTTTTGGCAAGGACGGTAAATGGAATATCTGCAGAATGCACGAAAGTAGCCTTGAATTCAGTTTCAAAATCCAAAGCATCCTTTTTCCGCTCAAAACCTCTCTTTGTCTTTTGTCTTTTTTCTCCACGCCAGTCTTTGTATTTGAATTTGGAGGTCCAGGTTCCGTTGTCTTCTTTGTATGCTGGCATATATAGCCTCCTTGACTTTTTATGAAAGAAGGTACTATAATGTACTTAACAAGAGAGCCAATGGCTAGAGTATACCTAGCCGCCGGCAAAATGCAGCATTAAAAATAGCGCCTTACTTTACCAGAGCGAGGGCGCTATTTTTTGTGTATATTGATAACAAGAGTAACGATTGCACAAAGCATAATTACAAATTGGATCAGATCCGTGTATGTAACCATTGGCACCAGCTCCCTTCCATAAGTGTCCGGCAGCCGACATAATCGCCCCATCAGCTCCCTTGGCAGGTACATCGAGTACCTTCCAAGTAGATTTATTCTGTTCTGTATTTGTAGGACCTTTCCATTGCCTCTAATGTCAGCATATCAAGGTCTTTTTGCGAAAGTACACCTATTTTATTGCGGTCTTTCCTTAAACGATAGAATTCGCTTCTGGAGAGATCGTCAAGGTGTGATAACCGTTCTTCAATCATCCTTTCAAATTCCTCGTCATGCTCCATTGCATCAGCGAGAGGAGTGTTTAGGAGTTCTCCAAGGACTTTTTCTCTTAAAGTAATTTCTGGATTCATCATTTGTGAGGGTTCAGGTTGTCTCATGCTGAATACCTCCATTAAAAATACTTAATTAGTTTGCTTTTCACAAATCCCTCCGTTATTTCATCGAGATATGAAAAATAAATCAGAGAAGTACCATGGATCTCGCACAGGCGTTTCTTGCGAATATCATTAACACGCCTTTTCAGAAATCCTTCTTCTCCACCCCAATGTTTTAATGGCTTATAGTGCTGCACGCCCTGATATTCTATGGCTAGATCAATGTTCTCAATATAAATATCGAGTTCAAGATTTTCAAGCCATTTTGATCTATAGTGTGGTACTACAGTATATTCGGGAAAAAGATCATACACTATATGATATAGATTTTTTTCATGCAACCATGGATTACGAAAATCCTTAATTGCCGCTCGAACATCATAATACTGTGAGCGGGCTGGATACAGGCCTATAAGAGTATGAATGTATATTGATAGTTCATCTGGAAAACATTGTTCATGATTAACATATAATTCTATGTACTTCCAACCATATATAATAGACAATAACTCTTTCAATGCGTCAAAATAGAATAAAAAATCTTTTTCGGAAGATAACAGTGCATAATTGCAATAATTATTATCTTCCTCTGGTGTTATATGCTCCGGGAAGATTGAACATAGGAAAGAAGCTAATTTATAATTTTTGGAATTATTTTTCCAGAAAAAAATTTCTATATCATAAAAATCAATGCGTCCCATTAATGCAAATCTACCGTTACATATTTGGCGATAAGAAGGTTTAATTCTATCAATAGCGTGAAAACCAATAGGTTTCTTACTTGTCATGACTATTCTTTCTGCCCCGGTACCATTCGAGGCTAATTATTTTCCAGACGCTTTTCTCATTTGACCATCTGCTGCAACAGATTGAGAGACTTGTTCTTTCAGTAACTCTTTTATTTTACCTATGATGATATCTTTGTTATCTTCATTAAGATTTTTAAAGGAAGATAAAACCTTATTGTCCTCGAAGGTTTCTGGTAGTGTCATCCCAGGAAAAAAACTTGCGAGCGTTGGAGAGTATTCGGACCATTTGCCGTTTTTTAAGTAATCTCTCCGAGAAATGATAAGCAAATACTCATCTAGTGTTGGTTCTATGGTCGGAGAAATAGCACCAGGGCTGTTCCAATATCTTTCATCTACGTTAAAAAAAGCAGATAATTCTTTATAATACTTTTGATAAGTAGTGCTCTTTCCTAAAAGCCATTCGATAATTTCACGATCTGGTATATGAATGGTTTCTGCTAATTGATGAATAGTAGAACATTCATAATCAATTTGCAATGCTAGCTTATGCGGAAAGGTAGTGGCATCTGATTCTTCTTCACTATATCCAAGAGAGGACGCAAGACTGCCAGAACCACAATCATTTAGACCTAATATGTAGTCGGCTGAGACAGAAAATATTTCCGTTAATCGCATTATAGTATCTGCTGTTAGCGGAATTTTTTCTGATTCATATTTTGAAATTGCAGCATCTTTTACATTTAAAAGTTTTCCAAGTTCAGACTGAGTCATTCCTTTCGATTCCCGTAGTACTTTAAGACGATTCATGAAAACACCTCCTATATCAATATAGCATTTTCCAATTAAGAAATGTTTTGATTTTCCTAATTGGAAAAAAGTTTCGTCGAAGCTATTGACTTTCCATATAGGAAAGTATAATATATAAACATAAATTTCCTAACAGGAAAGAAGGGAGGACGATACGCAGTGAATGTACCATTAAGAGAGTTAAGAGAATCGAAAGGATTCACACAGTTAGAGATGGCAAAAATGCTGGGATTAAAAACTGTTTCTGCTTATAGCAAGAAAGAAAATGGAAAAACTAAAATTTCCTTACAGGAAGCTAAAATCCTTTCCGAAAAACTTGATAAACCTATTGATTTTTTTTGCCATTAAACTTTCCTAATAGGATAAATCAATTATATGGCGAGGAGGATAAGAAAATAAATGGGAACAAGACCTACGAAAGCAAAGAACAATATCTTTTGCAAGGCTAGATTGGAAGCTGCAAGATATAACGACAAACTGAAAAGTAGAGCTGGCGCTGCAGAAGTATTGGGCTATGCATCGGAGTCCACAATTTCTGATTGGGAACTTGGAATCAGTGTACCGACACCAGAAGCTGTGTTGAAAATGTCAGATTTATATAATGCACCAGAACTGATCAATACATACTGTCATAATTTATGTCCTTTGGGATGGGACATTCCGGAGATTACAGCGCAGGACCTCGATAGGATTTCAATTAAGGCTCTTTCAGCGTTCCAGAAAATTTCAAAGACAAAGGAAGCTCTTTTGGATATTGTATCAGACGGCATTATATCAGAGGACGAGCAACCGACATTGGAAAAGGTGCTTTCATCATTGGATGAACTGAATGCAGTGACACAGGAGCTGAAAGCATGGGTCACAAAAAACTGTCGAAAGGATGAATAGGTAGGAGGTGAAGGAATGGCAGTGATAAACCAGGAAGTCACGGTTTCTTATTACACTGTGCAGGATGTCATGAAAATTCTTGGGTGTAAACAGACAAAGGCACAGGAAATAATCCGAAATCTGAATGATGAAATGGTGGAACAGGGATACATGAGATATCCCAAAGGAAAGGTATCCAGAAAATATTTCAATGAACGCTTTATTTAGAGAGGAGGTATCAGAGATGGCGAAAAGATACTATAATGTGTGCCCTTTGTGCAACGGAAACTTAGATCCGGGAGAACGGTGCACATGTACACAGGAAAAGAAACAGGAAAATGCAAAACTTCAAAGCATGTATAGAGCTGGTCGGGGAGGGCAATTACAATTCTGTTTTTCGGAGGTGCAAAGTCGTGAAAAGGTTATCGTATAACACTTCATGCGCAGCTGTCGGAGCGATAGTAATAGGCGCACTAATAGCTGTATGGCAAGGAGGGGAGATAAAGGCAGCTGCATCATCCTCTCTTGAGCCGGAGAGAGTTGCAGTTACATATGTCACAAGCATTAAGTCACAACCGGTTGCTGAAGCGGCGGAACGCATGCAAGAAGCAAAAGAGATGAAAACAATTCCTGAGTGGCCGGCATTTGCTTATGAAAGAGATTGGACTGAGGAAGAAACATATTTATTAGCAAGGCTTGCAATGGCGGAGGCAGAAGGGTGTTCAATTCAATGCAAGACGTTGATCATAATGTCGGTTCTTAACCGAGTGGAGAGCGATTTGTTTCCAGGTAACATTCATGATGTGATTTATCAATGCACAGGTGGAACTTACCAGTATTCGTGCATGGGTGACGGACGTTGGGACAGAGTTGAACCTAATGACGATTGCTATGAGGCAGTTGAAGTTGTTAGGACAGCGACGAATGATTATTCTGACGGGTGCCTGTATTTTGAAGCTTGTGAAGATGATGATAATTGGCATAGCCGGAATTTGAATTACCTATATCAGTGCGACGCAATGAGATTTTATAAGTAGGAGGCAGACATGAGTGAAAGCAAAGTGTGTAAAGTGCAATCTGAACTGGAATATCAGTATCTTACAGAGGATTCCAAAGTCAGGGTATATTTGTCCCCGGTGCGAAGAGAAAAACAGAAGGATTCGGTGGCAGAAATCATCACGGTAGGTATCATAGAATTTTTCTTTGCTTTATCAGCGGCGTACTTCACAGCCATGCAGGCCATTCCGTATGCGTATCAGAAAAGAGGGTACAAAGCATATGGGGGTGAGTACATATTGGTTGGAATAGTTTTTTTACTATCCTACTGCGCCATACATACATTTTTTAAGTATTACAGGAGAGGAAAAGCACATGACAAAGAGAGAGGTTGAGTTAATTTTACAAACCGATATACCGGATGCTTATTATGAAAAGGCTTTAATTTATGCTAAAAGAAAGCAGAAATATATTTACAAAATGGAAAAGAGACCAGTAGTAATGCAACCGTGGTATCTGGCCCAGCTTACGGCTGAATATGTTCAATCATTGGCCTTCTCAAAATTTACAATGGATTTATGCGAGGAGCTTCGCAATATGGAAAAGAGCGTTCCGTCCGAAGACAGGAACACTCCCACTGCATCCATATTGTAGCATTCATCGCTTTATAAATCAAGAATAAACAAACAATATGGAGGTATTGACATGGAAAAGAAAATGAATGCTATGGAAGAAATACAAAAGAGATACGCCGGCTGTAATCTTCTTATGCCGGCATCAACAGAGGTTCAGCTGAACCCATTCTATAAAGTCACAGTCATGGAAGTGAGTGCTGACTTGTCTGAAAATTCTGGAGATATTTTCAAAGTAGGATCCGTTAAAGCGAAAGATGGAAATGGAAAAGAAATTTGGATTGATACATTTTCTCCTGCAAAGCCACTTTTAATGAAAATTGCAGCTGCAGCTGGCATACAGTTTGACCCTAATCATACCTATGTGGTGAGGGAAAGTGCTAACTCTTATAAGGCTAAAGCCTATGGAGCAATGCGCATGCCTGATGGTACCGGAAAAACTCATGCAGATTGGAAGACCATTGAACTAGATGACGAAGAGGCCAATTACAAAATTGAATTTATGGATAAATCCATAAAAGGTATTACTGACGAAAAAGCCGCAAAAGCCGCCGCAGAAATGTTCAAGGGAAAATGGATTAATGCTACAAACAAGTGGGGGAAAGCGTGCAAAGCATATGTGATAGATGATTGTGACAGGGAAAAATACATTGAACGTTCGGTATTGGTTAATATGACGCTTCTCAGAAAAACTGCAGCTGAAAAGGCTATGACGGGAGCTATACTTCGCGTTATTAGAGCTCTTACCGGGATGAAAGGGCAATATACAAAAGCAGAACTTGAAAACCCATTTGCAATTCCCCGTGTTACATTTTCGCCTGATTATAACGATCCAGAAGTGCGCAGAGCAATGTTATCGCAAGGAATGAATTCCATAGGAACCTTGTTTGGGTCAGAAGTTCCGGCACTCACAACTATTAATACAGACGCCAATAGGAAAATTGATTTCTTTAATCCTGATGAATTTGCAGATAATCCGGCATTTCAAAGCGATGTACTCGCTGATGAAACTTCAGCAACAGAAGATGATTTGGAGAGTCAGAGTGAGCAGGAAATACAAAACATTGAAAATGTCAATAATGAACCGGAGAATGAAGAACTTGCTTGCAGTAATTGCGGCTCACCAATTACGCCAAATGTTTATAATTATTCACTTAACAAATTCGGACAACCGTTATGCGTCAAGTGTCAGAGAGGAGCCAGATAATGAAATTTATCAAAATATCTACAGATATGGAACTTTCAGTACATGATTTTCCGGATGGAGACCATTGCGAGCAGAATAGGGTGTTAAAAGAACTCATTGGTAATAGATGCGATATTTATGAGCATGTGATGCCGGAAAGACTTTATACGGATTTAAAAATGAAAAATCGCCCTAACAAAATACCGGGACAGTGCGTGAGCATGCTGATTGATGAAGAGGGCAGACTGAAAAGAAACGTACCAAATTTAATCGGAAGTTATCTTTACAAAACAGATGAGCATGGAGAGCCAATTATGGGAAATATCCTTTTTGTTGGAGAGGAATGGACCGGTGATGGAATTGATTTCTGCGGAATAGAAGAGAAAACATTCAAATTACTGGAACTTGAGTTAAACAATATGATTTATGCGATGAAAGCTACAAAGGAGGCATTGAAATTATGAAAATATTACATACAGCAGATTGGCATATCGGTTCCTTTAAGGGACCGGAACAGGACGGGGTAAACCTTAGATCCATGGATACACTGAAATGCCTTGAGGAAGTGGTAAGAGTTGCAGAGAATGAACTTCCAGACCTCATCCTTGTATCCGGAGACATATTCCATCAGGCCGAGATTTGGCAGAGCAGGAGCCACAAAGAGGTACTGCAGGCAAGAGATATCATACTTAGATTGTCAAAGACTTGCGGGAAAATCGTTGTTATGCGAGGTACACCAAATCATGACTCAGAAGATGCCTTTGATGAGTTAAGGGCACATTTTGAATTGGTTAATAATGTTTATATTGTAACGGATCCGCAGATAATAAACACAACATACGCTGATATCGTAGTGGTACCTGGATTTGATAAAGGCAAATTCAGAGCAAAGTTTCCCGGTTTGTCCAAGGATGAAGAAAACATGGTGTTCAGTGATGAACTTGGAAATATTGTGGTTGGAATGAAATCGCTTTGCGAACCCGGCAAATTGACAATTCTAATGTCACACTACACAGTGCCTGGGGCAAATACGGAATCAGGACAGGTACAGTTTCTTTCACAGGTTGAACCGGTGATTACGCAGGAAATGCTGATAGCCGCTAATTATGATCTGGTTGCTCTCGGCCACATACATAGACCACAGTTTATAAATGGCCTTGATAATGTATGCTACAGCGGCGCTGTGAATGCTATCAACTTTAATGATGAGGGACAGGAGAGAGGATTCTGGATTCATCACTTTGAAGAGGGCGCATTTGGAAAAACAGGCTTGGTATTTACGGATTCAGAATTCCATAAAACACCTTATAGAGAATTTTTAACAATAAATTGGGATAAGAACGATGTGGAACAGGCAATCAATAATCCGGAATCATTACCTATCTATTTCGCACAGAAAGGCGTTGCTGATAAGATTGTCAGAATTATCTACAGCTGCACAGCAGAACAGAAAAAAGCAATAAATACCGCACAGATTGAAAAGGCTCTGTATGATGCAGGAGCTTTTTGGAAAGCAGACATAAAATTGGATTCCATAGAGGATGTAAACCGAACGGAACTTTCAAAATTTGATGATCCGGAAACAAATCTTATCCAGTATCTACAGGAAAAAGGAAAAATGCCAGAGGAAATCACACAGATACTGGAGGCTGCACGCCCGATCATTGAAAAAGCGAGGGCAAATGAGTCTGTATCGGAGTTTACCGGAACATTTATCCCAAAGGAAATCTCTGTAAAAAATTACAGAAATTATGTAGAGCAGAGTTTTTCGTTTGATGATATTCGCTTCTGCACTATTAATGGACAGAATGGAGCGGGAAAGAGCAGCCTGTTCATGGATGCTATTATGGACTGTCTGTTTGAAGAACCAAGAGAAGGAGATCTCACAGGATGGATTCGAAGTGATGAAAAGGCAAGATCTGGTTCTATCAGTTTTACATTTTCACTTGGAGAAAATACATTCCGTGTAGTGCGCACAAGAGCAAAATCCGGAAAAGGAACGCTTAATTTATCGCAGCTTATTAGTGGAGAATGGGAAGACCGTTCAAAAGAAAAATATAAGGATACGCAAAATGAGATTGAAAAAGTTCTTGGAATGGACAGTCTCACATTCAAGGCATGCGTACTGATTATGCAGGACCAGTACGGATTATTTTTGGAAGCTGGCAAGGAGGAACGTGTTGGAGTCCTCTCAAATCTTCTCGGACTTGGCATATATAGCGTTATGGAAGATTTAGTCAAGGATAACCTTGCGATTCTTAGAAGAGACATTGCAGCTAAAAAAAATACGGTCAATATACATGAACAGACAATAAATGGCTACGGAGATCCTTTTGCTGAAAAGGCAATTGTGGAAAGCAGCATATCGGTTCATCAGGACAGGGTTAATGAACTCACGAAAGAGCGTGATGAAAAATCGGTCATTTTAAACATGCAGAATGAAGCAGAGGAACGCCGCAAGAAAGTACAGGCTTCCATAGTCTCACTGGAATCAAAGGTCGGTGAATGCCAGACGAACATAGCAGCTCTTTCGTCCACCATTACGACCTGTGATACTACGCTGCAGAGCGAGCCGGACACATTACAGAAAGTGGAAAAATACAATGCCCTTGTAGAAAAGGACAAAGAGCTTTCTGAGAAAGCCGCTGTCCATGCGAGCAAGGTAGATGAATTAAATCGACTTAGAGTGCAGATTGCGGATGAAACAGCCTCAATATCAAAGCATGAGGCAGAACTTGACCAAAAGAACAGAGAACTTAGTGATTTGCAGGACAATGCCAATGACTATGTGATCCGGACAAATGCGGCAGAGTATATGAGCCAGGATAAACTCTTAAACGTTGAGTATGAAAAAGAGCGTGATTACCGGGCAAAGGAACTGGAAAAGCAGAAGGTTAGCAATTCAATAGCAGAACTCCAGCATTTGTTTTTGACAACTAAGAAAGGGCTTGAGAGGGATGAAGAGAATCATAGAAGAAAAGCACACCTTCTTGATTCGGTACAATGTGTGGATATCGAGAAAGCAAATTGTGGGTTCCTTGCGGATGCTCTGACCTCAAAGAAAAAATTAGATGAATATCCGGATATATTGAAAAAGTTGGAAGAGGACCATCAGGCAAAAGTAAAACCACTTGAAGACCACTTGAAAAAACTAGACTCCGATCTGCTTGGCATTGGATTTGAACCGGAAAATATAGTGAAGATTAAGGCTAGAATCGCAGAACTCCGTCCGTATGTTGATCAACTTGAGGAGCTTAACCAGCGTGAAAGCAGGATTGAACTCGTAAAAGCTTCAATCGAGCATATACAGTCAAATATAGCTGAAGCGCAAAAAAGGCTTTCTACGGTCAAAATAAAGGCACAGGAGATAGAAGAAATCCTTCCGGAGTATACGGATGCAGTAACTGCTCATAGAGAAACTTTGGCAGAAATAAACAGACTTAAAGCATATGTGGACCTAGCCGGAACTTACCCGGTTGTGAGGGAAAGAAAGGCAAATGCAGAACAGCAGAAAGCCGATTACTCCATTCGACTTACAGAACTCCTGAGAGAGCTGGAAGATGCAAAAGCAGAACTCGAAAAGACAGGTGGAGCAACACTAGATATTACCTCCCTGCAGATGCAGATAGATTCTATGAATTCTCAGATAAAACAGCACACTGACATCATGAATTCGCATCAGCAGGAGCTTGGCGGCCTGAATCAGAAGATTGAAGAAATCAAAAGATTAAAACTGGCTGTATCAGAACTGCAGACCAGCATATCCGGAGTATCAGCAGAGATTGCCAAGTATGATTTGCTAAAATCAGCATTCTCTCAAGATGGAATCCCACACCAGATCATTCGGTCATTGGTGCCGAAGCTTACAGAGGTATCGAGCAGTATTTTAGGTCAAATGACAGGTGGGAAAATGGGTATTGAATTCCAGACCGAGAAAACAATTAAGTCCAATACCAATAAGGAAGTTGTCACCTTGGATATTCTGATTGAAGAGTATGGAAAATCAACACTTCCTTATCTGTCAAAATCTGGAGGAGAAAAGGTAAAAGCATCACTGTCGGTCATTCTTGCGCTGGCTGAAATCAAGGCATCCTCAGCCGGAATACAAATGGGAATGCTCTTTATTGATGAACCGCCGTTCCTTGATGCGGATGGAATACAGGCCTACTGTGATGCCCTTGAGACTATCCAGCACCGGTATCCGAATTTGAAGATCATGGCAATTACACATGATCCTACCATGAAAGCACGTTTCCCTCAAAGTCTGGACGTCATAAAGACGGAGGATGGATCCAAGGTTATCTATGAATAAAATACGAGGCTGCCTTCGGGCAGCCCCAGAAAGGAGAAGCTTACAGTCATGAAAATTGGAGGTACCAGGGATGGCTAAGAAATACTATTGGCTCAGGCTGAAAGATGATTGGTTCAATTCAAAGGTCATCAAGAAACTTCGAAAGATAGCTGGTGGAGATACATACACTATTATTTACCTAAAGATGCAACTTCTATCTCTTAAAAATGAAGGAAAGCTTTACTACGAGGGAGTTGAAGATAGTTTTGAAGAGGAACTGGCTCTTGACCTTGATGAGGATATCGATAATGTTACGGTCACTGTGTCATATTTGCAGAAATGTGGATTGCTCGAAGTGATAAGTAAGGATCAATACCTTTTGACGGAAGTTCCTGCTGTTACAGGAAGCGAAAGTGCATCAGCTGAAAGAGTGCGAAAACACAGGGCTCAAAAGGAATTGATCGAACAAATGAGCGAAACGAAAGCGTTACAATGTAACACTGGTGTAACAGAAGGTAACGCAGAAGTAACAAACTGTAACACAGAGAAAGAGATAGAGAAAGAGATAGAGAAAAGAGATAGAGATATAAATATTCCTGTTCGGAGTTCTGACAAACACCCCTCCGAACCAGAAGCAGATGTTGAAGCCTTGATACTGAATGACGGTTCTGAATGGAGACCAACGGAAGCATTATTCGCAGAATACGTAAGACTTTACCCAAGCGTGGATGTAAAGCAACAGTTCAACGAGATGCGGGCATGGTGCATATCGAACCAGACAAAACGTAAGACCAGAAGAGGCATTACCAAGTTTGTAAACTCTTGGTTATCAAGAGAGCAGGATAAAGGCAATCGTCGGTATGGCGGGCAAAGCCAGTCCCCTATGGAACAGTGGGCTAACAATGTAAGGGGGTGGGCGTCAAATGACAACTGATGAATTTAACCTCATAGCAGGAGCTATCAAGGCATCTTATCCGGCATCAAAAATACTTATTGATGCTACCGCAATGCGATTTTGGTACGCAATGCTTAAAGATGTGGATTATTCTATTGCTGAAAATGCCATTATGGAATTCGCAGCTACAAGTACATTCCCGCCGACAATAGCTGATATCAGAAGATTATGCATGGAAAGAACAAAAGGTCCCCTTCCATCGTTTGATGAGGCTTGGGGCAGCGTTCAAAAAGCAATAGGCATGTACGGGCAGAATAATCCGGAACAGGCATATGGAGCAATGGATGATGTGACGGTTTCTATCGTTAAAAACCTGGGATGGATAAATATATGCGCGGACGTGAATGTATCGTCATCCAGAGCAAATTTCAGAATTGCCTATGAAGACCAAATTAATGAATGCATAAAAAAACGGCAGTTACCTGAGATTGTGCAAAAGACAAAACAGATGCAAATTGAGCAGAATACGAAACCTGCCTTAGAAGCTAAGGAAACAGGGCTTATCGAAAATGCAAAACCGGTAAATGAGGGAGTCGAGGCACCGGCTGATCTGATGGAAGAACTAAGGAGGAAATTAAATGGCGGTGAAACAAAGTGACATAATCCATGGAACAGAAAAAGAGTTTTTGGATATTTTTCATAGCCTTTGTTATTCACGGAGTGCTTGGCAGGTTTGGGCAGATTTAATGGCGGTCATAGCGTGCTCAATAAGTAATGTGGCTGACAGAAGTCCAGAGCATTATGAGAGCAGAGAAAAAGAATACGCACAATGCATAGAGAGACTTGGCTCTGTGGAAGTTCCTGCGAAAATGCTTGCAATCATTGTTGAAGCGTTTGAAAGAAAGCCGGAACAGGATTTTCTTGGAGATATGTATATGCAGTTAAATCTTGGAAATCACTGGAAAGGGCAGTTTTTTACACCCTACTGTGTATGCAAGATGATGTCTGAAATAACCTGCAAGGACATTGACAGTCATATTGAGAAACAAGGGTACTTATCTATATGTGATCCGGCTTGCGGAGCAGGAGCGACATTGATAGCTGCTGCAAATACTATGAAAAAATGTAAGCATAATTTTCAAAATCATGTGGTTTTTGTAGGGCAGGATGTAGACCGAATAACAGGAATGATGTGTTATATACAGCTTTCCCTTTTGGGATGTGCAGGATATGTGTGCATAGCAAATACAATTACTAATCCTCTAACGGGTCATGTATTGTTCCCAAATGAAAAAGAGGGACAGGAACTTTGGTATATGCCAATGTTTCAAAATCAAATATGGACCTGGAGAAGATTGTTTCAGTCAATGAGCGGTCTTTGTGGAACCGCAACCACCGAAAAGGCAGTGGGAAAAGAGCACTTTTATATGTTTTTCGATTTCGATAAAAAGGAGGAAGCCTATGGAAACAGGTAGAAAAGCAATACACTACGCATTAGGAGATAATCAAGATTACGAATGCGAGTGGAGCAAAGCTGTTCTTGAGTATCTGGAAAACGGATATTCCTCGGAGGATAGCAAAAGCGAAGTTGAGGTAGGGGATACTACCTACAAGATACTAAAGAGAGAAAAAGTAACCGCATTCTATGATGCTGACGGTAACACATTGTTTGATATAGAGAATGACCGATTAAAAGAAGAATATGAGGCTATTGATTTTTCAGAGACTGAACCACAATCAGAGATTGGTAAAGCTATTGCAGGAATTGAAAAACAGGCTTATACGGAAGCAATTAACAATGAAGCACAGAAGGTTTCTGAAAACAGTAGCTGGGAAGAAAAGAAAGATAATGAATCAACAGAAAAAGGCATTGATGAAGCTGTCAAAAAGCTGCAGGGCGAACTGAAAAGTGCAAAGGAAGGCTATGCCGAGCCTATCCTGTCACACATGATTGACCGGTGCAAAGAATCGGAGACATTGGCTGATGCGGTATGCCAGACGCATAAGACCTGGGAGAAGTGTTTCAAGTACATCATGGATCAGGCGCGAAAGCTCAAGAGTGGCAATTGTGCCATGGTAAAGGATTCCGTAGTCTATGAATGGGCTGAAGACTATTACAGACTGGATGATAAAGCTCTTGAAGAGAAAAAAACAAAAGAAGCCAAGGAGAGAGAAAAGAAGCAGAAAGCTGATCAGCAGAAGCGTCTGGACGGCATGAAGAAACGTGCTGAGAAAAAGGCAAAGGCGGTTGAAAAAGATAAGGTTGCCAAAGAAGCTCCAAAGCCAGAGACGAAGCTGGAAGCAAAGGTGGACAAACCAAAGAAAGAGCCGGAGAAGAAAGAAGCTCCTAAGAAGAGGTCGAATGAACTTGAAGGGCAGATGGATCTGTTCTCAATGATGGGGCTGTAAGGAGGGATGTACGATGGAAAAAAGAAAGCTGTCTGCATTGCCTAGACCAGAGGCAACAGCAGAAATGGTTGAAATGGCAGATAGACTGGACGGAATGGAGAACATTGTGACTGCGGAGCTGGTTGATGATAACAAAATACTGCTTCTGAATTTCTATGAGGTGTCGAAGCTCAAAAAAGGAAAAACGGAAGCAGCATTTAGGACATTCCTGTCGAGTGATGATTATATCACGCAGGACCTGTCACAGTCAAAGGTTAAATGGCTCACAGCTGCATTTGATAATATGCAGGGTTTCCGATTATGGGAGTACAAATGGGATCAAAAAACATGGAAAAGCGAACACATTCCCAAGGTGTTTATTTGGACAGCAGAGGACAAGGGCGTCATGGAGAGCTTTTTCAAGGCTTACCGCAAAGACACTGACGAGAACGTATGGGATGCTATTGACAGATTCCAGGACAAGGTCAAGGCGGAACGACTGGCAGAGAAGCACAGGAAAGTCCTTGATCCGATTGATTTACGGATGGAGCCGATAGGAGAGCCTTCGCAGGAGTTTACCGACTGGGTATGGGAGCAGGGCATGAGCTTCAGCCGGTATGGAATTTACAAAGAGACATCCAAGGGAAAGGCTGAATTTGAGTGTACGCACTGCCGGAAGACAGGAATCGTTGACCGGAGCAGGATAAGGCTTCGGAATAATGAAAAAGGGGAATGTCCTTTCTGCGGAAGCAGAGTGACATATAAGGCAAGAGGAAAAATGCCATGCAAGATAACAGATGAAAGATGGTTCATATATGTGGATCGGCAGGAGGAAGGTTTCTTACTCCGATACTTCAAAGCATGGAGACATATAAAGAATGACGCAATGATAACAGGCAGCATATGGAAGAAACGAATTGAAGAAACCATGCATGAGTACAGCCGCTGTTTTTGCACATTCTTCGGCGAAAAGCTGATGAAGGAAAGCTATGAATGGGGAGTGTACCACCAGAAGGGGAATTCACGCTGGATTCCAGACGAGGGAAATATCGCATGCATGGAGTGCATCTTATATCCCGGAAATCTTCCAGAGGCATGGGAACACACACCTATGAAGTATTCCGCACTGGAAATTCTGGCGCAGAACATTCCGACCACGGCTTTCAGATACGAGGATGCCATTGATATTTATCTGAAATTTCCGAAGCTTGAGTGGTTCTGCAAAATGGGCTTGAACCAGCTGACGAAGGATGTAGTAAGAGGCTACAACTACAGCGGGAACATGACGGGCAAGGTCAATTATAAGGCTGACACCATCTATGAAATCTTAGGGCTGAATAAGGTCAATACGAGGACACTACAGGCAATAGACGGCAATCATTACGAACTCCGCCTGTTGCAGGTAGCACAGCAGCTTGATATCCAGATGAAGCCGGAGCAGTTAAAGGAATTTTACGAAACCTTTGAATGCAACACAGATCTTCTGAAGGAGAAGAACAGAAAGGTATCGCTCCATAAGCTCTGCCGGTACATAGACAGGGAGAGTGAGAGATACCCGATCGGAGAAAAGAATGCCTGCATGTGGGGCTATTCCTACAACAGGTATAAAGAGAGAACGGATCCGCGAATAGAGAGAAAACAGAATATGGCACATGACTGGCTTGAGTATATAGGGTGGTGCCGTGAGCTGAAATATGACCTTAACAACATGTTTATTTATATGCCTAACAATTTCAAAAAGGTACATGACAGAACCGCAGAAGAATATAAGGCATTGCAAGATAAAAAAGCTGCAGCTGAAAAGAAACGCAGAGAGAAACTTGCCGCCGAGAAAATGGCTGAGACCAAAAAGGCAATGGAAAAGATATTTACCCAAAATGAGGGTGTAAATGCTTTCCGGATAAAGGGAAAAGGTTTGATACTGGTGGTCCCTCAGAGTGGAGATGAAATACGTAAGGAGGGCGAGGCTTTGCACCATTGCGTTGGAGGATATGTTGAAAGAGTGGCAAGGGGAGAAACAAATATTTTCTTCATCAGAAAAGCAGATCATCCAGAGAAATCCTACTTCACTATGGAATGGAGAGACAACCAAATCATTCAGTGCAGAGGTATGAAAAATTGCGGAATGCCACCGGAAGTAAAAGCTTTTGTGCAGGTTTTTGAGAAGAAAATGCTGGAAACGATAGATCGTGATAAAAAACAACAGAAAACTAGGAGGTGTGGATAATGGCAAAAATAAGCAGCATAAGAAAAGGTTCCGTTCAGTGGAATGAAGAAGACAGACTACAGCTGGCCACATTGCTTGTGAAATGCGGTTACACAGTAAGGATTGGAAGAAAGCCTGTTGCAGGGCGAGAAAATGTGAAGAATGCGCCGCAAGAATACTATGTTGAATATGTGGAAGGAGGGAACTTCAGTGAATAAATCAAGGATAGAGTGGTGTGATCACACATGGAATCCGATCACTGGATGTTTTCACGGATGCCATTACTGTTATGCAAAGGTTATGACAACAAGATTTTCTGGTAACGTTCGCCTGAATAAAATGGCAGTTGATAATTATTCTGTGATAGAGCAGGGAGATAAAAAGCTGTATGTACTGGATGATCCTATGAAGAATGAAACAGGACATGATCTGGTATACCCGTTCGGATTTGAACCAACCTTCCATAGATACCGGCTTAATACGATCGACAAGATTAAGATGGGAAACAATATTTTCGTTGGGGCCATGGCAGATGTATTCGGAGAATGGGTACCGGACAGTTGGATAGATGAAATTATGAAAGTCTGCAAAGAACATCCGATACATAACTTTTTGTTTCTTACAAAGAATCCAGATCGATATGTCAGTTTGCTTTTGAAGGACAAGCTGCCGGAGTTACCCAATATGTGGTACGGAGTGACTGTAACAAATTCAGCACAAGCAATGACAGCAGAGGCAGCAATGCAGGATCTGCCTAATAACGCACATTCATTTTTGAGCATAGAACCAATAATGGAGGATGTAATTGATGCACTGGAAATTACCATAGCCAATTTTACAGACTGGGTAATCATAGGTGCAGAAACCGGAAGGAAAAAGGATAAGGTGATCCCTAAGATTGAGTGGATAAATCACATTGTAAGTTGCGCAGCTGCTTGTGGAGTACCGGTGTTCATGAAAGATAGCTTGATTCCTATTGTTGGGGAGAAAAATATGAGAAGAGAGTTCCCGGAGCAACTACAACATAAAAGAATCAGCGAGAAAATGCAGGATAAGTTATATGATGTATGTTATTCCTGCGGGAAAAAAAATAAGAAAAGAGAAATGATAACTATTTTAGCAAGATCAAAAAGAGGAGAGCAGCCAAAACAGTTCTGCTTTATGTGTAGGAAGTGCTTTGAAAGATTTTGCAAAGAAAATGGAATTGAAATGCCAGACTTAATGTACAGGAAGGAGATCAACAATGGAAAATAACAATATCGATAACAATCAGGTAACAATATTAGGAAATATTGCAAGTAAATTTACGTTTAACCACGAGGTGTTCGGAGAAGGATTCTATAGAGTTGGTGTTACTATACCAAGACTTAGCGGCGTATGCGATACTATTCCGGTTACTGTATCCGAAAGGTTGATAAATGTGAAAGAGGATTTTGTTGGCAGAAAAGTCCTGATAAGAGGACAGTTCCGGTCATACAACAAGCATGAAGAAAGCAAAAATAGATTGGATTTGTCTGTATTTGCCAGAGAAATTATGCTCGACTTTTCCGATGAGGAGACAGGCGGCAACGATGATATCAATGAAGTATATATTTCAGGACATATCTGCAAGACACCGATTTATCGAAAGACACCTCTTGGAAGAGAAATTGCGGATCTGCTTCTGGCGGTGAACAGATCTTATGGTAAGTCAGATTACATACCTTGCATCTGCTGGAGCAGAAATGCGACATATGTTGCGAACCTTCCTGTTGGAACCAAATGTGATATTAAGGGACGCATCCAATCAAGACAATATGTGAAACATAGCGAAAATGGAGAACCGGAGTACAGGACAGCTTATGAGATATCCGTTCAGACAGTAGGAGTTGAAGAAAATGACAAATCCTAATAGAAGTTTAATCGGAAGGAGAAGCAGACAATCCGGAGAGATGTTTGAAAAATGGCTAGAGGATTCCTGCGAATTCTATTTTTTACAGGGAGCAGCATGTATCGATAAAACCCCAGAGCCAATGAAGCCTTTAAAACCTTATGGTGATAGAAAAATGGGACAATATATAGCCTGCTTTACCAAAAAGGCGCAGCCTGATTTCAAAGGAGTGTTGTGTGACGGAAGTTGCATTGTATTTGATGCAAAACATACAGATACAGATAAGATTCAGCAGGGCGCAGTAACGGACAAGCAATGGGAAACGTTTGATCGTTACGAAAAGATGGGAGCTCACTGCTATATTGTAGTTTCCATTGGAATGAGTGAGTTCTTCAGGGTTCCTTGGAATGTATGGAAGTCTATGAAAGAAATGTTTGGTCATAAGCATATGACATTGAAAGAGCTGAAACCGTATCAAGTAATACAGAAATACTGCAAAATACTGTTTTTGGAAGGAGTAGAGCTACATGAAGATATCGAAAGTTGAATTGGCTAGAAAAATAAGCCAGTTGAAAGGAATCGTACCAAAGAAAACCACTATAGACGCTTTAAAAGGAATTTTGGTGCAGGATGGTCATTTAATTGCATCCAACACTGAACTGACCGTCAAGGCGACGCTAGATGGCATAGAGGAAGATAATTTCATCATTCCGGCAAAGGCATTTGACCTTATCACAAATCTTCCGGCAGGAGATGTATCGGTCACTTGTGACAGGGACATGGTTACTATTCAAATGGGGAGTATCAAGAATAAATTTAAAACCTTACCGGTTGAACAGTTCGCATACGCAAGAAGCGATATAGACACAAGCCAGGAGGATGTTATTCCTGCAGATGAGTTAAAGAAAGCAATTTCCCATGTAACATATGCCATTTCTGAAAATATGGGAAATCGCACGATGGAGGGAATGTTCTTTGAATGCAAGGACGGAAAGCTCAACCTGGTAGGATTAGATGGCCACAGAATTGCATGGGATAGTTTAGATATGAATGGCAGCTTCGAAATGATTGTTCCGAAACCTGCAGTTGAGAAGATCATGCAGTTGGATATGCAGAAAAATGTATCGATAAGCCATGACAAATACGGGGCGGTATTTCGGACAGAAGACTATGAGATATATACGAGACTGATCGAAGGAAATTATGTTAATTATCGGACATTGTTTACTGAAGGAGAGATACAGACAGCGGTGGAGAAAAAAGCCCTGCTGGATGCAATAAACAGGGCGAAGCTCTGTGGCGCACAAGAGGATAAAGCACCGGTATTACTCAATGTTTCTGGACAGAACATAAACATCACTTATAAGAACCAGACAGCAGACTACACAGAGGATATTAGTACGCAGATTGATGTAGGGGATGGTCTGAAAATAGCATTTGATCCAACGCTGGTTATGGAGTGCGTAAAAGCTTTTGAATGTGAAAATATTTCAATAGCTTTTACCAGCAAACGTCATCCTGCTATTATTCGTGCCGAAGATAGCGATATGACAGCACTGGTACTTCCGGTCAATTTTACAGAATAGCCTTTAGGTCCATAAAGGAATTACATATCACGGAGTAACTTATTAATGTGAAGCGCAGGAGAGGGAGGCTCCCTCTCCAGAAAGGAGTAGCTATGATCTGCCCAAAGTGCAATAAGGAGTTTTCCAGGCTTAGAGCTTTATCGAGAGTAGACAATAAAACCATGATCTGTGATGAATGTGGAACTAAAGAAGCGCTGGATGCCGCCGGGCTATTAGATAACAGTTCTATGAGAACTGCAATCATAAGGGAGGTCCGTAAAAGAAATATATAAGGTATGAAAGAGTAATTTTGGAAATTAGAAAATGACATTGCAGAAAATGTAGAAGAAAAAAGGAGAAAGAACGGTATGAACAATAAATTAAGAATAAGAGTAGGTTCGGAAGAACTCCGTATAGAAGGAAGTCCGGAAATTATTGAGCGGGAAAGAATTGCTTTTTATGAAAGAATCAAAAATAAAAATATTAAACTGAGAAAAAATATGAAACAAAAGAAGGACGGGGAATGCACAATATCAAGAACCACAATGGAAGAATTTTCCTGGGAAATGATCAAGGCTGCTTTAAACCGGAACGAGGTGCGGTACCAGATCGGAGATGTAGTAACATCAAAACTCCGTAATGGAAACCCACAGGAATGGGTCATTACGGATATTGGGAAAGATTACATCCGTTTTGAAGCGAGGGATTGCATCAAGGATGCAGAACAGAGGATGAATAAAGAATGGACCAATGCCGGAGGAATTGCATTATCTGAAATGCAGGGGTATTTGGATAATGATATTTGGAATTTGCTGCCGAGTGACCTACAGGAAGTGATTGCGACTGTAGACCGGAAGTATATGGACGGCGATGAAGAGAAGATATATCGGACTAAACTTTTTCTTCCATCGGCATCAGAGGTGTTTGATAAAAATAATTGCTTTGGAGAAGAAAATCTCTACGAGCAGTTGAATTATTACAGAGACAGACATCACAGAGTAAAGTTGAATGGATTTGGTGGTGGTTCGGCGCACTGGTGGCTTTCGTCTCCGGACTCCGGCAGCGGTACGGGCTTTTGCTATGTGGCTACCGCGGGTGCGGCCATCAGCAGCTACGCGAGCAGCTCGCATGGCGTGGCCCCCTGCTTCCAAATCGTTTCATCAAAATCATAATCATCTGGCGGGCTTGTCCCGCCGGAGAAAACATAAGGAGGAGAAAAGAACGACTATAGGTTTACAAAATACGATGAATGAGGCGATATCATGACGAACTTAGAAAAATTGCGCACTGGAACTGATGAAGAAATATTGCATCTAATGCAGCGTTTTGCTTATAGAAGCAACAATTATACTGATCAAGAATTGCAAACAAAAGAATTTTTGCAAGAAGAGTGTCATGTAAATTATAAAGGTGAGGCAATAAAGTAGTTTATGGAGGTAAAGGATGATATGAATTGCATAAGTAATGCGCCATGTGAAGAATGTGAATATGGACATTGTGTATCTAACTGGGATGATTGCGAAGAGTACAAATGTCATATGCCAGAAGATTTAAAAGAAGCAGTGGATTCCTTGGTAAAGGCATTTCCAAATAGTTTTATAAATGAACGAGGAGAATTTATCGCACATTTAAGAACTAATCAGTACATTGTCTTACATAACTGCAAATCTCCTTTGGATATTGAGTGTAAGGTACTGGAATGGTTTTCACGGCCAGCATGTAAAACGCAACCGTATTCGCAAGAATGGAGAAACAGAAAATTCCAAGAATTTATGAGAAATGGAGTTAATGATTTTTTGGATACATCTTTCACAGAAGCAGATATGTTTAAAATCTATGATGCACTAGGGAACTGTATTCATCATCAAAAAACCATAGATTTTATAGAGAGTGATTATGATTTTGATAAATTAAATTAAAGGAGGACAGCTATGGCTATATTAAATTACACCACAACAGTTGATAGCTTTAAAACGGTATCAGAAATCGAATATATCCTGATGAAGCACAAAGCCAAGAGCATTATGAAGAATTACGATGGCGAAAGCATTACTGGCCTGTCATTCCTAATAGATACCGGAATGCAGCAGATCCCGGTACGGCTTCCAGTAAAAGTGGATGAGTGTCTGGAAGTCCTTAAGAGGGAAAAGAAAAATAGTCCCCGAAGCAATATCAAAGCTACCAGAGATCAGGCAGAGCGTGTGGCATGGCGCATTTTGAAAGACTGGGTAGAAGCACAGATGGCATTACTGGATATTCATATGGTGAGGTTCGAAGAGATCTTCCTACCATATATTGAGACACAGACCGGTCAGACGATTTATGAAAGATTAGAAGAAAAGCAGTTTCTTCTTGAAGCAGTAAATTAAAGTTTAGGAGATCAAATGGAAAGATTAACGGAATATATGGGAAACGGAGAAGATTATGAATCTATAAATCCGATAGATACACCTTATGAATATGGAAAGGCAAATTTGCAATCGCTGATTAATAAACTTGCTGCCTACGAAGATGCTGAGGAGCAGGGATTGCTCCTGCGGTTGCCATGCAAGGTAGGAGATACTTTGTATCGGGTAAATAAAGGAGCGAAAGAGCCAGTTATTATGATGCGCGTTATCCAGTTATATATCAAGCAGATTCATAAAGACAGAACTGTTATGAGAATTGATGCTATAAATGACGCTGATATGGGTGAGAGTTGCTATTTACCGTGCGACATTGGCGAAAGGATATTCCTTACCAGAGCGGAAGCCGAAGCCAAGTTGAAAGAAATAATTTAAACTGAAATATTAAAGTTTAGGAGGATAAGAGGATGGAAAACGCATATACACATATTGTTCTTAAAAGGGAAGATGTTTTCAAATATCTTGAAGAGCCGGAGCAGGTAGCACTTGATGTCATGATGGAAAAGATCATGCGTGGAAGAGAAGAGGACGGAAAGAAACGTCTTAATAGCTACTACGTGGTAAATAAGGACGAGCCTTATGCAGAAGTTGTACACGGAGTCATTATGGGTGGCGAAGCGGTAAAAGAAAGCAGATGATTAAAGTTTCAACAAAAAAGGAGACTGATGTTTTGAGATATGTTCATTGGCTTAAAATAAACGGTTATGCAGACTGTAAAGAAACAGCTAAACAGTTTCAGAAAATAGAAAACTATCTTAAGTCTTATCCAAAAGCAAATGCATTATTGTATCAGTACGATAGTGGTTCTTTTAATTGGATTGTAAGACTTGAATGTGGTCAATGCTATAGTGATTTGGACTTGGATGTAAATAGCTTCTCTACGGAATTGCAAAGACTAAACAAAAAGCCTGCAAATATAGGAAGAGAGCGTATTTTTAGATTTCCAGAGCATTATAGAAAATATTTATAGATACTTTGAAACGATGATTTCGAGGAATGGAGGAATAAATTATGACGTGGGATGAATTAAACTGAAAGAGAGTATAAAATGTCACGACTTATAACATATCAGTCCGGTGGATTTACGAATTACGGGATCAGCTACCGGAAATACAGCCCGGAAGAATTGGAGGAAAGAGCAATGCAGGAAGAAGTTAATACAAGGGTAAAGACCAAGGAGACCGAAGTTGATTACATCACCGAGATACATAAGGATATGGTAGAGAATGGTAAGCATTGGTATACCAACTCTTATGATTTTACGAACGGTGATAGGGTTAAAATCACTGTGGAAATACTTAAGTAAACTGAAATTTTAAGGAGTAACGCTTATGAATAGTGACATAGTATCTTTTGAGTTTGTAAGAATCAATCGTGCCAGAGGTAAAATATGCAAATGCAATCCACCACATTATGAAGTAGATACCACCAACAGAATAGTTACTTGCAGCGATTGCGGAGCGATTATTGATGCATTTGACGCACTTGTACATTTGGCAGAAATACATGAGGATATTGAGGAAGCGCAACAAAGGATGTTATCCAAGGCCCAGAGTTATGCAAAGATGGCAGACGAGGAATTCCAAAGAATGAGAAGGAACAAAGTTTTTAGAGATATGGAAAGCAGTTATCGAAACGGTTTGTATCCAATATGTCCTCAGTGTATGAAAGCATTTGATCCTGTACATATACAGGAATGGACAAGAGGAAATTAGCAGGTTTGTCATAGAAATAATAATTATAGATGTCAAGCAAATATATTGCAGGAGGCTTTTGAACGGAAAGGAGAGCATAATGGTTCAATGTAGAAATTGTCAAAACCTATATAATCTGTCAAACAACGATGATGTCATTGTTGGAAAATGGTGTCCTAAAATAAATGACAGTCCGCATGAAGAGATAGAAAGAGATTGCGAGTATTATAAATCAAATACCAATGCGGATCGAATCAGGGCTATGACGGATGAGCAATTAGCAGATTTATTCAATGATATTACGGACGATGTATTGAAAGGAAGTACATGGAATAAGACTGAATGGATTGGATGGCTGCAGATGCGCGTTGATACGCAGAACAATGACTGAGTTTGCAATATAGGAGGATTTTTAATATGAAAGAGCAGGAAATGGTTATAAAAAGAACGGAACAGTTGGATATTGATGGCATGATATTCGAACTACTACAAGAACAATGCACAGATGGGGAAAATGTTAAATTTACGGATCGGGCAGTGGATTTAATACATAAAATATCAGAAAAGTGTCAGGTCATTCCGATTGTAAAAGAAACTCAAGAGCAAGCTAAGAGTTATGCAGAAGAAATGACCGCAGAACAAATATACTTAGATATGCTAATTAAAATTGTTGAAGCCCCCACCAAAATTCACATGAGACTGGCTGCAAGGATGCTTATACCGATTATTGACAGAAAGCTGGAAGAGGGGGGATTGTGATGGCAAAAGAAGACAAGGTCACCTCAACAGATATAAAAAAGGCATTAGCAGAGTATCATTCAAAGGACTATTTTGTAACTGAGTGCAAAACTTGTTCTACATACTTTCCGGATCCGCAGGGGCTTTTGAAATTCGATGGATTAGCCATTCGGAAAAGCTATACGGGTCCATGTATTACTGGATATGAGATTAAGGTGAGCCGTGGAGATTTCCTTCAGGATAATAAATGGCATCTTTATCTTCAGTATTGTAATGAGTTTTATTTCGTGGTTCCTGTTGGATTGATTGAAAAAGATGAGCTGCCGGACAATGTAGGACTTATATACTATTATCCCAAAACTGGAGTTTTGAAAAAGAAGAAAAAAGCTTTATGGAGGGACATAGAGGAGCCTGTAGGAGTGTACAAGTATATCATATTTAGCCGGCTTGACCAGGACAGAACTCCGTTTTATGAAAGCAGAGCAGAGTATGCAAAAGACTACTTAAATGATAAAAGCGAGAAGAGGAAACTTGGTAAGCAATTTGGCAGCAAAATGGCCAATGATCTCATAGAGGCGCAGGTAAGACTAGCGGCATTACAAAATACAGAAGAAAAAATAAAATTGCTTGAGAAGATGAGAGAGGTGCTACGAAAACATAATGTAGGGCGATATTTATGGAAAGACGATGATCTGGTCGAGGAATTAGATAGAGCACTTGCAAGCCATTATCCGGAGGATCTTGATAATGTCCGGAGGTATTTGCAGAATGCAATTGACCATTTGGATCTGATAGAATCCGAATGCAAAGCAGAAAATAAGTAGGAGGCTTGCGATGAAGATAGTTAGTATTTCTGATTACGCTATAAAGCAGCGGATAGGTAGAAGCGAAAGTACAGGGACTACATATACTACCCGCTTTGGGAATGTAAGACGCGATTCTGTATTCAAGGAATATTACAAGACCAACTTGGGAGAATTCTTACCTAAAATGTGGCTAGAGATGGCATTGAAGATAGTTCAAGACACTCAAGAAGAGAAGCTGCTGGAAAAAATCAAAGAACATGTGAAAAATCATTGCTTTTGGCTCAAAACAGAAGAGGAACGGGAAGAGTATGCATTAAGTTGTCTCTTTTCGGGAGCATATACACATTGGGATGATTTTGAAATGCGAAAATACATACCTAACTATAAAATATTGGTATTCGAGGAAAGCGATTTATTGGGATCACAATAAAAACTTTACTAGAAAGGGGCGCATAAATGACATGCCTTGGGTGTGGACGACCTTTAAAAAGCGAGCAGAGCATACGAACCGGATATGGACCGATATGCTATAGGAAAATCTTTCCGGAGAAAAGAAAGGCCATGAGGGAAAGAAGCCGAGAAAGCTATTCCTTGGCAGATGATAAAAACTATTCGGTACCGGGACAGTATAATTTATCTGATTTTATGGATATATAAAACTTCAATAAAATAGAAAATATATATACTTTCATAGAATAAATTGCTATAATGTAATCATTCAACAATACCTAAGATGCAGGAAGAAAGGCCTTCTTGAGAGACGTACAAATGGATAAATGTATATGTATAAGGAGGTCTATTTTATGGAAACAGATAAGGAAAGGGTTATGCTCATCACGCTGTCAAAGGAGGAACTGCAGGAACTCATGGAAAAGGCAGCTATAGCAGGTGCGAAAGCTGGAATTGATAGGTATGAGATGGAATTAAAAGACAGGCAGAAAAAGCATAGAGACAAGAGATACCATAACACGAAGTTGCTTCTTAGAAATTACCGTATGCTGCGGATTAATGCGGAGAATTCTGTATTTGGTCGAAGCCAGATGGAGGAATCAGCAGCTGATATTTTGGATAATATGATGAACATGTATAATGATGAGGTTATCGTGGAAAGTATAAAGACCAGCGCAACGAGAACGGCCATTATCGTAAGCCATGTAAAGACTATGATTCATATGTATCAGATATGCTGCGAACAATCAGGAAATGAAATCGACAAGAGAAGGTATGATATTATTTATGGATTATACATATCAGATCCGAAAGTAACCAGAAAAGAACTTATGGATAAGTGGAATATTTCATCAGACACCACCTATACAGACGAAAAAATAGCCATTGAAAGACTCTCGGCCCTGATATTTGGCGTGGATGGTTTGACATAACGTATAACATCCGTATCCGAAAAAGTATCGGTTGACACCGTAATATATAAAATGTTATCTTGTATGCGTAAAATCATATCAGTCAACACACCCCGGGAATAGAGTCCCGGGGTTTTTGCTCCTTCAAACTAATTGAAGGAGGTAAAAAAATGACAGGGATAATTGTTCTGATTATCTATGCACTCATTATGGTGGGTGCAACAATACTAATGACAAATAAAGAAAGAAACATGGAAAGATTTTGTGTCGGAGACCGTAACATAGGGTGGTTTGTATCAGCATTGAGCATAGCAGCTACCTGGATATGGGCGCCGGCACTGTTTACGTCAACTGAGAATGCCTACACGAAGGGCTTTGCAGGGCTCTTCTGGTTTTTGGTCCCAAATGTTTTATGTCTGATCTTATTCATACCTTTTGCAAGAAAAATAAGAGCAGAAATGCCACATGGCATCACATTGTCCGGATATATGTATGCGAAGTATAAATCCAAATCAGTGAGGAACATTTATCTGTTCCAGCTGGGGGCGTTATCTGCATTATCAACAGGAGTTCAACTTTTGGCCGGAAGCAAGATATTGAGTATGATTACCGGAATTCCATTCTGGCTAATGACAATTATAATGGCTGCCATAGCATTCTCATATTCTCAGTTTTCCGGAATAAAGGCATCAATCCTTACAGACGCTATTCAAATGATATTTATGCTGATCACAAGCGTATGTTTTGTGGTATTCGGTACCTGGAATGCAGGGGGCATGGATACTTGGGCTAGTGGTCTGGGAGGAATCAATGGTGATGGATTCTCACTTGTGTCGGAAAGAGGATGGGAAATATTCCTTGGCTTTGGACTTCCAACAACAGTAGGACTTCTTTCTGGTCCGTTTGGTGATCAATGTTTCTGGCAAAGGGCGTTCTGCGTAAAGAAAAATCATATAGGCAGGGCTTTTTTGGTTGGAGCGTTGCTATTCGGTATTGTTCCGCTGTCTATGGGAATTCTTGGATTTATCGGAGCGGGAACAGGATACGTTGCAACCGATACAGGAGTAATTAACTTTGAGCTAATAAGCACATTGTTTTCAAGTTGGGCGGTTGTCCCATTTCTGTTTATGGTTGTGTCAGGGCTTTTGTCAACAATTGACAGTAATTTATGCGCCATCGCATCTCTTACGACAGACATTAAGACGAAAAAAACCTCAACTTTTGGGAAAATAGCCATGATCTGTTTACTTCTTGTGGGAATCGCAGTTGCAAACATTCCGGGATTGACGGTGACGCATCTGTTTCTGATGTATGGAACGCTAAGAGCAGCAACTATGCTTCCAACGGTCTTTACATTAAAGGGTGTCAAGTTGACTGCGAAGGGAGTTACTACAGGAATTGTATTTGCGTTGGTTGTAGGGCTTCCTATTTTCGCCTATGGCAACATTTATAACATTGCAGCATATAAAACAGCGGGAAGCCTATTGACTGTGCTCTCGGCTGGAATAATCGCCATTGCTGTATCACATACCTTAAAAACAGGAGGTGTGATACAAAATGGGAAATGAAGCTTTGGGAAGAAAGCAGAGAATAAGAAATGATGCATGGGTTGAAGCTGTGGCAAATATTGAGAAGGTTGTATCAAAAAAAGCCTTGGATTCAAAAGTGAGGCAAACCGTCAAAGACATTAAAGAAAAGACGGCTGGTAAGAACGTTGCCTATGGATGGAGTGCGGGAAAGGACAGTATTGTGCTTGGCAAGATTTGCGAGAAAGCCGGCATCAAGAAATGCGTGCTTGCCGTATGCAACCTGGAATATCCGGCATTTGAGGCATGGGCGAGGGAGAATGCACCGGAGGGTCTTACTATTGTTAATACAGGGCAGGATATTGAATGGTTGAAATTACATCCAGAAATGCTTTTCCCAAAGGATGCCAAGACAGCGGCCACATGGTTTAAAATAGTACAGCACAGAGCCCAGGAAAAGTATTACAGGGAATGCAATCTGGATATGATTCTGCTTGGAAGGAGAAGAGCAGATGGAAATTATGTTGGAAGAGGATCCAATACATATACAAATACCAGAGGAATTACGAGATTCAGCCCACTGGCAGATTGGACCCACGAAGAGATACTTGCCTATATCCATTATTACAAACTTCCAGTTCCGCCTATCTATGGATGGGAGAAAGGATATCTGTGTGGTACACATCCTTGGCCGGCTCGACAGTATATGAAAACAGAGGAACAAGGATGGAAAGAAGTATATGAAATAGATAAAAGTATTGTGCAAGAGGCCGCAAAACACTTTGAAGGTGCTAAGCGGTTTTTTGATTCTATAAAATAACCGGTTGCAGCCGGAAACGTCATTGTCCTTCAGAAATGGAGGAAATATGAAAATTACAACCAAAAGATTATCAGAACTTCACAAACCGGAGAAGAACGTGCGGATTCACACAGAGCAGCAGCTCCGTGAGTTTGAAAGAAGTGTAAAGATGTTTGGTCAGATAAGACCGATTGTCATTGACGAGAACAACGTTATTCTGGCCGGCAACGGACTTTACGATACTTTACTTCGTTTGGAGTATGAAGAGGCAGAGGTTTATCAATATTATGACCTGACGGAAAATCAGAAAAAGAAACTTATGATAGCAGATAACAAGATTTTCTCACTAGGTATTGAAAACCTTGATACGTTGAATTCATTCCTGGAGGATCTACATGATGATTTAGATATTCCGGGATATGATTCCGAAATATTGAAGCAGATGGTATCAGAAGCAGATGATATCACAGAGAAACTTTCTTCGTATGGAACTTTGGATGATGAAGAAATCAAAGCCATTAAGGAGAAAAATGAAAAGGCATCGTTGCCGGAGCATGGAGAAGAAAATCCAAATACCGGCGTTGCATACACTGCATCAGAAGTACCTCTGCAATCTGCAGGGGATACTGATAATGGGGAAGATGGCGAAGCCGCCGATGTTAAGAAATTTGCCATCTGTCCTAAATGCGGTGAGAAAATATGGCTGTAAAAAGACGAGAGTCCAGCATTGATGTTGTAAAAGCAGCCGAGATACGGATCACCAATGTTTTTAACAATGGTCTTCCTGTATTTATGTCTTTTTCCGGCGGGAAGGACAGTTTGTGTATGGCTCAGCTTGTGTACAACCTTGTGCAGAGGGGAAAGGTAAATCCCTCTCAGTTGGTCGTGCAGTTTATCGATGAGGAAGCAATATTCCCATGCATAGAAAAGACAGTGAAAAACTGGAGAAAGCGATTTATTCTGATGGGGGCTAAATTTGAGTGGTATTGTTTGGAAGTCAGGCATTACAACTGTTTTAATGAGCTTTCCAATGATGAATCATTCATATGTTGGGACAGAGAAAAGGAAGATGTCTGGGTAAGACAGCCTCCCTCATTTGCAATCAGAAGCCACCAACTACTTAAGCCGAGGGTGGAAACGTACCAGGACTTTCTTCCAAGGACCTGTCAGAGTGGAATAACAATGACAGGTATCAGGACAGCAGAGTCCGTTCAGCGATTACAGAATATCGCTACAATGACAAGAGCGGGAAAAACCATGACAGCAAAACACCAGATATTTCCGATCTATGATTGGACCAATAATGATGTCTGGCTTTACCTTCTTAATGAACATGTGGAGATACCGGATATTTATCTGTATTTATGGCAAGCAGGAACAAGGAAAGGACAGTTGAGAGTATCACAGTTCTTTTCTATAGATACAGCTAGAAGCCTTGTAAAGATGAATGAGTATTACCCAGATCTGATGGAAAGGGTAATTCGAAGGGAACCAAACGCATATCTCGCAGCCCTTTATTGGGACAGCGAGATGTTTGGAAGGAACTCCGCGACAAGAAGATCAATCGAAGCAGATTCCGACAAAAAAGATTATAAGGCAGAGCTTATAAAGATGTTCAATAACATGGATGTGTATTTTACTACGGAGCATAAGCGACAGATTGCATCCAAATACAGGAACTTTTTCATAAGAGTAGCCCCTATTGCAACAGAAAAAGATTATAAAATTATTTACGAGGGACTCATATCAGGAGATCCAAAGCTGCGCACCTACCGAGCGTTATTTCAGAGAATATATGGCCGATACATTTCAGAGGCTAAAAGGGAGGAGGCGAAGCGGGTTGAATGATTTGAAAAAACCATTGTCTACCATGCATTGGGTAGATAGAAATAAGCTCCGGGCAAACAGTTGGAACCCCAATAAGGTATCAAAGCAGAACCTGGAGTTGCTAAAGCAGTCTATTCTTACAAATGGATGGACACTACCTATTGTTGTTCGCCCAGACTATACGATTATTGATGGATATCATCGTTGGACTGTGGCTGGGCAGGAACCACTTATTACCATGCTTGGAGGTATGGTACCTGTAGTAATTGTGGAGCATTCTGAAAAATCTGAGGATATGTATGGAACAGTTACGCATAATCGGGCACGTGGTACTCACTTACTGGAACCGATGAAGGCTATTGTAAAAGACCTTATGAATGAAGGTAAAAGTATTGAGGAAATAGGAAAACAACTTGGCATGAAACCTGAAGAGATTTTTAGGCTATCAGACTTCTCAAAAGAGGATTTTTTGAAGATGATGGTAAAAGGTCGGGAAAACTATTCAAAAGCCGAGTATATAACGAAGTTTTAATGTTAAATCGTGCAATATACGTTGAAAAGAGAGCGGTTGAGAATATCTTCCGCTCTTTTCGTATACACGAAAGAAATCAAAATAGCAAGGAGGGAGGTAAATGCCGACACCAAGGAGTCCAGATGTGGACAAAAGAAGTGAGGAGCGCAAGAGAGCAGAACAGATGTACCTTGATAGTAAGGGAAGTTTGAAACTGGTAGAGATTGCTGAGAAATTAGGGCTCCCAGACAATAAAGTTCGCAAGTGGAAGTCACTGGACGGGTGGGAGGCAAAGTTACACCCTAACAATACTGAAAAGAGCAAAAAAAAACCAGTGGAGCGTTCCACAAAAGGTAAAGGGAGCGTTCCACCAAAAAGAGGAGCCCCAAAAGGAAACCAGAATGCAAAGGGAGGACGTGGGAATCCACATCCTAAGCCTCCCATAAAGCATGGATGTTATTCTTCTGTATATTGGGATACGCTGTCAGATGAAGAAAAGCAACTCATTGATGAGTTATCGGATGATACAGAAATATTGCTCATGGAGCAGATAAAACTATTCAGTGTCCGAGAACGTCGTTTGATGCAGGCTATCAACAAATACAGAAATTCTGCAGAGCCTGTTGCCCTGAGCTTTACACAGAGAGGAGAAAGAAAAAGAACTTTTGATGGTACAGAGGAACAGAAAAAAGCTGATAAAGAGGAGTATGATCGCAGGATAGCAGAAAGTATCAAAAAAGAGGAGAGGATGCCTGGAAGAGAATACAGTACATTTACCCAGACTGAAAATAAGGACAATATCATAGCCCGCCTCGAATCTGAGCTATCTAATGTGCAAGCTAAAAAAACAAAGGCGATTGAAGCACTATCTAAATACCGCATGGAAAAAGCGAGATTGGATAGCGAGAATGCCGGAAATGATGCCGTTGACGATTGGATTGCAGCTGTATTGGGAGAGGATGTGAGCGAAAATGGATAAGAGATCACGAGCCTTGAGGCAGCAATTCTTTAGAAAGAGGATCCCTGTATATAGGAAAAATCCGGTGTTATTTGCAAGGGAAGTGCTGCTATTTAAACCAGACGAATGGCAAAGAAAAGCCTTAATGGATTTGGCAGAGAATCCCAAAGTTGCTATCAAGTCAGGACAGGGTGTTGGAAAGACAGGTATGGAGGCAGTGGCGCTTCTGTGGTTTCTGACTTGCTACCCGTATCCGAGGATTGTTGCAACAGCGCCGACAAAGCAGCAGCTTCACGATGTTCTGTGGTCTGAGGTGAGCAAGTGGATGAGCAAGTCTCCTTTGCTATCAGATATCCTAAAATGGACAAAGACCTATATCTACATGGTTGGAAACGAAAAGCGTTGGTTTGCTGTAGCAAGAACTGCAACAAAGCCTGAGAATATGCAAGGTTTTCACGAAGATAACATGCTGTTCATAGTAGACGAAGCTTCTGGTGTTGCTGATCCGATCATGGAGGCCATACTCGGAACATTATCTGGAGATAACAATAAGCTTTTGATGTGCGGGAACCCAACTAGGACCTCCGGCACTTTTTATGATGCTTTCAATGGTGATAGAGCTATTTATAAATGCCACACAGTATCATCTGCAGATAGTCCGAGGACAAATAAGGAAAATATACAGTCGCTGATAAAGAAATACGGAAGAGAAAGTAATGTGGTACTTGTCAGAGTATTCGGAGAATTCCCAAAACAGGAAGATGATGTATTTATCGGACTGTCCATCATTGAACATTGTACAATGCTTGATCTGCCAGAAGGAGAACCAGTAAGAAGGATTTCGCTTGGTGTCGATGTGGCCAGATATGGCTCTGATGAAACGATCATAGCGAGGAATGTAGGTGGAAATATTACCCTTCCGATAAAGTTTAGAGGGCAAAGCCTCATGACCACAGTCGGTAAGATAGTACATATGTACAGGGAAACGATAGTCAGTTTCCCGGCGTATAGAGGAAAGATATATGTGAATATCGATGATTGCGGACTCGGAGGTGGTGTAACTGATCGTTTGGAAGAGGTAAAGAGGGAAGAGAAGCTCATCAGAATGGTTATAGTTCCGGTTAATGCTGCCGGAAAGGTGCCGGATGATGTCGTGGAGGATGGAAGAAACAAAGTAAAAGCGTGTGACATTTATGACAACATGACAAGTTACTTATGGGGAAGCGTAAAGGATAAATTAAGGCTCGAAGAACTGTCGCTTGAGAATGACAATGAGCTTGTAGCGCAGTTATCGTGCAGAAAATATAGGCTTACGAGCAGAGGAAAAATACAGCTTGAAAGCAAAGAGGAAATGAAAAAGAGAGGGATTGATTCGCCGGACAGGGCGGATGCAGTTGCTCTTTCTTGCTATGAGAAGAAACAATTTGACATTAGCGGTCTGACAAATTAGGAGGTGATAGGATGCAGAACGAAGAAAAGACTAAGGAAAATCAGAAAGAAATACGAAGTGACGGGTACAAAAACCTGTTAAACAAGTACGGCACCAAGAATGACGCCTCCGAACATTATGCATTTGAGTCAGACGGAATCGTATCAGATGTAGACTTGGAAATCAACTACGAAGAAAATGGATTGTTCGCAAAGATTATAGACATTCCTGCAGATGATGCAGTAAGGGGAGGGTGTAATTATAACATATCCGATGTGGACATTACGACCTTTATTGATAAATCACTGGATGAGTTGGATTTCAAAGCGAAGGCTGCGGAAGCTCTTAAATGGGCTAGGCTGTTCGGCGGTTCCATAATGGTGATGTTTATTGACGATGGAGGAGAGCTTGACGATCCTGTCGATTGGGATAATATTCAGGGAATTGATGAACTGCAGGTTTTTGAACTGCCCTTTGTTACTCCTGACTATAACAGCATTTACAGAACAAGCGGAGTAAAAAATGGTAGAAGTGGCAGAAGCAAATGTGGTATGCCGGAGTATTATAATATCTCCCCGATTTATGGAGGCACCTTTAGGGTTCATGAATCGAGATGTCTTATATTTAGGAATAACATAATACCTATGTATTCATCATATCAGCAATATCGGTACTTCGGAATTCCTGAATATATGCGGATACACAGAGACTTACAGGTTACTACTACATCCCATGGGAATGGTGCAAAGCTGCTCGATAGAGCGGTACAAGCCGTATATAAAATGCAGGGACTTGCGGAACGGATTCTTACAGAGGATGGCGAGGAAGAAATCCTAAAAAGGCTGAATCTCATAGATATGGCCAAGGGCATATTGAATTCTATAGCCATTGATGCAGATGGAGAAGATTATCACTATGAGACAGTTACTTTTTCAGGAGTAAAGGATATCGTCGATGCAGCTTGCAATATGTTGTCCGCAGTCACGGGGATCCCGCAGACGAAATTGTTTGGACGTTCTCCTGCCGGAGAAAATTCTACCGGTGAGGGAGATATGGAAAATTATTATGGATTCATCGGGAATATCCAGGAACTTAATCTGAAGAAAAACATAAAAACTGTGATTGACATTATCCTTAGTGTTGGAAAGTACAAAAAGAAATTCGATGAAATACCGGATTACAATTTGGAATTCAAACCTTTGTGGAACATGGACGAGAAACAGCAGGCGGATACAGACAAGGTAAAAGCAGATACAGAGTTTGTAAAGGCACAGACAGCGCAAATATATGTTGACATGCAGGCAATCGATGCAGAAGAGGTTCGAAAAAGACTTTCTGAGGATGGAGAGTTTACGGTCAATGATATTATTTCAGAGGAAGGATGGAACGATACTGAAACTGGAGAATCTGAAGAAACAGTGGACACGGCATTACCGGCACAGCAGAAACTACCGGATATAGAAGTTCGGGAGACTGAAAATACAGATTCTGATATGCAGCAACCTGTATTCCCCGCACAGCAGATCATACCAACCGGATGTGGAGTAATTGTTATGCGAGATGGAAAGATTCTGGTTGGAAATCGTAAAGACAGCGGACTCCTTTGCGGTCCCGGAGGGCACATAGAAGCAGGAGAGTCACCAGAAGAGGCGGCAATCAGGGAAACGAGAGAGGAATTTGGAATAAATATCGCAGAGACTATACCGGTAGCATTGATTGCCGGAATGCCTGAAGGGTATTGCCCGTCCCAAGTATTCTTATGTACAGAGTTCTATGGAGAGCCGATTTCATTTAATGATGAAATGGAAAATGCAAGATTCGCAGAGATAGGAGAAGTTCTGGAGGGGGAATTGTTTTTGCCGTTCAGACTTGGCTTAGAAGAAATGATGAGGCAGCTGCACGAATGCATGTTGACGGAATCTTCTGCTTCGAGTAATATTAAAGCAGAAGCTGATGGTGGTCCTGGATCTGGAAGAAAGCCTGAAGGCGGCGGGGATGACGATGAACCACCAAAGGACAGCAGCGGAAAATCATACAAGAGAAAAACGGCTAAAAATGTTTCAGTTAAAGAAGCTGAAAAAGTTGGCCACGATATAAACAATATATATCACGCCAAATACAATGGTAAGCGTAGCGGCATGATCACAACCTATAACCCGGATGATGATATTGCTTATAATTACGCATTTGAGTGCCATGGATTTGGTGAATATAATATTTTTAGCAAAGTTGAAAATGTAGATTAGGAGGTGCTTTATGGCAGAGGAATTGAAAGAGGCTCTTAGAAATGTGCCTGACAGTTACGATGACTTCGTGAAAGGTTCTTTTGCGAGCGTAAAAAGTGATGAAGAGTGCCAGAAGAAACTCTTAGAGTATCTGAGAAAAAATCCGGAAGCACAGACAGACGATGTGATTGATTACATTTTCGATGAATTAGTAGCATAATTAAAACGAAGGCGAGCCTTGCAGAGATGTAAGGCTCTTTTATTTTGCCCTGTAGGACTGTTATATCGGCTCTGCGGGGCTTTTTGGTTCGGACTATGAAATAATCGTCAACGAAAGAAAAAACAAAATCTGAGGAAGGAGGAGAAGACAGTGCAACAGGATAATAAATCAATGCAGCTGCTCCGTCAGGATATGATTAAACACCTAAATGGGAGAACAAAGGTAGAAGCGAAATACACTCCTAGTTATCCGTACACTGCAGAGCGGGAGTATTTCAGACTGGTCAATAGTTATATGGCCATAGAGAAGGAAATTCTGGAGAAGTATATCCCAGAGCTCAAACAAATACTCAGTGAAGGAACCCAGTACAACACGGATTCTAAAAAAGACAATATGAAAAAGCGGAAAACATCTCGTTTCTCAGCAATAGACAACACGATTGTTCGCCTGAACATCCTTTTCAGGAACATACAACGAGAGCTTGAGAGTGCAATTGGCATGTTTGACTTGAAGAGAAAAATGCGGGAGATAGCAAACCTTGATTACAAAATGACTATAAAAGAATGGAAAAAGGTTATAGGAAAGACATTAGGTATCAATATCATGGAGGACTACTACTCCGGAGACTTCTACAAGGAAATGCTTGAGAAGTGGATCAGTGACAATGTCGACCTGATTAAGACAGTTCCAAGTGATTCACTGTGTAAAGTAAAGCAGCTGGTATATGAAAGCTTTATGGGTGGAAAGACAAACACAGATATCATCAAGGAGCTGCATCGGCAATACGGAATGGACAAGAGGCACGCCAGATTGATAGCAAGAGATCAGACAGGTAAACTCAATGCTCAGATTACGAAGCACCAACAGAAAGATGCAGGAGTAAATGAGTATATATGGAGAACCTGTCAGGATGAACGTGTCAGGGAAAGTCATAAAGAATTACATGGCAAGATGTTTAGCTGGGATAATCCTCCAGATGTTGGAAGAGGCAGAAGATGCCATCCTGGAGAGGATTATCAGTGCAGATGCAGAGCAAAACCTGTATTTGATGTGTCTAAAGTTAATATTGATGTTCCGTTTCAGATGCAATGGGATAAGTAGAACAGAGAGAGGAGGTGAAAAAATGAAGAAAATCAGAATTGACAGCATTGCTGTTGACGGAACGTACTATACGGAGGAAGGATATCTCGTTGACCATCCTATCGTAACGAGGTGTGGCATTTTTGAATACAAGAATCCGGATGGTACCACACGCAGAGAGCTGCGCTTGCCGGAGGACGTCTTTAGCGAGAAATCATTAAAGAGTTACAAAGGCAAGCCAATAATCATTACCCATGACGCTGGGGAAGTTGACAAAAATAATGTCAGACAGGAACAGATCGGCACTATTATGAGCGAGGGCTATAGAGACGGAGATTGCGTCCGCTGTGAGATCATCATCCATGATGTTAACGCTATGAATAAAGCTGGTCTTAAGGAACTATCCCTTGGATATGCGTTGGATACTGAGGAGACTCCCGGGGTATACAGGGGAGAGCATTATGACTGTATACAGAGAAACATTGAAATCAATCATCTGGCACTTGTTGGTGAAGCAAGAGCGGGAGATGCCGCTAGGCTGAATATTGACGGGAAAGATGATGATGTACAAATTCTTAAAGGAGGTAAAGAAATCATGTACAAACCCAACAGTGGTCGCAAAAACAACAGCGACGGAGAAGATTTGACACCAGAAGAAATGGAAGCTGCCATTGCTTTATACAAAGCCCAGAAAGCGGCTTCCCAGGCATCCGGGGGAGAAGGAGTCGATGGGGACTCACCCGGAACAGAGGAACCGACAGATGAAAAGACACCTATCGAGCAGGTTCGGGAGAACATTGATAGACGGGATGCAGATGGATCAGAGATGTCACCTGAAGATATCATTGCGGCCCAGAAAGCAGATCTTGACACACTGCTCACGGAAATTGATAAGCTCCAGGCTTCCAATGACATGAACGGTGACAATGAAGAACCAAGTGCAACAGATGGAGACGCCACTATTCCTGATGATAATAATATGGATTCTGAAGGGAATCCTTCTGAGCAGGAAGCTGAAAAGAAGGTAAACACAGATTCTGTTGACCAGATCATAAAGCAAAGACTTGATGTATGCCGAATGGCTGACAAACTTCACCTCGATGGAGTAGAGAACCTTTCCGTGTTAGAGGGAAGAAAACGCATTATCAAAGCTGTTAATCCAAAGATCAATCTGGATGGTAAGAGCGCTACTTACATTACAGCTGCGTATGATATTGCGAAACAGTCATTCCATGAAAGAAAGAGCACTGATGATCAGAGAAAAAAGATGTTTGAAGATCAGATTCGCAAGGATTCCAAGGAAGAGTGCGGGTCCGATTCTGCAAGGAATAAAATGATCAAAAGAATGAAGGGAGGAGACAAATAATGAGCATGGCAGTACAGACAAGTTACGGTTTTAGCTCTCCCAAGGGAGTAGCAGGCGGGCTGTATGATTTATCGGCCCATGAAGTAGCAACAAGACAGGCAGAAGGCATCGGAGTAGCGTTTGGAGTTGGTGTTGTAATTGGCACCAATAAGGGTGTAGATGTAAAGGTTCCTGCATCTTCTGCAACATCAGATGATTTTGAGGGTGTAATCGTTCACAACTCAGTTATGGTAGAGATGGGTATGGACAACAAGGTTTCCATTGGAGACAAAAGCACAGTTGGATGCTTACAGTATGGCCGCATTTGGATTAAGACTGCATCCAAGGCAAAGCCTGCATACAAGGAAAAGGTTTACATGATTACGGATGGTGACGAAGCAGGATTATTCACTACTTCTGATGATGAGTCCACAAAGGTTGAGGTGAACGCTATTTTCCTTGGCGAAACAGATGCCGGAATTGCAAACGCAGAATTCAGACCGGGTGCCGTAATTAAGGCAACCACAGCTAAGTAAGAGGAGGAAGTTAACAGATGAAAGAATTCAACAGAGATGACTACAACGCACTGAAAAGCTCAAACCTCGTGAAAGGGCTTGCAAATAGCGAACAGCTTCGCTTTGACAGTGTTGAATCGGCCACAGTATTCTTTGCAAGAGAACTTGATCAGGTAAAAGCAAAGACATACGACAAATTATATCCGGAGCTCTCCGCTCTGGCATACTTCCCTATTACCTCTGAGGTAAATGAGGGAGCAGAAACAACAACATACTACAGCTACGATATTACCGGAATGGCTGCCATCATCAACAATTATGCGACAGACCTTCCGAGAGTAGATGTAAAGGGAGAATCCCATACTGCACATATTAAATCCATCGGTGACAGTTACGGATACAACGTACAGGAAATGCGTGCATCCAGAATGGCAGGCAAGTCCCTGGATGCAAGAAAGGGAGCTGCTGCAAGAAGGGCATCCGACTATATGGTTAATAAGATTGCCTTTGCAGGAGATGCAAAGCATAATCTTGTCGGAATCTTTTCAGAGGGGACAGATATCCCTCTGTATACTCTGTCTGAGGTTACTGTGGATGGAAAGAAGTACACCGACTGGGCTCATAAGACTGCAGATCAGATTTTGGAAGATATCAATGGAATGCAGAAATTCGTTGACAAAATTACAATGTCTATCGAAAAACCTGACACTCTGGCTCTTCCTGCATATGTGTATATGGACCTGTCAACAAGACGAATTCCGGATACTGAAACGACTGTTCTCAGCTTCGTAAAAGAGCATGCTCCTTATCTGAAGAATTTCGAGAGTATGGCAGAGCTTCAGGATACAGCAACGGATATCAATACTTCCGGAAAGAACGTTGCATTCATGTACACGAAGGATGCTGAGAAATTCAGCCTTGAAATGCCACTTCCTTTCTACCAGTATCCTTTGCAGGTACAGAAACTGGAAACAGAGATTCCTTGCGAGGCAAGAACAGCAGGACTCATCATTTACTATCCGCTTTCTATGCTTTTAGCATATGGCGTGTAAGGAGGAAACAGTATGAAAGTGATCAATAAGTCCAGAAAAATTATTGGAATAAACGGGGAGCCTTTGCTCCCCGGAGCAGAAACAGAATTGCTTGCGGGGCAGGAAACACATCCGGTTGTTAAGTTTTACCTTGAAAAAGGTATTCTTGTGGATACAGAAGATACGCCAAAGAAATGTGATGATATTAGTGATTTGGAAAGGGCCAAGATTGCAGAGGCTGCCATCGCAGAATATAAGGCAAAGCAGGAAGCTATCGTGGCTGCAAAAGCGGAGAAAGAGGCTGAAATCAAAGCTGTAAAATCTATGAAGAAAGAAGAATTGCAGCTGAAAGCCGCAGCTCTCGGAATGGAAGTGGCAGATGATATCAAGGCAGAAGAGTTGAAAGCACAGATTCTGGATATTCTTACCGCGGAACTTGAACAGATCGGCTAAGGAGGCACATATGGAGGCATTTGATATCATTAGAAAAACAATGCCTGAATTCGAAAAGGTCGATGATGATACAATCGAGACTTTCATATCACTTGCAGAGCCGTTGATATCAAAAAAACGTTTTGGAAAATTGTATGAACAGGCATTGGCATACTTGGCGGCTCATAAAATGAAGCTGCGTGGGCTCGGAACATCAATAGGAATAGGCACAATAGGAGACACCTTTGGTCTTTCTTCTGTTTCAGAAGGAGATACATCGGTGTCTTTTTCGTCTACTCAGCAAAGCCGGCTCGGAGAAGCCGATGGAGAATATGCTCTTACCATTTATGGTACGGAATATCTTAATCTGAGAAAGAGAGTTGCAATTCCTATAATCTGCGGAGGGGAGACTGTGATCAGTGAGTGATGATAGGTTGACGCCAGAAGGAGAAAGGGTATTTCGAGAACTGGACAAACTTGGAAAGATGGTTGTTCAGATTGGATTCCAACACGGAGCCTCCCGAGAAGAGAATGGGGCGGATGTCTGCGATGTGGCAGCATTTAATGAACTTGGCACCGAGACCATTCCGTCTCGTCCTTTCTTGAGAGATAGTGTTGATGACAACGAAGACGAGATAGTTAAATTTTTGCAGTCAAAGGTTGTTGATATAATACACGGAAAAACAGCAGAACAGGTATTGAAGGAAATAGGAGTATTTCAGAAAGATATGGTTCAAACAACGATAGAGGACGGTTATTTTGAACCTAATTTGGAGGCGACTATCAGAAGAAAAGGAAGCTCTCATCCACTTATCGATACCGGAACTATGAAGAACTCTGTTAATTTTGTCATAAAGAAGAAAGGGTGATTAAGGGTGCCTCTTGGACTGTGGAGAAAAAAGCATATTATACGACGATTTAATGGATGCATAGAGGTTCGAGATGGATATGCTATTCCGGAGTCGTATACTGACATGATTATGCTAATGGATGTGCAAACAACTAAAAAAGGGCACATAACAGATGAAAATGGCGATTATACGCTGCAGCGCCTCAAGAGTTTTTCAGATGATGAAGTTATGACAGCAAGTGAGGCAGAAAAACGAAGGGCTGACTGTTTGTGGTTCCAAGGGAAATGGTTTGAATGTGTATCATCTATTCTTAGTGAAAATACAGTATTGAGGCATTACACAAGTGAATGGATTCAGTGCTTGAACCAAGAGGAACCACCGATAGATTCAGACCAAACAGAAAAAGAGGAGGAAACCAATTCATGACAATTGATGAAATGCAGGAACGGGTATTGAACATCTTGGCCGGCTATTATGGAAAGAATCATGTATTTCATTCGTCTCAAAAAATGCCGAGGTTTCCCAATCCGTATATAAATATCAAATTTTATAAGCATAGGAAGACGGGTAGCCCGATATGCCGGTTTGATGAGCAAGAGCAGTGTTATAAGAATTACTGGACAGCTCATATGGATGCTGATATCAATCTGTATACAAAAGGCGAAAATATAAACAAAGGAAAAGAAACCGCTGTCTACAAAGATACCTCTATGGGAGATCTGGAAGATTTTTTGCTGTACCTTTCATCAGATGAAACGGTGGATGCTTTAGCAGCAGAGGGATTAACCGTAGAAACAGCAGACATCGAAAGTCTTAGCGGGCTTGTGAACGATAACAGTACGTTTAATTACCGAGCAATGACTACGATTGGCATATCTTTCACGGAGAGTGCGTATGGGAAATATAATCAGCTAGGCATAGGAATTATTCCAAATGCTAGCGGAGGCGGTTCAGAGGCGTTGTTAGAGGCTTCTGATACCATTGAGACAATAAACTTAACAGGAGGATTTCAGAAATGAGTAATAACATTAACGATGTGGTAGATGTTACCATTGCAATCGAAACGCCGGCAACGGACAGCGCATCCTTCTCAAATTTGCTGCTTGTGGTACCAAAACCTACAAATGCAGGTGACGAGGAAATGACCGGAGTCATTGTTGTTCAGAGCGCAAAGGATTTAACAGTGTTTGGCTATACGAGCGAAGATGCAGCATATAAAGCTGTTGCGGTGGCTTTTAATCAGGATATGAGACCGGATGAGATATATGTAATAGCAAGAGAAAAAACGCTTGAGGCTGATGAAACGATTGCAGACTGTCTTGACAGAGCTGTTTCAGTGAATAAGTGGTACGGATTTGCTTTGGTTTCTTATACAACATCGTCCGACCTTGAAGCTGCGGCAAAGTGGGCAGAAGCAAACGGAAAGCTTTTTGGATTTACTTTTACATCCGGTAATTGCCCTATTAATATGTCACCCTATAACAATACATTTGGATTTTTTGCAGGAGACATTAAAGACTCAGCTATTCCTGACGGTAATACATATGCGTCAATTGCGTATATGGCAAAATGCTTTTCCTACACCCCTGGATCCGAGACTTGGTCTCTCAAGACACTCAGGGGAGTGACGGCATCCAATCTGACACCTACGAAGGCAAAAACCTTGAAGGATGGGAATGTAAACTTCTATCGAACAATTGCAAACAAAGATGTGGTCCAGGAAGGAAAAGTTGGATCAGGAGAATGGATTGATGTAATCAGATTCAAAGAGTGGTTGATCAATAAGATTCAGATCGATGTTTTCAATTATTTGGTACAGAATCCAAAGATTGCGTACAACGATGGAGGAATCACTGGGATACAGAATGTGCTCGAGGCTGCTCTGTCTGCAGCACAAAAGAATAACGGAATTGATACAGACAGAATAAAGAGTGATGGAGAAGTTGAGAAGGGGTATACAATTACAGTTCCGCTGGCATCGGAGGTGAGTGCATCGGACAAGAAGAACAGAAAGCTCTCTGGAGTATCATTCACTGCACGTCTTGCTGGCGCCATTCATGAGACACAGATTAAAGGAACATTAGTATATTAAGCAGGAGGTAAATTGATATGGATGTAAAAACATACAATCCCAAAAAAGTAATTATTGCCCTTGGATCACATGTTGTATCCGGATATGCAGATGATTCGTTTATCAGTATTGAATCTTCTGGAGACGGAACAACAATGAAGGTAGGGTGCGATGGAAGTGTCAACAGATCGGTGAGTCCGAACCAGGCATATAGCATCAAACTTGCGCTTCAGCAGAATTCTCCTACAAGTGCATATCTCAATAAGAGATACGCCATGGATCAGGAGAATGGGGATGGACATTTCCCTATTATTATCAAAGATATTATGGGAAAAGAACAGTTTTCCTCGGATGTGGCATGGGTAACAAAACCTGCTTCATGGGGAAGAGGTAAGGAAGCGACAAACCGAGAATGGGAGCTTGCTTGTGGAGAAGGAAAGTTTGCTGAAAATTAAATGAGGTGACAAAATGATTAAACAAATTGAACCAAACAGGGTTTCACTGTGCGGGGTAGATTTTGCAATCTACCCCTTTGGAGCTATGAAAGCCGCAAATCTATCTGGAGAACTCGGAAAATTTCTCGGACCGATTGTTGCTGGTTGCCTTCCACTGATAGGAAGCAACGATGATGATGTACTGTCCATGGATCTAAAGGATGCAATGCCTTTGGTCACAGGGGCTTTTTCAACGCTTGATGGAGATACAATCGAAAAACTTTTCCGAAAGTTACTGTTGCAGCAGAATATCTCTTGTAGTTATATAGATTCTGCAACCGGAGAACCGGTACAGACATGGCTTACACAGGATGTTCTGGATCAGGTTTTCTGCCAGAACGTTGATGATATGTATCGACTGGCATATGAGGTTATTAATGTAAATTTCAAGGGTTTTTTCAAGAAACTTCTCGGCCAATCTGGAGGCCTTTCTCAAAAGGTAGTGACGATCTTGTCGGGAAGTATGGAGAATTCGACAGAAGCCAATTTACCGACCTCGAATTGAGAATGTATGTCCTGATTCAGAATGGAATGGCTTCTATGATGGAACTTGAAGAATATTACACACTTGATGAAGCGTTGAAGCTTTATGCACTTATGGTCATGAGACAGGACACAGAGCATGGGATGCTTGAAGATAGCAAACACAGCGGGTAGGAGGTGACACCATTGACGGTTAAAGAACTCATGGTCGCTTTGGGCTACAAGGTAGATGAGCAGTCTCGTAAAAAAGCACTTGCTGACGGAAAAGCTTTGAAGAACTCATTGCAGTCACTGCTAGGTATGGTTGGAATAACAGTATCCATAGCAGGTATTGTGAAGTTTGGAAAAGACAGTATGCAGGCAGCTTCTGATGTTGAGCAGATGGAACAGAAATTTAATGTAGTTTTCGATAATTTATCTGGACAAGCCGATGAATGGGCTGGAAATCTTGCTAACGCCATTGGAAGATCGAAGAACTCCATTAAAACGTACTTGGCAGACAACCAGAACCTGTTCGTTGGTTTTGGTATGGCACGTGACGCTGCTATGGAAATGTCAGAGCAACTTGTAGAGTCAGCTATCGACATATCGTCCTTTGCAAACCTGGACGAGACTACGGCTATTAACGCCATGACAAAAGCGGTAATGGGCGAGAGCGAATCTGCAAAAACGCTAGGAGCAGTACTGAATGATACTACCAGAGCGACAGCAATGGCAGAACTTGGTTTTTCGGGCACATATGAGAAGCTGGATCAGCTGTCTAAGATGCAGGTAAACTATACTGCCATAATGCAACAATCAAAGGATGCTATAGGAGATGCCGCAAGGTCTATGGACTCTTTTGAGTCCAAAACAAGGCAATTCCAAGCGCAGATAAAGGATATCAAGGAAAATGTCGGAAGATTTATTCTCCCGTATGCGACAAAGGGTTTAAGCCTACTTTCGAAGCTTACAGGAAAAGTAAAAGAATGGTCTGACAGCCTTGGAGATGTTAATGAGGAAGGAACTAAGGCAAACAAGATATTCACAAAATTTACGGAGTATGGAGAAAAGGTCAAAACTGTTATCACAAAGGTGGTTGATGGCGGAAAGAAGCTTATTGACATGGTAGGCGGGGGAGAGAATGCTCTTAAAATGCTCGGAGTTGTTATAGGAGCTATAATGGCATACAAAGCCGGAGAAAAAATACTTTCTGCAGTTGATAAATTCAAAAGCTTCTCCAAGATACTTGGAGGTATAAACCTTAAAGCCCTAGCAATAGTAGCAGCCATAGTGCTGCTCTTTTTGTTGATTCAGGATTTTATAGGGTTCCTGCAGGGAAAAGATTCTTTGTTTGGAACATTGCTTGCAAATGCGGGGGTAGATGTAGATGCTACAAGAGAAAAGTTCTTTGCATTAAAGGATAATATCGCACAGATCATAGAGTATATAAAACAGATCTGCGCACCAGCGTTCGATTCTCTGAAGGATTTTTGGGATGAGCACGGAGCTGAAATTCTTGCATATGCACAAAATTTGCTAAACGGAATTGTTCAGGCGGTATCATTTATGGTCGCCGCTATAGAGCCATACGTATCGTTCATAGTAAATTTATTTCAAGGATTATTTGCTTTGCTGGCCGGAGACACAGATGGAGCGATAGAATCATTTAAAAATGCATGGTCAAGTTTCAAGGAGTATATCTCCAATTTCTTTCAGGCCATTCTGGCACTTCTCGATGGACTCTTCGGTGGATTGCCATCAAAAGCCCTTGAGTGGGGCAAAGATATGCTACAAGGCTTTATTAATGGAATAACAGAAAAAATTTCAGCATTGAAAGAAAAAATAAACAGTGTCGGAGATGCGATCAAGGAAAAATTGCATTTTTCGAAGCCTGATAAAGGGCCTCTTGCTGATGCAGACAAATGGACTCCTGATATGATGGACCTGTTTGCACAGGGAATCGAAAAGGGAAAGGAAAAACTCAAATCTACAGTCACTGGAGTTGCCGCACTGATCAAGGGAGTGGTGACCGGAGATGTCGGAAATGGGTTAAGTGCACTGACTGGATCTTCGGAAGCATCTGTGCAGACTGCAGGAAATGTGTCGAACAGTAATATGACAATTGTACAGAATAATAATTTCCAGAACAGCTTCAGCGGAGGAGACCGTGAACAACAAACACAGGCTGCTAAGCAGATGAATAAAAATGCACACGACGCCAGCACTTATCTGGCACATGCCGTAGCTTTAGGGAGGTAGGTGTAATAATGAAACAGAAAGTGGTAACTACTGTAGCGGGTATTGAATTTGATGCGTTGATAGAAGCTCAGGAAACACATTCTGCTACAGTACCGCAATACCCTCTTGATGAAGGGTATAGCGTATCTGACAACGTTGCATTGGACCCTACCGCACTGAAGCTGACATTGTATGTGACGGCGACACCGGTTACGTGGCTTTCGAGGCATGGAGTCGGAGACCAGCGTGTAGAAAATATCTGCAATCAGCTGTTGGATTTATACAAAGCAAGAAGCCCTGTAAGTGTAACTACTCCGAGAAAATCTTATGACAATATGATCATAAAGAATATCACAATCAGCGACACTACACAGGCTGGATATGCAAAAGAGATACCGATTGAATTTACAGAGATTACAGTGACGGCTGCGAAATCAGTAGTTATTCCTGCGGAATATGCTAGAGGAGGGAATACGATGGAATCGAACGGAGCCGCCTCAACGACAAAAGCGCAGAGTTCTACTCCGACAACCGCATCGGACAGACAAAGCGGGAAGGCAAGCGGAGATACTACAAGTTCATCCAAGAATGGCAGCACGTTGCTTTATAACATGGCCAGCGGTTTAGGAAACAAGACCGGATGGTATTCTTTAGAATGACAGGAGGCTGACAGATGCTATACATTGAAGTTCCGGATAAGAACGATAGTATAAGCCGGATCACACTTTCTGGAAAAGAGTATTATATCCGGTTTACCTATAACCCATCATATGACTATTGGTCATTTGGCCTGTATAAGACCAATATGGACCCTATTTTACCAATGACAAAGATCGTTCCGTTCTCCCCATTAACTTATTTTTACACATATACGGATCTTCCTGATGGGGATTTCGGGTGCTTTTCTGTAGACAAACATGTTGGAAGAAATGCTTTTAAAGAGAAAAAGGCGAAATTCGTCTATATACCAAATAGTGAGTTGTGACAGGAGGTCGGTTATGAATTTTCTTAGGCAATACAGTATTTTATTCGGAATTCCAGGACAGATAGGAACGGAAATTTCCAGTGTTGGAGTTAATAGACCACTTCATGTAAATTTCTCACTGGAAAAAGCGGATACAGAAAGTAGCAATACAGGAAGACTGCAGATATCAAATCTGAATAGTGAGCATAAAGCATTACTCAGCGAGGATAAGTGCGTGGTTGAGATAAAAGCAGGATACAGCGACACACTCGGTACAATCTTTATCGGCGGTGTCGCAAATCCTTCTGAAACACTGAACAATGCAGATAGAATACTGGAAGTTGAATTGGTAGATGGTTTATCAAGCTATGATGCCATTGGTACCATGTCTATTAGCGGAGTGGTTACGGGAGATAAAATTCTGTCAGAACTTCAGAAACAGATGGGAATTGAGTCGTCTATCATTACAGAAAAGGCATCAGCATTGCTGCGGACAGCAAAGTACAGCAACGGATATTGCTCTGTTGGAAAGAGAAAGGCGGCACTACAGTCTCTTATGGAGAAAGCTGGTGTTAATTATTCTTTGCAAAACGGCGTTTTACAGGTGTTTTGCCAAGGAGAAGCCATAACAACCAAAGCATATAAAATTAGTGCGGAAACAGGGCTCATAAGCATACCGAAAAAAATAAGCATTACACAAACAACTGCATCAAAGAGCGGTAGCGGAAAAGTATCAGCAGCTGGATCCGCATCTTCGGATAGTTCAAATGGAATTCCTGGATATGAAATTGAATATCTGATAAACGGAGCAATCGGCATTAACGACCTAGTACAGGTGGAAAGCCGCAATCTAAACGGAATTTTCCGCGTAAAAAAGCAGTCATATTCAGGAGACAATTACTCCGGAGATTGGAAGTGTACGGCACAAATAGTGGAGGTGGTAGCATGATACAGGAAGTAGTTGAGGAAATGGAAAAAATGGTCAAAGATGTACTTAACAACAGCGTACACACTGCTATGCCTGGTAAAATACTGACATTTGATGATGCTACTGGAATGGCAAACGTTCAACCGATTGGAAGTTTTTTCTGCGGAAAAGTAGAAATGGACTATCCTGTCATACCTTCCGTACCTGTTTGTATAACTGCAAATTCATCCGGTATCGCCTCGTGTATACCGATAAAACCTGGAGACACATGTTTGCTTGTTTGTGCGGAACAAAGCCTCTCTGCGCTCCTATCAGAAACGACGGATGCACAATCAAATGAGCGATTCGATCTTACAAACTGCATTGCTGTTCCGGGATTACAGAGAGCGCCAGTAGATGCCCAGAAAGAAGCAAATGAAAAAGAGGCTGTAGTAATCACGAATGGAGACAAGAAGATTGTTATAACGGAGGAAGGAATTGAAATAACAGGAGATACCAAAATTGAAGGAAACATAGAAATCAATGGAGATGTAAGTATCAAAGGAATTACTAAGTTTGACGGCAAAGTATCCATCAAAGGTAACCTGGATGTAGATGGAAATATCACAGCTACAGGAAATATTACAGGTGCGAACACGGAGGGATGACAATGAATGACTTGCAGATGACAAGAGAAGGAGATTTGTATGTAAATAATGATATAGCAGTCACTGACAGCATCGAACAGGGAATTTATATCAGACTTAGGTGGTTTTTCAAAGAATGGAAGTTTGGACCGGATTATGGAGTTAAATATTTTGAAAATATTTTTGTTAAAAATCCTAATAAGCAGCTGATCATAAATGATATATCAAAACAGATATTGTCAGTTGATGGAGTAAAAAGCGTTGACAATGTGACTGTTTCGATAAATTCAGCAACAAGAGAGGCTGTGATAAAATATACGGTCACAACAGAGAGTAAAGAGAGATTTGAGAGGGAGGTGAATATATGGAATATGGCGTAACGGATAAAGGGTTTGTTTTAAAAAGGTTTGACACAATCCTCAAAGAAGTACAAGAAGATCTTTCCGGTTCCCTTGGATTTGATGTATCTCAGAATCCACAATCACTGCTCAACTCTGTCCTGATCATTCCGTTTTGCGATAAAATAGCAGAAATGTGGGAGGTGGCACAAGAGAGTTATTATGCAAAATACCCATCTACAGCAGAAGGAGTAAATCTTGACAATGCATGCCAGTATAGCAACGTATTCAGACGAGGAAATAAGCATACCGAGTACACAATACATTGCACTGCGAAGGATGGAACGATTGTTCCTAAAGGAAGCCTCATATCGTCAATTACAAATCCTGTAGTACAGCTTAAAAGTACAAAGGATTCAGAGATTACGAGATCGTCCTGCAATGCAATATGTATAAAGCCAGTTACAATCGTTGAAGGTACTTACAATGTAGAGCTGAATGGCAAAATGTATAGTTATAAAGCCACAGGAACACCGACAGCGGAAAGCATAGTTAACGGATTGGCCGGAATAATAGAAGTTGCTGGATATGCTGTTGCAACTGATACAGAGAATGGGACACTTACCATAGAGGATACAGTGGCAGCTCGCAGTAATGATGTGTCGCTGTCAAGCAATCTTACTACAGAATATGTGGTAAGTCTAGTACACTATTACACAGTTGATTATGGAGATATTCAGTGCCCGGAAGGTACTATTTGCGATATTGCATCAAATGTAACTGGTCTGATATCTGTGGTCAACAAAATAGAGCCAACACCTGGAAGAATTCAGCAAAGTGATATTTCTTTCCGGCAGGATTACATAAGAAAATCATATGGAACATCATCAACAATGACAGAAAGTATCGAAGCATATATTCTGGAAAACGTTGCTGGAGTGAAAGATGTGAGGTGCTACGAGAATCCATACAATGTAGAAGACGAACTTGGAAGGCCTCCGCACTGCGTTGAAGTTATAGTTGATGGTGGAGATGAGGAAGCAATAGCCAAAGCAATTCTCACAAAGAAATCCGGAGGGATTGAGACTTGCGGCGATATTATGGTCAATGTTCTCGGTGAGTATGGAGATGAAATACCGATAAAACTGCGAAGACCGGAACCTATATACGCATGGATAAAGGTCGAACTTACTACAGATGGAAGTAACATCAATCCAGATTATGTATCTGTAGTGCAGCAAACCATCTGCGAGAAAGCAGCTGGAATCTCTATTGGAGACAGTTTGATGTCACAGACATTTATAGCCGGAATATATCAAGTATTGGCCGGTATTGCTTATTGTAAAATTCATGTGGCAAGTTCAGGTGATATAAGCAGTAAGCCAACTGAATTTATAGAAGGAAATATATCTGCAAATCAGAGGCAGGCTATAAATGTGGATGCAAGCAGAATTGAGGTGAGTCTATCGACATGAGCGCATACGACGATTGGATAGCCAATATTCCTTGCCAGTTCAGAGACAAGCCGAATATATCTGCAATTATTAAAGCTTTTTCAAAGCAGCTTGACGATGTGAAAGCAGTCAACAACCAACTCAAAGAGGTAGTAGACATTGATACCGCGCATGGCATGAATCTTGATATGATTGGAACCATCGTTAATGTTACAAGAAAAGATGCTCATGTGCTAATGAACAGAGAAATGTCCGTGGTTATTACGGACGAGATGTACCGGAATGTGTTGAGGTTCCAAGCACTGAAAAATAATTCCAATGCGACTTATGCAGATATCATGAAAGGAATGTATCTGCTATGGGGAGATGCAAAGATAAAGTATGCTGAAGCAATCCGGGAACCGGCCTCTATCGAAATAAGTATAGCGGAAATTACTACCGATGAGACAGATCCGGCACTAATCAGACCCATGGTTATTCGCGCTGGAGGAGTAAAAATATTGTTTCGATCAAGTTATACAGATAAGATCGATATGGTATCCTGGGAACGATTCGGGAACTGCAAATTATCCTATGAAAAAAATCATCGATGGAACGGAGCATTCCGCTGGAATAGTGCTATTCGGTGGCACTCTGACGGAGTTACCTTTTCTAATCATTATGACGGATTATGCAAATTTGACGGAAGCATAACTCATCAGGCAGATGGTGCAAAATACAATTATTACGATGGGAAGAACCGGTTCAATGGAAAAATTAATTGGGGGTCATTCACAGAAAAGGAGGACATTGACTTGGCAGATGCAGTATTACTTAATCAAGCAAAAAGGAAAATCTTAAAGTCTCATTTTGATGCCGATACATCTTGCATAATAGCGGGTTTTGTATTTGGAACAGGATTGGGAGCAGATGGAAAACCATATGTGCCAGATGCAGATCAGACCGAATTGGTTAATGAAATCGTCCGGAAGAAACTCGATAGCAAGATGCGAATAAGTGACAGTTGCTATAGATACACAGGAATGCTGAGTGAAATTGAGGGCAATGGCAAATACATCACGGAAATTGGACTAGTAGATGAAGATGGCGATCTTGTTTGCATTAAGACCTTTGATAAGAAGATTAAGAACAAAGAGGCAGAAATGACATTCAATATCGACGATATACTCGCATAACTGATATCGATATAATCCAACAAAAAGCAATACAGACCGCACATATGCGATATAATTCGCAATGTTTAAGAGGGTCTGACATCAATAGGGGCGTATGCCCCTATTTCTATGCAAAATATTATTAGAAAGAGGTGTAAAACATGGCAAAATTTGTTATTCCTTCAGAACCCGCCTTGAACATTCAAAATGTCAACGAGGTTCTGGAGACAGACCCTGTGCTTGCATCGTTTATAAATGGCTATTTTCAGCAGCTTCTTGAGAACGATCAGGCACTTAAAAATCTGATTGAGAGAAGACCTCCGAAAGAAGAACTTGCAAAGGTGGCTTCAACCGGAAGCTATAATGACCTTTCAGATAAGCCTGAGATTCCTTCAGGAGAAGCGGCAGATGCAAACATTGCAAATAATGACACTACTACGAAAGCCGGTTATGTGGCAGATGCAAGGATTGTCAAGAAACACGGTGACGAAATTGATTCCTTAGCAGATCAGGCGTTCTTGTCTAAATATGGTCTTGTGAACAAAGAAACCGTGATAGCGGATGGAACGAGCGGTGGAAAGGTTATTACGGTAACAACAGATGATGCAGTCGTTACCACAACATTTTCCTTAAATGCTGCCACAGGTGTTAAGACTATAACAGAGGTTATTGTTCCTACATCTGGAAGCTATAAATACACCAAAACATCGGTGATTACTCCAACCAAGACAGGAAAGACCATTAAAGAATCATATATAAAGGAGGATAAGTAGTTATGAGTTTTGTGGAAGCTGATTATGGCGCATCGGAAGGCGCCGCTCTCGTTGAAGTTCTTCTCGTTGGACTTACAAATGCAAAGTTGGTTTGCAAATCTACAGTGGAAGAGGATGAAGGAAAAACAATCGTGGTTACTGATGGTGTTACAGCAGTTACCGGAAAATTTAACGCAAACCTTACGGCAACATTTGATCTCGCTGGGAAAGCTGCATACAAAGTAACGGTATCAAATGCTGGAGTCACAGAGTTTGAAACAATTGTACACCTGAGTGCAGGAGAATATAAAGAAATTGAGGTAGGCCTCAATACAAATACATGGACCGGATTAAAAAATATTGTCAATGCACATTTGGAGACTACATACTGCAATATTGGTGATGAGATCAATGTAGCTCTGAATACTAAGGAAGTAATGACATACCGCATAGCAGCTATTAACCACGATCAGCCGCATCAGCTGATTTTTGAGCCTAGATATTGCATGGAGACCGCAAGGCAGATGAATCCATCGAACACCAATGTAGGCGGTTGGAATGCTTGTACTATGAGAGAATGGCTGAATGGAGTGTTCTATCAGGCGTTACCGGATGAATTAAAAGCAGTGATTTCAGAGAGAACGTTTAAGACTTCAATCGGTAATCAGGGAAGTGCTCTGCAGGAGGCGACAGATAAAATCTGGATACCAAAAGAATGGGAGGTATTTGGAACGCAGACATATGCTACAGCTACGGAGCATACGTCTGATACGGCACAATTCCCGATTTATGCAGTTGCATCAAACAGGGTAAAAACCTATGGAAAATCTGGTGGTTCAGCGCTCTGGTGGCTTTCGTCTCCGAACTCCGGCAACGGTACGAACTTTTGCTATGTGACTACCGCGGGTGCGGCCAGCAACTACAACGCGAGCGACTCGAATGGCGTGGCCCCCTGCTTCCAAATCGTTTCATCAGAATCATAATCATCTGGCGGGCTTGTCCCGCCTGATAGTAAGGAAAAAATATGAGTGTTTTAGCAAGGAACAGAAGCACATCCGCAATGGAATTTTTGAATACTGCACATGAACTCGAAAAGTTTACAATAGAGGCTTGTCACAGAGAAAATGTAATACCAAAAAGGTACCGGCTGTCAAAAGGGAAAGACCTTATGGAGTCAGCTAAAATTGTGCATAATAACGTGATATATGCAAATTCTGTGTTCCCAAGATCAAAAGCAGAGTACCAAAGAAGAATAAAATTTCAGAAGCGGGCAATTATGGAAATACAAATCATGCTCAAAGATCTTCGTCTGCTAAGCGAAATTCTTCCGATCAGTGATTCGGTCCTGGAAAAATGGACCGGGTATCTCATCAATGAGGAAGGATACATAAAAGCGTGGATGCAGTCGGATAGGGGCAGGTTTGATAAATTGGAATAACAATACAGCGGTTGCATTCTGAATTAAAATCATCCGTGGTGGTGGTTCAGCGAACTGGTGGCTTTCGTCTCCGAACTCCGGCAACGGTACGAACTTTTGCAATGTGACTACCGCGGGTGCGGCCAACAACAACAACGCGAGCAACTCGAATGGCGTGGCCCCCTGATCCCGTGCATGTGTAACATTTGTAGTCTGAGTAGGTCCGTTTGGACAGAAAACAATCATTTTTGCACGGAAGGAGAATGCAACCATCGGGAGGAACTCCCGTAAATAAGTACCTTCATACAAGCATCCGGACGCTTCTTGCATGGTGCCTGTGGCGAGGCATTTCATGGGTGTGCGTTATGTATCTAATTACATACTAGCCAAAAGACATAAGATATAGGAGGTGCAGCTCCAAAAATGAACAGTGAAGAGAGAAGAGAAGCACGTTACCAAAGAAGAAAAGCGAAAAGAGAAGAGAAAAAGGCTATCAGAAATGCTGATCATACATTTCAGAAGGTTACAGAGTTTGGATCCCTTCGTAAGTCATTTTACAAAGCGAGGAGAGGAACTAACTGGAAAGCTTCTGTACAAAAATATGGATGCAACGTGCTTAGAAATTCATACGTCATTAGCCGTAAAATGCGGAAACATCAAAAGATAAGCAAAGGATTTATAGAATTCGTCCTATACGAAAGAGGAAAAATAAGGCACATATCTTCGGTACATATTACAGAAAGGGTACCGCAGAAGGCGGTCTGCGATTATGGCATAGTTCCGATTATGGAGAAATCTCTTATTTATGAGAACGGAGCTTCCCAAGAAGGAAAGGGTACCGGATTTAGTTCTGATCAGTTGATAAAGGATTTGCGTCGGCATTACAGAAAATCTGGATTTACAAATTCTGGATACATTGTTATGGGAGATGGACATGATTTTTTTGCCAGTCTCAGACATGATGTCATATATAAGAATATGTGCAAGATGATTACAGATCAAGAGCTCATAAGACAGACGATGGATTTTATATCACCATTTGGAAAAGGGCTTGGCTTAGGGTCCCAGGTATGCCAAATAAATGCTGTAGCATATGCGAATGCGATTGATCATTACATCAAAGATGTGCTGCGGAAAAAATATTACTGCAGACATATGGATGATTGGTATGTGATAGTGGACACGAAAGAAGAGGCTGACAAGATTTTGAGAGATATTTCCCAAATGTATGCTGAAATTGGAATTGAGATGAACCCGAAGAAAACGCAGAAAATAAAGCTTTCACATGGCTTTACTTGGCTGCAAGACAGATATTTCCTTACAGAGAAGGGAAAAGTTATACGGAAAGCTTCTCATAAGAGAATAGCACAGTACCGCAAGAAGTTAAAGAAAATGGCGGTCAAGGTGGAAAATGGCGAGATGGATTACAACGCAGTTAGAAGCTTTTACGCATCCATATCCGGTTATTTAGCACATAAGGATGGATATCTTACAAAAAGGAGTCTAGCCAATCTTTATAATCAATTATTTATAGAAAAATTTATGCAAGGAGGAATGCGAGATGAGCAAATTTTTGCTACTTAACAAGTCTGATGTGATCATTGACATAGTAGATGAAGTGCGCTATGTAAAAAAGAATAAGAATAACTTGGTAGTTCTGTGCCACCAGCATGATGCACAGGGATACATCGGTTCAGATAATGAAACGATATATCCCAAGATTGGCACCCAGTTCCGCCCTTCGTATGATGATATTGCGAAGGAGAGTGCGGTTGATGAACTTCCGGAAGGCGTGGTTCCGTTGAGATACAAATATGACTGGGAAACATGCAAAATTGTGGAGAATGAAGATCCATATCCGGCAGACAACACAACACTTACCACCATAGCAGCTTTGAATACGGCCAATCTTGAATACTTGGCTATGATGACAGATGTAAATTTATAAGGAGGGACAAAAATGGCAAAGAAACGAGTTGCAGAGCATAGCCCTAATTACGAAAAAGTAAAAAGATTTTATGATCGTAAATTATGGGATAAAAGAAAAGTTAGGGATGCGGTAACACATCCGGAAGGAAATCCTTGGATTACAGAGGAAGAGTACACAGAGATAACAGGAGAACCATATAATGAGGAGTAATAATATTTTGCAAATTTGCGAAAAACAAGCAGAGATTATATCTCAGCTATCCAGCTTAATCCGTGTTATATTGGAGGAACTATCGCAATATCGAAGCGTAGAACAGGAGGAGGAACTTCTGAATAGGTTAGAAAAAGAAAATTCATAGAATAAGTCGAGGCATCGGTCAATAACCGATGCCTATTTTGTTGCGAAGGGAGGAAGAAACATGGATGACGTGAAACTTGCAGAGGCACTATCAGATCATAAACATCGTATCGGTTCTTTGGAACACCGCATGGAAAAGGCAGAAAATCTTATTGAGGAAATTAGAAATCTGTCCGGTTCTGTTCAACTGTTGGCACAGGAAAGCAAAAGTACGGGAGAAAAGGTTGACAATCTTACGGAAAAAGTAGAACGCCTTGAATCAGCTCCAGGGAAAAAATGGGGTACACTTCAAACGGTGGCCATCACAGCAATAACGAGCGGGGTTATCACTGCAATTTTATCAGCCATTATAGGTTTAATGTAGGAGGTGCTCATGTGGAAAAACTGCTCTTAAAAAGAGGTTTTACGGACAAACTGTATTTTTACAATCTACGGTTTGCCTGGATCTTTACATGGGCATGTTTTGCCCTCACAGCGTTAAGCGGTGAAGAATGGCTCAATATTGCAGACATGTCCATCGTGAGCGCAGGATTGCCCGTGGTATGGGGCGAACTAAGCATACACACAGGATTTATCATCTGGAAAGCAAAGACCGAGAATTGTCGGAAACACAAAGATCAATCAAAAATAAAAGAATTGGAGGAAATTGAATTATGAATACATTTATGAATTGGGTAACAGAAAATTGGTTTCTCATTATTGCATTCGCAGCAGTATTGAGTTGTGCAGGAGTAGCAGTATACAAATTTGCGGGACTGCCAACAGAAAAGCAGATTAAGAAGCTTGAAGAGTGGCTGCTTTATGCGGTTACTGTAGCAGAAAAGAAACTGGGCGGTGGAACCGGTGCATTGAAGTTGAGATATGTATATGACTGGTTTGTACGGACTTTCCCGTGGCTTGCAAAGATGATTAGTTTTGAACGCTTTTCCAAGATGGTAGATGGCGCATTAGAGCAGATGAAAAAGATGCTCGAAAGTAATAAGGCTGCTAAAGAGTTTGTGGAAAAGGAGCAGGCATGATAACTCTATTTCTACTGGCTTGTGTAGCAATTTACCGCGCAAGCCAGTGTATGGAAGGATAGGCTATGACAACACAAGCGCAGATATGTTAACAGTGAAGGAGGATTTAGTATGAGCATGAGAGGAATTGATATATCCCATTGGCAACAGGGAATAAACCTGGCAACTGTGGGCTGTGATTTTGTAATTATCAAAGCAACGCAGGGAACCAAATTTGTGGACCCGTGCTGTAATAAATTCTATCAGACAGCAAAGGAAGCCGGAAGGAAACTTGGCGTATATCACTTTGCAGATGGAAAGAGTAGCGGAACAGCAGAAGCGGATCATTTTATTAAAAATGTAAAAGGGTATATTGGAGAAGCAATCCTTGTTCTTGATTGGGAAGCGGATGCACTCAAGAAAGGTGTTTCCTATGCAAAGGAATTTCTTGATCGTGTTTATGAAGTAACAGGCGTAAGACCACTTATTTACATGAGCAAGTCCTCCTGCCGAGAATATAACTGGACAGAAGTAGTGAATGGGAACTATGGATTGTGGATGGCACAGTACGCCAATAAGAAGCCCACAAGCTATCAGGATAAGCCGTGGACGGATAGCAAAGGTCTTGGAGCATTCAAAGGGTATGCAATTCATCAGTACTCCTCCAAGGGGCAGCTTCCCGGGTATGGGGGAGATCTTGATTTGGACATAGCATATATGACACCTGCGGCATGGGACAAGTATGCCAAGGCAAATCCGGTCCTTATGAAGGACAAACCGGTACTCCGAAGAGGAAACCGGGGAGAAGAGGTCAGAGAACTGCAGACTCTGCTTAGTGACAAAGGATATACGGTTTTGGTAGATGGTATCTTTGGTGATAAAACCTACGAGGCAGTCAAAGCATATCAGGCAGATCACGACCTACAGGTTGATGGTGTGGTCGGTTCCAAGACCTGGGATAAACTTATTATTTAATACTGATTGCTCCGAATGGTTATAACTAAATACGCTATAAAATAACAAAAGACACATGAAAGTGTCGAAAAATGTTATTTTATAGCGTGAAGGAGCAATGACGTATGATAAGGATTTTACTATCTACAAGGCTCGGCGAAATTAGGTGGACACAAGCGGATCTTGCGAGAGCCACCGGGATAAGACCAAACACAATTAACGAATTGTACCATGAGCTCGTTGACAGGGTGAATCTGGAGCACCTGGACCTCATATACGAGGCACTCGAGTGCGATCTCGATGAGTTAATTGTTAGGGTACCGGATGAGCATCCAAAGGTCATACATACCAAGAACGGTTCCTTGATTTCGTCTCATAAATAGCGCTGCAACACTATTTATGTAGAAAAAGACGTTCTGAAATGCAAAAGGAACGTCTTTTTTTATATCAATTCAATAATTCATACCTGTTCTCCTCTAAAGCGTCATAAAGATATTTCAAATCAAAATTATTATCCTCATACCCTTTCTTGATAGTATCTATATAAAATTCTGAGGGTAATCCTGCAAGATATTTTTTATTCATAATATAAACCATTGCGATAACAGAAGATTCCTTTGTGCGCACGGCTAAGAGTTGCTTTTCGTAATATTGGGGAAAACCTTCATATATGTCAAGCCGTTTCTCATCTAATCTAGTTATCTCCCATACAAGGACAGGAACTATAGAACCAGAACTTTCCGTTATTGTGGCGTGTGAGTTATTTGTGGAACCCCTAAATATCAGCTTCCAGTCCTCCAAAAATCCGGTAGCGTATATTTTAGCATTAGGACAACGATAGCTCATTTGAGCCAAATTAAGATTACTTCCATAAGCAACATAAAGCATAATTATTATCTCCAATCTCCCCGTATGGCCGATAGGGCAGCGTGTTTATTTATGCGGCTCTACTGGTCATACCGGCTGCTCTTTTTAATGGTGCCATGATGTGAAGCCTACAGGTTTTGAATTCATCTCCATATAGACCAAGGCGCTGAGTAAGTATATTCCTCATAATAGTTACTTTCTGTTCGGGCGTATATCCAGCCATGGAACGAAAAGAAATTTTTTCCTGCGATGTGATGGACCACGCCGAAACGGCCAAGCAAAATTGAATATAAGCTTTGATTTTTCCAGCGTGAAGAGTGCTATTGAAAAGCCTGAATTCTACAGTTCCCTTCGTAAAGTAGCTGTGAAGATTAACGCCGTGATATCTGGTTGTATTATAATGTTGATGATCAATGCCTCCACAGTAACCATCATTTGCTCTGCTGTACCAGATTTCTTCTGCCTTTTCCTTAGTGATATCCTTGTCTTTTTTCATGGCAATAAGCAGATTGGAGTTTAGCTTATGACACCAACTGGATTCTCTATCTCCGATTTCAAGAGCCTCGTATATAAGATCCTGTCTTGATGTCATGAAATTTACTAGCCTGCGAAGGGATTTCGGATTGTGGTTCGCTCCGTCAACATGAATGTGTATCCCACAGCTACGGTGAGCTTTTGCTCCACCTTCTTTCAGCCTCCTGATTATTCTCTGAAGTAATTCAATATCGGAATAATTCAAAGGAGGTGTCACAAATTCTACCCTATATTCATCGAGGCTATCTGCGGTACCATCATTTATTACAGGTGTTATGGAAGAATCTCTCATCACTTTCCATTTGCGAGCGGCCTGATCAATAATTGTGCGAGTGTGATAGCAAGTCGAATCTGGACGGGATGCGGTTGTTCCAAGCACTTCTGCAACGATGTCAGCTGCTTTCTTTCTTGTAATACCTGTCATTTCAACTTCAACTCCAAACTTCTGGTTCTTAATCATATTGTACCTCCATTTTCATAAAGAAATGTTCTAACGTGTTGTATTTTTATTCTTATCTGTTGCTATTTATATATTACCATATGCAGAGCCACAGTCAATAGTTTTATCTAAAATTATGAAAAAAAGTTCTAACAAGTTAGAATAAAAGTATTGACTTATGGAACATATGTATTTATAATATGAATATATCAAAAATCTATTATATGGGGAGGTAACTATGGTTTTAGATGTTGATAGAAAGAATGCTGTAATAGCAGGAAATGAAATATTTGAAAAATGCATATACTTGATACATTTTAGAGATGCAGATGAAACAAAATGGGCACATGCACTAATTGATGAGATAGGTACCGATACTATCAAATTTAGAACGGCAGCAAATGCTTCTCCTATTGAAATACAACAAATTGATATTTTAGATATTGGAGGCCCAGAAAAAGAAAAACTTTTCGACAGGGAGGTTTTGAAAGCACTTTATAGGGGCGAAATTTATTTTGACAGCAAACACACAACAGAGAGGATATTGAATTAGGAATGGAGGCTTTTGTATCATGATATCTTATAAACCGCTATGGAAGACTCTTATCGAAAAAGAGATTAACAAGACAACACTACGAGACATGGTTGGATTCAGCAATGGTACATTGTCAAGAATGAACAAAGGACAGTATGTAGAAATGAAACATATAGACAAGATATGCCAGGTTTTGGGTGTGCATGTTTCGGATGTAATTGAAATTTTGCCTGACACCCAAATGACACCCAGAGAAAAAGTCTAGGTTGATTTTAGGCGTTGTATGCGTTTATAATATATGTTAATTTGTCGTGTTAGTTCATAAAAACGCCTGAGACAAATTGAGTTTGAATAAGGAGTAGTGTCAAAAAAACTAGTATTTATGCGACTTCTAAGCAAATTTGTTTAAGTATTGGCAACAGATTTTCCTTATTCAAAGAATGAATTTATTTCAAAAACATAGTAAAAACCTACGGATTTGTGTGAGCAATGAGTCAAACGTAAATACTTGAATTTCCATTTGATGAATGTCACAACAGATATGCGGTTTAGATTCCTTAATATTTATATGGATAAAGGATAAACTATGTAGTTTACAAAAGTTAGACATAATGTGTTTTCGCAAAGAGAATATTAAAAGTGTGGTGCAAATTTGTGTTTTATGGTAGTATGGAAATACACATAAATGACATATTAATAGATAGATGCATATATTAAGCATAAAAGAGAAAAAGGAGAATGAAAAATGACAGAATTTGTAGGAGCAGAATATCTTATAGCAAGAATGTTGATTGAGAAACATGAGCAAGAGATTTCAACTGTCGAACTTAATCGATTGGGGATTTGTGTTAGAAGGCTTTCTATTGAGGAAGGGGTTGGTGCAGTGTTCCTGACGTCACGGGAGGAAGTATATTCTGCTATTTATGATTATTCTGATTATTTTCAGTGTATATATGATGAAGATAATAAGCTTATTGGAATTAAAATAAATAAGAACAAAAATGTAGATGACTTGAATGTGAAATTCATTAAATATTTGCCGGACGATATTATGAAGTTATTGGATGAAGCAATAAAGGAAATTGCTGCATAGGACAAGAAATAAAAAGGGGAATGCAGAAAGATGAAGCAATTTAAGGATCCAGTTTATGGATATGTAGAAGTCAAGTCATGTTATATTCCGATTATCAATTCGGCAGAATTTCAAAGGTTGAGAAATATACGGCAAACAGGCTATGCATCATTATATCCAAGTGCACTCCACAATCGATTTGTTCATTCATTAGGTGTATTTCACTTGGGAAAGAAAGCTATAGATTATTTGCGATCCAATATAGGAAATAAGCTAGGAGAGGATTTTGATAACGTATATGATTGGGATGAAATAAGAGAAACTTTCATTTTGAGTTGCTTGCTCCATGATGTAGGGCACTCTCCTTTTTCACACACTGGAGAAGATTTTTATAATGCAAGCACAATATTTGAAAAAGAATTTCAGGATTTAATACAGTCGCCGACTTTTGATAATGATGTTATGGATAAAGGCACAGGTAAACCTCATGAGGCGATGAGTGCTATAATTGGAATAAACCTTCTGAAAAAAATGGGTTTTAATTTTGAAAAAGAATTTTTTGCCAGAGCTATAATGGGGATTGAATATTCTTCTAAGGAAATAAAATATCAATTACGAAATTGTCTGATAAACATTTTGAATGGAAGTTTAATAGATGTTGACAAGTTGGATTATCTGATGAGAGATGCATATGTAACGGGATATTCCACTATGAAGATTGATTATGAACGCCTTATAGCAGGTTATGTGATAACTACAATAAAGACAAAAACTAGTGGTGAAATTTTTAAATTGGCTTTTAAAAAGGGGTCTTTAAGTATAATCGAAAACATAACTTATGCAAATGATCTAGAACGACGTTGGATACAAAGTAATCCTACTGTATTATATGATTGTAAGCTTGTAGAACACGCTATTATTCGTTATAACAGATTTATGATGGGAAAATATGAAAATCTGAAAAAATATGGAAATGTTTTTAATAAGATGGCTATTTCAAAAGAGGGATTTCCCAAAGAGGATAATGTAAAACTTCGTCTTTTATGTGATGATGATATAATAGCGTTTTTAAAAAATGACGATGAAAGTATCGTAGGAGAGCACTATTTTGCTAGAGATATGCGTTTTAAGCCTTTGTGGAAGAGCGAAGCGGAGTATATTCTGAAAGTAAAAGAGTGTATTGCTCCTAAAAAACTTGAAAATATGTTAGATGTTTTAAGAGGTAGTTTGAAAGACTTTGGATTGTTCTTTATGAATGAAGAGGAATTGCAAAGACTGAATGATGAAAAAACAAAGGAAAACAAAGAAAAGCAGGATAAATATACGAGACCTATTTACCTTGTAAATTTCTTCAATGAATTTGCAATTGAGAATGGTTTTGATTTTGATTTTGCAATTACAAGGGAAAGTGCATTTGTAAGTAATAGAAAGAAAATGGAAGAGAATCCTATATATATTGTTTTTGATGAAAAGGAAAAGACAACATTTATGGAAGCGATGCATGGGAAAGAAAAATCTGTGAATACTGCGAAAGATAGTATGCATGATACACAAATTTTCTATGTATATACATCAAAAAAGAATCTTCAGATAGCAAAGGAAAATAAACAAAATGTTGCAAATTTACTAATAGAGTACATAAATAGTAAATGGGAGTTGCTAGATTAGAAGCTTTCTCCAATATTGTTTAATTTTTTATTTGTTGGACTATGTTAATAAAACATAATTACTTATTGCAATATAGGGCATAAGAAGCAGATATCAATACAAATATTAAATAAATTTGCTTAAGTGTTGACAACGATATGGCAATAGTTTTGCTTATTCAATGAATACGATTACTTTATGAGCATAAGAAAACCTTACTGATTTTCAAATATGACAATTGAAAATTGGTAAGGTTTTTTCATGCTTATTTTTTCTTTTTGCGTTTCGTTTCTTTCTTTTCTTCTTTTTCTATTTCTTTTAATCCGGCGAGAAGCATATCGCTGATTTCCTGTGAAGGAACCTTAGCCCAGACTTGGTGTGTATCCAGTTCCGGATATTTGTAACGCCAGTTATCATATTCCTCTTTGGTGCTTTCGCCATTCTCCAGCTTTTTAGATTCGGAGAGCCATGCACGGAGCATTTTTTCTATTGAGGAATAGGTGGAATAGTCGGACTTATCCAGACGTAATACTACTTCTCCATCTATTTCATCAATTTTCAGTCCATACATATGTTTTTTGCAAGCCTTTTTTGGACAAAGTTGCAAAACATTTTTGGACATTGTTGCATGTCCAAATTGGACAAAGTTGCAAAGCGTTGGTCAGCCTTATTAAGTAGGCTGGCCATAGCCT
>Ga0129312_1000175_pt1 | contig 65412 bp, 50 predicted proteins | sample O827metagenome_FD_94434 | JGI IMG/M metagenome (GOLD analysis project Ga0129312, IMG submission 94434) | Orangutan group fecal microbial communities from Wisconsin, USA - O827 metagenome | ecosystem: Host-associated > Mammals > Digestive system > Large intestine > Fecal | place: USA: Wisconsin... | reverse complement strand
CTTGAACTGCTTGGTGTGATGAGTTTTTTGTCGTGACATAATGAGTTCCTCCTCTTGTAGATTATACAACATTTTAAGGGGATGTCTCATTTTGTTTTGTACTATTTAGATGCTAACACTAATACAAATGATAATACAAATGATATGACGAGTAATATTAGGAATAGTGTGAAAGAAAGTAGACTTTCGTTAATATTTGTGCCGCCAGCCGAAGGCGGCGGAATGGAGATTGATATGAAAAGAGAGTTATCTTTTTTAATTAAACTTCCGGTAATGCTTTGCATGCTTTTGATGCTGGGTGGCTGTGCAATGCCTTTTACCGGAAAGAATATAGATCAGGTTGTCCTGACAACCGGATTTAGTGATGATGAGGTCTTCCGTATCGGAACAGCAGTCTGCAGTGAAGACGAATATATGCTGTATCTGACAAATACACAAAATCAGTATGAGCAGGTATATGGAAGTGAGATCTGGAGTGTTGCATCGGAGAATACGACGTTGGAAGATAAGATTAAAAATATGGTGGGAGCGCAGTTAGCGCAGGTTAAGACCATGAATCTTCTGGCCAAAGAAAATCATGTTTCCGTCACAGATGAGGAAAACAGGTTGATTGATACGGCGGCACAGGAATATTATGATTCCTTGAGTGATCATGAAATAGAGGCTCTACATCTGACAAAGGAAGATGTTGCAGGATATTATAGTGAATATCTTATTGCGCACAAGGTCTATACGGATATTATCTGCGACATCAATCCCGAAATCAGTGATGATGAGGCGCGTACGGTTACCGTGGACTGGATTTATATTAAGTCATCAAATGATGATGAACAGGCCAGACAGAGGGCATATGGAATTTTATCGAGAGTGCGCGGCGGAGAAGACTTTGAATCAGTTGCCGTTGAATGCAGTGATGACTCTGTTGTAGCTCATTCTTTCTGTAAGGGTACGGAGCCTGCGGAAATAGAAAAGGCGGCGTTTGATCTGGCTGAGGGAGAGATCAGTGATGTTATCTACTGTGAGGATGGATATTATATCTTAAAGTGTGTCAGCATGCTTAACAGAGAGGAAACTGATAACAATAAAATTAAAATGGTAGAGCAGCGCAAAAATGAGACCTTCCATGAAGTGTACGGATCATTTGCGATGGCGCAGGTAAAGCAGTTGAATGAAAAAAAGTGGAATGATATTACTCTGCTAAAGGATGATCAGATACAGACGTCGGATTTTTTTGACGTTTACGAAAAGTATCTTGGCAACAGTACGGATCAATTACAAAAATAAGAATGGATAAATGGCCTGAAAATCAATATAACATGTCATTCTGTGACACTTTATAAAAAATTTATAATTGCGCGAAGCCACTGAAATCAAGGCTTCACAACGATTTGCTAGCACTCTGTTAAAACGAGTGCTAATTTTATGTTGAAATTATTTTTATCAGGGTATACAATGCATAATGTCGGGTGGTTCATTTGCCCGTAAAAGAAAGGAATGTGATTTTATTATGGCAAACAAACATGGCAATTTATCAATTAATAGTGATAACATTTTCCCAGTGATCAAGAAATGGTTATATTCTGATCATGATATTTTTTTCAGAGAGTTGATTTCCAATGGCTGCGATGCCATTACAAAATTGAAAAAGCTGGATATGATGGGAGAATATGAGCTGCCGGCTGATTACAAGCCACAGATTCAGGTTGAAGTAAGTCCCGAAGACAAGACAGTTACGATCACCGATAACGGTCTTGGTATGACAGCGGATGAGGTCGAAGAATACATCAATCAGATTGCTTTTTCCGGAGCGACCGATTTTATTTCTAAATACAAAGACAAGACCAATGAGGATCAGATCATCGGACACTTTGGTCTGGGATTTTATTCTGCATTCATGGTATCAGACAGCGTCGATATTGATACCCTTTCATACAAAGAAGGCGCAACAGCTGTTCACTGGGAATGTGACGGCGGTACCGAATTTGACATGGAGGATGGCGATAAAAAAGAGGTTGGTACGACGATTACTCTGCATATCAACGAAGACTGCCTGAAATTCTGCAACGAATATGAAGCAAAAGAGGTTATCAAAAAATACTGTGCATTTATGCCGTATGAGATTTATGTCGGAAAGCACAATACAACCGATACCGAGATTGTCAAAGAGGATGAGGTCCTTCCGACAGATGAAGTAGTAGAAAAGATCGAACCCAAGGAAGAGGATAAAAAAGATGCGGACGGCAATCCGAAAGAGCCCGAGAAAAAGGTAAAGATCAAGAAACGTCCGGAGCTGGTAAATGATACACATCCTCTTTGGACTAAAAACGCTAAAGACTGTACAAAAGAAGAATATCTGGAATTTTACCGCAAGGTATTCCACGATTATAAAGAGCCTTTGTTCTGGATCCATCTGAATATGGATTATCCGTTCAACCTCAAGGGTATCCTGTACTTCCCGAAAATCAACATGGAGTACGAATCCATCGAAGGAAAGATCAAATTGTACAACAATCAGGTATTTATTGCCGACAATATCAAGGAGGTTATTCCGGAATATCTGATGTTATTAAAGGGTGTTATTGACTGCCCGGATCTTCCGTTAAACGTATCCCGTTCCGCATTGCAGAATGATGGATTTGTGACCAAAATTTCTGACTTTATCAGCAAAAAGATCGCTGATAAGCTGTCCGGAATGTGCAAGACCGAAAAAGAAGAATATGAAAAATGCTGGGATGACATTGCTCCCTTTATCAAATTCGGCTGCTTAAAGGATGATAAGTTTTGTGAAAAGATGACAGACTATATCCTGTTCAAGAATTTGGAAGGCAACTACATGACCCTTCCGGAATGCCTGGAGGTAAAACCGATCGATCCCGACAGTGAAGAGAATGCCGTAGACGAAAATGGTGAAAAAGTTGAGGCAGAGGTTGTAGAGGAAGGCGCTGACAAAGACGCACAGGATGCAGACGAAGCTGAAAAGAAAGAAAAGGTCATTTACTACGTTACAGACGAGAAACAGCAGAGCCAGTACATCAATATGTTTAAACAGGCCAAGATGGATGCCGTATATCTGACAGAGCGTATTGATCAGCCTTTTGTACAGCAGCTGGAAAATAAAAACGAGGGTATCAAGTTCAGCCGTATCGATGCGGATCTGACAGATGTATTCAAGACAAAGACCTCCAAGAAAGCCCAGGAAGAGTATGATGCCAAGGCAGAAGCTATTTCCGAAAAGATGAAAAAAGCACTGAAAAAAGAAAAACTGACAGTTAAGATTGAAAAACTGAAAAATAAAAAGGTTTCTTCTGTGCTGACAGTTTCTGAGGATGCACGCCGTATGCAGGATATGATGCAGATGTATGCTGCCAACGGAATGGACATGGGAATGTTTGGAAGTGAAGGCGAGACATTGGTATTAAATGCCAACCATCCGCTGGTTGCTTATATTATGGAGAACGAGGATGGAGATCAGACAGAAATGATCTGTGAGCAGTTATATGATCTGGCACAGCTGCAGAACGCGCCTCTTAGTCCGGAAGCCATGACCAAATTTATTGCAAGAAGCAATGAGATTATGATGCTTCTGACAAAATAATGAATACAGCGGAATGATTGTAGATATTCTGTGAAAAGCAGCGATCGGTATCCAAACGGCTGGTATCAAAAATATTTTTGACACCAATATCATAACGCGATTATAATTAGCATAGACTGACGTGTTGTTAGCCTATGCTAATTTTTTGAAAATTTCCGGAGTTATCAATTGGTTCAGCTATGTTGATTTGTATGTGGATGATAGAAAGCCTGTGAAAAGATAAATACGAGGAGAGATATACAGATGAAATATATATGGTTGTTTTTTAAGACGCTTTTACGCTTTATATTGAAGCCGCTGTCATTTTTGCCGGCAATTATTATGATGTATGTGATTTTTAACTTTTCGGCACAGGATGGTGCAGATTCGGCGGCGTTGAGCCACAAGGTAAGTGTGGCGATTGTGGAAGTGACCAACACGGTATTGGATAAGGGCTGGGATGATTCCATGATCGTGAAAAAGGCAGATGAATATCATTTTTATGTAAGAAAGCTTGCTCACTTTACGGAGTATTTTCTTTTGGCGGTTTCCGTGGCATTTCCTCTTTATGTATATGGGATGCGGGGAATCTGGCTGGTGCTGTTTGCCGGGGCGTTTTGTGTCGGGTTTGCATTTTTGGATGAATATCATCAGACATTTGTGTCAGGAAGGTCGCCGTCCAAAAGGGATGTTTTCATTGACAGCTGCGGTTCGGTTCTTGGCATATTTGTGACCAGAATTGTTGGATTTATCGGGCGTAAAACGATTTTTGCACCATTGGCAAAGTCGAGATAATATGTTATACTTTTAGAAAGATTGACAGTCATGTCATAATGTGGCTGTGGGTTGCAGAAGGTAGCGTTTTTTATGCAAGAAAATGATAAAGATGGGGATTATTATGCAGAATCAGAGATATAGCAGAGACGAATTTCTGGAAATGTTTAAGCAGGACGTGATACGGCTTTCCAAGTATATTCCTTGGTTGGAAGATAAGAGTGGCGATGACGTTTCCAAAAATTATCAGGACGGCAATAAGATGGATCATACCTTGTCCTTTCCGGTATATGATTCAATTTTACTCGCTTTTTTAAATGATGCGAGTACCACCGTTTTTATGAAAAAAAATTATCAGTATTTTTATACCAAAAATCATATCCATGATTATCAGGATGAGCTTGCCATGATTGAAAGAGCAGACATCATGCATATGGATATTTTACAGTGCATCCTGTCCAGGTATGTATTTGGCGGCATGGTCAAGGCTTATTTGTGGAAGGCGGGCGTGGATCACAAGATTTTTGTGACCGTTATAAAGAAAGCGCGTCAGATCGTGGAATTCTGGAGTGAGCCTCTGGTGATCGAGGATGAGATTCCGGCAGAGGGTTATCCGGAAGAATTTACATATCCCGAGGTTGATGAAGCGGACTGGACAGACGAGGAATTTGCAGCGGTATTATCCGGTGAATTAAGTGCGGAGGATATTCCGAGACTTCGCTGGGAAAAGGAACATGCAACAGCCGGTGTTGAAAATGATGAGGCAGTTGAGACAGTTGAGGCAGAGATAAAAGAAGTTGTGCTCCCGGCGGATTTTGTATTTCCGGAGGTAGATGATTCAGACTGGACAGATGAGGAGTTTGCAGCCGTGCTCGCCGGAGAACTGGATCCGAATGATATTCCGAGAATGCACTATGAAAAAGAACATGGCGTGAGGGTTATTTTTGAGGGCTCAGATGCCGGTATTGAACAGGACACAGAGCCGGCCGGAGATAGTATGGCAGGTGAAAGTGCGGACGAAAATGCGACCGGAAACGATATGGCAGCCGGAAATACAGAGGAAAATACAGCCAAAAATACAGATGAAAATACGACTGGAAATATAGAAGAAACTGCAGGAAACAATACAGAAGATATCGCGATGAGAGAAGAAATTCTCCCAGCTGATTTTGTATTTCCGGAGGTGGATGATGCAGACTGGACAGATGAGGAGTTTGCAGCTGTGCTTGCCGGAGAACTGGATTCGAATGATATTCCGAGAATGCACTATGAAAAAGAACATGGTGTGAAGGTTGTATTCGGAGAACCGGGATCTGAAGCAGAAGTTGTGGAAGAGGCTGAACAGGAGCCGATAGAATCGCAGGAATCAGAAACTGAATCAGAATCTGAATCAATGGAAACACAGGAACCAAAGATTGAACCAGAACTGTCGGAGGAACCGGAGATTGAACCAGAACTGTCGGAGGAACCGGAGATTGAACCGGAACTGCCGGAGAAACCGGAGATTGAACCGGAACTGTCGGAGGAACCAGACATCGAACCGGAACTGTCGGAGGAACCAGACATCGAACCGGAACTGCCGGAGAAACCGGAGATTGAACCGGAACTGTCGGAGGAACCAGACATTGAACCGGAACTGCTGGAGAAACCAGACATTGAACCGGAACTGCCGGAGAAACCAGACATTGAACCGGAACTGTCGGAGGAACCAGACATTGAACCGGAACTGTCGGATGAATCAGACATTGAATCAGAGCAAGAAGCAGTAGCTGTAGCAGAATCAGATGATGAATCAGATGATGAACCAGATGATAAACCAGATGATGAAACAGTGACTGAATCCAAACCAATAGAATCATCAGAGGAAACAACACCAGAGCAGGAAACAGAAGTACCGGAAACAGATATTGACGGGGAAACGGGGGCTTTGGAATAATGGGCGAAAAATCAATTCAGAAAAAGCAATATATTTTAAAAAAAGCCAGAGAAGTGTTTGTCAAGAGAGGCTACAAGGATGTCACAATGAAAGACATTGTGGAAGCCTGCGAGATCAGCCGCGGCGGTCTGTATTTGTATTTTGAAAGCACCAGGGATATTTTTCTTGCGGTTTTGAACGACACGGAAGAGGATGATGATGATGTGTTTTCCAAGGCTGTTTCCCATAAGGCAAGCAGTTCTGACATCCTGGCTTTGTTTTTGAAGGAGCAGAAAAAGGAGCTTTGTCAGAAAAAAGACAGCCTGACAATGGCGACATATGAGTTTTTCTTTGAAAACAAGTATCCGGAAAATGAACATCCGCTCAAGATGCAGTTTAATGCTGCTGTCCAGATTATCGAGAAGCTGATCGTTGGCGGTGTCAAGAGCAAAGAATTTGTGTGTGCTGATCCCAAGGGTGCGGCAAGCAATATGATGTATGTGCTGGAGGGACTGCGGATTATGTCCCAGACAGTAGGCATCAGTGAAAAAGAGGTTAATAAGGAAATCCTTTATTTGATGAAGGGACTTTTGAAAGAATGATAGAGACAGTTGCAAAGACAGCTTTGTACGTCAATGAAAATCTGTTGATTCGTAGAAATCGTATTCAGCCTGAGGAAGGCTGTGAGGATCGTGGCAGGATCTGCGTTGTGACAGGTGCCCATGGGGATGAACTGGAAGGACAGTTTGTCTGCTATGAGCTGATCCGCCGTATCAATGCTGAAAAAGAAAAACTGAGAGGAACGGTAGATATCTATCCGGCGTTGAATCCGCTGGGAATGGATACCGGTGTCCGTACGGTTCCGGTACTGGATACTGATTTCAATCATATGTTTCCCGGAAGCGAGGATGGCACCATGATGGAAAAGGTGATATCCAAGATAGTTGATTCGCTAAAGGGAGCAGAAGTGATTGTGGACGTGCATGCATCGGATACATTTGTAAAAGAGATCCCGCAGGCACGTATCAGTGAAGAATTCGAGGATATGATGGTGCCGTATGCCAGACAGCTGGATGTGGATCTGATCTGGATCAATGCAACAACCGCAGTTCATGAGTCCAGTCTGGCGCACAGCATGTGCAAGCTGGGAGTTCCTGCTTTGATCCTGGAAATGGGTCTTGGAAACCGGATCAACAGAGAATACGGGGAACAGGTTGTTGAAGGCATCCTGCATCTGATGCACAAGCTTTCTTTGTGGGAAGGCAGTGATTATCCGGTCAAGGAGCCGAGAATCATCCGCAATGAGGATATTTGTTTTATCCGGGCATCTGAATCCGGCTTTTTCATGCCGTTGATTGAAAATGACACTCATGTCACTAAAGGGACGCTTTTAGGTGAAATGATCAATCCCATGTTGGGAGAAAAAATATATGAGGTGCGTGCGGAGTGTGACGGCAGGCTGTTTACACTGCGTGAGCATCCGCTTGCTTATGAAGGGGCATTGATCGGTCGTATATTAAAAGATGAGAAGGAGAAAACATCATGAGAGAACAGATTATATATTCCATGAAAGCTCCTTATCGCGAAGATTTCCGGATCAAAGGCTATTCCTTTGGTAAAGGAATGAAAAGTGCCTGTATTTTAGGACCAATCCGGGGGAATGAGATCCAGCAGATGTACATATGCTCCCAGCTTGTCAAAGCACTCCGGGAGCTGGAGAGAAACGGCTGCATCATCAACAATAAAGAAATTATGGTGGTTCCGTGTATCAACTATTATTCCATGAATGTGGGACGCAAATTCTGGCCGGTGGACAATACGGATATCAACCGTGTGTTTCCGGGAAGTGATTATGAAAGTACTTCATCGCGGATTGCGGATGGACTGTTAAAGACGATCCGGGATTACAGCTATGGAATCCAGTTCGCATCATTTTATCTGAATGGAGAGTTTGTTCCGCATGTGAGGATGATGGAGACCGGCTATCAGAATACATCACTGGCCAATTTATTCGGACTTCCATATGTGGTTGTCAGAAAGCCGCAGCCAATCGATAAAAAGACTTTAAATTACAACTGGCAGAATGAAATGACGGCTGCTTTTTCCGTATACACTAATTCCAATGATCATATTGATGAAAAAAGCGCCAAGCAGGCGGTGGCTGCGGTGTTGCGGTTTTTGACAAGAATGGGTCTTATCAAATACGAGAGCCACAGCGGTTATATTTCACATATTATCAAGGAAGAGGAACTGAGTAATATTGCAACTACCAAGAGTGGTATTTTCAAGCGGTTCATAGAGACCGGTGAAGAGATACGGTATGGGCAGGAGCTTGGCTGCGTGATCGATCCGTGCCTGGGTGATGTCAGAGAGGTGATTGTTGCCGATACCGAAGGAATTGTCTTCTTTTCACATACGGAGCCGTTGGTCAATGAAGGGGATGTGGTGTACCGGCTGATACACCGCCTTCACGAGTAGGTGTTACCGGCAGCATATGGAATAAAATTCAAGCAGTCTGTCAGCCTCCTGTCTGCTGATGGATACGGATGAATACAGACACTTTTGTGTCAGTGCAAAGAACTCGTCGATGGATTGATTTTGCTTTTGTAAAAATTGATTCATCCGACGGGCTTTTTTTGTATACTTTGGATCGGCAAGCTGTGCTTTCAATACGGTACATACATCTTCCGGAAGAACAATTTTTGCATCCTTATTCTGCGCCGAAAGCTTATTTTTCGTTCTGAGATAGGCATGGGTAACCGAGCTTTGATAGAAGCCTTTTTGATAATCCCTGCTGCGTCTGCAGGCAGAAACGACGGTCCGGATGCTTTTATACAAAACGGGAAGGGCGATTACAAACAGGATACCGGCAAAGAGCCAGATAATGACCGGAGAATTGCCGAGCTTTATCGAATCAAACAACTCGCTGTAGTCCTTGCCCTGTGTCATATCCTGTGAAGTGCTGTTATTCTGTGCATTTCCCGAAAGCAGGCTTGACAGGGCGGAAAGGAAATCACTATAGCTTGTTTCTTCCCTGTCGGAAGAAGGAGGGGTCATATCGACCGGGATCCATCCAAAGTTGTCAATATAGACCTCTGTCCAGGCATGGGCGTTGCCATCGGATATGTCAACACTGATGACCCGGTCACTGTCGATGTCGGTCTGTCCCTGAAAGAAATCCTCATAGGCATAATCCGTTGCCTTTCCGGATGAAGCTACATCGGTTTGATCAATGACATAACCCTCCACATAGCGGGCGGGAATACCGTAGGAACGCAAAAGAAGCGTCGCTGCCGTGGCAAAGTGTGCACAATAGCCTCTTTTTTGCTCGCGCAGGAAATAGGTCACAAAATCCTGATTGTAGGGCGTGGCACCGGGAGACATATCATAGGTGTAATTGGAGTAGAGAAAATCGCGGATCATGGAGATCTGTTCATCAATATCCTGGCCGGTACCGATCGCATCATGGTAAGAATTGATCTCATCCTGAATGGACATCGGTAAGGAAAGATAGTTGTTGTATGCCTCTGTTTTGTAAGCACGAGCTAACGCCTGCTCCTCATCGGTCTTATAAAAATCGTAAATGTTGGAATCCGAATCGGAAATCGCATAATTTGTTGATGCATGCGGAATATAGGATACCTCGGTGGTCTGATTTAAAGGTGAGGTTCCGTCCAACAGACTTTCTCTTGTAACTGTGCCACGATCCGGTGTGGAAGCCGTAAAGTAAGGAAGATACAGATAATTGATGGACGCATCAACATTTTCAATGAGCATCTTTGCACTCATGGAAGGTGCCACCTGATTGAGCATCAGCTCGGCTAAGGTCCGGCTTTCGGTAAAGGCAGACTTTTCATAGTCGACATTACTGTAAATATAGCCGTTATCCCTGGTCGGAGCCAGCCATTCCGTGGAAGTATAGTAAGCACCTGTGTAGGCCTTTAAGTAAACGCGTTCAAAAGCATAGGGTACAAAGGTAACAGTCAGATCGGTCTCGTAGTCGGGACGTACGCTCCGTACGCCACCCAGTTTGCCACCGCTAATTCCGCCGGTAGCCTCATAGCGGTTGAACATACCCATAATACCGCTTTGTACCAGGATTTTTACGTTGTCATCTAAAGCACTTTTCATGGAACCGGAGTGAAGAGACTCAATTTCCGAGCTTTTGATACTCAGGGAACAGAATGCTGAAAAGAACAGTGCCAGTACAAGAGACAGAAGTAAAAGTCCACGCATGGCGCGGGAGCTTGATTTATAAAAGACAAAGGACTCCTGGTTTTTCTGATAGGATACCTGCTTTTCCTTCTTTTTGCCCGGATAGATAAAGTGATAGTGACCGCTTAGCTTTAAAAGGCAGGTCGCAAAAAAAGCGTAAAATACAAAAAAGAGCGCGATCCGGGAAGGATATTGCCCGATATAAATTCCAAGCTGCAGAGGCCAGAATGTAAAGTTGAACACCGAAAGAAAATACATGTCGTGGAAAATGGCAACATTGATCAGAATGGCAATAAATATCCCCACAAAAACAGCCATTGTCGTGATGGTCAGAAAACGGTTGGACACAATTTCTGTGGATTCTCTGGTGAAGTTTAAGAGAAAATGCTTGCTGTAGGCTTCGTTGAAAATGTTGATAAAAGCCTGAAAACCACTGTTGGCGAGTGCGCGGTTTTGAAACAGGGCATTGGTAAATATCAGAAATAAAACGGGATAACCGACATTGAAAATCCATTTGCGGATGTGCATAAAGGAGAGTACCATGGATACGAGATACAAAATAGCACAAACGAGGACATAGTTGTAGGAAATCTCAAACTCGGACAAAACACCGTGGACGCAGCCAAAGGTCGCAGCAAAGATGATCGTGCCCTTAAGCATACAGTGAAAGACCGAATCGAGAGGCTCACTGCTTTGATCCTCCGTGAGACGGAAGCCACCGTAAGGATGTTCATCTACCGGTGTTATATTTTTTTTGGAGTGAAAAACAGAATTAAGCAATGACATCATCAACTCCTTTGTGCGTTATGTGTAAAAGCGTTCCCTTGCTAAGACCGGATCTTTCGTAGATATCCAGAGCAAGGTTTTCGGTATCATAAGCTTTTTCATAAAAGCATTCGGAAAGTGCTTCGGTAAAATCATCCTGACAACGAATGGTTGACATAACAAAGTCTTCCTTTCCAACAGAATAAAAAGCAAAGATAAAAATCTCCTGAGCCTCGATGAGTTCCAATGCAAGGCTTTGTGCCTGTTCAAGTGCCGTATCGAGAATGGCATTGAGTGCCGGATCGGCCGCGCAGTCCTCCCTGGAGGGCTGGTAGAGCTCTAACAGCATAAAAAACTGATTGGTCGAGGTTGCCTCATTTTCCTTTACCATCAATTTGTCGATCTTTGAGGAAAGCTTCCAGTGAATCTTCTGGAGACGGTCGCCGGGCCGGTATTCACGTACATCGGTTACGTTGGAAGAAACATTTCCTTTTTTTTCGGATTCTTCAAATTCATCGAAACCTTCTGTATACAAAGCTTCATGAGGTGTCTGGCTGATCTCTGAAACTGGAAAAACACGTACCTGTGCTTTGATATCACATTCTTTTTGAAAATGGAACAGATGAAGAAAATCATAGACCTCAAACCGGAGTAAGGACGCTTCGTAAAGTCCGCATTTGGTCAGAACTACCGGAAAGACCAGCGCATTGTCATGGTTGGCGCGGAGCGGAAAAACATGGGTGTTCAGCTCGGTTTCACCGTAAAAACCGGAACAAAAAGAAAGAACTGCGTGGCAGGATGAAACCGGCAGCCGGGTAGGATTGTCCATCTTTAAGGTCAGCCGGGTGGAGCTATCCTTTTGCGCATTGACAGGAATCAGGCTAAGAGACGGTGAAAGCTTTGCAAAGCACCATTTTGTCAGATAGTAAGATACCGGCAACAACATAAGCTGCAGGAAAAAAAGCACATAGAAAAAAGTCTGCTGATAAAAAAAGGAAAAAAAAGCAGACATCAGTAAAAAGAGAATATAAGAAAACACGGAGCCGGCGGTGCCGGGAGCCCGGTATTTTTTCATAAGATGTGCCTCCGTTGACAAAAAACAGGTGTTGTCAGATAAAATCCGTTAGAGTTGGATGATCATCAAAACTAAATGATAATACAATCATCAGGAAAGAGCCGGAATCGGAACCTGATTTAAAATTTCATCAACAATATCCGCTGCATCATGACCGTTGGCTTTGGCCTTGGTGGACAAGATCATGCGGTGGTTGCTGACAGCAAAAAACACCTTGTGTATATCCTGCGGAATGACATAGTCTCTGTCCTGATAGCAGGCATAGGCTTTTGCCATTTTTAAGATTGCCAGACTGCCACGCGGCGAAATGCCCTGCATGAGCAGATCTGTCTGTCTGGTCTTTTCGGTAAGAGAAACGATGTAATCATAGATCTCGTCACTGACAAAGACGGCGTCGGACTTTTTTTGCAGTGCGATCAGATTCTCCCTGTCGGTGACACAGTTGACGGTATCGATCTGTTCCATGGAGTGTCCCTTTAAGACCTCGATGGCAGACTGATGATCCGGATAGCCGAGGCTTAAGCGCACAAAGAAACGGTCAAGCTGTGAATCGGGCAATTTCTGAGTGCCGGAGGCACCGATGGGATTTTGTGTGGCAATAACAAAAAAGGGCGGTTCCAGATCGTAGGTTGTTCCTTCAATGCTGACCCTTCGTTCTTCCATGACCTCCAAAAGAGCTGACTGCGTCTTTGGTGAAGTACGGTTGATCTCATCAGCCAGAAACAGGTTGGTAAAAATGGCGCCCTTACGGAAAGTAAAATCGCCGCTTTCCTTGTCGTACATGGAAAAACCGAGAATGTCACTCGGAAGCACGTCCGGTGTAAACTGCATTCTCTTATAAGAAAGACCGAGTGAGCGGCTGAGCGCAACAGCAAGCGTTGTCTTGCCGACTCCCGGAATGTCCTCAAGTAAGATGTGGCCTTTGGCAAGGATGGTGCAAAGCACCATATCAAGGATATCGTCTTTTCCACGGATAACCTTTCTGATTTCGTCTTTTACGGATGATAGAGTTTGGTTCATAAGTGTGTCGTCCTTTCTTATTATTGATTTTATTTCATCCTATTGAGATAGGCAAGAAAAAAATGTGAGACGGTTGAAAGATAAGGCGTTCATGTGCTATAATTAAGCGATTATGCGAAAGGATAAGCAGGTGACAGCAATGAAAGCATTTTTAATCTTGGAAGATGGTACTGTTTTTGAAGGAACGCATATCGGAGCCGATAAGGAAATTATCAGTGAGATTGTATTCAATACTTCAATGGCAGGTTATCTGGAAGTGTTGACTGACCCCTCCTATGCAGGGCAGGCAGTTTGCATGACCTATCCGTTAATTGGCAACTATGGTATATGCAGAGAGGATATGGAATCGAGAAAACTCTGGCCCGATGGCTTTATTGTAAGAGAGCTTTCCCGTATCCCCAGTAACTTTCGTAGTAATGCGACAATTCAGGAATTTTTGGAGGAATACGGAATTCCCGGTATCGCCGGCATTGATACAAGAGCCCTGACCAAAATACTCAGAGAAAAAGGTACCATGAACGGAATGATCACGACAAAGGAGCCTACAGACATGGAGGAGCTCAAGGTCAGATTAAAGGCCTACACCGTCGGTGATGTGGTTGAAATCGTTACATGTGAACACAAATACAGTTTAAAGGGAGTGACAGACCTTTCCGAAAACGGTCCGATTTCCGGTTCCGCCAAATATACAGGCGAAAAGGAAAAACGTCCTTCCCTTGTCAGAAAATTAAACGGCAAAGGCAAAAAGGTGGCATTGCTTGATCTGGGTGCAAAGGAAAATATTGCGCGCAATCTGGTTCAGAGAGGGTGCGATGTGACTGTATATCCCGCCGGTACGACAGCAGATGAGATTTTTGCAGATCATCCCGATGGTATTATGCTTTCCAATGGCCCCGGAGATCCCAAGTCATGCACACAGATCATCAAAAATATCAAGGATCTGTATGATGGAGATATTCCGATTTTTGCAATTTGTCTCGGACATCAGCTGATGGCTCTGGCAACCGGAGCAGATACCTACAAGATGAAATACGGCCACCGTGGCGGCAACCATCCGGTCAAGGATCTTTCTACCGGAAGAGTATATATTTCATCACAAAACCATGGCTATGTTGTAGATATGGATAAACTGGATCCGAAGATCGCCACTCCGGCATTTGTCAATGTCAATGATGGCACCTGCGAGGGTCTTTCCTATACCGGCAAAAATATTTTCACCGTCCAGTTCCATCCGGAAGCATGTCCCGGACCTCAGGACTCCGGTTACCTGTTTGACAGATTTATTGAGATGATGGAGGTGGAAAAGCATGCCTAAAAATCCGAATGTTAAAAAAGTTATGGTAATTGGTTCAGGTCCTATTGTAATCGGTCAGGCAGCAGAGTTTGACTACGCCGGTACACAGGCCTGCAGATCTTTAAAAGAAGAAGGTATCGAGGTTGTTTTGGTCAATTCCAATCCCGCCACGATCATGACAGATAAAAATATTGCGGACAGAGTATATATCGAGCCTCTGACTGCAAAGGTACTGGAGCAGTTGATCGAAAAAGAAAAGCCGGACAGCATTCTGCCGACACTTGGCGGACAGGCGGGACTTAACCTCGGTATGGAATTAGAGGAAAGCGGCTTTTTAAAATCACACAACGTGACCTTGCTCGGCACCACAGCCGCAACCATCAAAAAAGCAGAGGACCGACAGGAATTCAAGGACACCATGGAAAAGATCGGTGAGCCTTGTGCAGCATCTCTTGTTGTAGAAAACGTGGAAGACGGTGTGGCCTTTACCAATACGATCGGATATCCGGTTGTACTGCGTCCGGCTTATACCCTTGGCGGATCCGGCGGCGGTATCGCCCATAATCAGGCAGAGCTTGAAGAGATCCTTGAAAACGGTCTGCGTCTGTCCCGTGTCGGACAGGTACTTGTAGAGCGCTGCATTGCAGGCTGGAAAGAAATCGAATACGAGGTTATGCGTGACAGTGCAGGCAACTGCATTACCGTATGTAATATGGAAAATATCGACCCTGTCGGAGTACATACCGGTGACAGTATCGTTGTGGCACCTTCCCAGACATTGAGCGATAAAGAATACCAGATGCTTCGTACCGCAGCCCTCAATATCATTGACGAATTGCAGATCACCGGCGGATGCAATGTACAGTTTGCCCTGCATCCGACCAGCTTTGAATATTGTGTTATCGAGGTTAATCCCCGTGTAAGCCGTTCTTCAGCGCTTGCATCCAAGGCAACCGGTTATCCGATCGCCAAGGTAGCAGCCAAGATCGCACTCGGATATACACTTGATGAGATCAAAAATGCCATTACCGGCAAGACCTATGCAAGCTTTGAGCCGACATTGGATTATTGTGTTGTCAAGATGCCGAGACTGCCCTTTGATAAGTTTATCACGGCAAAACGCACATTGACCACACAGATGAAGGCAACCGGCGAGGTCATGAGTATCTGCAACAATTTCGAAGGTGCACTGATGAAGGCTCTCCGTTCTTTGGAGCAGCATGTTGACTCACTGATGAGCTATAGCTTTGCGGAGCTCAATGTCGAGGAATTAAAGGAGCGCCTCAAGATCGTAGATGACCAGCGTATCTTTGTTATCGCAGAAGCCATCCGTAAAGGTATTGATTATGATACGATCCATGACATCACCAAGGTAGATGTCTGGTTTATTGATAAAATTGCCATTCTGGTGGAAATGGAACAGAAGCTTCGTGCATCCGAACTGACAGTTGATCTGTTAAAGGAAGCAAAACGTATGGAATTCCCGGACAATGTCATTGCACAGCTGACCGGCAAAACCACTGAAGAAATCCACGATATGCGCTATGACAACGGTATCGTGGCAGCATTCAAGATGGTTGATACCTGTGCGGCTGAATTTGAAGCTGCGACCCCTTACTATTATTCCGTATTCGGTTCAGAGACAGAAGCCATCGAGACAAAGCCGGAGAAAAAAGTACTGGTGCTCGGTTCCGGTCCGATCCGTATCGGACAGGGTGTCGAATTTGACTACTGCTCCGTACATGCTACATGGGCTTTCTCAAAGGCAGGATATGAGACCATCATTATCAACAACAACCCTGAGACGGTTTCAACTGACTTTGATATCGCCGATAAGCTGTATTTTGAGCCGCTTACCGCAGAAGATGTGGAAAACGTTGTCCGCATCGAAAAACCGGACGGAGCTGTTGTACAGTTTGGCGGACAGACGGCCATCAAGCTGACTGAGAGCCTGATGAAGATGGGTGTACCGATTTTGGGAACCAAGGCAGAAGACGTTGATGCTGCCGAAGACAGAGAGCTTTTCGATGAAATTTTGGAACAGACCAAGATTCCGAGGGCAGCAGGCGGAACCGTATTTACAGCAGAGGAAGCCAAAGAGGTTGCCAACAGACTGGGATATCCGGTGCTTGTCCGTCCTTCCTATGTACTGGGTGGACAGGGTATGCAGATCGCGCTGAATGATGCCGAGATTGAAGAGTTTATGGCAGTTATCAACCGCTATGCACAGGATCATCCGATTTTGGTAGATAAATACTTACAGGGTAAAGAGCTGGAGGTTGATGCCGTTTGTGACGGAACCGATATCCTGATACCGGGTATCATGGAACATATTGAGCGTACCGGTGTCCATTCCGGAGACAGTATTTCCGTATATCCTGCACCGACTATCAGCGATAAAGTAAGAGATACGATCGCAGAATATTCCCGCAGACTGGCAAAGGCACTTCATGTTATCGGCCTCATCAATATCCAGTTTATTGCAATGGGAGATGATGTATACGTTATCGAGGTCAATCCGAGATCTTCCCGTACCGTTCCTTATATCAGCAAGGTTACCGGTATCCCGATCGTGGATCTGGCTACAGAGGTGATCATCGGAAAGAAGATCAAAGATCTTGGTTATGAACCGGGACTGCAGCCCAAGGCAGATTATTTTGCCATCAAGATGCCTGTTTTCTCATTTGAAAAGATCCGCGGCGCCGAGATCAGCTTAGGACCGGAAATGAAATCAACCGGTGAATGTCTTGGTATTGCGGAAACCTTTGATGAAGCACTTTACAAAGCCTTCTTAGGTGCAGGCGTGGATCTGCCGAAGCATAAACAGATGATCATTACGGTAAAGGATGCCGATAAGGGCGAAGCAATCGAGATCGGCAGACGTTTTGAAAAGCTGGGTTACACAATTTATGCGACGCGTTCTACGGCACAGGCATTAAAGGATGCCGGCGTGTCAGCACGTAAGGTTAATAAGATACACCAGGAATCACCGACCGTTATGGATCTTTTACTCGGACACCGTATCGATCTGGTGATTGATACTCCTACACAGGGCCGTGACAAGTCACGTGACGGTTTCCTGATCAGACGTACCGCCATTGAGACGGGCGTCAACTGCCTGACCAGCCTGGATACAGCCAATGCGCTTCTTACCAGTCTGGAAAACGGCAAGAAAGATAAGCTGCACCTGATCGATATTGCCACGATTTAGGATCAGGGCGGTCACTTGGGGATGACGAACTGATTGCGGAAGCTATGTAATAAAAATGGAGGGTGGAATGTTAAAAACAAAAAAGGCCGGTGCCGGAGACAGAGCACAAAGGCAAAATATACCATCAATCGTAATCGTTGGTATTCTGGCATTTTTAGGCATATTGGCGGCGTGTTTTATTCATATCAGGCTGATACGGGATAATCTTAAAGATGTCATCAGCGATCAGTATGAATCACAGCTGCAGGTCGCAGAAAAAGCATTGGGCGACCGTATGAAGGATATTGAGAGTAATATCGACAATGCCAGTGCGGAAATTGAATTAAAGATGCAAAAGAAGAGTTCTGAAACACAGATCACACAGGTACTTGCAAAATATGCAACATCCGACGATATTACCGATCTGGTATTTATAAACAGGGATGGAGTTGCGCTTTTTGACAGTGGCAGGGTCAAGGACGTATCATCTTATTATGATGAACTGGATGATATCAGGGACCGGCGTTTTCTGGTGACCAAACGTGGAATATCCGGACAGGATGACTATATACTGGTATATCTGTCTCCTGTAGTAACAAATGGGGAAATCAGGGGAATGGTCGTTGCCACACAGGAATGCAAATACATGATTGAAAGTGATGCATTTGCCAACATGAAGAGAATTGGCAGTATCTATGTGCTGGACCGGGATGCCAATATACTGACTTCGTCTTATCCGGTGGATGATATAAGCGGTGAGTGTGATACGGTATATGATTTATCATCAGCTGTGTATCATCTGACCGACAAATCCGAATTGACGATAAAGGCTGCCCTGCAGAATCCCAGGACAGACGGGGAGACTATTGTCTGTCAGGATAAGGATGGCAACAATTATTATATGGCATATGTTGTGGTTTCAGCATACGAGGACGTGGTTCTTACGCTGGTGTATACCGATGAAGCATTCAATATGAGTGAAAGCAGCATCATCGGAAGTACGGTTGTTACCGTTGTTGTCATTATTGCACTGATGATCCTGTTTCTGGTGGTAGAGCTTATAAGCAGTGCACGTGCCAACCGGATGATCAAGCGTTTTGCATTTGATGACGAGATCACAGGGGGCAAAAATTTCAATTATTTTAAAAGAGAAGCAGCAGAAATACTCAGAAGATATAAAGGAATGGCTTTTTCCGTCCATCGTTTCGATATTGCCAATTTCCGTTATATCAATGAAGCCTATGGTCATCAGAAGGCCGATCAGCTGTTAAAGGCCATCACGGAAGAAGCAGAAAGTATTTTTTTATCCAATGAGCTCTGCGTCCGCATGAACGCCGATCAGTATGTATTACTGACCAAAAATACACTGGATCTGGAGGAACGGTTATTTGTATTTACCGACAAGGTAAATGCAAGAGCTCTTGATATCGGTATCCGCTATCCGATCAAGTTTAAGCGCGGCGTATACAATATACAGGACACATCAGAGGATATTTCAATTATTATTGATAAAGCCAATGCAGCCAGAAAAGAATTAAATGGTGAAGAAAAAGAATGTGTTGCCATTTATTCTGACAAGATGGTAAGAGACATGAGGAAGGTCAACAAGATCGAATCTTCCATGGAACAGGCTTTGTTTAACGGAGAATTCAAACTGTTTATCCAGCCCAAATGGGATATTGTGGAAAACCACCTGTACGGAGGTGAAGCCCTGGTACGCTGGATCCGGGATGATGGTACGATGGTGTATCCGTCTGATTTTATCCCGATTTTTGAAAAAAACGGTTTTATTGAACAGCTGGATATGTTTATGCTGGAAAGCTCCTGTCAGCTGATTCGTCAGCTGATGGATGCGGGAAAGCCGGTTTATCCGATTTCTGTCAATCAGTCACGTGTACTTTTGCACAATCCACAGTATCTGGACAAGGTCAAAGAGGTGATGCACCGCTATGACATTCCGGGGCATTGTATAGAACTGGAAGTGACCGAAACAGTTCTGTTTATGGATCAGGAAAGAATGCTTTATATTATGAACAGCCTGAAGGCAGAGGATATTCCACTTTCCATGGATGATTTCGGCTCCGGTTATTCATCCCTCAATATGCTGAAGGATTTCCCTTTTGACGTATTAAAGATTGACAAGGAATTCTTTAGTGAATCCATTACATCAGAGGCATCCATCCTGATCTTGACAAAGATTGTCGAGATGGCACACGGACTGGGTATCAAGGTAATCTGTGAAGGTGTTGAGACAAAGGATCAGATAGAAATCCTCAGAAAGGTCGGTGTACGTTATGTACAGGGATATTATTATTCAAGACCGATCCCCGGTGCTAAATTCTTAGAGCAGTTCTGTGAGCTTGACAGCGGTTCGGAGGAAGCGCAGGAAAAGGCCAGGGTCAATGAAGAAAAAGCCAGGGAACTGGTCGCGGCGGAGACGGAGAGAGCTGTGCGGATCCATGAGGATGCGGATACTTCCGATAATGCAGATGATTAAGGACGTAAATACTTTGATATTATGATCATGTTATGAATAAAGAGAATTATCAGAAAAAACTGGAAGACGTTTTATGTAAATCAGAGACGAGAGGAAAGACACTTTTCCTTCATTGCTGTTGTGCTCCATGCAGTAGCTATGTACTCGAATATCTGGGCAATTATTTCAGGATTACCGTTTTTTATTACAATCCCAATATTACGGATGAGAAAGAGTATCATAAGCGTGTTGAGGAACAGAAGCGTCTGATCAGGGACTTCAACAAAGAGCATAAATGCAAGTATCCGGTTGATTTTAAAGAGGGTGCCTATGATCCGGAAAGCTTTTTAGCTGCTGTAAAAGGACATGAAGAGGATCCGGAAGGCGGAGACCGCTGCAAAATATGCTTTGCGCTCCGGCTTGATGAAGCCGCAAGGCTTGCCGGACAGGGCGGATATGATTATTTTACGACCTCCCTGACGATCAGCCCGTTAAAAAATGCAGAGGCACTCAATACGATCGGCGCTGCCTGCGGTACAAAATATGATGTCAGCTTTTTACCGTCGGATTTCAAAAAGAAAAACGGTTATAAGCGGTCGATCGAGCTGTCCAAAGAGTATGATCTGTACAGGCAGAATTACTGTGGTTGTGTATTTAGCAAAAGAGAGGCTGAAAACCGGATGCAAATCGGAATAGAATGCGGATGACAGATATGAAGCTGCATAGATCAAAATACGCAGATTCAATGTATAAATAAAGATAAACGAGGAATAAGATGAAAAAGTTTTTAGATTTGATCTCACAGGAAATGAAAGATGCTTTTGAAAAAGCCGGATATGACAGAGAACTGGGAAAGGTAACGGTTTCCAACCGTCCCGATCTTTGCGAATACCAGTGCAACGGTGCCATGGCAGGAGCCAAGCTTTATCACAAGGCTCCGATCATGATCGCAGGTGATGTTGCAGCACAGTGTGCTGACAGCAGGGTGTTTGCTTCGGTTGAGGCAGTCAATCCCGGATTTTTAAATATTCGTCTGGATGAGCAGTTTATCGCAGATTATCTTGAGGAAATGAAAAGTCAGGATAAATACGGACTGGAAGAAGCTAAAGAGCCTTTAAAAATTGTCATTGACTACGGCGGACCCAATGTGGCGAAGCCCTTACATGTCGGACATTTACGTTCTGCCATTATCGGTGAAAGTATCAAGAGAATTGCCAGATACAACGGTCATGAGGTCATCGGGGATATCCATTTAGGAGACTGGGGACTGCAGATGGGGCTGATCATTACCGAGCTGCAGGAAAGAAAGCCGGAGCTTCCCTATTTTGATGAAAGCTTTACCGGTGAATATCCCAAGGAGGCACCGTTTACGATTTCCGAGCTGGAAGAGATTTATCCCGCAGCCAGCTTAAAATCCAAAGAAGATCCGGCATACAAAGAGCGTGCCATGGATGCAACCTTTAAGCTTCAGAGCGGTGTCAGAGGATACAGGGCATTGTGGGATCACATTATCCATGTTTCCGTTTCCGACCTGAAGAAAAACTATGAAAAATTAAATGTGGAATTTGATCTGTGGAAGGGCGAATCCGATGTCCATGATGTCATTCCCGGCATGGTGGAATACATGAAAAAGGAAGGCTATGCGCACGAATCAGAGGGCGCTTTGGTTGTCGATGTCAAGGAAGAGACAGATACCAAGGAAATCCCGCCATGTATGATCTTAAAGAGTGACGGAGCTTCTCTGTACAACACTACTGATCTTGCTACCATCAAGGAAAGAATGGAAAAGATCGGTCCGGACCAGATCATTTATGTAGTAGACAAGAGACAGGAACTTTACTTTACACAGGTATTCCGTTGTGCGAGAAAGACAAAGCTTGTCACACCGGATACCAAGCTTACCTTTGTAGGCTTCGGGACCATGAATGGCAAGGACGGAAAGCCCTTCAAGACCCGCCAGGGCGGTGTCATGCGTCTGGAAAACCTGATCCGCGATATCAATGAACAGATGTATGAAAAGATTGTGAGCAATCATGAGGTAGAACCTGAGGAAGCAAAGAAAACAGCACAGACAGTTGCACTTGCTGCCATTAAATACGGAGATCTGTCCAATCAGGCAAGCAAGGATTATATCTTTGATGTAGACCGTTTTACTTCCTTTGAAGGAGATACCGGTCCGTATATTTTATATACCATTGTCCGTATCAAATCAATCCTTGCCAAATATGCGGCAACCGGAAAAAATGCGGATAATGCAAAGCTTCAGAAAGCAGACAGCGATGCTGAAAAAGAACTGATGCTTAGTCTGTCCGGCTTTAATGCCATGATGGAAAATGCATGGACAGAAATGGCACCCCACAAGGTATGTGCTTATATTTATGATCTGGCAAATGCTTTTAATCATTTTTATCATGCTACCAATATCATGCAGGAAGAGGATGATACAAAGCAGACCGGATACATTGCGTTGTTACGATTAACAAAGGAAATCCTGGAAGTATGCATTGACGTACTGGGATTTAGTGCACCTGATCGGATGTGATGAAATGGAGTTTTTCAGAGTAAATGACCACATGGTAAAATGTGTCATTTCAGAAGAGGATATGGATGAATATGACGTATCCATCGAGGATTTTTTTACACGAAGTGAGCATGCAATGGAATTTTTGCATGAAGTTGTACAGCTGGCAAGCGAAGAGGTCGGCTACAGACCGCAGGGACCTCTGACCTCCTTGCAGATAGCACCTGTAAAAGAGCATGGACTGGCGATTTTTCTGACGGAAAAGCCACAGTTTGATCTGCAATCCATGATCGATGCCCTAAAAACCGATGCCGGAATTGAGATTACGGGAGATACGGTGGATCAGGTCATCAATGCGACAGAGGAAGAAAAGGCAGCCCTTTTAAAGAAATTTATTGATAATATTCATAAAGAAATGGAAAAAAGCTATGCCGGAGCCGGAATTGGAACTGCAGACAATACCGGTCTGGCAAATGAAATTGCCGCCCAAAAGACGCGGCTGACCGCCGATGGCACCAGACGGATCGTGAGCCTTGACCGCAAGATCTTTGCTTTTGAGCGTCCGGGAGATCTGCTTTCCTATGCAAAGGTTGTGGAGCTGCCGGCTGCAGTCGGAAGCAGTCTTTACAAGGATCCGGATAAGGGTACATATTATCTGTTGATCGACCGCAACGAAGCCGAGGCAGAGACTTTAGCCGGTGTGTATTTGACGGCATATGAGTATGGACAGTTTGTTTCCGAAAAGGAAGAATTTGCCCTGCATCTTAGAGAACACTGCGAATGTGTGATCGCAGAAAATGCGATTGAAAAGCTGAAAGGGACTGAGTAGTATGAGTCATGAACTGACCAAACAGGATATTGAAAAAATGCAGGAGGAAATCGATTACCGCAAGATCACGGTAAGACAGGAACTCTTAGAGCATGTCAAGACAGCGAGAGCTCATGGGGATCTGAGTGAAAACTTTGAGTACAAGGCTGCAAAAAAAGAAAAAAATGCCAATGAAAGCCGGATCCGTTTCTTAGAGCGGATGATCAAGACGGCAGTCATCATTTCAGATGAGACGCCGGATGACCAGATTGGCATGAACAAAGAAGTGACCGTAGAATTTTGTGATGATCACAGTGAAGAGACCTACAGCATTGTGTCGACGATGCGGGAAAATTCTCTCAAGGGTCTGATCAGTATCGAATCACCGGTCGGAAAAGCCCTGATGGGACACAAGGTCGGCGATACCGTGACCGTGGTTGTCAATGATAAAGTCAGCTATGATGTGATCGTCAAGAAAATTGATGTGATGAAAGAAGATGTCGGGTTAAATAAGTTTTAACCCGACATCTTTATGATGTGTGTTATTGTAATAATCGGATGTTTTGAAAATCAGATATTTGAACAATCCGATATTGATAACCGGATATTTGGACAAACAAATGTTTTGATAAATGGTTTTGCAGATGGTTAAATATTTTGTCTGGGGCAGCCTCCGCAGCCGGCACAGGGACGGCCAGCGTCAGGGATGTTGCCATCTACGCCATAAGATGATTGATTTATGTCAACCTGCATATCCATAAGACTGGACGGAGTGGTCAACATACAGATTGCCTGAGAAGAGATACCTTCTCCGGTTCCGGTAAAGCCAAGGCCTTCTTCGGTGGTTGCTTTTACGTTGATCTGCGTTATGTCAACTTCAAGGGCATTGGCAATGTTTTGACGCATCTGATCGATATATGGACGCATCTTGGGCTTTTGTGCGATGATCGTAGCATCGATATTTTCAATCATGAAATGATTTTCTTCGAGCAGAGCACCGACTTTTTTTAATAATTTAATACTGGAAATTCCCTTGTAGCGGTCATCGGTATCCGGAAAGTGCTTTCCAATGTCTCCAAGAGCTGCCGCGCCAAGCAGTGCATCCATGACCGCATGCAGCAGTACATCTGCATCGGAGTGGCCCAGGAGCCCTTTTTCATAAGGAATTTTGACGCCGCCTATGATCAGGTCGCGGTCTTCTGCTAATCTATGAACATCATATCCCATTCCAATTCGCATAATAAATACCTCGCATTTTATTTTCTATCGTTATGATATCTTTTATGATACACAAGATTGGAAGGGTTGTAAATTGATTTGACTTTTTATCGGTCTGTTCATGTTGTTTTTGAGAAAAATATTGTATAATACTAAAGGAAATGGTACCGGGAGCAGAAACTGCCGGATTTTTGGAAAACAATGAATATGGAGAAAATTAGTAATGACAGGAAATATACATAAAAAAAGACAGCTTACCTCATTTCAAATGATCGTACTTGGATTTGCGGGTGTGATCCTGCTGGGAGCACTGCTTCTGATGCTTCCCATTTCATCCGGTGACGGTATTGTGACAGATTTTCGTGATGCACTGTTTACCGCAACCTCGGCGGTCTGCGTGACAGGTCTTGTGGTAAAGGATACCGGAAGCTACTGGTCTTCATTCGGACAGGCAGTGATCTTATTGCTGATACAGATCGGAGGGCTTGGCGTGATAACGGTTGCAACGACATTTTCCATGTTATCGGGAAGAAAAATATCGCTTATGCAGCGGAGTACCATGCAGAGTTCGATTTCCGCACCCAGAGTGGGAGGAATCGTGAAGCTGACAAGGTTCATTTTAAAAGGAACCTTTTTTGTTGAATTTGCCGGCATGCTCCTTTTACTGCCGGTTTTTTGCAGGGACTATGGATTAAAGGGAATATGGATGTCTTTGTTTCATTCAATATCGGCATTTTGCAATGGCGGCTTTGACATTCTGGGAACAAAGGATCATCTTTTCTCATCGCTTACGGGCTATGCCGGGAATACTCTTTTAAACACTACGATCATGCTGTTGATCGTGATAGGCGGGATTGGCTTCCTTACATGGGATGATGTCTGTGTTTATAAATGGCATATCAAAAGGTATTCCACCCAGAGTAAGGTGGCTCTGTCTGTATCGGCGTTACTTATCATGCTTCCGGCTGTTTTTTTCTTTTTCTGTGACTTTTCCGGTCTTCCGATGAAAGAAAGGATCCTGGTATCACTTTTTCAATCCGTGACGACAAGAACTGCCGGATTTAATACAGCTGATTATGCCGGCATGTCCGGGGTCTCAAAAATGCTGGTCATCATGCTGATGCTTGTCGGAGGCTCTCCGGGATCGACAGCCGGAGGCATGAAGACTACGACGCTTGCGGTGCTTGTCTTAAATGCAATCGCAACCTTTTACCGGAAGGAAGATACGGAGGTCTATGGCAGAAGACTGGAAGCCGGTGTGGTAAAAAATGCTGCAACCATACTGACGCTGTATTTGTTCCTGTTTCTGACAGGAGGCATGATCATCAGTCTGGCAGAAAATCTGCCGCTTTCGGATTGCCTGTTTGAAACAGCATCTGCAGTCGGTACAGTGGGGCTGACACTGGGAATCACATCATCACTGGGAGGTGTATCACAGGTTGTCCTGATTGTGCTGATGTACCTTGGCAGGGTAGGAGGACTGACACTGATCTATGCAACGGTTTCCGGGACTAAGCTAAGCGGAGCCAGACTTCCGGTTGATAAAATAATGGTCGGATAAACATAAAGGCATCAAAAAGCCTTATATAAATAGATAACAGGAGGAAATCTCAATTATGAAAAATGTATTACTGATAGGTCTTGGAAGATTTGGAACCCACATTGCAATGCAGCTTGCCCGGTTGAACCATCAGATCATGGCTGTTGACTGCAATGAAGAGCGTGTGAATAAGGTTATGCCGTATGTGACAAATGCACAGATCGGTGATAGTACGGATGTGGACTTTTTACAGTCACTCGGTATTGGAAATTTTGATGTCTGTATTGTGGCAATCGGGGACAGCTTTCAAAATTCGCTGGAAACGACCTCTTTATTAAAAGAACTGGGAGCAAAGCTTGTAGTATCCCGTGCGGAATGGGATGTACAGGAAAAGTTTCTGCTGCGGAACGGAGCTGATGATGTTGTATATCCGGAAAAGCAGGTGGCCAGATGGGCGGCTATCCGCTACACGGCTGATCATATCCGTGATTATATACAGGTTGATGAAGTACATGCCATTTTTGAAGTAGAGGTGCCGGAAAACTGGATTGGACGTACTGTCGGGGAACTGGATGTCCGTAAAAAATACAATATCAACATAATGGCAGTGAAAAAAGACGGAAAGGTCAATATGGTGGTATCGCCGGACACAGTGATGACTGATGATGTGACACTTTTGGTGCTTGGTGAGTATAAACAGCTTCAGAAATGCTTCAAAATGTAGATTCCGTTATCAAACCCAAAACGAGAATATCTTTAAAAAGAAGAACTTCAGAAGAAAAATACTATGTCGGAAATAATACGTATAAAACAGAGGAAATATGAATATGTGTCGGATAACAGATCCTATCATTAAAAAAATGGAAAAGACGGTCCGCGAATGTGGAGACATTTTACTCCATGCAGACAGGGATGAGCACTTTGTCTCATCAAAAGAAGGACATGGAAATTTTGTGACTGTTTATGATAAAAAAATACAGGAAAAACTGCGTGGAAGCCTGAATGAGATTTTACCGGAGGCAGCTTTTGTCGGAGAAGAAGAGGACATCCATCCGGACATTCACGAGGGCTTTGCGTTTGTGGTGGATCCGATTGACGGAACTGCCAACTTTGTAAGAGATCTGAAGGAAAGTGTGATCTCGGTCGGACTTTTAAAGGATGGAAAACCATACATTGGTGTGGTATACAATCCCTATCTTGATGAAATGTTTACTGCTAAGAAAGGCTGTGGAGCTTATGTGAATGATAAGCCGATTGCCGTTTCCAAACGACCGCTTTCAGACGGAATGGTCTTATTTGGGACAGCACCCTATTACCGGGAACTCAACGATAAGGCTTTCGAGCTTGCCGGAAATTTCTGGAAACAGGCACTGGATCTGAGACGGACCGGAACAGCGGCTTTGGATCTTTGTCTTGTGGCTGCGGGCAGGGCAGAGCTGTTTTTTGAACTGATTTTACAGCCATGGGATTATGCTGCGGGAGCCGTGATCTTAACCGAAGCCGGTGGTAAAATCGAGACGCTGGAAGGAACGGCGCTGACATTTGATAAGCCGTGTTCCGTGCTTGCCACCAACGGTTGCAAGGTGGAGGGAGTACCGGTAAATAAAGACTGGTAATGATATATTTTTTGACTTTGATATCGTACAGATGCTACAACGAAATACAGGTAATAAGATAAGAAATTGTAACAGGGAGAGTTTAGGCGGGATTATGAAAAAAAAGATTCTGATCGTAATTGGGTCAGTTGTTGTATTTATATTGTTGGTTGCAGGAATTTTTGGATATACCTTAAAGCTTCGTTATACGGTTGTTGATACAAAAGAAGCGCCGGATAAAGATTTTTCACTGACATTGCAGATGAAGGGAGAGCCGGAACTGCTTTTTGGTGCAACACATGGACGTATCGTAGCTAAGCATGATGGTAAGACCGTGCAGAAAATTCCGGTTACCGTTTATGATGACGGAGCCATGCTGCGCGAGGATAACTGGAGTGTGGAATGGGGAATTGCCGGTGTCCGTGTCACACTGACAGGAAGTGAACAGCCGGATGAGATCATGGATATCATGTATGATGGTTCGGATACATTTTCCGGTTACAGTGAAGAGGAAATCCGGACAGAAATGGAGAACCGATATGGTTCATTGCAGTCTGTGACAAAGGAAGGAAATTTTTACCGCTGCGATACCGGAGATTTTACATTTTTAGTACAAAATGACCTCATTTTGAGCGACAGCTATAAGCAGGAATATTTTCATTATCTGACAGATTCCTATTTTGCAGGCCGCAACCGGGTACATGAATATGAAGTAAAGGGAGAAGGAACGGATATCTGTTATATACCGGTTATCACCCTTGATTCGTCAAGCAGCGAGGAGAAGGACTGGTTTTGCCAGGATGTGATAAACTGGCTGCTTTATGTGACGAAGGATCTTCCCTATGAAGGAAATGAAACACTTTTTGAGCAGATTGAAATTAGCTACCGGGGAAAAAATACCGATTATAACCTGCCGGATTTATCTGATTTTACAGACGATTCCATTGCAGATGTCTACAATGACCTCTATGAATATGTGGAAACCATGATAACGGAAGATTATCAGGATGCAGTAGAAAATACCGGAACAGAGGCTGACGAGAGTACCGGAACACAGAATGACAGTCATGCCGGAAGTGAAAATACAGATGGGCAGGTGCCAGATGAAGAGGCTGTCCGGTATTATTTATCGCTGGAGCCCGACTGTACTTATCAGGCCGATGACGGTGTGGAGTACCGTATGGTGCCTGTCGACCGGGCGTGCGGCAGCAGTTTTTATGTGCTGGTTGGAACCGATGATCAGGGCAAGAGTGCATGTATGGTAAATACAGATCCATATCTTGGCAGTGGCGGTGAGGCAAAATGGATTCAGTTTTTATCAGATGGAAAAACTGGATTTTCCTGCCTGGCATACAGTGGCGGAGCTTATGGAAGCCTCTATCGGACCGAGGATGGAGGAAAAACATTTACCAATGTAGAATGGCCGTCAGCCAAGGTAAAGCTTTCGGATGGAACCCTTTACAATCCTTTTGTGATGCCGGAAAAGGTCTATGAAAAGGATGGTAAGCTGTATATGGAAGTCGGCCAGGGTGCGGATGGAGATTATTATGGCGATGAAGGGTATTGTAATGGATTGTATGAGTCTTCGGATGATGGGAAGACATGGGTGTATGTGGGGGAAGTGGTAGTACCACAGTCTGATTAATGCCGTGATAAATATTTAATATTGTATACCGTTTATTTTACAATGAATATTGTTGGTGACTGCGATTTCTGTGTAGTGATGTGCGTTTATTGAATCGATTAGAAGGTTGTTGTTGTTTCTCTCGCAAGATTTGAGGATTTCTTTTTTCTGGGAATGAGTATAGATATATTTTTTATAAAACAAAGGCTCTTGGATTTTTCCAAGAGCTTTGCCATCGGCAATCGTTCACGATTATTTTTAACCAGGGGAGTGCCCGGATCAGCCGATATGATTCCCTCAGCAAGTGAGCCTGTGTTATTCAGTATATACAATATTTGTAAATACAGACGGTATATATCAAAAAAATGTCTGTGTTGGTTATTATATGATTGTAATGCGAGAATGTCAATCACTATTTTGTAAAATATCTGATTGACATTCTTATATTTGAAATTAAAATTTAAAAAGAGAGATAATGCAAAACGGAGAATTTCATGAACAATAATTTTCAAACGCCACAAGAGGCACTAAAAGTACTATTTGGATATGATGCTTTCAGACCCGGTCAGGAATCTGTCATTGACAGTATTCTTTCCGGAAAAGACGTGTGTGCCATCATGCCAACGGGTGCCGGAAAGTCGGTATGCTATCAGATACCGGCTATGCTGCTTCCGGGGATCACGCTGGTTATTTCACCTTTGATCTCCCTGATGCAGGATCAGGTCAAGGCTTTGAATGAAGCAGGAATTGCTGCAGCATTTATCAATAGTTCTCTGTCAGAGCGTGCATTTCATGAGACAGTGAAAAAGACAAGGAACGGTGATTATAAAATTCTTTATGTAGCACCGGAAAGACTGGTTACAGAGGGTTTTATGGAGCTTGCAAAAACGATCGAGATTTCCATGGTAACTGTTGATGAAGCACATTGTATTTCGCAGTGGGGACAGGATTTCAGACCAAGCTATATGAATATTTCCCAGTTTGTTGATATGCTGGGAAAACGACCGATTGTCAGTGCATTTACAGCGACAGCAACTGAAAATGTCAGGGAGGACATCGTATGTACATTGGGATTACAGGATCCTTTTGTGCTGGTCAATGGATTTGACAGGGAAAATCTGTTTTTTCAGGTTGAGAAGCCCAAGAGCAAGGAGCAGTATATTTTGGACTATGTCGCATCGCATGAAAGCGAGAGTGGCATTATTTATTGTGCAACGAGGAAAAATGTGGACAACCTCTATAATCTGCTGGAGAGCAAGGGCTTTTCGGTCGCAAAATACCATGCAGGAATGGGTGCGGAAGAACGAAAACGGATGCAGGATGATTTTGTATTTGATTTTACCAGTATTGTTGTAGCGACTAATGCTTTTGGAATGGGTATTGACAAGTCCAACGTCCGCTATGTCATTCACTATAATATGCCGCAGAGTATGGAAAATTATTATCAGGAGGCAGGAAGAGCCGGCAGGGATGGCCTGGAGGCTAAATGTATTTTGTTGTTTTCCGCGCAGGATATCGTGATCAACAGACTGTTGCTTGAACATAAGGAAATGACGGATCTAAGTCCGGAGGAGCTTGCAACGGTAAAGGAACGTGATATGCAGAGGCTGCAGAGCATGGAGCGTTACTGCTATACGACGGAGTGTCTGCGTAATTACATTTTGAAATACTTTGGAGAAAAGCCGGAAAAACCATGCGGTGATTGCGGAAACTGTTTACATACTTTTGAAACACTGGATATGACGGATGCTGCAAAGCAGATCATCAACTGTGTATACGAATCAAGGCAGCGTTTTGGAAAGACTATCATCATTGATACGGTCGCAGGCGCCAAGACGGCGCGGCTTGCTGAGATCGGTGCTGTCAATTACAAATCTTATGGAGTGCTGGCTTCAATCAATAAAAAGCTTATCCGCCGGCTGGTGGAGCAGATGGTTGCTGAAGGATATCTGAGAGTGGGAGATTATCAGGTGGTAAAGCTCGGCAATTTCCAGGCTTTGAAAGATCCTGAAACGACAGTCATGGTAAAAATCACAGATGACGATAAGCTTCCACAGCGTGCAGAAAAACCTAAAAAGAAAACGAATGGCAAGGATGCACTTACAGCTGCCGGATTTAAGTTGTTTGATAAATTCAGGGAACTCCGGCTGCAGATTGCGCGCGAAGAAAACATGCCGCCGTATATTATTTTCAGTGATAAGACTTTGATCGATATGGCTGTCAAGATGCCCAGATCGAAGAGCGAGATGCTGGAGGTGTCCGGTGTCGGGGAGAATAAGTATGGGAAGTATGGTGAGAGGTTTTTGAGGGTGATTGAGGAGAATTGTTGTGATTAAAGAGATGGTATTTTATGATAAGACCATGGAGATGCAGGGTGAAAAGATGAATGAGAGGGGTGAAAGTGGCAGAGGCAGGGCATGATAGAGTGCCCTGGCCTCTCAAAACAAGAATTGAAAAATTTTTTATAGATAATTCTAACATATCTGCATATAATATTATAAATAGACACAAATATTGACAAAACTGATATAAAAGCGGTACTATATGTGTGGAGGTGAGACTATGTTGAAATCTTACTTGTTAGAGAATTATGGATATAACGAACCAATTTTTTTGAATGATTTAAAAATAGAAGAATTATCTGAAAATGCAGTGCGTCAGTCTGTAAAGAGACTTGTTGCAAATGGATTTCTGGAAAGATATGATAATGGAATCTATTATATACCGAAACAAGGTGGATTATTAGGAAAAAGCTATTTGGATCCATTTCTTGTTATTATGTACAAATATGTGAGAAGTAAAACTGAAACATATGGATATGTAACAGGAATATCATTTGTTAATCAACTTGGCTTAACAACGCAGATGCCGGCAATAATTGAGATTGTTACAAACAGAGAAGCAACGAATGGCAGAACGGTTACAGTGGGTAATCAGAAGGTTAGAATAAAAAAAGCAGCAGTTGAAGTATCGGATAACAACGCGGAACTTTTACAGCTTTTGGACGGTATCGGGCAGGCTGAGAAATATACGGAGCTTACGATGGAAGACACGATAGATACAATGCGCTCCTATGTGAAGAAGAAGCGTTTTACTAAAGAACAGTTATCTGAAGTTACATCTGTTATAACAGGCGCAACAGCAAAAAAACTAATCGAATGGGGGCTGATATATGAATTTGCATCATGACAATGAAGCGTTTGCAGAACTGATTTCCGGTGCGGCAAATGAATTGGCTATTCCAACGAATATAATCGAAAAAGATTATTATGTTACTATTATACTGAAAGCCTTGGCGGCAAAGACAAAAGATCTGGTGTTTAAAGGTGGTACATCGCTTACTAAGTGTTATCAACTGTTGGATCGATTTTCTGAAGATATTGATTTGTCATATACGGCAGAATCCGGTATGCCGGGGGAAAGTAGAAAGAAACAATTAAAAAAGAATATTGTTTCTACAATGGAGGAGTTTGGGTTCATGATTAATAATCCTGAGGCAACAAGAAGCCGAAGAAATTATAACTGTTACAGGGCCAGTTATCCATCGGTTTATGAGCAGAATGGTATATTGAAGCCGGAACTGGTAATTGAAACTTATGTGGCGATGTTACCATTTCCAACTACAAAACGAATGGTAGATAATTATATTTATCGTTTCCTAAACAAAATTGGTCGCTTGGATTTAGCAGAAATATATGATCTGATGCCTTTCGAAATTACAACACAAACCATAGAGAGAACTTTAGTGGATAAGGTGTTTGCACTGTGTGACTACTACATGCAGAAAAAGACCGAGCGACATTCGAGACATTTATATGATATTCATAAGATTGTAGAAAACATGGGCATTTCAGATGAACTACAAAAGCTTATACCGGAAGTCCGTGCTGTGCGTTCGGAAATGATTGTCTGCCCTTCGGCAAAAGAAGGTGTATGTGTGGCGGATGTATTGCGGGAGATAATTGAAAGCCAGGTATATAAAAGCGATTACGAAGATATTACTATGGGATTGCTTTTTGTACCGGAAACTTATGAGATAGTAATTCAGAGTTTACAGAAGGTTTTGGATAGCGGGATGTGGGAGTGAGATTGGAAAGCTTGGAAATCCGAGAATAAGAATAAAAAGAGAATAAGAGGTGTTTATTGGACAAGGTATGAGTATAATTAGTACTAAGTGGGCCAAGAAGTGGTTGTGAAAGACCACTCTTGGCTCTTTTAAATAGGGGTTATATAATTTGAAAATTTAAAATTAAGCAATTTAAAATTAAAAAAATCACTTTACGGTTATATAATGCAAAAACGTGCTTTTATATAAAAGAAATCTTTAGATTTGTGAGAATTTTGCCGAATTCACAAAGAAAATATGATATGATTTAAAAGAAGGACCTTTAAAAGAAGATTAAGAAAGAAAAAACTTGAAAATTATGGAGGTTTTTGAGATGAATGTTTCGTACAATAAGTTATTCAAACTTTTAATAGATTGCGGTATGAAAAAACAGGATTTGCAAAAAAAGGCAGGGATTAGTTCGGCTTCAGTAAGTAAACTTAGTGCATGTGAGTTTCAGAATACGTCTGCGGGGCGTGTTGATGGAAAAACTACAGCACAATATACTATAATAGAACGAGATAAACTCTCAAAATTAATAGATCATATGCAAGCTATCTTTGATTTAGAACCATTCGAGCGTCGGCCGTTAATTGATTTAATTGAGAGTTCTGGTGAAATTCCGGTCATTATGATGAATGATGTTGATGGTGCTGGTAGAAAACGTAGTTTTTATCCAAACAATAAGATATATGCTCTTCAACAAGGTGCTGATAATAAAGATAAAGACAAAGCGGTATTTTTGGGTGATAGTCATATTGTTGTTGATAAAAATCAGATTAACATACAGATACATAAGATTATTCCCAAAAAGAAAGATTCAGCGGGAAACATTACGATTCTTACTGATTACACTCAATATATGTTTGCGATATATGTACCGAAAGAGAAGAAATATTATGTGAAGGGGTAATTTTTTATGGATATAAAAAATCTAAAGAGTAAAATGGAGTCCATATCAGATATTACCAGCGTATATTTGTTAGAAGTACTAAATGATACAGCGGGTTTATTTGCAAATAAAGGGAAATTACTTTATATTGCGAAAGATATTTGTGGGTATACATATGAAGGAATAGAAACTGAATATTTGAAACTCCAAACACATGTAAGAATTAGTTCTGTGAAAAACAATCAAACTTTTAAAGATGGTTATTATAATCTGATTATTTACAAAGGTGATTTGGAGGATTCTAATATTTCATCATTCGTTCGGTTGTGTGCGGTTCATGCAAATAATTCTAAAGAATTGAATTTTAGAGATTTCTTTTACTCTTTAATCGCACTGTTTCAGTTGACGACTGAGCAGTCATTTAAAAATGTTATAGGTTTGTATGGAGAATTGAAATTCATGCAATATGCTAAGGAACGGAGAGGAATAGACATTTCGAATTCATGGCATCGAAACGGTTCGTATTCACAATATGATTTTTCTAATGGAGAATTAAGCATTGAGATTAAAACTACTATGTCAGATAATTCAGAGGTTATGATAAAGCATCAACAAATATTTGGAGAACATCCTTGTACACTAGTGGTTATTAATTGTGAGCAATATGAAAATGGAGAAACTATAGAAGAAGTTCTTTCTGCGATGTATTCTGAGCCTAATTTCTTTAATGGAATAAATTTTAGTATTAATTTGGCAAAAGAATTAAAACGCGTATCGCTGAATGATATTAAAGAGATGCGTTTTGGAATAAGACAAATATCTTTTTTTGAGACCAATGTAATCAATCCGTTTCCTATAGTTCCGGATATGATAAGTAAGCTTAGCTATAAACTCGATATTTCGGAACTTCCTTTTTTGTCTGAGAATGATTCGGATTCTATTATAAACAAATTTTAAGAATTTAAGGCTTCTGTTAAGGGAGCCTTGAGTTTGTTTTGATAAAAAATAGCCAACCCTAGGAGCAAAGGATTCTAAGCACTTAAGCGCATACTCCCACTTGGGAACCCAGCTTTCATCCATCACAAGTTGATTATAAATAGCATAACACATTTTGTGGTCATGTCAAGTTGCGTGCGGTGATGCGTGTTTATTTGACGGGTAGTTGATGATGTGGTCTTGTGAATGTTTATTTAAATCGGTTACAAGTTGTAACCCTAGTATAAATTTGATGCTTATATTCAAGGAAATTGCTATCGAAGAAATCAGCAGAAAATAAAGAGGATGGATTGTCCAAAAGACAGAAACAGAAGGGGCTATGTACAGGACAATTCTTGTTTAACCTTGTTTTAAAACAAGAATTAAAACAAGCGCCGAAGATGGTAACTAAACCCCACCAATTCCTGGTGCAAATCCATCAAAATACACCAGCCCTGTCCATGTTCAGCCCAGACAAAACATGGTATGATAATCATGCAAAGAGAAATTCATACTTACAAAGAATACTTAACTGGCAAATCGGTCTTTTCGGGATATGTACAATCATGCGAAAGGCATGTATGATATGCATGATGAAGGAGCATATGGGAAACAAAACCCGGAGAAATTATTTCTTTTAGTTTGGCAAGAGAAATAAGAGCATTTTAATATAGTAAATAATTGTAGCACTTGGAAAGACTGTAGGAAAAGCATTTTCCGATGGACTAAAACTAAAATAACGAGGCTCCCATGATTACAAACGACTTAATAACAAAAATGACAGAATTTAATACCGGCGATCCAAAGCGCATCCAGCACTTTATCAAAGTATACCAATTTGCACATCTGATCGGATCGAAGGAAGGACTGGATGAAGAGACGCTGCATATTCTTGATATGGCGTCAATCATGCACGATATCGGTATCCGTCCGGCAGAAGAAAAGTATGGCCGGTGCGACGGCAAACTGCAGGAGCAGGAAGGTCCGGCTTATGCAAAAGAAATGTTACTTGATTTTCCGGAAGTAACAAAGGAAGAGACATAGCGGATCTGTTTTTTGATCGCACATCATCATACATATGATCAGGTAGATGGTACTGATTACAGGATCCTTTTGGAAGCGGATTTTTTGGTAAATGCATTTGAGGACAATCTGTCCAAGGATGCGATCGTTCATTTCAGGGACAAGATATTTGAAACAAAGACAGGCCTGCATCTGTTAAATACAATGTTTGGGTTATAGAAGGGTGGTAAACATTGTATATGACTGATAAAAAAGCCTTTCTGACCAATTACACAAGTCATTTAAATGCAAACCAACTACGGGCTGTTCAAACAGTGAATGGCCCTGTTTTATTACTTGCGGTTCCGGGGAGCGGTAAGACGACGGTGCTTGTAACCCGCCTTGGCTATATGCTGCAATGTGAAGGAATTTCGCCGGAAAATATTCTGACGCTGACTTATACCGTGGCGGCAACGCATGATATGGAAAGAAGATTTGAAGCCATTTTTGGAACGGAGCACCGCGGAAGGTTGGAATTTCGTACGATTAATGGAATCTGTGCCAAGGTGATTGCGCGTTATGGACAGATGATCGGGCGAGCACCGTTTGAGCTTGTGACAGATGAAAAGGCGGTAGGCAGGATTTTTTCAACTATTCTGGCAGAAAATCTTTCTGAATATCCGACTGAAAGTGATGTGAAAGGAGCGAGGACTCTTGTCACATATTGCAAAAATATGCAGCTTTCGGAGGATGAAATCGCCAAGCTCGGTGAAGAGGAAGGGCTGCCGTTACTTGAAATTTATACGCAGTACAATGCATATTTAAAGCAGAATAAGCTGATGGATTATGACGATCAGATGGTTTATGCATACAGGCTGCTTCAATCCAGTCCAAAGCTACTGCAGTTTTGCCGGAATAAATATCGATACATTTGTGTGGATGAGGCTCAGGATACCTCTAAGATCCAGCATATGATTATTGGTCTGCTTGCCGGTGAAAATGGCAATCTTTTTATGGTAGGAGATGAGGATCAGAGTATCTATGGTTTCAGGGCGGCGTATCCGGAGGCTTTGCTTCATTTTGAAAAGGATCATCCAACGGCGCAGGTGATTGTAATGGACCGGAATTACCGTTCCAATGCCAGGATTGTTTTGGCTGCGGACAAGCTGATCCAGCACAACAAAGAACGCCATCCAAAGCATATGGTGGCAACGAGGACTGCAGATACGGATATTCATTATATTTCATTAAAAAGACGGACCAACCAGTATGGTTATCTGGCAAAAGTTGCAGCGAATTGTGACAATGAAACGGCGGTTTTGTACAGGGACAATGAATCGGCACTTCCATTGATCGATCTGCTGGACAGGCAGAGGTTACCTTATCGGATAAAAAGTGTTGATATGGCATTTTTTACACACCGCGTTGTAATGGATGTGACCAATATCATGCGGTTTGCATTAAATCCCTATGACACGGACTTATTTATGCGTATTTATTTTAAGTGTCAGACTTATCTGAAAAAGAATCAGGCGCAGGAAATTTGCCGGATCAGCATGGAGCGGCATATACCGGTTTTGGAGGCGGTTGCGTATATAGATGATGCAAATGGTGCGGTCATGCGGCAGTGCAAGGCGCTCAGGACGCATCTTAACAATATGTTAAAAGAGCCGCCGGCGAAGGCATTATTCCGTATCGAGGAGCCGCTTGGATATCGGGATTATCTGGAAAGAAACAGTATTGATGCGAATAAGCTTCTGATTTTAAAAATGCTTGCATACAATGAAGCTTCGGTTATGAACTTTTTGGCGCGGCTGGATTACCTGCAGGATATGTTAAAAAACAGGCAGCAGGACTTTGACTGCCCGTTTGTTATGTCAACCATTCATTCATCCAAGGGACTGGAGTATGACCGTGTGTATCTGATGGACGTATGTGATGGTGTGTTTCCAAATAAGCTTCCTCGTCTGGGCGGACAGACGCCACAGGAGAAAAAGTTTTTTGAAGAGGAAAGAAGGCTTTTTTATGTAGGAATGACAAGGGCAAAGAATGAGCTGCATATCTTTACATTTGGTGATAGAAATTCGTGTTTTGTACAGGAATTGACGGGGCGTAAAGAATCGGCAGAGAAAAAGTCTGAAGCAGGACATGCCAAGGTCGTCATGAAAACGAGGGCTGTTTTTTATGCTGCTTCAAATGAAAGGCTGGCGTGTGACTTTGTGCTTGCAATCGGAGAGAGAGTTGTTCAAAAAACGTATGGTGCCGGAGTTGTCAGTGATGCGGTGTATGATGGAAGCGGAAAGGTGGAAAAGTTTACGGTTTCCTTTGATTCCGGACAGGAAAAGACCTATGCATTTCCGTTAGCCTTTCTTTCCGGGATGTGGCTTGAGAGTGGCGAGGAAGTTGTGGTTCGAAAAATAAAATAGGAATGATGGAGGAATGAAATGGAATATAAGTTTTGGGGTTGGCAGAATGCGGATGTCAGACCGATTACCGATGAGTATAAGGGTATTGATAGTCCAATCGATTTGTATAATGCGCTGACAAATATCTGGTGTGCCGAGACTTGTGCGCCGAGGTTGCGTGCATCATGGTCGAAGGACAATATGACTTTGGGGCAATGCTCGATTACTGCGTTTCTGGTGCAGGATATATTTGGCGGCGACGTATATGGTATTTTGAGACCGGGTGGAAATTATCATTGTTATAATGTGATCGGGAAAAGTAAATTTGATCTGACAAGCGAACAGTTTGGTGATGAAGTGCTGGATTATGAGGATAATCCGGTGCAGTTGCGTGAAGTTCATTTTTCAAAGGAAGAGAAAAGATTGAGGTATGAGTATTTGAAAAGGGAACTGAAACGGCATACCCATGCAGAATAGTCATTTTTATAAATTTGTGCCTCCCACAACTCTATGCTATAATAAGTCATATGAAAAAAGATAAATTACAAATCGAAAAAAGAATATTACATTTATCCTTTTGGGGAAGCGTTTTATTTATCGTTGCAGAAGGGATTATGGCGTGGATAACACATTCCCACTCGCTTTTGACAGATTGTCTGTTTGATGCGGCAGATCTGGTCATGATCGGACCGTTTTTGGTGCTGGTTCCGCTGTTGTACAAGCCTGTGACGGAAAAGCATCCATATGGGTATGCACAGGTAGAGTCGTTGTTTTTACTGGTAAAATATAGTGTTCTGCTTGCCCTGACCTGCAATCTGCTCGTTGAAAATGTAAAGCTTTTGTTGCATGGAGGACACGAGGTTGATGCAGGAGACATTGCGATATTTGAGTTTTTAGTCTGTCTCGGTTGTCTTTTCATGTACATAGTGCTAAATCATTACAGTAAAAAATACGAATCCACGACGATCAAAGCGGAGCTGTATATGTGGAAGCTGGATATTGTCAGCAGTATCGGTGTGGCGGTAGCTTTTGCTGTACAGATGATACTGTTGCGGACGCCGCTTAGCTTTCTGACACCGTTCATTGATCCGGCGGTGGCTGTTGTGATGGCGGTATTGTTGATCATGGAGCCGGTAAAGGTGATTTTTCAAAGCATCAAAAATCTGGTGCTGTTTGCTCCGGATGAAGAAGTGGTGGGAAAAATCCGGGAGATTGTAGACAGTCACATGCAGGATTATCCGTACGAGGTGACGTTTTTGGATGTTATCCAGACAGGACGAAAGCTGTGGGTAGAGGTTTATATCGGCAATCAGACTGATGTGATACATATCAGCAAGCTGCATCGTGTGCGTGATGAAATCCGCCAGGAGCTAAAGCACAAATATGATCAGGTTTATATTGAGATTATACCGGATTAGGGTAGATCATTTAAATGCGCATAATATCAGCGGATATCGTTGATTGTGCGCTTTTTTGAAAATTAAGGATTGTCGTGAGCCATTTTTTATAAATGTCAGGTATAAAATGATCAAGAACTGTAGTTTATCGGTACAAAATATGAAATTAGAGGGGTATTTTAAGGAAACAGAACAGTTAAAATAGTATCATAGAATGTTTATATCCGGGGGAAGTGAAAATGCAAATTTCTACAGTTTTAGGCAATGGAATGGTACTTCAAAGAGAAGTACAAAATCCGGTCTGGGGGTATACAAGGCCGGGTGAGAAGGTGCAGCTTATTATAGGGGAGCATTATCTGGAGACGCAATCGGATAAGGATGGGTATTTTGAGATTCTGCTTCCGTCGATGAAGGCGGGTGGACCCTGGGAGATCGGGCTTTGGGATACTACGGACAGATATGTATTTCAGGATGTACTTTTTGGAGATGTATTTCTTTTGGGAGGACAGTCCAATATGGAGCTGCCGCTTTCCTGGATATGGGATCAGGTCAAAGAAGAGCTTGCGGAGATAAGAAACGAACAGATCCGCATGTTCGATCTGCCAAAAGAGTATGATTTTCTGAAAAAGAGAGAATTACTGACACAGGGAAAATGGGTAAGCGCATGCGGAAAGGATCTGTTGGCATTCAGTGCGGCCGGCTATTACGCGGCTGCAGAGATCCACAAAAAAGAGAAGATCCCGATCGGACTTTTGCAGGCTGCGGTAGGCGGAACACCGGTTAAAGCGTGGGTAAGCGAGGAAACTGTTCGTAGACAGGGCTATTATGAGGAAGAGCTGGAAAGATGCCGGGATAAAAAATGGGTTGAGAATACAATTGCCTTTGAAACGGAGCGCGAGCAGTGTTGGTGGAATGTGGCTGAAGCTTCTTTTGAGAAGGAGATCAGGTATCATGATGTGATTAATATCCCGGGCTTTTTTACCGGTGATCTGAAAAAATACATAGGAAGCATTTCTTTGAAGAAAGAATTCAGATTGCAGGAGGAAGATCTTCAGACTGAGGGGATTGTAAAGCTGTATCTGGGGGCGATAATTGATGCCGATATCGTATATATCAATGGTATAAAGGTAGGAGAAACAACATTTCGTTATCCGCCGCGTCTTTATGAGGTGGATAAATCGGTTTTGCATGAGGGGATTAATGAAATTGTCATCCATATGTTTGTGATGCGTGAAAATGGAGGCTTTATGCCGGATAAAGCATATGAGCTTGTATTGCCGCAAGGCAGACATATTTCTCTTATGGGTGAATGGGAGGCGGCAACTGTTGAGAGGATGCCATATCTGCCGGATATGACTTTTTTTCAATATGCGGCTACAGGCCTTTACAATGGGATGCTGTATCCATTGAGGAGACAGAAATTAAAGGGCTGTTTTTTCTATCAGGGAGAGTCCAATACAGGGGTGGCAGACAGATATGAACAGGAGTTTTCGGCTATGATTGGTGAATGGCGCAGTCTGTGGAATGATCCGTCTCTCCCATTTATTTATGTGCAGCTGGCGGGGTTTTCGGACGGAATACTTCCAAGTACACAGACAGACTGGGCTGTTTTGCGTAGTGAACAGCTCAAGGCTGAGCATAACAAAAATGTGTGTATGGTACAGGCCTATGATCTTGGAGAATACAATGATCTGCATCCCTTTGATAAGAAAGGGGTAGGACATCGCATTGCCCTTGCCTGCGACAGCCTTATTTATCACAATTCCGTATTTTTTAAAGGTCCGTGTGCAGTGAACTTTGCATGGCACAAGGATTTTGTTGAGATCCTGTTTGAAACAGATACACCGCTTACGGTATGTGACGGTACGGACAGGGTGCATGGCTTTCAGACTGTGGATGAAACGGGCCGGATAAGAAACGTGGAGGCAAAACTGAAATCTGACAATGAGGTAAGAGTTGATATAGATGAGCGGGTAAAGGTACTTATGTATGCATGGAACAATTATCCGGGGCAGGCCAATCTGTATTCGGGTTCCCATATGCCGGCCGTTCCGTTTTGCAGGAAAAGAGAAGAATAAATCCGAGGTGGGGTGAGCGATTCCGTGCGTCATATAACAGAACAGATAGAAAAATATTTGATGAATTTTTCTCTGAAAAAAAAGCTTCGTATTTTATATATTGTATGTGTTATTTTTCCGCTTGTGTTGACGGATGGTTTTATTTTACACAGCGTATTCACAGCCGGCAGGGCGCAGCAGCAGCATGATATGGAAAATCTTGCAAGCGCTTTGCAATATCATGTGACCGGGACATTTGAACAAGCGGCAGCAACAGCCGATACTCTGAATCTGAGCAGTTATATTGAAAATTTTCTGGAAAAAAGATATGAGACCCCATTAGATTACGTTACAGAATATCAGGAGTTTATGAAGCGTTCTTTTTTAGGAAGCAGCATAAGCTCGGGAGATGTGAGGGTCACTATTTATGCAGACAATAATACCCTTGTTAACGGTGGAAGCTTTGGTACGATTGATAAAATCAGGGATACAACGTGGTATCAGACATTGAAACAGGATGACAGAGATGCTGTTCTGATGTTTTATTATGATGACTGGCAAAGTCCTGCAGTGGCACCTAAGCGAAAGATACTTTTTTTACGTAAAATGAATTTTGCCGCAAGACGTGGTTGTGAAAAGGTTATCAAGCTGGAAATTGATTACAGTAAGGTAATAAGGGATATTGATAAAATGAATTATGAATTGCCCGTTTTTATATGCAAGGATGGCAAGGTTCTTTTATCAAATACCAAGGATAATTATCTTGGTCAGGATTTTTCGGAGTTTACCATGCAAAAGAATATCGGTTATGTGAAGGATATTTCACTGTATGGTGATACATATCAGATTTATGTACTGCGCCAGAAGGATGTCGTGTGGAAGCAGCTTGCCCAAAATGTTCCGCTGCTCTTTTTTTTGATATTCATCAATACGCTTTTGCCATTCTTTCTGATGACCCTGATCGAGAGGTCTGTTACTGTGCGGATAGCTCAGCTTGGTAAGGTTTTTGACAGTGTGGACAGTGAGAAGCTGATAGAGATAAAAAATGTGCAGGGAGATGATGAGATCTCACAGCTTATGCACAATTACAACCGGATGGCAGACCGGACAAACGGTCTTATACAAACGGTTTACAAGGACAAGCTCCGGGAACGGGAGATGAGCCTTGCAAAGAAAAATGCGGAGCTTCTGGCATTACATGTGCAGATCAATCCTCACTTTCTGTTTAACGCTCTTGAGAGTATCCGGATGCACAGTATTTTAAAGGAGGAGTTTGAAACAGCGGATATGGTGGAAAGACTTGCCATCATGGAACGGCAGAATGTTGACTGGGGCAATGATGATATTCCCATCAGCAGGGAAATGGATTTTGTAGAAGCTTATCTGGGACTTCAGAAATATCGTTTTGGCGACCGGCTTTCCTATTCTGTTTCCGTGGGACCGGATTGTGAAAATATATGTATTCCGAAGCTGTCGGTTGTTACTTTTGTGGAAAATGCGTGTGTACATGGAATTGAAAGCAAGGTAACGCCCGGATGGATTTTTGTCCGGATCAGTAAAGATGATGATATGCTCTGTATTGAGGTAGAGGATACCGGCAAAGGAATGAACGAGGATATGGTAAGAGAAATACAGGATCAGATGGAAAATGCAAGCATAGACCGTTTGAAACAAGGACGGGTGGGAATTATGAATGCGTGTCTGAGACTGAAGCTTGTAACAGACGACAGAGTCTGTTTTTCGATTGAGAGTGAAGAGGGAGTTGGTACGATGATACAGATCCGGCTTCCGATCAAAACAAATGATGAGAAGTAGTTGTTAGGAGGGGACAATGCTGAAGGTATTACTGGTGGATGATGAACCATTTATATTGCAGGGGCTGAAGGTGCTGATCGACTGGAATGCAGAAGGCTATGAGGTGGTCGGTGCTGTCCGGACAGGGCAGGAGGCCATTGATTATCTGAAGGAAAATCCTGTGGATCTGGTGATGACAGACATAAAAATGCCGGTTATGTCCGGTATTGAGCTTTTAGAAGAGGTGCGACGTGATCAGATTTCAGATGCATATTTTATTATTTTGAGTGGTTACAATGATTTTGCATATGCACAACAGGCAGTCAGATATCATTGTATTGATTATATTTTGAAACCGGTTGAAAAGGAGCAGCTTATCGCTGTTTTGCAAAAGGTAGCTGCCATGTCGGAAAAAAAGGAGATTCGGAGAAAGGATCGGCAGGAGATGGAAGCCGCCTATCTGGCACGCAATCTGATCGCATGTCTGAACGGTAAGTATGACAGGAAGAATCTGGATTATATCAGAAATCATATGCAGATATCGGAGGGCGTCAGATATGTTGATATTGAGCTTTTTATTCCCGGAGATGATTGTGAGGATGGCGTGGCCAGAGAAAAGCAAAGAGAGCTTTACAGAGCCTGCTGCGAGTGGCTCAGTGAAGATGGAAATCATGCTGTTTTCGATGTTTCACATGACGAAAAAAGCTATGATATCGGATTTATTTACTGCGATTACATGGCATCCAAATCGGAAATGACACAGGAGGTCTATATGCAGGCCTTTCAAAGCTATCTTTCAGCAATAATGCAGTGTCCGATACAAATGCTGGTAGGTAAAAGGGTGCAGGATATTTCCGCTATTTCCAAATCTTACAGTACAGCCTGTATTTTAAGATCCATAATTGCATTTCATCCAAAGAAAGATATTTATTATTATGAAAAAGAGGCTCAGGTAAACGAGAGTGGAATTGTATTGTGCAAAAACTGTCTGGACACATTGATCGGGGCTATTGAGAAAAATGAAAAGGTACAAATAAGAAAAAGTGTGGACGGTCTGTATGAAGAAATCGGCAGGCTGGGAAGAGCCGGTGACTGTGTCAGCCTGAATATTAATTATCTTTTGTTCCAGCTGATACATCTGGCATCCGAACAGGATAATGAGGTTAATCAGGAGCAGATACTGCAGTTTATTTCGGAAAGCTCCTTTGAAGAGGGAATTATGAGGGGCAGCAGTATCCATCTTTCCAGATTCTGCTGCGAGTATGCAGATTATCTGGCCCAGTTACGCAGACAGGTTTCCCGAGGTGTGCTTGTGGAGATTGAAAAGGAAATACGTGAAAATTATGCCGACAATCTGAGTCTGCGGGAGCTTAGTAAAAAGTATTTTGTTAACAGATCGTATCTTGGGCAGATTTTCAGAAAGCAGTATGGACAGTCCTTTAAGGATTATCTGAGCAACTATCGTATTAATGAAGCTGCGAAACAGCTTTTGAAAACCGATAAGAGGATCAGTCAGATTGCTGAGGATGTGGGATATAAGGATAATGATTATTTTATCCGGAAATTTATCGAGATAAAAGGCTGTACACCATCCAAATACAGGAAAAACAGCAGAAACGAGTAGCTTTTGTAAACAGGGGAAAGGAGCATGTCAGAATATGAAAGCAAAAATATTGGTTAACAAAAACTTCAGGATCGGGGAAATTGACAGACGTATTTACGGTTCGTTCATCGAACATTTGGGAAGAGCCGTATATGGAGGTATTTATGAGCCGGACAATGAAAATGCGGATGAATGTGGATTTCGAAAGGATGTTATAAAGCTTGTTAAAGAGCTTTCGGTGCCGGCAGTCCGTTATCCGGGAGGTAATTTTGTCTCCGGATATCACTGGGAGGACGGAACCGGTGATAAATCAAAAAGACCGCAAAAGCTTGAGCCGGCCTGGGGAGTCATAGAGACCAATCAGATTGGGGTTGATGAATTTCAGGAATGGGCAAAAAGGGCTGATACAGATATTATCATGGCAGTCAATCTTGGTACAAGGGGACCGGAGGATGCGAGAAATTTATTGGAATACTGCAATGCCGATACAGATACCTATTATGCCAATATGAGAAGAAAAAATGGTTTTGAACAGCCTTTTGACATCAGGACGTGGTGTCTTGGAAATGAAATGGACGGACCCTGGCAGATTGGTTATAAAACAGCAGAGGAATATGGAAAGCTGGCCGCCGAGACAGCAAAGCAGATGCGTCTGATTGATCCGGATATCGAACTGGTAGCGTGTGGGAGCTCCGGGTACAACATGGAAACCTTTGGAGAATGGGAGCTTACCATATTGGAACATACGTATGAGCAGGTGGATTATATATCCATGCACCAGTACTATGGAAATGAAAACGGTAACACAGAGGATTATCTTGGAAAAGCTGTTCATATGGACCAATTTATAAAATCGGTGGTGGCTCTTTGTGATGCGGTGAAGGCAAAAAAGCATAGCGACAAGACAATCTATCTTTCCTTTGATGAATGGAATGTATGGTTTCACAGCAATCAGGATAAAATAGACAAATGGCAGATTGCGCCGTCACAATTAGAGGATGTTTATGATTTCAAAGATGCACTTTTGGTGGGAACGATGCTGATGGCGCTTCAGAATAATTGTGACAGAGTGAAAATCGCCTGTCTGGCGCAGCTGGTCAATGTTATTGCACCTATTATGACAAAAACGGGCGGCGGTGCATGGGTACAGACCATTTTTTATCCTTTTATGTACGCATCTGTACAGGGAAGAGGTGAAGTGCTGCGCATGGTTACGGAAAGTGACACCTATCGTTCATCAGATGAAACCGATATTCCGTATCTTGCGGGATCGGTAATACACCATCCGGATAAAAAGGAGCTTGTTGTCTTTGCAGTAAACAGATCACTGGAGGAGGATATGGAGCTTTCCTTGATTTTTGAAGATTTTGGAAAGTGCAGTCCCACAGAGCATATTGAATTGTATTCCGATGATCTGGATGCAGTCAATACGCAGGACAGGCAGGAAGTAACACCAAGAAAAGTAGATATAAAACCGGCGGACAGGGGAGAACAGAGGATTCTGTTAAAGAAGCATTCGTGGAATATGATAAAATATTCTTATGAGCAGGATATAAAGGAGAAGGAATGAATTTGAAAAAACAGGCATTTAATCCGTATCTGCCATCGTGGGAGTATATTCCTGACGGAGAACCCTATGTTTTTGGGGACCGGGTTTATGTATTTGGTTCCCATGATAAATATAACGGATATGTTTTTTGTCTGGGAGATTATGTGTGTTGGTCAGCACCCGTAGATGACATAGGAAACTGGAGATATGAGGGTGTTATTTATAAAAAAAATCAGGATCCCATGAACCGGGATGAAAAAATGTGCCTGTATGCGCCGGATGTCACAGTAGGGCCGGATGGAAGATATTATCTTTATTATGTGTTGGATAAGGTGTCTGTCGTATCGGTAGCTGTATGTGATACGCCGGCGGGAGCATATGAATTTTACGGTTACGTACATTATGCGGATGGTACGAGGCTTGGTGAAAAAGAAGGAGATGAGCCGCAGTTTGATCCGGGGGTTCTGACAGAAGGTAATAAGACTTATCTGTATACCGGATTTTGTCCTAAAGGTGATAAAAGCCGGTCCGGTGCCATGGCTGTTGTTCTTTCAGAGGATATGCTGACGATAGTGGAAGCTCCGGTGATCATTGTACCGGGGCAGGAATATAGCGCCGGCAGCGGATATGAAGGACATGCTTATTTTGAAGCAGCATCGATCAGAAAAAAGGGGGATATGTATTATTTTATTTACTCCTCGGAGCTTATGCATGAGCTCTGCTATGCAGTAAGCAGACATCCTAGCGGTGGTTTTGTATATGGTGGTGTGCTTGTAAGCAATTGCGATATGTATATTGACACCTACAAACCCGCCAACCTGCCTTCGGCATATGGCGGAAACAACCATGGCAGTATGATTAAGATCGGATCGGAATGGTATATTTTTTATCATCGTCATACAAACGGTACATGGTATTCCAGACAGGGATGTGCGGAATTGCTGCATTTTAAAAAGGATGGCAGTATACAGCAATCGGAGCTGACTTCCTGTGGACTAAATCGTGGACCGCTGTCGGGGAGCGGCATTTATCCGGCTTATCTGGCCTGTCAGCTTTTTACCGAGGTTCCATCGGTCTATGTTGGAGGAGATGCTTTTCCGAGGATCATGCAGGATGGAAGAGATGGTGATGAAGAAAGCGGCTATGTAACAAATATAAAGGATACGGCAACGCTTGGCTTTAAGTACTTTGATATCAGGCATATTAAAAGGATCGGAATAGCAACACGCGGTTATGCAAGCGGTGATTTTGAAATCAGACTTCTGCCTCAGGGAGAGAAAATAGCAGCGATCCATGTGGAAAATACAAATGTCTGGGAATGGGCATATACCGATGTGGATATCCCGGATGGTATACACAGTCTGTATTTTACATACAGAGGAGAGGGAAATGCTGCGTTTGCCGCATTTTCGATGGAAACCGGAGAGGGTTATGATGAGTAGTTTCAGGGAAAGGGAATTTTTTTGCAAAAGGGGACACCTGATCATACGAGGCACGGCCTTTTTGCCAATAAAAGGCTGTAAAGGCGTTGTGATCGTCAGTCATGGATTAAATCAAAACAGAAAGCCTTTTTATGAATATGGACAGGTGTTTTCTGCTTTTGGGTATGCTGTGTTTACCTTTGATTTTTGCGGTGGATGTCCGGCACCCGGTTGTGAAAGTGACGGCAGTCATCTGACAATGTCAGGGGAAACAGAATGTCTTGATCTGATGGCGGTGATTTCTTACGTCCGGGGACTTCCGTATATGCACGATAAAAATATCTTTTTACTGGGATATAGCCAGGGTGGTTTTGTGAGTGCTCTGGTGGCTGCCCGCAACCCACAGCTGCATATAAATGGATTGATCCTCTTAAGTCCGGCTTTTTGTATTCCGGATCATGCGAGAGCGGGAAAGCTTGCGGGAGGAAGTTATGATGTACAGAATGTGCCCCTGGTCATTTCCGGTGGAGTAATGCCGGTAGGAAGAAATTTTCATGACACCGTTTTTTTCATGGATATCTGGAAGGAAATCCGTGATTATCAGGGGGATGTACTGCTTGTACATGGAAAAAAAGACAGTGTGGTGGATTATCGGTATGCCGAGAGGTCGCAGATGATCTACGGCCCGGAAAAATGCAGGCTGATGCTTATGGATAGTGCAGATCATTGTTATACGGCTGTGCAGCAGGACATGATATATGAATGGATACAGGAATTTTTGACAGGGAAATGCTAAATGGCATTTCCCTATATTTTTTCGGTGTTTTATCTATACTTTTTCGGGTTTATTATTGCCTCCTTTATTTTATTATAGTAGTACAAGGTTAATCACTTCAAAAATGTAAAGGGAGGTAAACATGAAATTTAAAAAATTCACAGCACTACTTATGACCACGATGATAGCAGCTTCCATGCTGGCAGGTTGTGGATCGGACAATGCAAAAACAACACAGACAGGGAAAACGGAATCTGATACGGAAAAAACTTCAACGACAGATACGGATACCGAAACAGACAAAGAGTATTCTGAAGATGAAATTAAAAATTTCACATTTTTTGGAGCTATGCCACAGCCGGAGATCAATGATGGAAATGATATTCAGGAAATCATAGCAAAGAAGGTTGGTGTAAGGGTTAAAGAAACCTGGCTGACCGGGCAGACAGCCGATGAAGCAGTCGGTACAATCATTGCAAGTGATGAATATCCTGATTTTATTGATGGCGGTGATGCATCCAAGCAGTTGTATGATGCAGATGCACTTGTTGCATGGGATGACTATATCGATAAATATCCCAATATCAAGGAATTGTATTCAGATGAAGAATGGGACAAATTCCGACAGGATGACGGACATATCTACTGGGTAAATGTATTCCAGAATTCATATGGAGAAAATCGTTCCACAACCCATAATGATGAGGCCTTCTGGATACAGGTAAAGGTTCTTGAATGGGGCGGCTATCCGAAGATCGAGACTCTTGATCAGTACTATGACCTGCTGGAAAGATATGCAGATGCCAATCCGACCACAGAGGATGGAACAAAGGTAATTCCTTATACAATGCTTTGCGAGGACTGGAGATATTTCTGTATTGAAAATGCACCTGAATTTCTGGATGGTTATCCGAATGACGGTTCGGTTATTGTAGATACGGATACTATGAAGATTGTTGACTATAATACAACTCCTACGGCAAAAATGTATTTCAATAAGTTAAATGAAGAATATAACAAGGGATACATTGATCCTGAATTTGCAACACAGACATATGATGAATATATTGCAAAGCTTTCTACAGGTGCTGTTCTTGGTATGTGTGACCAGTGGTGGGATTTTGCTTATACTGTAAATGATGTGTTTAAGCAGACAGGACTTGACTTAAAGGGCTGCAACTATGTACCGCTTGGCCTGACAGCCAAAGCGGGCATGGATAATATGTGGCATACATATGCGGATACACTCAACAATTCAAGTGGTCTTGCGATTACAAAGAGCTGTGAGGATGTAGATGCTGCATTCCAGTTTGTAAATGATATTCTTGAGCAGGATATTCATGATCTGCGTTTCTGGGGTGTTGAAGGTGAAGATTACCTCGTGGATGACGATGGTCTGTATTACAGAACAGAGGATATGAGAGTTCAGTGTGCTGATACAGAATACAAAGCGTCTCATCTTTGCGGATACAGCTATTTCCCGCAGTGGCTTGGAACGAGCAAGGATGGTATCAATGCAATGCAGCCTTCGGAGCAGACATCAGAATTTTTTGCCGATCTTGCAGAGCCGCTTGTAAAGTGCTTTGAGGCATATGGTGCAGAGTCGTATCCGGATATGATAGGCTCTGTTGAAAAGGAATTGGGTCCCTGGTTCCCGATGTATTCTTACTCTAACAGTATGACTACAGATACCCCCGGTGGCGTAGCATGGACAAAGATGGGTGAAACCAAGCATGCATGGCTTCCTAAGGTTGTTATGGCAAAGGATTTCGATTCCGCATGGGATAGTTATATGGATGCTTATGATGCATGCAATCCACAGGCTTTTCTGGATGAAATGCAGGAAGAACTTGACAGAAGAGCAGGTAATTAATCTGATTTTCCAATGACAATATGAAATAGGCGGTTCAGTTGCCTACAGGTAACTGTAACCGCCTGTTTTTAAGAAAACAGTAATGCGGATGGTAAAGGAGGCAATTTATGAAACGCAGCAAAAAAGAAAACAATATGAGTGTTTCGGCTACCAGAAAAAATTTTGTAAAACAGCGTGTACTTTTGATATGGGCTGCGGTTTTTATGGTATACGGACTTGTATTTTATTATATTCCGCTTGGCGGATGGGTTATGGCTTTTCAAAATTACAAGCCTAAAACAGGTCTTTTACATTCTAAATTTGTAGGACTTGGAAAGTTCCAGTTTTTATTCGAGGATCAGACATTTCTGAAGGTTATCAGAAATACACTTTGTATGGGTATTTTAAATCTGGTCTGTACATTTGTGATGGCAATTCTCTTTGCTATTTTATTAAATGAAGTACGTTCCAGATTAGCAAAAAAGACAATTCAGACAATCTCATATCTGCCGCATTTCCTTTCATGGATCATTGTAACAGGTATTTTACATGATGCTTTATCTGCAAACGGTATTATCAATGAATTGCTTGTAAAAGCACACATTATAAGTTCGCCCATCAGCTTTTTTTCGGTTCCTGAGCTATTCTGGCCGATTGTTGCTTTTGCAAATATCTGGAAGGAGACCGGCTGGAATGCCATTATTTATCTGGCGGCGATTACTTCTATTGATCCCAGTCTGTATGAGGCAGCGGCAATTGACGGTGCGGGAAGATGGGCAAAAATAAAATATATAACACTGCCCGGAATAAGACCGACGATCATGATACTGCTATTAATGAATATCGGAAATATACTGAATGCCGGTTTTGAGATCCAGTATCTGCTGGGAAACGGATTGATAAAAAATGTTTCGGATACAATTGATATTTACGTGCTGACATGGGGAATTAGCCAGAGTGATTATTCGCTGGGTACCGCAGCAGGTATTTTTAAGAGCGTGGTTGCAATTATCCTGATCGTGATAGCAAACGGTGTTGCTAAACGAACCGGTGAAGAAAGATTGTTCTAAGGAGGTGAAACAGATGGAAAATAAAGAAAATCTGGAACTGGAAATGGATATATCGCAGGAAAGTGAAATCACTGAGCCTGTGGTTTTGAGCAAAGGTGTGAAAAGTAAGAGAAAAGACATCACGGCGGATAAGCTGTTTGTTATCTGTAACACAATATTTATGATATTGTTTGTTGTTATTACGTTATATCCGGTGTTGAATACAGTTGCCCTGTCCTTTAATGACGGAACGGATGCGGTAAGGGGAGGGATTCATCTGATCCCCAGAAAATTTTCAATCAAAAATTATACGGTTGTATTACATATGCAGAATATTATCACCGGTGCGATTGTTACCGTGGCAAGAACCGTGATCGGAACACTGCTGGCGCTTGTGGCAAATGCGTTGCTGGCATATATCATCAGCAGAAAGGAATTCCTGTTTAAATCCCAGCTGTCCCTGTTCTGGGTTATCACGATGTATGTAAATGGCGGACTTATTCCGGTCCTGTTGCTTTATAAAACATTGGGACTGACCAATTCCTTCTGGGTATATGTTATTCCCGGTATGGTAAGTGCGTTTAATGTGCTGGTGTTAAGGACTTATATGCAGGGACTTCCCGAAGCCCTTGAAGATGCTGCTAAAATTGATGGCGCAGGTTATATGACGATTTTTGTCAAGGTCATTTCACCGCTATGTAAGCCGGTTTATGCAACCGTTGCTTTGTTTGTTGCGGTTGGACAATGGAATTCATGGTTTGACGCCATGATCTATAACCGTATGAAAACAGAATATACCACCCTGCAGTATGAATTGATGAAGCTTTTGTCTTCGGTTATGCAGCAAAGCGGAAGTGCTACAAGTGTTAATGCGGCCAATGTTTCTACCGTTACACCTGTTACGGTCCGTTCAGCGGCAACTGTTATTACAATGCTTCCCATCATTTGTCTGTATCCCTTCCTTCAGCGATACTTTGTTGCAGGTCTGACAATTGGCGGTGTAAAGGGATAATAAGGACAGAAAGGATTATTCAGGATGAAGTTTATTGCAAAAGGTGCCTTTGCAACCGGAAAATACAGAAACGTATTTCAGGAATATGGATATAAACAAGAAGAGATTGAAAATAGGAAAAATGAAATCTTTCAAACCATTTTCTACGGAACGGAGGAAGAACGTCTGTATCATCCGGTGGAGCCGGATATGGGATATATAGAAGACACAGGCAATCATGATGTTCGAACCGAGGGAATGTCATATGGAATGATGATGTGTGTGCAGATGGATAAAAAGGAAGAATTTGACCGTTTGTGGAAATGGGTTATGACTTATATGTATATGACAACAGGGGAGAATGCAGGTTATTTTGCATGGTCCTGTCAGACAGATGGTAAAAAAAATTCGTATGGTGCCGCACCCGACGGAGAGGAATATTTTGCGATGGCTCTTTTTTTCGCCTCACACAGATGGGGAGACGGAGAGGGAATTTTTTGTTATAGCCGTCAGGCAAAGCAGATATTGTCAGTCTGTATACATAAAGGTGAAAATGGTGAATCCGGAAGGGCTATGTGGAATCCGGATAACAGATTGATCCGTTTTATTACAGATGTGGATTTTTCTGATCCGTCCTACCATCTGCCGCATTTTTATGAGTTATTTGGAAGATGGACCAGAAAAGAGGACCGGCAGTTTTTTCAGGAGGCAGCGGAGGCAAGCCGTGCATATCTGAAAAAAGCCTGCCATCCGCAGACAGGGTTGTGTGCCGAATATGCGGAATTTGACGGCAGTCCGTATTCGGTAGATTATGAAATATGGGGCGGCAGACATGACTGGTATTATAGTGATGCATACCGCACAATAGCCAATATTGCTATGGACTATGCATGGTTTGCGGCTGATGATTGGGAGGTAGAAGAGGTAGACAGATTACAGCGCTTTTTCTGTGAGACTCTGGATGAAAACAACAGGGCATATGTTTATGAATTGGATGGAACGGTCCTTTCAAAGCCCGCATTGCATCCGGTTGCCATAATCGCAACAAATGCTCATGCTTCTCTGGCCTCTATGTCGAAAAATGCAGAAAGCTGTGTGCGTATGTTCTGGAACACCGCACTCAGGCAGGGAGATAGAAGATATTATGATAACTGTCTTTACTTTTTCGCATTTCTTGCATTGAGCGGCAGCTATCGGATTTATTAAAATAAACAGGCAAACAGTTTTTTGATTTTTTAATCCTGACATCATATAATAAGATATTAGGGTCAATCAAAAGTCTTATCGTGCAGGCACGAACGACTTTTTGACCTTTTGACTCTGATATCATAATAAAAGAATATAGGAAGAGATGATGCAGATGAAGAAAAAAATAATTGCAGTATTCAGTATATTGCTTTTGCTGTTTGTGCTAATTGTGGGAATACAGATAGAAAAAAGACATTCACAAAATGAAATCAAAACCTTTACAGCTTTTTTCAGTGTACTTGGAGAGCCGAGGGATGAGGAAAATGAAATCAAAAAGCTGATAGCGCAAAAGACGGGAGCAAGCTGTGAAGAAATCTGGCTTACCGGTCAAACAGCGGACACAGCAATTGCATCTTATATTGCAAGTGGGGAATACCCTGATTTTATATCCGGAGATGCAGAGCTTTTAAAAGCAGGTGCTTTGATCCCGATTGATGAGTACTGGGATGATTATCCTAATATAAAAAATTATATGTCCGAAAAGGAATGGGAGCTTTTCCGTCAGGAGGATGGGCATATTTATTGGATTCCGCAATTTGGAGTTGTAAAAGGAGAAAGCAGTGATGTTATTCATGAGGGAGAAGCATTCTGGATCCAGACACGTGTACTGAAATGGGCTGGATATCCGCAAATTCATACGGTCAGAGAATATTTTGAATTGCTGGAAGATTATTATAATGCCAATCCGGTAGCTGAAAATGGGCAGCCGAATATCCCGTTTACGATATTATGTGATGACTGGCGTTTTTTCTGTCTGGAAAATCCACCACAGTTTCTGGACGGTTATCCGAATGATGGATGTTGTATTGTGGATCCGGTCCGGAAAAAGGTTATAGATTATAATATGTCGTTGACGGCAAAAAGATATTTCAGGCTGCTTAATCAGGAATATCAAAAGGGAATGATCGATCCCGAATCTTTTGTACAGACATATGAGGAGTATCTGGAAAAATTGTCGACAGGCTGTGTGCTTGGCATGGTCGATCAATGGTGGCAGTTTGCCTACAACATCAATGACAGTCTGGAAAGCGTGGATATCGAGGGGCGCAATTATGTACCTCTTCCTATCACAATTGATAAAGGAATAAAAAATAAATGGCATGTAAAGCGCGGTAGTGAGATCAATACATCGGGTGGAATTTCAATCACCATAAGCTGTGAGGATATTCCCGGAGCCATGCAGTTTATTAATGATCTGATGGATGAAGAGATCATGAAGCTGCGGTTCTGGGGCGTGGAAAATGTTGATTATCATATTGATGAGCATGGTAGATTTTACCGGACAAAAAATCAGCGAACAAAGGCGGGAGATGCTATCCAAAAGAGCTCACATTTTTGTTCCTATGCGTATTTTCCCAGATGGGAGGGTAAACTTTCAGATAAAATAAATGCCTTTGCGCCGGAGTATCAGCCCAATGATTTTTATGCAACGTGCCCGGAGGATGTGAAGGAATGTCTGGCTGCATATGGATGCAGTACATATGTTGACATGATCGGGACCAATGATGAACCGGGAGTATGGTATCCAATGTATTCATATACAGATACTTTGACCGCGGATACGACAGAGGGAGAGGTAAGAGACAGACTTGATCAGGTCAAACACAATTATCTTCCGCAGGTGATCATGTCACAGGATTTTGACAGTACATGGGAAAGCTATACAGAACAGTATCATGCATGCAATCCGGATATATTGTATGGAGCGTTACAAAAGGAACTGATAAGAAGGCTTGGTCAGAGCGAACAGGCAGAATAAGAGAAAAGTAAAGTGGGGTGCAAAGAATGGGATTTCTGCGATATGACAGTGATTTTATGGTAATGCTGGGACGAATTGCCGATTATGTGATATTGAATGTTTTGTGTGTGATTTTTTCTATTCCGCTTTTTACGGTGGGAGCGGCGGTCACGGCAAAATATTATGTGGCAATGAAGCTGGCACGAAAGGAAGAGCCGAATGTTTTTAAGGCTTTTATCAAATCATTCAGGGACAATTTCAAGCAGGCAACATTGTTGTGGCTTTTATCAGTATTTCTGAGTGCTTTTCTGGCAATGGACTGGTTTTTGCTTAAAAAGACCGGGATGACAAATGCGGTCTCTTTTTTTCAGATTGCGCTTTTTGTTTTGACCGTGCTTGTCGTTATGTCGGTTTTTTGTGTTTTTCCGATCCTCGCAAGGTATCATGTAACAATCCGCGGTGCAGTGCGCAATGCCGTGTTGTTTTCACTTTTACACCTTCCAAAGATGATACTCGTCATATTCCTTGAAGTGATCCCGTATTATATCGGATTTCATTATATGAACTGGTTTATCGGAATCTGGCTGTTTTGTACAACGCTTTCATTATATTATGCTGCCGGAATGTATGCCAGGGCATTTCTTAAGGTAGAACACGAAAAGGAAAAAACAGGAGAAGAAATACAAGAAAAAGCAGGGACAGATTAATAAAGTGGAGTAAGAGAATGAAGATAAAAGAAAAATGGAAATCAAGGGTGTCTGAATTTAAACAGATGGATAGTCGGCAAAGATGGTCATATTTTAAGACATACTATCTTTTAAAATGTATAATTGCCCTGATTTTACTGGCAATGGTGCTTCATTTTGGCTTTGATATAAGACAAAATCGCAGAGAGGTACTTGCCTCAGGCTGTCTGGTGGATGTAGAAATATCTCCACAGGGTGTGGTGTATCTGACAGATGATTATTTATCAGCCTGCCATAAAAATCCAAAAGCTTCAGTTTCTTATTTATCAACGGACAATACACTTTCTTTTTCAAGTGATGCACCGCTAGACCAGGCTTCCTATGAGATGGCATTGATTGCACAAATTTCAGCCGGTGAGTACAGCTATATGATTTTGGACGAGCAGGCACTTGGGTATTTTGTGGAATCTGATTTTTATGCTGATCTTGGCAAGGTGCTTTCCAAAGAGCAATATCATCATCTGGAATGGAGACTCAATTATCAAAATATGCAGGATGGGAAATATCCGGTAGCGTTGTGTCTGGATAAAACAGATATTGCCGGCTATTTGCAGACAGATTCTTCCAAGGCTTATCTGGTTTTTACAAATGTAAATCAGGATATAGCAAAAAACAGACAGCTTGTGGATTATCTGTTTCCGTAATTTTTGATACCGTTTATATCAGGTCTGCGTGTATTTTGGCAGATTTGTATTTTCCTGCAGCTCTATGCTATAATGGACCATATTAAAAGGAGAAGGTTGGTCTATGAATGAAAACAGGATTGGGGTGGCAGAGCATAAGCATCTCCTGCCCTTGGAGAAGATTAAGGGATATGATGTCAGACCGGGTTTTTATGGGATTAATGGAGCTACGGCACTTAGAGAGGGAGTCAGCTTTACAGTCTGTTCTATGGAAGCAACAGATGTGGAGCTCCTTTTGTATCACAGAGGAGAAAGAAAACCCTATGCAGTCCTGCCGTTTCCGAAGCATTACCGGATCGGAAGGGTTTATTCCATGTTTGTTTTCGGACTGGATATCTATGATTTTGAATATGCATATCGAGTAAATGGACCGTATGACCCCCAAAAGGGTCTTATTTTTGATAAAAAGAAACCTTTGCTGGATCCATATGCAAGAGCAGTTACCGGTCAAAGTGTCTGGGGTGAACAGCCCAATCAGGATCACGAGTACCGGGCGAGGGTGGTAGTTAATGATTTTGATTGGGGAGATCATGCAGATCCGGTCAGACCGATTGAGGATTTGATCATTTATGAGCTTCATGTACGTGGATTTACAAAGGATGCTTCCTCCGGAGTACGTTACCCGGGTACCTTTGAGGGAATCCGGGAGAAGATTCCTTATCTGAAGGATCTGGGAATTACAGCGGTTGAGCTGATGCCTGTTTTTGAATTTGACGAGACCATGGGAAGGCGTGAGGTTAACGGCAGAACGCTTTTGGATTATTGGGGGTATAATCCGGTAAGCTTTTTTTCACCCAATACCAGCTATACGGCAAAAAAAGAGTTTAACCGGGAAGGCGATGAACTGAAAGCATTAATATGTGAACTGAATGCCAATGGTATTGAGGTAATTCTGGATGTTGTTTTTAATCATACGGCAGAAGGAAATGAAAATGGCCCTTTCTTTTCATTTAAAGGCTTTGATAACAGGATTTATTATATGTTAACACCGGAAGGTATGTATTATAATTTCAGCGGATGCGGTAATACGTTAAACTGCAATCATCCGGTGGTCCAGCAGCTGATTCTGGAATGTCTGCGGTATTGGACAATAGAATATCATGTAGATGGCTTCCGTTTTGATCTTGCCAGCATTCTCGGAAGAAATGAGGACGGTTCACCTGCAAGCCAGCCGCCGCTTCTTAAAAATCTGGCAGAGGATCCCATTCTCAGAAATGTGAAGCTTATTGCAGAGGCCTGGGATGCCGGCGGACTTTATCAGGTTGGCAGTTTCCCCGCCTTCTCGCGTTGGGCAGAGTGGAATGGAAAATACCGGGATGATATGAGAAGCTTTTTGAAAGGAGATTTTTGGTATGCGAAAGCAGCGGCAAGCAGACTGACCGGTTCACTGGATCTTTATTCCGGACAGTACCAGGGATATGCTTCTTCAATTAATTTTCTTACCTGTCATGATGGCTTTTCACTCTGGGATCTCTATTCCTATAATGGAAAACACAATGAAGACAATGGGTGGAACAATACAGACGGACATGATGATAATCGGAGCTGGAACTGCGGAGCGGAGGGAGAAACGGAAGATCCGGAGATTTGCAGGCTTCGTCTTAAAATGATGAAAAATGCCTGTGTATCTTTGATGTGCAGCCGGGGAACCCCGATGTTTCTTGCCGGGGACGAATTTGGAGACACACGTTTTGGAAATAATAATCCCTATTGTCAGGATAATGAGATTTCCTGGCTGGACTGGAAACGGCTGGATACCAACAAAGAGCTGTACCTTTTTTTTAAGAAAATGATCTGGTTTAGGAGAAAGCATCCGGTAATCCGGAGCAATCAGAAGCCTTCGGATACCGGCTTTCCGGCAGTAAGTGTTCACACAAACCACCCATGGGACAGCATGATCAATCAGGATACAAAGGGGCTTGCCATCTGCTATGCAGGAAAGACCAATCAGAGAGAGGATCTGATATATGTCGCATTTAATGTCTATTGGGAGGGACAGACATTTGAGCTTCCGAAGCTTCCGGAAATGTATGAATGGAGATGCTTTGCAGATACTGCACTGGACGGGATTGAAGAAGAATGCAAAGAAGCGGCTATTCAGGAGTATTGGCTCCAACCAAGATCTGCAGCTGTATTTGTGGCACATCGGAAAAAACAATAGTTATCGACGAAAAGAGGAAAAATCAAAGCATATAACGGAGATATATGCGGAAAAGCCGGAAATTATAAGCAGAGATAAAAATATACGTATAAAATAAAAGGAACAATGATATGACTGTTTATGAAAACAATTTAAAACACTTTAGTTTTAGCGCAGCTATGCTTCATATTCTGGCCATGGCACTTATGCTGATGGATCATCTTTGGGCAACTCTTTTTCCGGCACAGGAGTGGCTGACCTGCGCAGGAAGGCTTGCTTTTCCTATTTTTGCATTTATGATTGTGGAGGGATATTTTCATACTCACAATTTTAAAAAATATGCATTGCGCTTATTATTATTTGCGGTATTATCAGAGGTGCCGTTTGATTTGATGTATGGAGGAACATGGTTTTATCCGGTTCATCAAAATGTTATCTGGACGTTGTTAATGGGTCTTATTGGTATTCATTTGATGGAAAATGTACGAAAGAAGCGCAAAACTCCGATATATCTGTTGACAGCCGTTGGTGTTGTTGCGGTAGGAGCAGTGCTCGGAACTGTCTGTATGGTAGATTATTATGGTGCCGGCGTATTGACAGTATTTATTTTTTACTTTTTCCGAAAGCGCAAATGGTGGTGCCTGTTGGGGCAGATTCTTGCTCTTTACTGGGTTAATGTGGAACTATTGGGCGGTCTTTTATATCCCTTGAGATTATTTGGTATGGATTTTGAAATTTGTCAACAGGGATTTGCACTTTTGGCATTGCTGCCAATCTGGCTCTATCGCGGACAGCAGGGCTGTCACAGCAAGCTGTTCCAATATATCTGTTATGCATTTTATCCTGTTCATATGCTGATCCTTGTAATGGTGCTTGGATTTGTGAACCGCTGATGCAATGATCGGGATTTCTTTTCCGGGAAGATGCAGGAGGATATATGATTTTGAAAAACAGAAAAAAGATAATTATTATAACAATTATTTTAGGAATTGTAATATGTTGCGGTGGAATCTATATTCTTCTGTTAAGATACTTCTTTTTTAATAAATATAACATTCATGCGCAGAGGGAAGCGCTGGATAGTTTAAATAGACTGTATAATCAGGAATTTGAGATAATATCAAGAAAATTTGAGACAAAGGAAGTCGAATCAGGGGGATATGTACATCTGTGGACATATACACTCAGAGATGATCAGAGAAGGCAGTTTTATGTATATGGACGGTGGTATGGTCCGATTGAAAAAGGCGACGGAAACCCTTATGCTGTAGAATATTATGATTTTTCGGAGGATACTTATGGACAGCTCTGTATAGAGGAAAGGTTAGGCAGTAAATATGACTTGGATCAATACAGGCAGGAAAAGGGAAGTAGGCTGAATGATGATTCAAAATGGGCGGATTACATATTTATTTGTACAGAAAATAATGTAGATGAAATAGCGGAATTATTGACGGACATGTATTTTGAAGAAACTGAATTTAGTAATGGAGGCTGTTTGATATGTCCGGTCAATAATGAAAAGGGAGAAACGCTGTTTACTTATTATTGGTGGGATATTACAAGGGAATTGCGGAAGCAGAAGAAAAGGATTACGGAAGAAACGGTGCATGCGTATATTTTGGAGAGTTTGGAGGATTGATGAAAGTTTGCCGGGAGTATCACTGCTGTTGCCATTAAGATTGTGCTGATGATTATGGCAACGGCAAGTTGCTTTTCAGAACATGGATTTATCTATATGATATGTTTATGGAGGTGACAGCTATGGATACAAAAAATATTATTTTGAAACTTCGTACTGAAAGAGGAATGTCACAAGACGAACTGGCAGATAAAATCATGGTAACAAGGCAGGCGGTATCACGTTGGGAAAATGGAGATACGGTTCCAAATACGGATACCCTCAAGCTTTTATCCAAGGAATTTGATGTCTCCATCAATATGCTTTTAGGAGAACCGAGGAAGCTGATCTGCCAGTGCTGCGGAATGCCAATTGAGGATGATTCCATATTGGGACGTGACAAGGATGGCACATTAAATGAGGAGTATTGTAAATGGTGCTATGCAGATGGAACATACACATATAATGATATGGATGAATTGATTACTGTTTGTGTAAAGAATATGGTAAATGAAAGCTTTACCGAAGAACAGGCACGCTCTTATTTGAAAGAAATACTTCCAAAATTGGATTACTGGAAAAGGTATGATGAACTTAGTGACAATGGGCAGTTTGAAGAGTTTAAAATGCGATTGATAAATGAAATAAATGATCTGCATATAGACGGCCTTCCAAGGGTGGACAAACTAAATGCACTTGTGGGAAAATATGTGAATCTGGAATATCAACTGCCAAACGGGCAAAAAGTGAAATTCCTGGATGATCAGAAAACCTATCTGGGGAATCAACTGGAATCAGAACTTGGAGGAGACAGGTGCTTCGGTATTCTGGCAGGTATGGATTTTATTCTGGTATGTACATATGAGAAGGATGGTGACAATCCGGAACTTTTGATTTATAAAAAGAGATAACTATTCAGAGTCCCCGCACATATGCGCGGGGTGGTTCTGAATAGTTGTAAAAAGAGATAATACAGGTAAAAAGAAAAGTCTTGATAAATAAACGACCGTTTACTATTGCACAAATGTAAACGGTCGTTTATTTTTTGATCTGTTGTTGCGTCCTTTTTGGCGTTTTCTTGCATCTTGGTTCATATATTATGCATCTTGGTAATGCTCATATAGACATATAGACGAATATACGATAAAACAAAATCAGATACATAAAATCTATATCAATGTTGTTGCTTCTGCTGTTAAAAATTGTAGAGCAGGTTGAGAAAAAAGGAGAACAAAATGGGATCAGATATCATAAAAATAAATCATCTAACCAAGAACTTCGGTGATGTAAAAGCTGTTAATGACCTGAATTTCAAAGTTAAAAGGGGAGAACTGTTTGCTTTCCTTGGTGTTAATGGTGCCGGAAAGAGTACAACAATTTCTATTATCTGTGGTCAGCTTCACAAGGATAGTGGAAGTGTGGAGATTGATGGAGAAGCTGCTGAAAAGCTGGGAAATGAGCTGGGTAAGAAACTGGGTATAGTATTTCAGGATAGTGTGCTGGATAAACCACTTACTGTAAGAGAAAACTTGAAAAGCCGGGCTGCACTCTATGGAATTACTGGAATGGAATTTGATGTGAGACTTGGGGAGCTTACAGAACTTCTTGGATTTGAAGATTATATAAACAGACCTGTTGGTAAATTGTCAGGAGGACAGCGGAGAAGGATTGATATAGCACGAGCGTTGTTACATAAACCTGAAATATTAATTCTGGATGAACCGACCACCGGTCTTGATCCGCAGACAAGAAGGCGGATATGGGAAGTAATTGAAAAATTAAGAACAGATGAAAATCTTACGGTCTTTCTTACAACACATTATATGGAGGAAGCTGCTAATGCGGGATATGTTGTAATCCTTGATAAAGGAAGCATAGTTGCTGAAGGAACACCATTTGAATTAAAGAGTACCTATGTACAGGATACAATATCTGTCTATGGTGTAACAGAAGATGAAATGAAGTCTGTTGGTATGAATTATAAGGCAATCAGGGACGGATATCAGATAAAAATAGGAAATACCATTGAAGCAACAAAGTTAATAGTTGCACATCAGGAGATATTCAGAGATTACGAGGTAGTAAAGGGCGGAATGGATGATGTATTTCTTGCGGTAACAGGTAAGGTGCTGGGAGGTGAAAACGAATGAAGACAGTTATTTCTCTTGTAAACAGAAACAGGAAATTATTTTTTAGGGACAAAGGAATGTTTTTTTCTGCACTTATCACACCATTTATTTTAATTGTGTTGTATGCAACATTTTTAGCAAAGGTATATAAGGACTCTTTTACATCAGCATTTCCGGAAGGATTTACCATTGCAGATAAATTGATAGACGGAACAGTTGCATCCCAGCTTGTTGCGGCACTTTTAGCAGTAAGCTGTGTGACAGTAACATTCTGCGTGAATCTTACGATGGTGCAGGATAAAGCAAGTGGTGCAAGAAAAGATTTTAATGTATCTCCGGTGAGCTGTTCAAAGATATATCTTGGTTATTTTCTTGCAACAGTGCTTAACTCACTTATGGTAAACGGACTGGCACTTGTGATCGGACTTCTCTATATAGGAAAAATGGGCTGGTATTTAAGCTATATGGATGTGCTTTGGATTATTTTTGATGAAATTCTTCTGGTGTTATTTGGAAGTACACTTTCGAGCATTATAAGCTATCCGCTTACCACGCAGGGGCAGATGTCAGCAGTAGGAACGATTGTCAGCGCAGGCTATGGCTTTATCTGCGGAGCATATATGCCAATCTCTAATTTTGGTTCCGGATTGCAGAAAGCATTGTCATATCTTCCGGGAACCTACGGAACTTCACTTATTAAGAATCATATGCTCCGTGGCATATTTGAGGAGATGGAGAATGAGAAGCTACCGGATGAGCTGATAACGGCAATCAGGGAAACGTTAGACTGTAATCCACAGTTTCGCGGAAATGTAGTTAATACAACACAGATGGTATTTATTATGGCAGGCAGTATTGTGGTATTGGGGGCGATTTTTCTACTTATGACCCGTCTGCCGGAAAAAGAAAACAGGTAAAGGAGCCTGGAATTGCATTTCTTGCAGCAGGAGTGGATGAGGAGAATAACGATCCGACTCCTTTTATCAGATACATGTTGCAGGTAATTCTTGCATGCTATACAGATTTTGAAGAACGTGTTGGATTAATGACGGAGAAAGGCTCGTCAAGCAGTGCATATGATATTGTAAAAAAATATGCAGGGAAAAAAATTGGTAAATTTACCGGCGCAGATGTCACCTCGCATTGTCCAAGTATAGGAAGGTCATCGGCACTCGCGGCACTGAAAAAACTAACGGAGGAAGGGTTTATTATTCGGAAAGGATCTGGCAGAAGCACATTTTATGTTCGTTCTGATAGCAAATAATTATATACAATATAAGCGTTAAGATGGTGTTTATGCACAGCTTGTAGAAATGCGCAACATCCGGTTTTCTAAACTGAGAAATCGGAATTGACCGAGCTGAAAGAGAAGGATGCTTGTTGCCCGAAAGACAAGAAGATAGAAGTAGAAGAAAACAAAAAATAATTTTTTATGTGAAAGGCTGGTTGCAGAATGTCAAAACAAAATATTTATGATAATGATTTATTTTACGAAAACTTCGAGAAAATACGTAGCAAAGAAATCAATTTTAATGATATTATTGAGACACCAATAATATTAGGAATGATACCTGAACTATATAAAAAGAAAGTATTAGATATTGGATGTGGTATGGGGCAACATGCACTTCAATAT